>Ga0257153_1000048_pt1 | contig 11902 bp, 11 predicted proteins | sample DW10A_FD_185988 | JGI IMG/M metagenome (GOLD analysis project Ga0257153, IMG submission 185988) | Soil microbial communities from H.J. Andrews Experimental Forest, Oregon, United States - DW-10-A | ecosystem: Environmental > Terrestrial > Soil > Temperate forest > Bulk soil | place: USA: Oregon... | reverse complement strand
ATAGGTGCGGTAGGGAATACCGTCGCCGTCGACGTCGAGATAGCGCCCGAAATCGCGGCCCTCGTCCAGCATCTCCGCCGTCATCACCTTGCCGCGGTCGTATTGCCGCGCGTCATCCCACTTCAGTGGACGGGAGAGACGATGATTCATGCCGATATCGAGATCGAGCATGACAAAGATCGTGGTTTGCAGGCGGTCGGCGAGATCGAAGGCCTGGGCCGCGAATTCGAAGGCTTCGGCCGGGTCCTCCGGAAACAGCATCACATGCTTGGTGTCGCCATGGGAAGCATAGGCGCAGGCGATGATGTCGCATTGCTGGGTGCGCGTCGGCATGCCGGTCGATGGACCTGCGCGCTGCACGTTCATGATCACGGCGGGAACTTCGGCGAAATACGACAGGCCGATGAATTCCGTCATCAGCGAGATGCCAGGGCCGGAAGTTGCGGTGAAGGCGCGCGCGCCGTTCCATGATGCGCCGATCACGATGCCGATCGAAGCCAGTTCGTCCTCGCCCTGCACGATGGCGTATTTTGCCTTGCCGGTTTCGGGATCGTGCCGAAGCTTCTTGCAGTGGCTGGCAAAGGCGTCGGCAAGCGACGATGACGGCGTGATCGGATACCAGGCGCACACGGTTGCGCCGCCATAGACCGCGCCGAGCGCGGCCGCGCTGTTGCCTTCGATGAAAATGCGGTCGCCGACTTTGTCGGTCTTCTTGACGCGCAGGCCGATCGGGCATTTGAGATTCTGCAACGCCCAGTCACGCCCGAGATGCAGCGCGTGGACGTTGGACGACAACAGTTTTTCCTTGCCCTTGTACTGCTCGCCGATCAACTGCTCGATCAGCTTCGGGTCCATGTCGAGCAGCGCGCACAGCGCGCCGAGATAGATGATGTTCTTGAAAAGCTGGCGCTGGCGCGGGTCGGTATAGGTCGAGTTGGTGATGGCGGTCAGCGGCACGCCGATCACGCTAATGTCGGCGCGGAACTTCGACGACGGCATCGGCTTGGTCGAGTCGTAGAACAGATAGCCGCCGGGCTCGATCGAGGCCAGATCCTTGTCCCAGGTCTGCGGGTTCATCGCCACCATCAGATCGACGCCGCCGCGCGCGCCGAGATGGCCGTCCTCGGTCACCCGCACCTCGTACCAGGTCGGCAGGCCCTGGATGTTGGAGGGGAAGATGTTGCGCGGCGAGACCGGCACGCCATGGCGCAGGATCGAGCGCGCGAACAGCTCGTTGGCGCTCGCCGAACCCGAGCCGTTGACGTTGGCGAAGCGGACGACGAAGTCGTTTACGCTGCTGATCGGCTTTTGGACGGGCATGATGTACCTGCGAGGGTCATATCGATGAGATATTTTTGCATGTCCCAGGCGCCAGTGGGACAGCGTTCGGCGCACAGGCCGCAGTGCAAGCAGACGTCTTCATCCTTCACCATGACGCGCCCGGTCTTGAGGCCGTCGGCGACATAGAGGTCCTGGTCGAGACGCGGCGAGGGCGCCTTAAGCCGCTGACGCAAATCGGCTTCCTCGCCATTCTCGGTGAAGGTGATGCAATCCATCGGGCAGATATCGACGCAGGCGTCGCACTCGATGCACAGCGGTACGGAAAATACCGTCTGGATGTCGCAGTTCAGGCAGCGCCGTGCCTCGCCGAGCGCGAGCTTGACGTCATAGCCGAGCTCGACCTCGGCGCGGATATCCTTCAACGCGACGACCTTGTCTCGATGCGGCACCTTGAACCGCCTGTCGTTCGAGATGTCGTTGTCGTAGCTCCATTCGTGGATGCCCATCTTCTGCGACGAGATCACCACCTCGGGCAGCGGTCGTTCAGTAATGTCTTCACCGGAAAGAAGCTTGTGGATCGAAAGCGCGGCGTCGTGGCCGTGCGCCACCGCCCAGATGATGTTTTTGGGCCCGAAGGCGGCGTCGCCGCCAAAAAACACCTTCGGATGCGTCGAGCCCATGGTCTTGGCATCGACCTTGGGCATGTTCCACCGGTCGAATTCGATCCCGCAGTCGCGCTCGATCCAGGGAAACGCGTTCTCCTGGCCGACCGCAACCAGCACGTCGTCGCAGGCGATGGTCTGGTCCGGTTCGCCCGACGGCACCAGGTTGCGCCGGCCCGTGGCGTCGTACTCGGCCTTCACCTTCTGGAAGGTGACGCCTGTGAGCTTGCCATTCTGGTGGGCGAACGCGACAGGCACCATGAAATTGAGGATCGGAATGTCCTCATGCATGGCGTCCTCTTTCTCCCAAGGAGAAGCCTTCATCTCCTCAAAGCCGGAACGCACGATCACCTTGACGTCCTGGCCGCCGAGGCGGCGCGCGGTGCGGCAGCAATCCATCGCGGTGTTGCCGCCGCCGAGCACGATCACGCGCTTGCCGATCTTCTCGGTGTGGCCGAACGACACGCTTGAGAGCCAGTCGATGCCGATGTGAATGTTGTTTGTCGCTTCCTTGCGGCCGGGAATGTCGAGCTCGCGGCCGCGCGGTGCGCCGGAGCCGACAAAGATCGCGTCAAAGTTCTCGCCGAGCAGTTTCTTCAGGCTGTCGATGCGCTGGCCGCCCCTGAACTCGATGCCGAGATTGAGGATGTAATCGGTCTCCTCGTCGATCACCGAATCCGGCAGCCGGAATTTCGGAATCTGCGTGCGCATCATCCCGCCCGCCTTCGGGTCGGAATCGAACACCGTGCAGTGGTAGCCGAGCGGCGCGAGGTCGCGCGCCACCGTGAGCGAGGCTGGACCGCCGCCGACGATTGCGATACGCTTGCCGTTCTTCGCCGACGGCCGCGGCATGCGATGCTTGACGTCATCCTTGAAATCGGCGGCGACGCGCTTCAGCCGGCAAATTGCGACCGGAGTTTCCTCGACACGGCCGCGGCGGCACGCAGGCTCGCACGGACGATCGCAGGTGCGTCCCAGAATTCCCGGAAACACATTCGATCGCCAATTGATCATATAGGCGTCGCTGTAGCGGCCCTCGGCGATCAAGCGGATGTATTCTGGAACGGGCGTATGCGCGGGACAGGCCCACTGGCAGTCGACCACTTTGTGAAAGTAGTCAGGTGCCGAGATATCAGTCGGTTTCATTCCTACCTTGTCCGCACGTAGCGAGAGGTCGCGCGGCCTTTAACTTTTGTTGCGAACGCTCATCACGGCGCTCTTGTGGTTCGCCTGCCATATCATGGACTTAGTGAATCAACCCATTCAATATGATCGGCGCTGCAGTGAAAAGCCATTTTTGCCTAATCGCCACTCACTATTGGTCTGGCCCCCCAGCTTTAATATGGCTCTGCTACATGTGGCACTGCAGCAAATGGCGAGTTCCGTATTCTACGGCCTGGATTCAGGACAGCTGGAGGTCGCTCCGCGTCAGGTCCCACATCAGACTATAACTGCCCGCCGATATTTTTATTCCCTGTTCGAATGCGGAACCGGTGAAGCGAGCTGCGATAGCTGCCGAGATCGCATTCAAATGCGTTCCGTCGATCAGAACGAACCAGTCGCGCGCGGCAGGATTGGGAGCCGAGGGATCGTCCGTGATCGGCTTGGAAAGCGTTGGATCGCTCTCAATCAGATGCATCGAGATGATGCCGTCGAGCTGCTCCGGATCGAGTTTGTCCTGCAGCGCGGCGCGCAATCTGTCCTCGCCACCGGCGGAGGGACGAAGGCGGAGAATGCCGAGCGCCGCACCGCGGCCTTGTCCGCGGCTGATGGTAATGCGCGCCACCGCGCGGATCATGTTCTTGAAACGCGCGATGTTCGATCTGGACCAATCGGTTTGGTTGGCAAGTGCGTTGCGATAGGCCGGACTGTCGAGCACGTCAAAGGATTCGGTGGAGTACAGGCTGAGATATTTCGGCGAGGCCTGATCCGCGACATAGCGCCGCGCCTCGAGGAAGCCGTCGATGGCGACGCGCTCCTCGAGATGTTCGTGGTCGTACCAGCGGTTGAATTCGGCTTCGTGTGATGGATCGATGTCCATCGAGGTCAGCAGCATTCCCTTTCCGGCGAGCGGCATTTTCGAGGATTCCTTAACCGGTGATCTTGGAGGCCATGTCCGCGATCGCCTTCATCACGGCGTTCCTGATGCCGGGATCGTAGAGCGAATGGCCGGCGCCCTCGATGCAACGAACTTCGGAACCAGGCCACAGCGCCGCGAGCGCATGCGACGTCGCCGGCGGACACAATAGATCATAACGGCCTTGCACCATGATCCCGGGAATCGTTTCGAGCTTTCCGGCTTCGGTGAGAAGCTGATTTTCCTTCATGAAGCAGTGGTTTTGAAAATAATGCGCTTCCATGAATGGCGTCGCGGGCAGGGCACGCGATGAGTTCAGCGCATCAAGGTCGAGCCTGACACGCCCTGGCGTGTGTGTGGAAAGTATCTGCTCGGTGTCATGCCAGGCGCGCGCGGCCGGGCCGTGCACCGCCGGATTGGGATCGAGAATTCGGCGCCAGTAAGCATCGAGCGGTTGCCCGCGTTCTTCTCCTGGCAACACGCTCAGGAAATCCTCGCTGAGATCGGGGTAGAAGCGCGGAAGCACATCGACAAATGCGCCTTCCAGCTCTTTGCGGGTGCCGAGGAAGGTCGCGCGCAACACGATGCCGCTGACCCGACGCGGATGCGCTTGCGCATAGGCCAGCGCTAGCGTCGCACCCCAGGAGCCGCCGACAACGATCCAGCGCTCAAACCCAAATTTCTCGCGGATCATCTCCATGTCCGCGATCAGATGCGGCAGCGTATTGTCCGCGCGGCGGCTTTTGGGGCGGCTTCGGCCGGCGCCGCGCTGATCGAACAACACGGCACAAAAGCGCTCCGGATCGAACAGCCGCCGGTGATCGGGCTGGCAGCCGCTGCCGGGCCCGCCGTGCAGATAGACCGCGGGGATGCCATCTGACCGGCCGACGCTCTCGACGTAGATCTCGTGGCCGTCGCCGACCGGCAGTAGCTGCGACGTCAGCGGCGCAAACGGGTCGGGTCGCGAGTTTAAGGATTTTCCCGCATCGGCGTCAGGCGCCATGGTCGCCGCCTGTCTCCGGCGTGCCCCCGGCAAAATTGCGATAGATGAAGCGGTTGTCGCCGGCGGCAGCTTCGGTCGCGGCTTGCTTGAAAATCTGCTCGTGCAGCGGCGACAGCGTGCAGGCCGGATCGGTATTGCCGGCGTCACCTGAAAGCGCAAACGCCTGGCAGCGGCAGCCGCCGAAGTCGATCTCCCTGAACTCACAGCTTTTGCACGGCTCGGCCATCCAGCCGGTGCCGCGGTAGCGGTTGAAGGCTTCGGAGTGCTGCCAGATCCAGGTGATCGAATGATTGCCGCGCACCGACAAGAATTCGAGCCCGGTAATGGTCTCGGCGGCATGGCAGGGCAGAATCTTCCCCGAGGGCGAGATGTTGAAGAACTGCCGGCCCCAGCCGCCCATGCATTTCTTCGGCCGCAGCGCGTAGTAATCCGGCACCACATAGTCGATCGCGAGGGTGCCTTTCAGCCGCGCTTGCGCTTCCTCGACAATGCGGCTGGTCTCATCGATCTGTGCGAGCGTCGGCATCAGCGCCGCGCGGTTTTTCAGTGCCCAGCCATAATACTGCACATTGGCGACTTCCAGCCGGTCGGCGTCGAGATCGACCGCCATTTGGATAATATCGGGAAGCTGGAACAGGTTTTGCCGATGCATGACCGCGTTGACCGTCAGCGGCAAGTCCAGCTCGCGCGTCCACCGCGCGACTTCGATCTTCTTTTCGTGCGCGCCTTTGAAGCCGGCGACGCGATCGGCGACGACGGATTCGTTGCCCTGGAAACTGATCTGGACGTGACACAGCCCGGCATCGGCCAGCGCGCCGAGTCTCTGCTTCGTCAGCAGCACCGCTGAGGTGATGAGATTGGAGTACAGCCCGACATCGCTGGCACGTTGCACAAGTTCGACGAGGTCCTTCCGCGCGGTGGGCTCGCCGCCGGAGAAATGGATTTGCAGCACGCCGATTTCGGCGAGCTCGGAGAGAACGCTCTTCCATTCTTCAGTCGTCAGTTCGCTGCCGCCACGCTCCAGCTCGACGGGATTGGAGCAATAGGGACATTGCAGCGGACAGCGATGTGTTATTTCCGCGAGCACCGCGAGCGGAATGCCGAAAGTCTCGGCCGTCGAGCCGCGCTGCTCCAGCACCGCAAGCCCGTCAGAGGGAGCGCCGGCCGCTGCGCCGGCGTTGCCAAGCGTCGGACTCATGAAGTCCTCTCGCGCGCTTCGCTCAAAAATCCCTTGTCGGCGAGGTCCTGCAGCATGGCGATGACGTCGGTTGCGATCGCGCTGCGTTCGGCGGTGTATTTTTTCGCGAGCTGGTCGATCATCGCTCCGACGCTGCGGACGCCGTCGCAAAGCTGAAGCACTTCGACCGCGATCTCGTCCGGGGCCAGCACGCGCTCGGGTGCCAGAATGACCCAGCGCTGCCGGGTCTCATCGAACTTCAGCCTGGCATGGCGCGGCAGCAGCGGCCGGCTCGCCTCGCTGACACTGATGTTGCGGCTGCGCGCGGCTGTCATCGCTTCGCCTCTATCTGTCCTTGGGCACAAACGCGCCCGGCGGAACATGGCCATCGACATAGGCATGATATAGTGCGTCGAGCTGAACCCATAGCACGTTGGTCTTGAAAATCAGCGCGTTGCAGACCGCCTCGCGCTCCGCGGGCGTCCTGGCATGGGTCTTGACGTAGTCGAGCGCGAAATTGGCGTCGCGCGGCGCCTGTTCCATGCGCCGGCTGAAATAGCTCATGGTGTCGGGATTGACGAAGTCGTAATGCGCCAGCATTCCCGAGATGCGTTCTTCGTGGAGGTTCGGCGCGAACAGTTCGGTCAGCGAAGAGGCGATGGCCTCAAGCGGTGTCCTGTCGCGGCAGAAATGGACATAGGCGTCGACCGCAAACCGCGTCGCGGGAAGGATGCCTTCGGTGGATTCCACGTAGGCGCTCTCGAGCCCCAGTCCTTCGGTCAGCTTCAGCCAGCGCTCGATGCCGCCCTCGGCGCCGAGGTCGCCGTCATGATCCTCCAGTCTGTGCCGCCATTCGCGCCGGATGCCGCGGTCGCGGAAGCGCGAGATCACCACGGCATCCTTGATCGGAATGGTGCTCTGGTAATAGTAGCGGTTCAGCGCCCAGGCCTGCACCTGTCCCTTATTCAGCTTGCCGCAGTGCAATAGCCGATGGAACGGATGCAGATTGTGATAGCGGACAGCCCCGATCTGGCGCAGCGCCGCTTCCAGGTCCTCGGCGCTATTGAGCGGCATGCTGTTACCGAGCGAAAAAGCAGTCATGCCGTCCAAGCTCATCGCGTTCAAAGCACGATCTCCGTTCCATCGGCGGGGAATTGCCAGCCGGCGCGCTCGGCGATCTCGCGCTCGGGCGAGGCGTGCAGCAGCGCCGGGTTGGAATTGTTGATGTGCAGAAATATCTTTCGGCCGATGTCCAGCCCGGCGAGGCTTTGGATAGCGCCATGGTCGCCCGACATTGCAATATGTCCCATGTCTTGCCCGGTCTTGTTGCCGAGGCCGGCCGCGATCAATTCGTCATCGCGCCACACCGTGCCATCGAAGAAGATCAGCGGCGCGCCGGCAAGGCGCGACCTCAGATCGTCATTGATGGCCGCGCAGGCGGCGAGAAAATAGAAGTACTTGCCGCTGGCCTTGTCGCGAACCCGGAGCCCGATGGTGTCGCCCGCACTGTCCTTGCTGGAGGGGTGAACCTCGCCTTCCAGATACCACGCGCTTTTGCCGGGAACGGCGAATGAGAGGATTTCAATTCCAGACGGCGAGCCGTCAGGCAAATTAGGCTCAAACGTGTTGTCCACCTCAATCGGCAGGCGCCGTACGTTCTTTTCGCTCAACACGTTGAAGATGCCGTTGGCCTCCAGGATCGAAAGCACTTTTGGGTGGGCGTAGATCGTGAACGGCCAGCCCTCGCGCATCGACAGAAGCCCGGCGATCGCGTCGATTTCGCCGTTGGTCAGGATCACGCCGGATATCGGGCTGTGACGCAGCTTTCCGGCCTGGGGATGAAGCTGCGGCGTCGCGATCAGTTGCTGGCGCAGATCGGGAGACGCATTGATCAAAAACCAGTGATCGCCATCGGCGCTGATCGCAATCGAAGCCTGGGTGCTCCTGAGTTCGGGATGTTCGGTTCGCGCCGCCTGGCAAACCCGACATCCGCAATTCCACTGCGGAACACCACCACCGGCCGCGGCGCCCAGGACGACGAGGCGAAGCATGATCCGTCTCCTGGAGATTCCAGATACTTTGAAGGTGGACGCCGGCATGATCACGGTCCCATGATTGGGAACGTGTCACCCCTGGAGGTCCACCTTAAGTCGGAACGTGAAGCTGTAGCGCTTACTTGCGGGCGGCGCACGCATACATGTTGATTTCCATGCCGACCGGCACTTCCACGATTTTTGGGGTTTTCCAAGCCATTTTGGCTCTCTCCTTTTTCAACTTCTTCAACCGGACGGACTCCGCCCTCGCAGATAAACTAATGTGGAACGAAAAGTTCGCCAGTGAAATCTTTTTCAAACTCGTTTTGATTACTTTCCGCTTATGCTGCACCGCGAAAGGACTTCACGTCTTTGTGCGGCATGACGTCAAACCGACGACGGATCAAGCGCTTCAGAGTGGCATTGCTTTTAAGGCGATGCTCACTTCCGTTCGAATTGATCAAGCGCATTCCTTGTGAGATGACGCCGGTTCCTTAACTGGAGCCTCTTCAATCGAAGGGATCAGACCAATGCCGAGATATTTCTTCAACACCCGTATCGGCGACGAGTTGATTTCCGATCCCGAAGGCGAAGAGCTGCGCGATCCCGATCGCGCATGGGAAGTTGCGCGGGCCATGATCCGGGAATTGCTAAAGACCGAAGGCGCGGAAAACGGTCTCTTGAATGCCATCCTCGAAGTGACCGATGGTGAAGGCGAGATCGTGTTGGAATTTCCGTTTGCCGAAGCGATCTTGGACTTTTCGGACGCGCCCCTCACAAGACACTGACTGCATCCGCGGTCATTTCATCACACGCCGTCACTCCGGAGCGAGAGCCAAGCGAGCGAAATCGGAATCTCGAGATTCCGGGTTCATCGCTGCGATGCCCCGGAATGACGTCCTTTAGGTCGACAACCCTCACCGCACAGCGCTACAAGACGGCTTCCGAACGGAGTTTTCCATGCAAGATCTCTGGCGTCTGCCGGCTAAGGATATCGCTGCCCTCATAAGGTCAAAAAAGATTTCGGCCAAAGAGGCGGCCTCGGCCGCGCTCGCCCGGCTGGATGCGGTCAATCCCTCAATTAATGCCGTCGTCGATCACAGGCCGGCAGATGTGCTGGCGCAGGCCGGCGCCATCGATGTGGCGATCGCAGCGAAGCAGGACTTGGGCCCGCTGGCGGGCGTGCCGATCACCGTCAAGGTCAATATCGATCAGCAAGGGTTTGCCACTACCAACGGCCTAAAACTGCAGCGCGACGTCATCGCAGCGACCAACAGCCCCGTGATCGACAATTTGCGCAAGGCCGGCGCGGTGATTCTGGGCCGCACCAACTGCCCGGCGTTTTCCTACCGCTGGTTCACCACCAACCTGATCCATGGCGACACCAAAAATCCGCGGGATCCAGCCCTTACGCCCGGAGGTTCTTCCGGCGGCGCGGGGGCGGCGGTCGCGGCCGGCATCGGGCATATCGCGCATGGCACGGATATCGCAGGATCGATCCGCTATCCGGCCTATGCCTGCGGCGTTCATGGCCTGCGGCCGACCGTCGGCCGTATCGCAGCCTTCAATGCCGCATTGCCTGAACGTACGATCGGACCGCAGATCTCCGCAGTATCCGGCCCTCTCGCGCGCACCATCGGCGATCTCAGGATCGCCCTCGCGGCGATGTCCGAAAAAGACGCGCGCGATCCCTGGTGGGTGCCGGCGCCGCTGGAGGGACCGCCGAGGCCGAAGCGGGCCGCGCTGTGCCTTCGTCCCGACGGTCTCGAAACGGTCGCGGAAGTGAAAGCGGCGGTCGCCGATGCCGGCAAGCGCCTTGAGCGCGCCGGATGGACGGTGGAAGAAACCGAAACAACGCCGCCGCTGCGCGAGGCCGCAGAGCTCCAGACAAAGTTGTGGCTCGGCGACAATTATGAGGCGCAGCTCGATGCCGCCGAGCGCGAAGGCGACCCCGGCGCGCTCGCGTGCCTGCGCGGCAACAAGCCCAAAGTCTTTCCGTTCGACGCGGCATCGTTCTCGAAGGCGCTGACGCGCCGGGCCACCTTGACGCGGGAATGGTTGCAGTTTCTTGAAATCTATGCGGTTTTGCTGATGCCGGTATCCGCCGAGCTGCCGTTTCCCGACGGTCTCGATTTGCGCGATCAGGCCTCATTTGCGCGGGTATGGCGAGCGCAGCTGCCGCAAATTGCCATTCCCTTCATGGGGCTGCCCGCGCTAACGGTCTCCACCGGATTGGTGGGCCGCGTTCCAGTCGGCGTTCAGGTCGTTTCCGGTCGCTACCGCGAGGATCTCTGTCTGCTCGCGGGCGAGGCGATCGAAGCCGGCGGAACGCCATCGGCACCGGTCGATCCCGCGCGCTAGATCAACTGCTGACCACGGCGAAGGACCAGGATGGCTGGTATTTACGATTTCAAGGCCAAGTCGCTTGCCGGCGAGGACATTCCGCTGAAGCGGTTCGAGGGTCAGGTTTTGCTGATCGTCAACACCGCGAGTGCTTGCGGGTTCACGCCGCAATACAGCGGTCTCGAGGCGTTGTACCAGACGCTTCACCCGCGCGGCTTCTCGGTTCTCGGATTTCCCTGCAACCAGTTCGGCGGTCAGGAGCCCGGCGACGCCAAACAGATCGAGCAGTTTTGCTCGACCAACTATGCCGTCACCTTTCCGTTGTTTGCCAAGATCGACGTCAATGGCAGCAAGGCACATCCGTTGTTTGATTATCTGAAGAGTGAGAAAGCGGGGTTGCTCGGTCCATCGATCAAATGGAATTTCACCAAATTCCTGGTCGATCGTTCGGGCAAGGTGGTCGCGCGGCATGCGCCGACTGCAAAACCGGAAGGACTGACAAGAGAAATCGAGGCCCTGCTGTGAACGATAGGAATGACGCCAATAACGACCAAGTGGCTGACCAGCTCCCCGATCGTCTTTCGACCGATCCGAAAAGCCCTTACTATAATGCCGAGGTGCTTGCCCGCGACGTCGGTATTCGCTTCAAGGGCATCGAAAAGACCAATGTCGAGGAGTACTGCGTCAGCGAGGGCTGGGTACGGGTGACGGCAGGCAATGCCAAGGATCGCTACGGCAACCCGCTTACCATAAAAGTTCACGGCCCGGTCGAGCCGTATTTTCGCGACAAAGGACCGACCTGACGTCTTTCGTCATTGCGAGCCAACGGGTCGGCGCAAAGCGCCGCCCGATGACAGGCTCCGCGAAGCAATCCATTACTGCATCAAAAGCGGAAGAATGGATTGCTTCGTCGCTATCGCTCCTCGCAATGACGAGTGATTAATTCCAGCCATCGTCTGAAAGAACACCATGTCCGTCCGCATCGTTGACATCAGAGAAATTACAAAGCCGATCTCATCGCCGATCCGCAACGCCTATATCGATTTCACCAAGATGACCACGAGCCTCGTCGCCGTCGTCACCGATGTCGAGCGCGACGGCAGACGGGTGGTCGGGTACGGCTTCAATTCCAACGGCCGCTACGGGCAGGGCGGATTGATCCGCGAGCGTTTCGCGCCGCGGCTGATCGAAGCCGATCCGAAGACGCTGCTCGACGAGGACGGCGACAATCTCGATCCCGACAAGATCTGGGCGACGCTGATGTCGAACGAAAAGCCGGGCGGCCATGGCGAGCGCTCGGTCGCGGTCGGCACCATCGACATGGCG
>Ga0257153_1000047_pt1 | contig 11937 bp, 6 predicted proteins | sample DW10A_FD_185988 | JGI IMG/M metagenome (GOLD analysis project Ga0257153, IMG submission 185988) | Soil microbial communities from H.J. Andrews Experimental Forest, Oregon, United States - DW-10-A | ecosystem: Environmental > Terrestrial > Soil > Temperate forest > Bulk soil | place: USA: Oregon... | reverse complement strand
GGCGAAATCCTGGAACTGAAGGACACCATCAACACGATGGTCGATCAGCTCAATTCATTCGCATCCGAAGTGACGCGCGTCGCCCGCGAAGTCGGCACCGAAGGCAAGCTCGGCGGCCAGGCCCAGGTGCCCGGCGTGGCTGGCACCTGGAAGGACCTCACCGACAACGTCAACTTCATGGCGAGCAACTTGACCGCCCAGGTCCGCAACATCGCCGATGTGGCAACAGCCATCGCCGGCGGCGACCTTTCCAAGAAAATCACCGTGAACGTGTCGGGTGAAATCCTTCAGCTGAAGGAAACGCTCAACACCATGGTCGACCAGCTCAACGCCTTTGCCGGCGAAGTGACGCGCGTCGCGCGCGAGGTCGGCACCGACGGCAGGCTCGGCGGCCAGGCCAACGTGCTCGGCGTCGCCGGCACCTGGAAGGATTTGACCGAGAGCGTCAACTCGATGGCGAGCAACCTGACGGCGCAGGTTCGAAACATCGCGGAGGTGACGACCGCGGTCGCCAACGGCGACCTGTCCAAGAAAATCACGGTGGACGTGCGCGGCGAAATTCTCGAGCTGAAAAACACCATCAACACCATGGTCGACCAGCTCAATGCGTTTGCCGGCGAAGTGACGCGCGTCGCGCGCGAGGTGGGCACCGAAGGCAAGCTCGGCGGCCAGGCGCTGGTGCGCGGCGTTGCCGGCACCTGGAAGGATCTCACCGACAGCGTCAACTCGATGGCCAGCAACCTGACCGGCCAGGTCCGTAACATCGCCGAAGTCGCGACCGCGGTCGCCAAGGGCGACCTGTCGAAAAAGATCACGGTGAACGTGTCGGGCGAAATCCTTCAGCTGAAGGAGACGCTCAACACCATGGTCGACCAGCTCAACGCCTTCGCCGGCGAAGTGACGCGCGTCGCGCGCGAAGTCGGCACCGACGGCAAGCTCGGCGGCCAGGCCGAAGTGCCAGGCGTCGCCGGCACCTGGAAGGACTTGACCGACAGCGTGAACTCGATGGCGGGCAATCTGACGGCGCAGGTCCGCAACATCGCCGAGGTGGCGACCGCGATCGCGGGCGGCGATCTTTCGCGCAAGATCACGGTCGACGTGCGCGGCGAGATCCTGCAGCTCAAGGAAACCCTCAACACGATGGTTGACCAGCTCAACCGGTTCGCCGGCGAGGTGACGCGCGTGGCGCGCGAAGTCGGCACCGAAGGCCGCCTCGGCGGTCAGGCCAACGTGCCCGGCGTCGCCGGCACCTGGAAGGACTTGACCGACAGCGTGAACTCGATGGCGGGCAATCTGACCGCGCAGGTCCGCAACATCGCCGAAGTGACCACCGCGGTGGCGCGCGGCGACCTGTCGCGCAAGATCACCGTGGACGTCAAGGGCGAAATTCTCGAGCTGAAAAACACCATCAACACCATGGTCGACCAGCTCAACGCGTTCGCATCCGAAGTGACGCGCGTGGCGCGCGAAGTCGGCACCGAAGGCAAGCTCGGCGGCCAGGCCGAAGTGCCCGAAGTCGCCGGCACCTGGAAGGACCTCACCGACAACGTCAATTTCATGGCGTCGAATCTGACCGCGCAGGTCCGCAACATCGCCGAGGTGGCGACCGCGATCGCGGGCGGCGACCTCTCCAAGAAGATCACCGTCGACGTGCGCGGCGAGATCCTGCTGCTCAAGGACACCCTGAATACCATGGTCGAGCAGCTTCGCTCGTTCGCGGCCGAAGTGACGCGCGTGGCGCGCGAGGTCGGCACCGAAGGCCGGCTCGGCGGCCAGGCCGTGGTGCCCGGCGTCGGCGGCACCTGGAAGGACCTGACCGACAACGTCAACCTGCTGGCAGCCAACCTGACGACCCAGGTCCGCAACATCGCCGAAGTCACGACCGCAGTGGCGCGCGGCGACCTGTCGCGCAAGATCACCGTCGACGTGAAGGGCGAGATTCTCGAACTGAAAAACACCATCAACACGATGGTGGACCAGCTCAACGCGTTCGCCGGCGAAGTGACGCGCGTGGCGCGCGAGGTCGGCACCGAGGGCAAGCTCGGCGGACAGGCGCAAGTTCCCGGCGTGGCCGGTACCTGGAAGGATCTGACCGACACCGTGAACTTCATGGCGGCCAACCTGACTGAACAGGTCCGCGGCATCGTCAAGGTGGTGACCGCGGTCGCCGACGGCGACCTGAAACAGAACCTGACGGTGAAGTCGAAGGGCGAGGTCGCAGCGCTTGCCGAGACCATCAACAACATGACCGACACCCTGGCGACCTTTGCCGATCAGGTCTCGAGCGTCGCACGCGAAGTGGGCGTCGAAGGCCGCCTCGGCGGCCAGGCCAACGTGCCGGGCGCCGCCGGCACGTGGAAGGATTTGACCGGCAACGTCAACCTGCTCGCGGCCAACCTGACGTCCCAAGTGCGCGCGATTGCCGAAGTGGCGACCGCCGTCACCAAGGGCGACCTGACCCGTTCGATCCAGGTCGACGCCCGCGGCGAGGTGGCCGAGCTCAAGGACAACATCAATACGATGATTGGCAATTTGAGGCTCACCACCGACGTCAACACCGAGCAGGACTGGCTGAAGACCAACCTCGCCAGGTTCACCAACATGCTGCAGGGCCAGCGCGATCTTACCACGGTCGGCCGGCTGCTTCTGACCGAGCTGACGCCGCTGGTCAATGCCCATATGGGCGTGATCTACCAGGTCGAAAATGAAGACAGCCCGCGACTGCACCTGCTTTCGGCTTACGCCGACGACGGCAGCAATCCTCATCCGCAAGTCATGCAATTCGGCGAGGGGCTGATCGGGCAATGCGCGATGGACAAGCGCCAGCGACTGGTGTCGGACATCCCGAGCAATGCGGTCCCGATCAATTCGGCGCTGATGCGGGTCGCGCCGAAGAACGTCGTGGTGCTTCCGATCCTGTTCGAAAACCAGGTCAAGGCCGTGATCGAGCTCGCCTCCGTCAGCTCATTCACGACCTCGCAAATGACCTTCCTCGAGCAGCTCACCGACAGCATCGGCATCGTGCTGAACAGCATCGAAGCCACCATGCAGACCGAAGGGCTGCTGAAGCAATCCCAACAGCTCGCCGGAGAGCTGCAGACACAGCAAAAGGAACTGCAGCAGACCAACGAGCAGCTCGAGCAAAAGGCCCAGCAGCTTGCCGAACGCAACGTCGAGGTGGAGCGCAAAAACCAGGAAATCGAACAGGCGCGGCGCGCGCTGGAAGAAAAGGCCACCGAACTTTCGCTGACCTCGAAGTACAAGTCCGAATTCCTCGCCAACATGTCGCACGAACTACGGACGCCGCTCAACAGCATCTTGATCCTTGGCCAGCAGCTTACCGAAAATCCGGACGGCAATCTGTCTCCCAAGCAGGTCGAATTTGCGCGAACCATTCACGGCGCGGGCACCGACTTGCTCAATCTGATCAGCGACATCCTCGATCTTTCCAAGATCGAGTCCGGAACCGTCACGGTGGATGCGGAAGAGATCCTCACATCCAACCTTCTCGACACCGTGGGGCGCCCGTTCCGGCACGAGGCGGATAACCGGCAGTTGTCGTTCGACATCGAGGTCGATCCGAACCTCGGGCGCAGTATCGTCACCGACTCCAAGCGCCTGCAGCAGGTGCTGAAGAATCTGTTGTCGAACGCCTTCAAGTTCACCGCCGAGGGCGGCGTGCGCATGCGCGTTTCGGCGGCCGTGGGAGGCTGGAGCGCCGAACACCCCGTCCTCAACCATTCTCCAGCGGTAGTTGCCTTCGAGGTGTCCGATACCGGCATCGGCATCCCTCTGGAAAAGCAGAAGCTGATCTTCGAGGCGTTTCAGCAGGCGGATGCAGGCACCAGCCGGAAGTATGGCGGCACCGGCCTGGGGCTGGCCATCAGCCGCGAGCTTGCAAGCCTGTTGGGCGGGGAAATTCATCTGCAGAGCACCCCCGGCAAGGGCAGTATGTTTACGCTCTACCTGCCGCTGAAATACTCCGGGCCGACGGTGGCGCCGCGGGTCAGTGCCTCGTCGCAATACGGCGCTGCGCCGGCGTTGCAGGCCGCGACGCAGGAGCGCGTCATCGAGCAGATTCCGGACGACCGGTTGAGTCTCGAACCGGGAGACGCGATTCTCCTGATTGTCGAGGACGATCCGCATTATGCGCGCGTGCTGGTCGATCTGGCCCGCGACAAGGGGTTCAAGGTCCTGGTCGCGGCGCGCGGCGCCGAGGCGCTCGATCTCGCCAAGCAATTCCAGCCTACCGCGGTGTCGCTCGACGTGTTCCTGCCCGACATGCTCGGCTGGACGGTGCTGAGCCAGTTGAAGCACAATCCGCTGACACGACACATCCCGGTTCAAATCATCACGCTGGACGAAGACCGGCAGCACGCGCTGGCCCGCGGCGCGTTTTCCTATGTCAACAAGCCAACGACGACCGAAGGGGTCAGCGCGGCGTTGTCTCAAATCAAGGAATACGCCAAGCCGCGCCGCAAGCGCCTGCTGATTGTCGAGGACAATGCGGCGGAACAGATGAGCATCAAGGAGCTGCTCGACCACCACGACATCGAGATCGTGACCAGCGACACCGGCGCGGGCGCGCTTTCCACCTTGCGCGAAAACCCGTGCGACTGCGTCGTGCTCGATCTACGGCTGCCCGACATGAGCGGTTTCGAGGTGCTCGACAACATCCGCAAGGATGATTCGCTGTCCAACGTGCCCGTGGTCGTATTCACCGGCCGCGAGCTTTCGGTCGAGGAAGACGCTGAATTGCATACGATGGCCCGAAGCATCGTGGTAAAAGGCGTGGAGTCGCCGGAACGTCTGCTGGACGAGACGTCGTTGTTCCTGCATCGGGTGATCACGGAGTTGCCGATCGAGAAGCAGCGGATGCTGGAGAAGCTCAATAGCTCCGACGAGGATCTGGTTGGCCAGACCGCATTGCTGGTGGATGACGATGCCCGCAACATCTTCGCGCTGAGCAGCGTGCTGGAGCGCCGCGGCATGAGGGTTTTGACCGCCACGACCGGCAGCGAGGCGGTCGCGCTGGTCGAATCCAACCCGAACATCGCAATTGTGCTGATGGATATCATGATGCCGCAGATGGACGGCTATCAGACCATCGGTGTGATCCGCGAAAACCCGGCATTCCGCCGGCTTCCCATCATCGCTCTGACTGCCAAGGCGATGAAGGGCGACCGGGAGAAATGCCTCGAGGCCGGCGCTTCCGACTATCTGGCCAAGCCGGTCAACACCGAGCAATTGCTCCTCGCCATACGCATGTGGCTACATCGCTGATCGGCGGACACGATGATGGACCATGAAAAGGTAAATATCCTCCTGGTCGACGACCAGCCCGCCAAGCTGCTTGCCTATGAGGTTATCCTCAAGGAGCTTGGCGAAAATCTGGTGGTCGCTTCTTCCGGCCGGGAAGCGCTCGAATATCTGTTGAAGAACGAGGTCGCCGTCATCCTGGTCGACGTTTGCATGCCGGAACTGGACGGGTTCGAGCTCGCCGCCATGATCCGCGAGCATCCGCGTTTCCAGAAGACGGCGATGATCTTCATCTCGGCCATTCAGGTCAGCGATATAGACCGGCTTCGCGGCTACGAGATGGGCGCGGTGGATTACGTTCCGGTACCCGTTATCCCGGAAGTGTTGCGCGCGAAGATCAGGGTGTTCGCCGAACTCTATCGCAAGACCCGGCAGCTGGAGCGGTTCAATGCCGAGCTTGAGGATCGCGTTCGAGCGCGCACGGCGGAGCTGGAGCAATCAACCGCGAGGCTCCTGGAAAGTGAGCAGCGCCGCAGCCTGGCGATCGCCGCGGGCCGAATGGGCTCCTGGGACTGGGACTGGGTCAACGGCGACTGGATGTGGGACGAAGGCCAGTACCGCATCTTTGGAGTCGATCCACGCACCTTCGTGGCGACACCGGCAAGCGTTCAAGAGTTGCTCCATCCGCACGATGTCGACGAGCTGCGAAAGGCCATCGCCCAGTTCGCCAAGGGCGTAACGTCGTATGAAGCCGAGTTCAGGATCAAGCGGCCGGACGGCGAGGTCCGCTGGTGCGTCGGCACCGCCGCGGCAACGGTCGACAACGGCGGCCGGGTCGTGCGTGTCAGCGGCGTCACCATTGACATCACCGAACGGAAGCAGGCGGAAGAACGCCAGGATCTGTTGGCCCGCGAGGTCGATCATCGCGCCAAGAATGCGCTGGCGCTCGCGCAATCCATCGTTCGATTGACGCGGGGCGAAAACGTCAAGGCCTACATTCAGGCGGTCGAAGGTCGGATCAATGCGCTTGCACGGGTGCATACCATCCTTTCATTGTCGAACTGGCAAGGCGCGGAAATAGGAAAGCTGGTCGACGAGGAACTCGCGCCTTATTCGACGGGCGATCAGATCAAATTCTACGGCACGGAGATTCAGCTGCAACCCGCGACCGCGCAAACCCTGGCGCTGGCGTTGCACGAACTGGTCACCAATTCGGCAAAGTATGGGGCCCTTTCGACGCTGTCCGGCCGTCTCTCGATCAAGTGGGAGACCGAGGCCGACGTGCTGCGGATGGTGTGGGAAGAAAAGAACGGCCCGGTGGTCGAGAAACCGGCATCACGCGGTTTCGGAACAAGGAGCGTGATCGCCAGCATCGAGTCGCAGCTCGGAGGACAAGCCGAATTCGACTGGCGCTCCACAGGTCTGATTTGCCGGCTGTCGGTTCCGCTGATGCAGGATGGGGCCGCGCGTCAGCTCAACACTCTGCAAAATGCGCTCGTCGGCAGGAACGGTGCTGAGCTGGCTTCGAGGTCCGCCGACGCCTGAGGCATGCGCCGCCCGCCAGCCTCACAGGGCAAAACCCCATTGGCGCGCGGTCTGCAAGATCCAGTCGCGATAGAGCGTAAGCGGCGTGACCCCGGTCAGGCCGCCGCAGCCCGCGCTGCCGTTCGGCCCCGTCGACCAACTGATGACGCCGACGATGGCGGGAGTGCCCTGCCGGTCTTCAAACACCGGGCCACCGGAATCTCCGGTACAGGCGCCAAGCCCCTCGCGTGTACCTTGCCCGACCGGATCGACCAGGCGGATTTGCAAAGTCCCGGGTTGGCCGGTCGCGACCAGGCCAGCGACGCGAACGGTCCCGCCGCTCTTGCCCTCGCCACGGATGGCCACGCCGATGCCGGCGATGGTGAAACGGCTGCCGGCGACAATCGGGATCTGCGGTACACCGAGATCGGCGGCATTTTTCCCATTCGGCGGCGCTTCGAGCTGCAGCAGCGCCACGTCGGCGGTGGCGCGATGCGCCGTTATCGCCTGCATGTTGAACCCGGGGTGAATGGCGACTTTTCTGACATCCCGCAGCTGCGGCTGTTTGTCTGTGCCATATTCGACGATCTTGTAGACCGCGCCGGGCTGCACGCAATGCGCCGCCGTCAACACCAGTCTGGGTGCAATCAAGGCTCCGGTGCAGAAATTGCCGCGCGAGCCGACGATGGTGACGACGGAGCGGCCGACGCCCTCGGCGGACGGCACCCCGCCGCCAACGATCGCCTCAGCCGGCGCCGAAAGAATCAGCGGAAAAACTGCAATAATTCGAGGAAGGATTTTCATCGGGGCGCGGCTTGTGAAGTTTAGCATGACCAGGACGCTAACAAGTTTGTGCGGATTTTAGCGAATTTCCCGGCGGCGACAGTCGTCCTCCTCCTTTACCAAAAAGTTTCATTTGCTGGCTATGGTCGGAACCCGGGCGAATTGCCTGCCTGCGATTGTTGCGATTGAAGGTCTGTCAAAAATGACTGAGGTGAAATCGTTTCTAAGCGATCTTGACGACGCAGTCGCGCGCGGAACGGCGGAAAGCCGCAAGCGCGCGCTGTGGCATGCGACGGATCTGTTGATAGCCGGCCGCTATAGCGACGATGAGATATGGACCTTCGGCGAGGTCATCGGGCGGTTGGCCGACGAAATTGAAGTCGCCGCCCGCGCGCAGCTTTCAAAACGGCTGGCCAGTTTCGACAACGCCCCGATCAACATCATCCACAAGCTTGCCTTTGACGATTCGATCGATGTCGCCGGCCCCGTGCTCCGGGAGTCCGGGCAGCTCGACGATAATGCCCTGATTGCCAACGCCACCACCAAAAGCCAGTCCCACCTGCTCGCCATCTCACAACGAAAGTCCATCGGAGAGACGGTCACGGACGTGCTGGTGGCGCGCGGCGATCAGGAGGTGGTGAATTCGGTTGCAAGCAATGCCGGGGCGCGCTTTTCGGACTTCGGCTTTCTGCACATGGTCAAGCGCGCCGAAGGCGATTCCATCCTCGCCGAGCAACTCGGTCTCCGCAGGGACATCCCGAGGCGGGTTTTTCAGCAGCTAATCGCAAAGGCGTCGGAGGACGTGAAAAAACGGCTCGAGCGCGAGCGGCCCGGGATCGTCGACCAGATTCAGACCTCGGTGACCGATGTCACGGGCACGCTGCAGTCCAAGTTCGGCCCGATATCGCGAAGCTACTTTGTCGCAAAGCGGCTGGTGACGACCCAGCATCAGCAAGGCAATCTGAACGAGAACAGCATATCCGGATACGCTCAATCCCACCGGTTCGAAGAGGTCACGATCGGACTGTCGTTGTTGTGCGCATTGCCGGCCGACGTGATCGAACGCGCCTTGGCCGACAAGAACAGGGAAATGCTGCTGGTGCTGACCAAAGCCCTCGACTTTTCGTGGCAGACCACAATGGCATTGCTGTTTCTCGGCGCCAAGGATCACCGCATCACCGCGCAGGACTTGAACGATCTGGAAAGGGATTTTGGCCGCCTCAACCTCGAGACATCGCGGAGCGTTCTGAAATTCTATCGGACACGCAAGAATGCCGTGGGCACCGAATCCCGGGCCGAGGCGCCTGCGGGCGCTTGATGTAAACTGAGATTACGATCTGGAATGGCAGGGAAGTATCGCACATGAATGCAATCCCATCCGGCGCAGTCGCAGGCGAGCGCCTCGGCACGGCTGCCGATGAACCGAACTCCGACAAATCCTCGGACGCGGCCTGGATCGTTCTTGAGGCAGCGAACGATCTCGGCGACCATGCGACCGTCGACGCCTGTCGCCGTGTCATCGACGCGAACCTGAACGGCACGCCTGCCTCTGACGCTGATTTGCACGTCATCTTCAATTATTTCAGGTGAATTGCAGGCGGGTTCTGAGAGTCTGTTTCAAAATGCAGCCAATGGAATAGGGCTTTAAAGCGAAACTCGTCATGCCCGGCCTTGTGCCGGGCATCCACGTCTTAGCTCCACTCCAGCAGAAAGGTGGATGGCCGGGACAAGCCCGGCCATGACGAATTCTGCTAGAACGCCCGATTCCAGCGGCTGCATTTGAGTCAGACGCTGAGGAACTCAAACATCGGGCGCCAGAAATCGGACTTGCCCGCCTCAAGGCTGGCCGCCGCCGGGACACCGTGCTAGCCAACTTCCAATTCGCGTTCGCATGGGAAGCAAGTTGATGATCGAAGCGGTGATCTGGGACTTCGGAGGGGTGTTCACTACCTCGCCTTTCGAGGCTTTTGCGCGTTTCGAGACCGAACGCGGCCTGCCCGCCGATATCATCCGGCGCACCAATGCCAGCAATCATCTGGAAAATGCCTGGGCGAAATTCGAGCGCGCCGAAGTGGATGTTGAGACGTTCGATCGATTGTTCGCGGCGGAATCGCTTGCACTCGGCGCGGAGGTGAGAGGCAAGGACGTCTTGCCGCTTCTGGTGGGAGATCTGCGGCCCGAGATGGTCGAGGCGTTCAAACGTATTGCGGCCAAACTCAAGACCGGATGCATCACCAACAACCTGCCCGCCAACGCGTTCGGCAGCCTGGGCGGCCGATCGATCTATATCGCCGAGGTGATGGCACTGTTCGATCACGTTATCGAATCGGCAAAGATCGGTTTAAGGAAGCCTGATCCGCGCATCTATCAGATGATGGTCGACGCGCTTCACGTCGATCCAAACGCTTGCGTCTATCTCGACGATCTCGGCGTCAACCTGAAGCCGGCGCGCGAGATGGGCATGACCACCATCAAGGTCGCCAATGCGCCGCAGGCGATCGCCGAGCTTGAGAAGGCGACGGGATTGGAGCTGCGCTAGCGTTCGTGACTTCGTACTACAACTCCACCATGTCGAAGTCGCTCTTGGGCGTGCCGCATTCAGGACAAACCCAATCGTCTGGAATGTCAGCCCACCGGGTGCCCGGAGCCAGGCCTTCGTCCGGTGCGCCGGCTGCTTCGTCATAGATGTAGCCGCAAGTCCGGCACTGCCAGGATTTGTAGGGCTCGTCACTCATTTTGATTCTCGGTCTTGCATGGTTCGTGGCCGGGACGGTCACGAGTGTAGTGGGGAGATTTCACGAAGGCCAGAGGGCGGCGCCGCAGCAACTTCCACTCACGTCAACGCATCGCGGCGGCGATGTTGCCGCCATCGACGGTCGTCACGTCGGCGGTGGTCTTCAGCGCCAGCGCCTGGGCCAGGAATGCCTGCGCGACGTCTTCTGCCGCGACTTCGCGGCCGAGCAGATTGCCGCGCATATAGGCCTGCTCGCTGAGCCCGCGGGCTTTTGAACGTGACGCGATCATGTCTTCGGTCAGGAGGCCGGAACGAACCCGGTCGGCATTGACGGCGTTGGCGCGAATGCCTTCGCTGCCATAGTCGAGTGCGTATTGCCGCACCAGAAACAGGGTCGCCGCCTTCGGCAGGCCATAGGGGCCGAAGTCGGGCCCGGGATTGACCGCCTGTTTGGAAACGTTGAACAGCAGGCAGCCGCCGGTGCCCTGCGCCCGCATGATCCTGACGGCGGCCTGCGCCACACGCTGGTGGCCATAAAAATTCAATTCAAAACTCTCTCGTAACACCGCCTCGTCAACCTCGCCGATCCGGCCCTGCCAGGCGGCGCCGGCATTCGATACCGCGATGTCGACCCCGCCAAAGGCCGAGGCCACTTGCGCGAACGCATCCTTGACCGAGGCTGCGTCGGTGACGTCGCATCGAAGCCCAAGCGCCGCGCCGCCGATCGCCTTTGCCTTAAGCTGCGCGGCAGCTTCGTCGACATCGAGCAGCGCCACTTCGGCGCCGGCCGCCGCGAACGCTTTTGCCGTTGCAAAACCGATGGCGCCGGCGGCGCCGGTGATGACGGCGGCCTGGCCCGCCAGCGGCAGCTCCCTGGCGCTGCCCAGTTTCGCCTGCTCCAGCGACCAGTATTCGACATCGAACAGATCGGATTCCGGCAGCGGCTCGAAGCGGCCGACCGCCTCGGCATCGGTGATGGTGGCAACCGCAGCTTCCGCGAGGTCGGCGGCGATTTTCGCGTCCTTCTTGCTGCGTCCAAGCCCGAACAGGCCGACCCCTGGCACCAGCACCACCCGCGGCACCGCATCGAGCATGGTCTTGATGCCGCCGACGCGGGCATTGTTGCGGTCAAAATAGCCTTTGTAATATTCGCCATATGCGGCGACGGCGTCACGGACCGCGTTCTTGAAACCGCTGAGGTCGCCATCCGCAGGCGCGGCCACCACGAGCGACCGGTTCTTGATGCGGATGTTGTGGTCCGGGGTCACCACGCCGGCCTGGCCATAGCGCGCCACTTCCGCACCATTGATGAAATTCATCACCGCATTATTGCCTCGGAAGTCCAGAATAAAGCACTTCCAAGCGCCCTCGGTTTTATCCTCCGGCAGACTGCAGGCGCCGCGGATAATCGGCGCGACGTCTGCCACCCGTGCCGGGCAAGCCGGTAGTTTTGCGCCGGTGAAGGCCGGCTTGCGCTGCCTCGCCAGCCGCTCTTCGGCCAGTGTCACCAGGGTGATCATGCGCTCATAGGCTTCCCGGGCGTCGGCGCCAAAGCTGAAAATACCGTGCTTGACGAGGATCAGGCCTTCGACGGATCGATCGGCATCGAATACCGCCGACGCAGCCTTGGCCAGTCC
>Ga0257153_1000046_pt1 | contig 11952 bp, 5 predicted proteins | sample DW10A_FD_185988 | JGI IMG/M metagenome (GOLD analysis project Ga0257153, IMG submission 185988) | Soil microbial communities from H.J. Andrews Experimental Forest, Oregon, United States - DW-10-A | ecosystem: Environmental > Terrestrial > Soil > Temperate forest > Bulk soil | place: USA: Oregon... | reverse complement strand
TTGCGAAATTCCTTTTGACTGGCGGATGCCTTCGTAATCGCCGAAGAAGAAAGTTTTGTCCTTGAAAATGGGACCGCCAACCGCTCCCCCGAATTGATTCCGCTTGAATGCCGGAATCTTACTTGAGGGATCGTCGAAATAGTTCTTCGCGTCCAGGGCGCTATTGCGCAGAAATTCGTAGACGCTTCCATGAAACTGATTGGTACCAGATCGGGTAATGGCGTTGATGACACCGCCAGAAGTTTTGCCGTAATCCGCGGAGTAGTTTGTAGTCAAAACCGAGAACTCTTGGATGGCGTCAACTCCCAAGTTTCCGCCGAGCACGCTGCCTGGGGCACCGTTCGCGTAGTCATTAAGGCTGACACCGTCGAGGCGATAATTATTTTGCTGCGGACGCGCACCCGAAATAGTGAGCTGCTGCCCGAATCCGCGGTTTCCGCGATCGGTGCCGGCGGCAAATGAGGGTTGCGTTTGGATGGCGGCAACGCCTGGTTGAAGCTGCGCCAAGTCAGTCCAGCTTCGCCCGTTGAGAGGGAGTTCACGAACCGTAGTGGCATTCACCACAGCACTGATGTCAGAGCTGGTGAGCTGCACTGCCGGAACTTCGCTCTCCACAGTTACGGTCTCCGCCGCCGAGCCGATGCGCAAGGAAACGTCCAAACTTATTAATGCTCCGACCGTGAGAGTGATTTCACTTCGAGCTTCCGTTTTAAACCCCGTCGCGGAGAATTTCGCTTCGTAGATTCCGGGAAGCAGATTTGGGGCGGAATAAAATCCCTCGTCGCTTGTTTTTAATTCCCTCTTGACTCCAGTGGCTATGTTGATGATGTCCACTCGAGCACCGGCGACAACACCGCCACTGCTGTCAGTAACAGTACCTGAGAGAGTTCCACCAGCCACTTGAGCATGAGCGGTTGCGGAAAGCTCAAGCATTAGGAACGCAGACAAAACAATTATCCATGTCAAATTTTTCACACAGCGTAAATTCTTCTTGGAATTAACGATCACGCGGGCCCCCTTTTATATGCGGCGGCAAGAGCTTAACTCACACGCGAGTGATTAGCGCAAATTAATTTCCGTTCATCTGTGATTAGCACAAATTAATTTTCATTCATCCGAGAGAGTGATGCCGCGTAGAGTTGATAACATGAAAACTCATTCATCTAACAGTGAGTGCGCACGCTTGCACGAAGCGTGTTTAGTAACTTGATCGAGCGTATTTCTTAGTTAATCGACGTGTAGGGTCGCGAGAAGCAGTTCATCACATGGTGCACTACGAAAAATGAAATACTATTCATTCGATTTTCTTAGTGAGTGACTGAGAACTCAATTAGACTCTCTGAATCTACTGTGAGTAAGTTGCGTTTCGGTGACGCTTCCTACACAACCGAGGTCTGACGTGATTAAGTTCTCTCCGGTGGTGGTCCTGGTTCTTCTCGGTCTGCACTTTTGCATGGGTCAGGGAATTCCCACCCACACTATTGCCGGCGTTTTGCAAGATCAGACTGGAGCCGTCATTGTTGGCGCGGAAGTAGTTCTTCTCGCACCTAACGGTTCGAATGTTGGAACGACGTCCACTAATAAAGCTGGTGAATTCGAATTCCACGCGCAGAGGGCTGGGTCATACACACTGCGCGCACACCAGGAAGGTTTCAAAGATGCAACGACAACCATCAAGGTCGTGGAATCCGCTGTGATCAATGTTCGTATGGTGCTGGCGGTCAGTACGCTCGATGAGCAGGTGAGCGTTGAATCCCAGGATGCCGCTCCTCAGGTGGCAACGGAAGCGGCGCAGAACCAGGATGTAAATGAGGTAGATCGCGGCGAGTTGGACCGCCTCCCGGTCTTTGACCAGAACTACATTGCGACACTCTCTCGCTTTCTTGATTCGGACCAGACCGGTACGAACGGCGTCAGTCTGATTGTGAATGGGGTTGAAGCGAATGGCCCTGGAATGACATCGTCAGCAATCAAGAATGTGAAGATCAATCAGAATCCGTATTCTGCCCTGTATGCGAAGCCAGGGAGGGCTCGTATCGAAATCGAAACTGCAGAGGGCACACCTCAATTCCATGGCACGATCAACTTCCTGCTTCGCAACTCGGTCTTCGACGCGCGGAACGCGTTTGCTCTAATCAAGCCTTCGGAACAAAGAAATTACCTAGAAGGCTCCCTGACCGGGCCGCTCGGTCACGGAAAGAAAAACACATTTGTTCTTTCATTGCAGCAGGACTATGACAACAAGGAAGCTATTGTGGCCGCGGTCGATGCCACTGGACCGGTTAACGTGAACGTCCCAAATCCAGATCATCATTTTTTTGGATCGGGTCGAGTATTCCATACGCCACGCGAAGGGGAGCAGGTGTATCTCAGTTACTCCTATGAACGCGAGACCATCAAAAATCAGGGCGTTGGGGGGACAGTATTACCCGAAGCCGGAACGAATTATTTGTCTTTCGAGCACGAAATAAATGTTGGATACAACCGTGTACTATCCGCGCACCTGTTGAACCAATTGCATTTTCTGGTTGGCTACAACGAAAACCCGGTGAACAGCATTTCCAATACTCCGGGGATCGATGTCTCGGGCGAGTTTCGCGGCGGCGGAGCGCAAGCGACTTTGCGCCGCACCGAAGGTCACTTCGATGGCACTGACGTCATGACTTACGTTCGGGGCAAACATGAGATGAAGTTTGGAGTGGACATTCCCGACATTAGCCGCCGCGGATTTGAGGATTTGCGCAACGCCCAGGGAGTGTATTCCTTTGCCAGTCTCGCGGACTATCAGAGCGGTCATCCCTATTCGTATCTCCTTCAAACGGGCAATGCTCACGTTACTTTCCTTGAGAGAGTAGTTTCCGGGTTTTTTGAGGACAACTATCGTCTCAGTCCGAATTTTGCGATCATTGCTGGAGTTCGTTATTACTGGCAAAATTATTTCCACGACGTCGCGCATGACGTGGCGCCACGCGTTAGCTTTGCCTATTCGCCCGGTGAAAAACGTAAGACAGTGATCCGCGGCGGGGTTGGAATGTTTTACGATCGCACGGGGCCTCGCCCCATCTCCGATCTATTGCATTTTGACGGCAATCATCTGGTCCGGTTAATCGCGGACTACACGACCCAACCTTTCAGTTATCCGATCACGCCCGCGGAAGTGGCCGCTTTGCCACCTGGGTCTGAAATACTTGATCCCCGTCAAAAGATGCCCTTGACTCTGCAATACAGCTTCGGGATAGAGCGCCAGATCACACCGAAGAGCACGCTGGCGGCGAATTACATCGGGTCGCAAAGCTCGAACGTTTTCCGCTCGATCGACGCTAATGCGCCCGTGGCTCCTTCTCTGAACAGGCCGAATCCCAACTTTGGGCAGATTCGCGAGGTGCAGTCTGATGGCTACCAGAAGAGTAACTCGTTCGAGTTAGCCTTTCGTGGGAAGCCGACTAAGTACTTTTCTGGACAGGCGCGTTACGCTCTGGCAAAGACTTATAACAACACCGCCGGAGTTACTTACTTTCCGGCTTACAGTTATGCGCCACAAAACGACTGGAGTCGTTCCGACAACGACCGGCGGCACAAGTTTGATTTGCTGGGAACTTTCGAAGCGGAAAACCGATTCACGTTTGGGGTAGCGCTGGCCGCTTATTCGGGAAAACCTGTGAACGTGACTACCGGGAACGACGAAAATGGCGACGGCTATGCGCTGGATCGGCCTCCTGGGACTCCCCGCAATTCGATGCATGGTCCCGGATATTTGCAGCTGGACTTGAACCTTGGCCATGAATTCAAGCTCGGCCGCGGTAAGAAAGAAAACAAACGGCTGGCTCTCACTTTGAACTCTTTCAACGTGCTGAATCATCGTAACGACTTAACTTACATTGGAGTGATCTCGTCGTCTTTCTTTGGACAAGCCAGGCAGGCCAATCCACCACGTCAGATGCAGCTCAACATGGAGTTCAAGTTCTGAGAGGGCGCGAGCGGAGGAGGGACTGTAACTGCTGGGGGCGTTGGTCAAATCTGCCTAACGTTAGTCATTGATCTCGATTCATTGAATTCATTGATCTCCATTCATTGATCTTCATTCATTGATCTCCGCATTACTGATGTCAACGAGAATTTGACTCACCGAGGGAGAAGTTATCACCAATCCTGCCCCAGCACCGCTCAGTGCCGCTGAACGGAAGGCAAAGATATGGTCGGTGGTGCGAGTTTCCAGCGGCAATTTTCTGGAAATGTACGATTTCATGGTCTTCGGCTATTACGCCTCAGCCATTGGCCGTGCTTTTTTTCCAAATGGCAGCCCCTTTGTTTCATTGATGCTGTCGCTCATGACCTTCGGCGCCGGTTTTTTAATGCGGCCGTTAGGAGCAATTGTGCTGGGCGCTTACACCGATCTTCACGGGCGACGGGCGGGCCTCATTCTGACGCTTTCACTGATGTCGATCGGCATTGTTTCAATAGCTCTCACACCCGGCTACGCGACGATCGGGATTCTCGCTCCCTTATTGATTTTGACTGGCCGATTGCTCCAGGGCTTTTCCGCGGGAATGGAGTTGGGGGGCGTATCGGTTTACCTGTCGGAGATCGCTACACCAGGCCACAAAGGGTTCTATGTCAGTTGGCAGTCAGCAAGTCAGCAAGTGGCAGTGATGGTGGCGGCATCGGTTGGAGTGGTTTTGACTGCGGTGCTAGCGCCAGAGAAAATGGCGCAATGGGGTTGGCGAATCCCGTTGCTCATTGGCTGCGTGATCCTACCATTTCTTTTCCGCCTCAGACGCTCTCTGCAAGAAACAGACGAATTTACGGCGCGCAAGAGCCGGCCGAATCTGAAGGAAGTTCTCAGTTCCCTCACGCACAGTTGGAAGATCATTCTCGTTGGAACCATGATGGCAACGATGACGACGGTTTCGTTCTACATGATTACCGCTTACACGCCAACCTTCGGCAACTCGGTACTCAAGTTGGCTATCCTCGATAGCCTTATCGTCACGTTGTGCGTCGGAGCTTCGAATCTGTTTTGGCTGCCGGTGATGGGAGCGCTGTCTGACAGGGTAGGGCGGCGACCCTTGCTCCTTATCTGTACAACACTCATGTTGGTGACGGCGTATCCGGTGATGTTGTGGCTGGTGCGCGAGCCGTCTTTTGCAAAGCTGCTCGCAGTCGAATTGTGGTTTTCGTTTATATATGGCAGTTACAACGGCGCGATGGTGGTGTTCCTGACTGAAATCATGCCTGTGAGTGTGAGGACTACGGGTTTTGCGCTGGCTTACAGCATGGCTACGGCAATTTTCGGCGGATTCACACCCGCGATAAGCACTTACTTGATTCACGTTACCAGTAATCCAGCCATACCTGGGCTGTGGTTATCATTTGCGGCAGCCTGCGGATTGGCCGCGTCGCTGCTTGCGCGACCACAGGCAGTTGCCGAGGCTGGATAAAATTCGTCCGAAAAAATCTTACCACTTGTGCCATTTCCACAGAACGCGAATACTGCATATTCGCGGCATAAAAGTGCACTGCTGCGGCACGGACGAACTGCCGACGAACCACCAAAGTCGCGGTTATCGTCATCTTGGTGGAAAATCTGAATGGTTTTTTAGATTACTTTCAGGGGGTTTTAATGTGCATGCGTTAGGTTAGAGAGTCGCGACTGCCGGCAGGGAAGTCCACGCAAAACGCAATGAATGGCGGGCTAGAGTCCCAAAAAACGTTGCGTGAGCCCACAACAATGTACTTTTACGAAAGGAAAAGGGCAGCATGATCATGAAGAGCCATAGGTTGAGTTTATCCGCCAATAAAAAATTGCCGCGAAAGTCTTCGCAAATGTTGGAATGCGCGCTATGTGTAGCGTTGCTGTTGGTTGGCTGTCTTAATGCTCAGCAGAGTGTGGAGCTCAAAACAGCCGATACGAATACCGGGGCCGCAGGTTCATCGGGCGGCAATCAAGCGCCTCTGACGCTGACCCTGGCTGACGCCTTGAAATTGGCGCGCGCCAATAGCCCGCAGTTCCAGGCGGCCGCCACGGCTTTTGGAGTAGCTCGGCAGGATCGAGTGCAGAGTCGCGCTGCGCTTCTTCCCAATGTCAGCTACAACATGCAGTATCTTTATACGCAGGGTCAGGGTCTGGCGTCCGTCTGTCAGGGTTCTCAGACGACCAACTGTGTGGCAGCGGGCACTCCTATCTTTATCGCGAACAACGGCGTGCATGAGTACATTGCGCAGGGCAATGTGCATCAAACAGTGTCGATGCAGCCTCTCGCGGAATATCGGCGTTCGGGGGCGGCGGAAGCCGTGGCGCGAGCCAAGCTGGAAATTGCTGCTCGCGGGTTAGTCGTGACCGTGGTGCAGGGATATTACGGATTCCTGGCGGCGCAGCGAAAGTACGCGACCGCGCAGCGAGCGGCGGCCGAAGCGGAACGCTTCTTTGGTATCAGCGAAAAATTGGAAAAAGGGGGCGAGGTTGCGCACTCCGACGCGATCAAGGCTCAGATTCAATATCAGCAACAACAGAGAGACCTTCGAGACGCGGAACTAGAGATGTCGAAAAGCCGCCTGGAACTGGCGGTCATCCTGTTTCCCAATTTCAACGAAAACTACGCTATCGTGGACGACATCGGTCCACCGCCTCCTTTGCCGTCCTTTGACGAGGTGAGCGCCTCGGGATCGAAAAACAATCCAGATCTGCGCGTGGCTTTGGCTACTCTCAAGCAGGCCCAACAGGATGTGGTAGTCGCGTGGAACGGTTTGGTTCCTACAATCACGCTTGACTACTTTTATGGAATCGACGCGAACCACTTTGCGACGAAGACGAACGGCATAAATAACCTTGGCAGTTCAGCCTCCGCGACTATGAACTTACCGCTTTGGAACTGGGGCGCCAATTACAGCAAAATCAAGCAGGCAGATCTGCAGAGAAAACAGGCGCGAGTTGAATTGAGCTTTGCCCAGCGTTCTCTGACGGCAAATTTGCGCTCGTTTTATCTGGAAGCGCAGAATGCCCGCGGCCAGCTTGATTCGCTGAACCAGTCGGCGGAGTTAGCGGCTGAAAGCCTGCGCTTGACGAATTTGCGTTATCAAAGCGGCGAGTCTACGGTTCTGGAAGTGGTGGACGCCCAGAATACCTTGACCTCAGCGAGCAGGGCCTACGACGACGGGCATGTAAGATACAGAGTCGCCGTAGCGAATTTGCAAACCATTACCGGAACGTTCTAAAACTGATGACAACCACAGAAAACTCAAGCATTTCACGTCTGCCCAACCAGCCGCGATGTTGGGCAGCTCTCCGAACTACGTCTCTCGTCCTAAGTGCTGGCGTCGTGCTGTTGAGCCTGTCGGGGTGCTCGAAGGAAAAGGAGGCAGAGCCGGTTGTCTCCGTTCAGGCTGCCACGGTCTCCAAGATGAAGCTGCAGCGGGTGCTGACGACGGAAGCAGTAATTTTTCCACTGAAGCAAGCCGCCATTGTGCCCAAGATTGTGGCGCCGGTGAAGACCTTCTACGTCAAACGCGGCGGCAAAGTTAAGAAGGATCAGCTCCTCGCGGTGTTGGAGAATAAGGACCTGGCGGCGGCAGCGGAGGACAACAAAGGCGCACTGGCGCAGGCCGAAGCGGCATACGTCACCGCTACAGCATCCAGTTTGCCGGAGGAAGTGCAGAAAGCGACTTTGGACACGGAGGCCGCGAAGCAGATGCTTGAGGCGGAGCAGAAGCTGTACTCCAGCCGCGAAGAACTTTTCAAGCAAGGCGCATTGCCCCGCAAAGATTTGGATCAGGCGCGAGTGAGTCTAACGCAGGCCCGGAACCAGTACGACCTTGCCGAGAGACATCTAAAAGCACTCAATGCGGGAGTGGCGCAGCAGGCGGTTAAAGGTGCGGAAGGGCAGTTCTCATCAGCAAAAGGAAAATATCTAGGGGCGCAAGCGCAGTTGAGTTACTCGGAGATCCGCAGCCCCATTGATGGCGTGGTTACAGACCGTCCTCTTTATCCCGGGGAAATGCCGGCAGCGGGCGTGCCGCTCATTACGGTTATGGATACCTCGCAAGTGATCGCCAAAGCTCATATCTCGCAAACTGAAGCGGCGTCGCTAAAAGTCGGAGACGAAGCGAGCATCACGGCTCCCGGCCAAGAGGAGCCGATACCGGGTAAGGTGACTCTAGTGAGTCCGGCTCTTGATCCCAATAGCACCACGGTTGAGGTTTGGGTGCAGGCGAAAAATCCCCACTCCAGCTTGAGACCAGGCAGCAGCGTGCAGCTCGCTATTGAGTCGCAAACCGTACCCGATGCTCTGGTTGTGCCGACCTCCGCGTTGTTGACGGGACAGGACGGAGCGACGACGGTGATGGTCATCGGTTCCGACAAGCGCGCTCACCAGCAGGCGGTGAAGGTGGGTTTAAAGCAGGCCGATAAGGCGCAGATATTAGAAGGAGTCAAAGAGGGAGATCAAGTCGTAGCCACGGGGGCATACGGACTTCCGGACAATACGAAGGTCAATGCGGAAGCCGTCAAGGAGGCCGAGGGCGAAGGCAAGCCCGATGGTGCCAAGCCAGAGGCTAAATCGTCCGATGCAAAGTCAGACGAAAAACCGGCTGCCAAGTAGAAATTGTCCGCCATGATAAAGGAAAATTCCCAGACCGTAACTCAGACCGTAGATCAAGCTGAGGATAACTCGTCCTCCTACTGGTTCGCCCGGCATTCGCGCTCAATGATCTTCCTGATCGTTACGCTTGCGCTCCTGGGCGCTTATCTTGCTTTCACCATTCCAGTGTCGGTATTTCCCGACACCAATTTTCCGAGGGTCCTGATCGCGGTTGACAACGGCGTGATGCCGATCGATCAGATGATGGTGACCATTACCCGTCCACTCGAGGAAGCGGTCAATAGCGTTCCGGGATTGCAGAATGTCCGTTCGATTACCAGCCGCGGCTCAGCCGAAATCGATTTGTATTTCAACTGGAACGTGGACATGTTCCAGACGCTTCAATATGTGAATACGGCGCTGTCTCGCGTGCAGCCTGATCTTCCCCAAAGCGCCAAGGTCGAAGCGCATCGGATGACCTTCGCGAGCTTTCCGATCATTGGCTACAGTCTAACGTCGGAAAGTGTTCCGCCAACCCAGCTTTGGGAGATCGCGACTTACCAGATCAAGCCACGCATCAACCGTTTGGACGGCGTTTCAACCGTTCTGGTTCAAGGTGGGCAGGAACCGGAGTTCCATGTAATTCCCGACCCTTCCAAGCTATTGGTCGCGGGTGTAACGGTCACGGATATCCTCGACAGTGTTCGTCGAACCAACTTGATCGATTCACCTGGGTTGCTGGAAGAGAATCATCAACTTTACTTAGGCTTGGTCAATGGGCAGGTGCAGACTCCGGAGCAGATCGCCAATACCGTAATCAAAACCACCGCCAATGGAATTCCGGTTCACGTGGGAGATGTAGCCACGGTTGTAGCAGGCGTGAAACCGGTGTACACGATCGTGACTGCGAATCAGAAGCCAGCTCTGCTGCTGAACGTGAATCGGCAACCAGAGAGCAATACGGTTCAAGTCGCGGACGAAGTGCATGCGGAGATGGAACGCATTCGCAAGACTCTGCCTCCAGGCATTGAAGTTCGGCCTTTTTATGACCAATCACTGATCGTCAATGAGTCGATCAAGAGCGTGCGAGATGCGATTCTTATCGGCTTAATATTGGCCTCCATCATTCTCGTAATTTTTTTGCGCGACTGGGGGACATCGGTGGTCGCGGCGCTGGTCATCCCGGTAACGATCGCAGTTACTTTTATCGCTCTCAAAGTTTTGGGAGAGAGCTTTAACCTGATGACCCTGGGTGGGCTTGCCGCCGCGGTCGGATTGGTTATCGACGATGCCATTGTGGTGGTTGAGAACATCGTGCTGCACCGCGATGCGGGACAGGGCCGGCGGGAGGCAATTCAGAAGGCACTTCGAGAAATCACAATTCCGCTGATCGGATCCACGGTCACGCCTGTTGTTGTCTTTCTCCCGTTGATTTCCATAACCGGGGTTACGGGCACTTTCTTTCGCGCGCTTGCAGTCACCATGGCAGTTTCGCTTTTTACATCATTACTATTGGCGCTGAGCTGGACTCCAAATCTTAGTCAGTATTTCATAAAGGGAAAACGCCATTCGCGGGAAGGCGAAGTAACTCCAAGCGAGGGGCAGGACGACGTTAGCCGATTGCTCGCGGCTGAAGAAGCATCGGTAAGCGGATTCTTCCTGAAGGTCGTCAACTTTCACGAAAAGTGGCTAAGTCGCGCGCTGCGTCATCCGGGATGGCTTGCACTATTGAGTCTGGCATTAGTGGTAGTTTCTTACGGCTGCTACAAATTTTTAGGCTCTGATCTGCTGCCAGAAATGGACGAAGGCGGTTTTGTAGTCGACTACATTATGCCCGCTGGAAGTTCGTTGGCGGAAACGAATCGCGTGATCACGCACATCGAGCAAATGTTGCGCGAGGTTCCGGAGGTGGAGAGCACCTCCCGCCGCACGGGATTGCAACTTGGCCTGGCCGCGGTCACAGAGGCAAATACCGGCGACATAGTCGTTAAATTGAAGGCGAAGCGTAGTCGCGCGATCGATGACATCATCGGCGACGTACGCTCCGGCATCAAGGCGCAGGAACCCGCGCTGGACGTTGAGTTCATTCAGGTCTTACAAGACATGATTGGCGATCTCACCAGCGCTCCCGAGCCGGTGCAGATCAAGCTCTTCGCTGAAGATCCGGCGCTGCTTGCCAATTGGGCGCCGAAGGTGGCGGAGTCGATTGCGAAGCTGAAGGGCGTTGTGGATGTTCTGAACGGGATTGATAACACTATCAGCGGCCCGGCGTTCATGTTCCAGGTCAACCCTGCAGTGGCATCACGGGCCGGATTTACTCCCGAGGAAGTTGCGGTCGACGCCGCCGCCATTTTGGAGGGCGAGCCGGCGCCCACGCCAGTCGTAAATAACAGCAGGGCATATACCCTCCGTGTTCGGTTTCCTCAGTCGAGCCGCGTGTCACTGGATGCCATGCGAAATACGTTGCTCGTCAGCAGCACCGGAAAAACGGCCACGCTTGGATCTTTGTCCGAGATTATCTCGATTCCAGGACAGACCGAAATTCGTCGCGAGAACTTGCAGCGCCAGGTTGCAGTTACGGCGCGCCTCGAGGGCGTTGACCTTGGAAAGGGCATTGCCGAGGTGCAAAAGGCGGTCAATGATTTGCATCTGCCCGCTTCCATTCGGGTGGAATACGGCGGCACGTTCCAGGAGCAGCAGAAGAGCTTTCACGACCTCCTCTTAGTGTTGGTACTTGCGGTCGTACTGGTTTTTAGCGTGCTACTGTTCGAGTTCCGGACGTTCGCCGCGCCAATCGCGATTCTGGCTTCGGCACTGCTCTCGACGTCTGGAGTCTTCATCGCGCTCCTGATTACCCGGACTACGTTCAACATCTCCTCTTTCATGGGGATGATCATGGTAATCGGTATCGTTGCCAAGAACGGAATTCTATTACTTGACGCGGACCAGAAATTCCGTGAATTGGGATACTCCGAAGAAAAGGCGATCTTACAAGCAAGCCGCCGGAGGTTGCGCCCGATTGTGATGACAGCGCTGGCGACTCTGGCCGGGATGCTGCCTCTGGCATTCGCGATCGGGGCGGGATCGCAGATGCTGCAGCCCCTGGCGATCGCAGTCATCGGAGGCGTGGTGATTTCGATGGTGCTTTCACTGATTATCACGCCGGCAGTTCACTTCTTTGTGACGGGGGGCTCTTCGCAGCGAGCCACGCAAGAGGAGTTGGCCTAGTCGAAGATTGCGACAGTATTGCGACACAATAAAAATGCCAGCGGAATAATTTCCGCTGGCATTTCCTGTTGTTTTTGAAATCGCTAAGTTACTGCCGCTCCACGACCAGTATTTTCATCGTGCCCGGCTTCGGAGTCATCTTTCCGCCGGC
>Ga0257153_1000045_pt1 | contig 11989 bp, 7 predicted proteins | sample DW10A_FD_185988 | JGI IMG/M metagenome (GOLD analysis project Ga0257153, IMG submission 185988) | Soil microbial communities from H.J. Andrews Experimental Forest, Oregon, United States - DW-10-A | ecosystem: Environmental > Terrestrial > Soil > Temperate forest > Bulk soil | place: USA: Oregon... | reverse complement strand
GACGCCGCACCGAAAAAGCCGGCTGCCACGGGGGTGCAGCTGACGGCAAAGGCACTCATATCCAGGAAACGACGTGGGTCGCTTTCGTTGTAGCGGATTGGGCCAACAACGTCTGGCCGGCCAAAGAATTCACCGGTTCCATCGAAATCATCGTAGAAGTTGTAGTTGAGATGGAAGGGTTGGCCGGTCTGAACGGTGACGATACCATTCAGGCCCCAACCATTGCGAATGAGCTTGAATCGAGAGCCCTTGTCGTCCGGTACTTCGTAAACGAAGTTCCAGGCGAGCCTTTGGCGCACATCGAAATTGGAATTCCCCCGATTGAACTTGATGGGAATCGTGCTGTCGTTGGGCTGCGAAGCGTTAGGGACATAATCTTCGCCGTCGCTGGCGTCGTCGAGAGAATGCGACCATGTGTAGCTCACGGTCGTGGTCAGGCCATGCCAGTTATCAATGTGCAGGCTGGTTTGCAATGAATTGTAAATGGAGTTGGAAGAGGTCTCCATATAGTTGATGTAGTAGGGAAACAGAGATGCTCCAGTGAGGTGGCGCGGGACGGTGCCATCCTGAATGAGGCCACCAGGGCAGGACTGCCCGGGGGCCGGTAGGGGCTGACCTGCGCAATCCGCTGCTGTGATTTCCGCCTGGGTCGGTTGATTGATGTCTCGGAAACGGAGAAGTTTGTGGCCCTGTGAACCGACGTAGCCGACCTGCAGGGTCATTTTTCGCCCAAGTTGCTGTTGCAAGTTCAAGTTGTAATTTTCCATGTACGGCGTTCGCATGTGCTGATCTACGCCGAAGGCATCGGGGAGTGGGCTGGTTCCGCCATAGACCGGGAGAGTTGGATCCAGTTTGCCTCCGAAGGTTCCTCGGAAAGTGATGGGCGGTCCAGAAAGCCCGTTATACGCGGGTCCGGGATCGTAGAAGCTGTTGAAGGGCAAGTGGCCTATAAACATATCCTGGGAATAAGCGTCGTAGAAGATACCGAAACCTGCGCGAACGACGGTCTTCTGGTGTCCGGTGACATCCCATGCAACGCTGACCCGCGGTGAGACGTTATTGTAATCGGGTTGGTACAGGCGGCCCTGGCCTACGGTGATGGTATCGCCTGTCGCTGGATCGATGTTGGAGAAGCCGCCGTGTTTCTCCTGAATCAAGCCGAAGTAGTCGTAGCGCAAGCCCAGGTTTAAAGTGAACCTGGGCGTCATGCGATAGCTGTCCTGCAGGTAGATCGCATGCGAGTTTTCGAAGGTATTGCGATTCGAGTCCCCTCCATATTGGAAACTGAATCCAGTTGGATTGCCGTCGAGGAAATCAGCGAAGCTCCCGAATTTCAAGCGCCCGCGGAAATAGGCATCAAAAATTTGCGATACGGTGGTGCGGCGGAACTCGTAGCCGAACTTGATGTCGTGCTTTCCGTGTTTCCACGAGACGTTGTCGATATAGTGCCAGTTGGAGTCGTAGCGGTGGCGCGCTGTGCTTGCGCTGGCCCCAAGTTGCGGAAAACCGCTGGAGGACACAATCATGACGGGCAGGCCGAAATCCACCCCGGTAGCCCCTGTATTCAGGTTGATGCTGGCAGGATCGAAGTGGCGATCCTGCGGGTAAAAGCCTTCCGCAAAACGGTTCCAGCCGACACGCGCTTCATTTACGATCGATGGAGAGAGAACAGAAACGTACGAGATGCTGACCAACTGTACGCGCGTGGGGGTAAACGTGTTGTAGCCCGACAGCGCACCGCCTCCGACAAGTGCAAGTGGGAAGCTTTGTTCGCTGTCGCCAAGGAAATAGCGGCCGGTCAGCATATTGTCTTTATTGAAGCTGTGATCGACTTTAATGATGCCGTTGTTGATGTTGCTGGAGAACGGCGTGGTCAGAATCGTGTTGGAGCCGTTGGCGCTGCCATCGAGGCACGAACCTGTTCCTGTAGGCGACGGCCATGCTTTGCCGGCATCGATGAGTTTTTGGATGACAGGGTTTATGCCAGTAGCCGGCGTGTTGTTTGCTATGTCGGAGGCAGTAGGCACACAGGAAGGAGTGGACTGGGAACCAGTTTCGCGCATGCCTTCGTAATCGATAAAGAAAAATGTCTTGTCTTTCCTGATAGGCCCGCCGAGCGAGCCGCCAAACTGGTTGGCATGGAAAGGATTCTGCGGCAATGAGGTGTCATTGAAATAATTTCGCGCGTCCATGGCATTGTTGCGGAAATATTCGAGGGCGGAGCCGTGAATCTGGTTGGTCCCGCTCTTGGTGACGATATTCACGACGCCACCTGCGCTGCGCCCGTATTCCGCTTCGAAGTTGGAAGCGACGTGCAATTCGGCGATGGCTTCCACCGGAAGAATTGTGGCCGGAGTGCCAAACACACCGGCTTCGTTAATCGCGGGGTCGTTGCGGTAACCGTCATTCATGTCCGTGCCGTCGAGGAGAAAATTGTTTGCTCGGCCGCGGGCCCCGTTAACCGAGAAAATGCCGAATGCACCTGGAGAATCCGTGATTTGGTCTGGGGAGCCAGTTACTCCGGGAACGAGAAAGATAAGCTTCTGGTAGTCGCGCCCGTTCACTGGCAACGAGGTCACGATCTTCGATTCAATGATGCCGCCCAGCGTGTTTGACGTAGACTCCACCATGGGCAAATCTTCGCCCTGAACCGTGACCGTCTGCGCTAACTGCCCCGGTTGCAACGTGACATCGGCGCGCCTCTCCGTCGACACTTCCACCTTAATGCCGGTGACCACGCCGAGCTTGAAGCCCGCCTTCTCTACACTGACACTGTAATTGCCAATCGGCAATTCCGGCGCAGCATAGCTGCCGTCGTCGGACGTAGTAACCGTGCGGACCAGCCCCGTATCCATGTTCTTGATGGTCACCGTGGCGCCCGGTACGGCTGCCCCTGAAGAGTCGGTGACGCTGCCCAATATCGTGCCGCGGAACGTCTGAGCGAATGTTGACGTCCCTGCAACAAAAAGTGCGAGCGAAAATACAACCAGCGCAAGCGTGCGAATAGCGCGGAAAAAGCTGTTCATCAGCTACTCCTTGATCGAGTCAGTAGTCATCTCGAAACCCCGAGAGTTTTGCGGACGCATTCCCCGACGGAGCGTCGCAGGACACCATGGATTATTGACAATGAACATACTCAGAGAAAGCAAGAGAAGCAAGGTTTTCAAACGAAAATGTTTCTATTTGAACTATGAAGCAAATGGGAGGACTTTCGGCCCAAGTTCGTGACACCGGTCACACGTGGGTCTGCCCCGCACCGCCTGCCATTCGCTACTTCCGTGGGGATGCGGTAAATTGGAAGATTAGGATTTCCCGGAAAGAGTGCCCTGTAAGGCGCACGCACAAAATTATGGCGGAAAAACTTCCATCGCTGGTCATCGTCGGCCGGCCCAACGTGGGCAAGTCCACGCTCTTTAACCGCTTGACCGGAACGCGCCGCGCCATCGTCACCGACGAACCCGGCATCACCCGCGACCGCATGTACGGCAAAACCGAGTGGAACGGCCGTGTCCTGGAAGTTGTGGACACCGGCGGCATCGTGCCCGACGACAAGGCGCTGATCCCCACCGAAATTTTCCGTCAGGCGCGCGTGGCCTTCGAAAACGCGGCGCTGCTGGTGCTGGTTGTCGACAGCCAGGCAGGTTTGACGCCCCTGGATCAAGAGTTGGCCCGACTGATGCGCAGCACGGGAAAGCCGTTTGTCGTGGCGGTGAACAAGATCGACTCCGCGATGCAGGAAGCGAACGCCGCAACCTTCTATTCCCTGGGCGTGCCCGTGTTTCCGATCGCAGCGGAGCACGGCACGGGCGTGGACGATTTGCTCGACGAAGCCTTAAAACAAGCGCTCGGACACGCGGTAGAAGACCAGTTGCCCGAGAAAAAAGAAGTCGAAATCGCCATCATCGGGCGCCCGAACGTCGGCAAATCCACCCTGCTGAACCGCCTGGCGGGAGAAGAGCGCTCCATCGTCTCCCCGATTCCCGGAACCACCATGGACAACGTTGATACCGACGTGGTTCGCGACGGCCGCGTCTACCGCTTCGTGGACACCGCCGGAATCCGCCGCAAAGGCAAAACCAAGCTGGTCGCCGAAAAATTGAGCGTGGTGATGGCCAGGCGCGGCTTGGAACGCGCCGACGTGGCCCTGCTGGTGATCGACGGCGAGCACGGCGTGACCTCGGGAGATGCCACGATTGCGAGTTATGCCGAACAATCCGGCCGCTCGGTAATCATCGTCGTGAACAAGTGGGATCTCGCTGTTGAGGCAGCGCAGCGCGCCGAAGACGTCTCGGAAAAGACCGCCCGCGGCAAGGCCAAGCGCGCCGCGGCCGGCGGCGCAAAGCAGCAGCCGGTGGACAAGCACAAACTGCTATTCGATTACGAAAAGATGGTGCAGCAGAAATTCAAATTCCTCAGTTACGCGCCGATTATTTTCCTCTCGGCAAAAACCGGCGAACGCACCGAAAAACTTTACTCGCTGATTGACCACGTCGCGCAGGCGCGAAACCGCAAGGTGTCCACCGGCGAACTGAACCGCTGGCTGAAGGAAGATGTGGATTTGCAGCGCGCTTCGACGCCCAAGGCCCGCCCCGTGCGGATTTACTACATGACGCAGGCGAAAACCGCCCCGCCGGTCTTTCTGCTTTTCACCAACCAGAAAAGGCCGCTGCACTTCAACTTCGAACGCTTCCTTGAAAACCAGTTGCGCGCCAGGTGGGATTTCACCGGCACCCCGGTCCGCTTCGTCCAACGCCTCCGCAAACGCGAAGACCGCTCCCCTGCCGGTGGCGACGAAGAATAGCCACTTTTGAGTGCGGAAGCGAGGCTTCCGCTTTTACGGTCCAGGAATCTAGACAGACCTAAAGCGATGGCCAAAAGCTTGCGCGTCGTGTCTCGAATATTCCCGGGCATCATAAACAGTCTTTGTAAGGCTCTCTTCCCCCAGCGAGCCGCTCTTCCGTCCCCAGTCTTTGCCACATCAACATACTGCTCAAGTTCTGTGGCTGCCCGTAAGACCTTCTGATAAACTCACTCCGTAAACGCGGGAAGTCCCCTTTACCGCGGCTTTCAAGGTAAACCGAACTCCTAAATGAGCAGCCCAGCCTCAGTCTCGATCTCCGAGGAGCAGGACGAGCGGTATTACCGCATCGGCGAAGTCAGCCGCATCACGGAGATACGCCCCTTTGTGCTTCGCTATTGGGAAGAAGAGTTCCCCATGCTGGAGCCGGTGAAGGGCCGCCAGGGTTATCGCCTCTACCGCCAGCAGGACGTCGACCTGGTGCTGAAGATCAAGCGCCTGCTCTACGACGAAGGCTTCACGATAGCCGGCGCCCGCCGCCACCTGCGCGACCTCGAAAACGGCGGTGGATTGGAAGCCGCGGTGGAAGAGCTCACCGCATCCACTGTAACCGAAGGTGAAGCGGTGAAATTGAATCGCAAAATGCTGCTCGACCTGCGCGATTCCCTCCGCAGTTTCTTGACGCTGCTCGAAGGCAAGTGATACCGTGGAATTGGTTAGTTTGCGGCCGTTTAGCGTGACCGCTCCGGTCGGGACGTAGCGCAGCCTGGTAGCGCGCACGCTTGGGGTGCGTGAGGTCGCGAGTTCAAATCTCGCCGTCCCGACCATTTTTTCTTCCTCAGACAAACCTGGCTTTTCTCTTCCGTTCCTACGTCATCGCCTCGATATTTCCTACGCCTGTTGAACCCCATTTTCATCGGTTAGGAGAACTGATCAAATGCATATCTTTTGGATACCCTCAGAACAGCTCCGGATCGCGATTATGCCGCGGCCACGCGGCGGCGATTGGCTGCCAGACGACATCACCTTCCTAAAAAAGGCCGGGGTACAAGTAATTGTTTCAGCTTTGACAGCCGACGAAATTGAGGAATTGGCTTTAATGGCAGAGGATCGTGCTTGCGTTCAGGGGGGCTTGAAATACTTTAGCTTCCCCATCGAAGACCGCTCTGTGCCGATAGAGTTAGCCGAGTTTCGTAGATTCATCGACAAGTTGCATATCGAAACTCAAAAGGGTTTAGCAATCGCGATTCACTGCAGGGCGGGCATTGGCAGATCCTCCTTAATAGCAGCTTGCCTTCTAGTTAAGCAGGGAGTGCAACCGGAGGATGCTCTGCGAGCGACTGAGGTAGCAAGGGGCTGCCCGGTGCCTGACACACCCGAGCAGCGAATTTGCATCAAGAAATTCACATGCCAAAAGGCACCCTAAATGCGATCCTGACCGGAACTGGCTTAAATTTCCGATTACAATGGATGTATGAAGAGTACGTTGAAGTGAAAAAGGCGCGGGTGTTGCTGACCAATGATGATGGCTACCAGGCCGCTGGGTTGAAGGCGCTGGCAGAAGAGTTGCGCGCGATCGCGCACGTGAGCATCGTGGCGCCGAGTTGGGAGCGCAGCGGGGCGGCGCAGAGCCTGACGTTGCGGCAGCCGATCGTCTGCCACGCGACCGGGGAAGACGAGTGGGCCATCGACGGCACCCCCGCCGACTGCGTGATCGTGGCGCTGCACAAACTGCTGAAAGAACCGCCCGATTTGGTGATTTCGGGGATCAATCACGGCGCGAACCTCGGCGAAAACGTCTATTACAGCGGCACGGTAGGCGCGGCGCGCGAAGCCGTGATTCATCACGTACCGGGAATCGCGATGTCGCTGTGTTCGAAGCGTGGCAAATCGGATTTTGCGCCGTCGGCAAGAATCGCGCGGCATGCGGCCGAATTAATTCTGAAAGAGGGTTTGCCGCCGCAGGTTCTGCTCAACGTGAACGTGCCCGAAAACTGGAATGGCGGCGTCAAGTTCACACGGCAATCGAAAAAAATCACGCGCACCGTTCTGCGCGAGGGTAAAGACCCGCGCGGCCAGGATTATTATTGGTTGAGCGAACAGCGCATCGACAGCGGCATGGAACTCGACGCCGAAACGGATTACGCCGCAGTTTTCGCCGGCGAGGCTTCGGTCACTCCCCTGCACCTCGACCCCACCCATACGGAATCGCTCAATCATTTGAGCCACTGGACCGCGTTGCTCGCTTCGAAGTAGTCCGCAACGAAAATCAATAAGCACGCCAGCAGCCGCGGACACGGTAGAATACCGGGGCGATGCCGGAATCCTCTACTTACGATGTGGTCGTGGTCGGCGGGGGCGTCTTCGGATCCTGGACGGCCTGGCACCTTGCGAAACGCAAACTGAAAGTCCTGGTGCTCGATGCCTACGGCCCGGCCCACGCGCGCGCCAGCTCCGGCGGCGAAACGCGCATCATCCGCATGAGCTACGCCGCCGACGAAATCTACACGCGCTGGTCACAGCGTTCCCTCGTCCAGTGGAAAGAACTTTCGGCGGCTTGCGGCCAGCCGCTCTTTCAGCAAACCGGCGTGCTCTGGCTGGAAGGCGCGGACGATCTTCGCCTGAGAGAATCGCAAGCCACCATCGAGCGTTGCGGCATCACTCACGAAGTGATGGACGGCGCACAGCTCGCGAAGCGTTATCCGCAGGTAAATTTCGACGGCGTCAGCCGCGGCCTGCTGGAACCCGGCAGCGGCGTCCTGCTCGCGCGTCGCGCGGTACAATCCGTGATCGAAGAAACGAAGAAGATGCATGCCGGTTTTTTGATCGCCCAGGCCGTCACACCGGATGGCAGCGGCACGATTACCAAGCTGGCGACATCGCACTGCGGCGCTTTTTCCGCGGGACATTTTGTATTCGCTTGCGGCCCGTGGCTCGGCAAAGTCTTCCCCGAACTTCTCGGTCAGCGCATCTTCCCCACTCGCCAGGAAGTTTTTTTCTTTGGCAGCCCGGCGGGAGACGCGCGTTTTGCCCCTCCAGCCTTGCCAACCTGGCTTTTCAACAACGACGAAGTCTACGGTATGCCCGACATCGAATCACGCGGCCTGAAAATGGCGAGGGACACGCACGGTGAGCCCGTCGATCCCGACACCCAATCGCGCATCGTCACTCCGGAAGGCGCGGAGTGGGCTCGAAGTTATGTGGCGCGTCGCTTTCCCGCCCTCAAAGATGCGCCCATCGTCGAAACCCGCGTCTGCCAGTACGAAAACACCTCCAACGGCGATTTCCTGATCGACCGCCACCCGGAAATGTCCAACGTTTGGCTCGCCGGCGGCGGTTCCGGCCACGGCTTCAAGCACGGCCCCGCCCTCGGCGAATACCTGGCCGCGCAAATCTATGGCGAAGGAAAAGCGGAACCCCGCTTTTCGCTGGCCAGCAAAGCCACCCGGCAGAAACGTGCTGTATTCTAGCCCTGATGCGCTCCTACGAAACTTTCCCCAAGCGTTTACGTCTTTACCAGTGTAGGAGTTTGCCCCAAGCCTTTCCCACAGTCATTTCGACGATTCGGATCTAGGAGGAAGCATGCAAGGAGCACGAAAAACAGCCGGGCAGGGTGTGCTGGCATTGCTAGGCCTGCTGATGGCTTTGGCGCTGCCGATGGCGATCGCGGCCGCGCCCCCGGAAGAGTTCCATGTCCCGGTCGAGTACTACAAGATGCCCAATGGACTCCGCGTGGTTCTCTCGCAGGATCACACCGCGCCGACGGTCTGCGTAGGTGTCTATTACCGCATCGGCTTCCGCATCGAACCGAAAGATCGCACCGGCTTTGCGCACCTCTTCGAACACATGATGTTACAGGGCTCGAAAAATCTCGGCAAAATGGAATTCATCAAGCTCATCCAGACGAACGGCGGAATCCTGAACGGCTCCACGCGCTTCGACTTCACCAATTACTTTGAGGTCGTTCCCTCCAACAAACTCGAAACGATCCTGTGGGCTGAAGCTGACCGCATGAGCGGCCTCGCCGTTACGGAAGACAATCTCAAAAACCAGCAGGGCGTCGTGGGCAACGAAGTAAAGGTCAACGTCCTGAACCGCCCCTACGGAGGCTTTCCCTGGATCGATTTGCCCATGGCCGCGAATACCAACTGGTACAACGCGCACAATTTCTACGGCGACCTCACGGACATCGAAGCCGCAAAGCTCGACGAAGTGAAGCAATTCTTCGACACCTACTACGCGCCGAACAACGCCGTGCTGGTGATCGTGGGCGACTTCGAAAACGCCGACGCCAAAAAGCTGGTCGAGAAATATTTCGCCGGCATCAAATCCGCGAATGTTCCGCCACAGCCCGACCTGACCGAACCCCGGCAGGAAAAAGAAAAGACTGTAATCAAGAAAGACCCGTTGGCGCCGCGTCCCGCGATTGCCATCGGTTACCAGATGCCGGAACGCAATACGCCTGAATATTATGCGATGGGCCTGTTGGAACAGATGCTCATCGAAGGCGACGACAGCCTTCTCCGCCAGGAACTGGTGCAGAAGCGCGGCCTGACAGACAGCATCGAGGGAGGCATCAACATGCTCGGCAACATGTTCAACTACAAAGGGCCGATGCTGCTCGCCGCGGACGTCACCTACGACCCAATCACCAAGCCGGAAACGGTGATCGAAGCTATAAACACGGTGATCGAGCCGCTGCGCACCAAACCCATCGACCAGAAATCACTCGACCGCGCGCGCGTGAAACTCCGTTCCAGCCTCTACGACACCATGGGCGAGTTTGGCGGCTTCGGCTTGATGGATCTTCTCGCCAGCTTCGCCCTCTTCGACGACAATCCGGCGCGCGTGAACGACCTGGTGAACCAGTTCAACAAAGTGACGCCGGAACTCGTCCAGAAAACCGCGCAGGAATATCTGCGCTCCACAAATCGCACCGTCATCGAATTGCAACCCGCACCGAAAGACGCCGCTGCGCCGGCGAAAAATCAGTAGGCAAGGAGAACACACATGAAAATGACAATGAACAAGTTGTGCCTGCTGGCAATCGCGGGAAGCATCGTGGGAATTGCTCCTGCCGTGGCGCAAAAGCAAGCGCCGCCCGAAGGTGGTCCCCCGAAAGCGTTCACCGTTCCGGCGAACGAAACCTACACGCTGCCGAACGGTTTGAAAGTCACCCTGGTGCCGTACGGAATCATTCCGAAGGCGGCCATCAGCCTCGCCGTCGATGCCGGGGAAATCAATGAACGCTCCGGCCGCACCGGTGTTGCAAGTCTGACGACCGACCTGATGAAGGAAGGCACGGAAAAGCAAACCGCGCAACAGGTCGCTGAAGCCGCGGCCCGCATGGGCAGCACGCTCGATATCCATGCCGGCAAGGACCAGACCCAACTCGGAATCGATGTCCTGCAGGAGTTCGCGCCGGACGCCGTGAAGTTGCTCGCCGACGTGGCGCAGCATCCGCGCCTCCCGCAATCCGAAATCGATCGCCTCAAAAATGACGCGCTGCGCCAGATCGCCCTGCAAAATTCCCAGCCGCAAACCATCGCCGTAGTGCGATTCCGCAAAATTCTCTATGGCGACCATCCGTACGCGATCGTGGTCCCGACCGAAGACGACATCAAGAAACTGACCCTCCAGGACGTCAAGGATTTTTACGCCGGAAATTTCGGCGCGCAGCGGGCGCATCTCTACGTCGCGGGTAAATTCGACGCGGCCGCGGTCAAGAAAGCGATTACGGAGAGCTTCTCCAGCTGGAGCAAAGGCGCCGCACGCATGGAAAACGTTCCGGTGCTGAAGCCCCAGCACGTGCTTGATGTAACGGACCGCCCGGGCGCGCCGCAATCCACGCTGCTCGTGGGATTGCCCGTGCCGTCCGCGACCAACCCGGACACCGTCTCGCTCATCGTCACCAACGCCATTCTCGGCGGCTCCTTCAATTCGCGCATCACCGCCAACATCCGCGAAGCGAAGGGCTACACCTATTCCCCGCGGAGCGAATTATCCCGCCGCTATCACGACGGATACTGGGCGGAAAGCGCCGACGTAACTACGCAATTTACGGGCCCCTCGTTGAAGGAAATCTTTTTCGAGGTCACCCGCATGCAGAAGGAGCCGGTCACCGAACCCGAACTGAAGGGCATCCAAAACTATCTTTCGGGAATTTTCGTGATCCAGAACTCCAACCGCAGCGCTCTGATCGGACAACTGGAGAATGTAGACTTCCAGGGTCTCGGGGAGAATTACCTGAAGACGTATGTATCCAAGATCAATGCGGTCACTCCGGCGGTCGTCCAGAAGATGACCCAGGATTACATCAAACCAGAAGAGATGACCATCGTGGTCGTCGGCGACAAGGCAAAAATCGCCGATCAGCTGACGGAATTTCAGCCGTCAAAATAACGCCCCAATAACGCAAAGACAAGAAGCTAGGTCTTTTTCAAGCGCCGCCGGGAAGCGTCGGAAGCACGCGCGGCGCTTTCCTTTCGCTTGGCTTTTTCCACGTACAAATTCTGGTCCGCTTCCTGCAGAAGTTTCTCTACCCGCTCGCCTTCGCCGTGATACACCGAAGCCCCAATGCTCGCGGAAAGCGGCGGGTGCTCCTGATCGGCGGCAAGCGTTTCCCGAATGCGAACGGCCACGCGTTCGGCTTCTTCCTCGCGCGCTTCAGGCAGAATCAGCGCAAACTCGTCGCCGCCGTAGCGCGCAGCCGTGTCAATCGCGCGGCAGTGGAAGCGCAGAATGTCCGCCACCCGGCACAGCGCGCGGCTCCCCACCAGGTGGCCGTACGTGTCGTTAATTTTTTTCAGCCCATCGAGATCGAGAAGAAGCACGGCGAAAGGCCTGCCGGTGCGCAGCGTGCGCTCCGTCTCTGTATCCAGAACATCCAGAAGTTTTCGGTAATTCGCAAGTCCCGTCAGCGGGTCGCTGGCCGCAAGATGCCGCACCTGTTCGAAAACTTTTGCGCTGTCGATCAGCGATCCGCCCAGCAGAATCGCGTAGCTCATCACATTCATGGATTGCGCGAAAACAAACGGGCCGTCGAGCAACTTCACCGATTGGCAGGCCGCAAGCTGCGCCGCCAGGTTCAGCCACACCGCCAGGTACACGGACTTGTCGAAACCCGAGTTCTGCAAATATTTGCGCTGCCGGTAGCCAAACAAGGCAATCAGGAAAATCACCGCTGGGATC
>Ga0257153_1000044_pt1 | contig 12002 bp, 4 predicted proteins | sample DW10A_FD_185988 | JGI IMG/M metagenome (GOLD analysis project Ga0257153, IMG submission 185988) | Soil microbial communities from H.J. Andrews Experimental Forest, Oregon, United States - DW-10-A | ecosystem: Environmental > Terrestrial > Soil > Temperate forest > Bulk soil | place: USA: Oregon... | reverse complement strand
TGAGCTGACGCCGATTTTCTTCATCTGCGAGGAATCGGCCAGCGGCTTCGGTGCCTTCCTGTTGCAGACCCTGTAAGGCCAGCACGCTACCGTCATGGGTCGCGTTTGGAAGAAGAGAAATCGTCGCGTAGTCTTCCCCCATCGTTCCCGTCCAACGAAGTCCTTCATACTGCCGCTGTTCGCCAGGAAGCGGGTTCTTATTCACAAACACCTTGGCGCTTTTCCCTACAACGCTCTCACTCTCGCTGAAGTTGAGCTTGTCTTGCAGAAGCGTTACCCAGGGATTGGAACCGGGGCTGCCAATGAATACATAATTGTTGTGATCGAGGTCGCGCATTCTCAAATCCCGTGGGTAACGGACCAGCACCTGCGTTTGCAAAACGCCCGCCATTCTCATCAGCGAAACGACGTCGGCAACATCCGCAAATGAAGTGAGTGTTGAGTTTGAAATGTACTCGCTCAAACGAGAATCGGTTACACCTATCTTGCTGACCTCCGGCCCCTGCAGGAAATCCCGGCGCAAATACTGATCGAGAGATCCGGTCTGGCTGGCAAGGATACGCGCCATACCGTAGTTGCTGTCCGCTACGACAACTATGGTCTGATGCTGCGCGTCGAAAATTTGCGAAAAAGGCCAGGAAAGGGCAATTGGAGCCCGCGACGTGTTGCTGGTGGTTGTCCGGCGCGTAAGGCTTCTGTAACCCAATACGGCCACCGCCACGCAGAGAATTCCGCACAAAAACCAGGGTAACAGCGCTCGCCGACGCCAAAACGGAACTGGATTCAACCTTGGCTCAACGGCTGTGGGGGCGGGGTCAAGTTTCTGGACTGCACGGAAGACTGGAGCGTACGCGCCTTTGGGTATTTCCAAAATCGTCGGCTCGTTACGGCCGTCTTCATTGAAATACTCGTGAAGCTTCAAGCGCAACTGCCGAACGTGGACTCGTACCGAGCTATCCTCCAAGGGCCTGTAGTCGGAAGGCTTGTGGAACAGCGCGTTGCCAATGTGTTGCTCAGTTAGCTCGTGGGCGTTTCCGTGCAAGGTCTGCTCAACGAGGTACTGCAATAATTCGCGAAGCCGCGTACTTTTTTGAAAAGGCGCACTGCATACAATCCGCTGGACAAGCTGCCAACGTTCATCCGTTTGCAGGCTTTCCATGGCTGGTGATTGCGAGACGCTCATTCTAGCAGAGGCAAGTGCCATCAGTTTTTTCGATTGAACGCAGCGATGCTACCACATAGTTTGCCCAAACTGAATATTTAACTGGCTTCTTTCCAATCAGTTCGCCGGATCGCGACGACTCGAATGGAAGTGAATCACATAGAGTTCACGTGTGAGACCCTTGCCATGCTTCATGGAACGCTCCTAAATATTTGCGGACGGGCCGCTGATAAGGCCAGAACTCCGGCTGCGACGCTCCACGCACGTCAATTAATTGCGGTCTTCAGACACTCGCGTCAGTGCCGGACTGGCTGCCAGAATAGTCTGTCTAATACCGGAGGACACGGGAACGCATGGCCCACAAATTCGTCTCACGGCGCCACTTCATCGAAAAGTCAGTCACGGCCGGACTAGCTGCCGGTTTTGGACTAAAAATTGATCCATTTCACGGAAGCGCGTCCTCAATCTCGCCTGAAACGGACGGGCTGACGCTCAAGGTGAGCGGCGACCCCGTAAACGGATACGGTGTTGTTCTTCTGTTCAACGGCCGACCCATCCTTCGGCATAACCAGGGCGGAGAATTTTCTGCACTGTTCCAAAACGAAGAACGCAGCGTGGAAGATCGTGTCGACGACTGGAAAGCCACCTCGTGGACCGGCGATGCCACACATGTGACCCTCGAAGGCGAGTGCAAGCTCAAGAATCTAAACACCACGGTGTTTGCGCGCGTGGACTATGAGCGAATGACTCCCCGAGTTGTGCGAAAAAAGATCCGGCTGAGGCAAGCAGATATGTTCCTGTTGTTCTATCAATTGAGCAATCGGTTGGAGCCACAGGAAAGTCCCGCAAAGCTGTGGAGCTTCGATGAACTCGACTGGCAAGGCGGTGCGTCTCATGAATATTTTCCAGCCGCCGGATTCCGCATGAAAAATGGTCTCTGCGTAGGCCTGCTGACAGACTCCGGCTACCGCAATCAGTGGACGCGAATCATCCGTCGGGACGGCAGGCCTGTGAAGCCTGCGCCACGACGTATTCCGGATGCCAATCTTTATTCTGGTTCGTCACCCGAGGAGCGCGGCAGCGGTAATTTCTTTGTGCAGCAAACTTTTGGTGAAGTTACGCAGCAAATCGCTGGAGAGCATTCTGCGCAGGCCGTGGCGCTACCGGAGGTTTCCTCTTGGAGGAAAATTGGCGCTGTCACTCTGGAGGAACGGGATGGTGGGGCCGTTCTGTCCACTCGAAGAACCGAGGACGGTGTGATCATTCCGTTTGGGCTTAGCGGATCCGCAGTTCTATCGTTGCGCATCCAGTATCGTTCGGCGGCTCCGGTAGCACTTGAGATTTGGAGAGTGGATGAGAAATTGCACAAAATTAACGACCTCACTCTTTACAACGATGGTCTGCCCCAATCGCCAGAAGCGTGGTCAGAATTTCAGACGACGGCGTTTGTTCCAGGATCGCGAGGTCAGGGCAGTGCTCTCTTCCTTTCTGTTGCCCCTTCAGAGCAGGCTCTGAATCTGGAGTCACCGGGCAGTCTCGCGAAGATCGAAGTGCGTGGGCTGCAGCTTCAACGCATCGCTACCAGATTCGAACCGTACCATCGTCTGGAAATGGATCACGCCGAGGAGAAGACCGTATTCGTGTTTGCGGACGAAACAATACCAGACACAACCCGAGGTCATCGACTTGCCAGTCAACTTTGTCTCTCCGAAGGTCTTGGTTTTCAAGGAGGCGAGACCGAAAAGGTAGTTTATGCAGATCTCATGATGCTTTGTTGGATTGCGGGACCTGAGGAGGTCCGGCCAATCCTAGCACCGAGTATCTGGTATTCCGCTGCCGGCGAGATGTATCTTCGCGACAGTTTTTTTGCATTAAGCGGAAGTCATAACCGCGAACTGAACGAGCGCGTTTTCGGCCTGTGGGGCGAAAATCAGGGCGCAGACGGGTCGATCAACACGCTGGTGGAACCCAATCTCGCCAATGTGGAGCGTAAATCGAATGATTCGACGCCACTCTGGCTGCTGTGGGCATTCTTGAATCGTCGGCGCTTCGGCACCCAGTTGCCGATGGATAAGGTCCGGAAAGCGGCGGAGTACTGTCTGCAAACGTATGATGCGCGCCGTGACGGGGTTTGCCGAGCGCAGTTTGTGATGGGGCAACTCGACGTAATCCGGTACCCCGAGGGCACGTCCGTCATTTGTGAAAACCAGGGGATGCTGGGCGTTCTGTTGAGAGTGATCAAGGAATTGCGAATTCCCGGAGTGAGTGAAACCCTGCTCGAAGCACATATTGGCCATGCTGAGGAAATTTATCGGAGCTATTACGACCCGGTGCGAAAATTCATGCGTCCGGCACGAGACATCGCGGATGCCATCGGATTTGCCGAGATTTTCCCGGAGTATCTTTCACTTTGGCTGTTTGGCAGAAAAATCCTGACCGACGAAATGGTCGTGAATCATCTCGATCGCATACCGGTCATGATGCCGAGGAAAGATTGCCCGTATGCTGAAGCGGGTGGCACGGTGCGGCCGATACTGATCGGACTTCCTGAAGAGGGGAAGGCTTGGAGCTACTTCGACGAGCATTGGCACCCTATGATCAGCGACTCCTTTGCATCAAACTACGCGAACCGCGGAATGGACGGGATCTATTACAACGGCGGCAGTTGGATGCGAATCGAAATCTGCGGCTATGTCACGGGTGAGCACCACGGATGGAAAGGCGCGAGAATAGCCATCGCGAACCGTCTATGGGCGGAACTTAATATCGCTCCAGACTTTCCGACAAGCCAGGAATACCTCGCCACTGACGCAGCTCACCCCTTTTTCGGTTACCATCGCGTCTTTGCATGGAATTCGTTCGTCTTTCAGGCGCTTGAACAAGTTGGCCTCCGCCATCCAAACATGGATCCCGACTATGTTGCGGATCTGGGAAGAAAATCCGTTATTCCATAGAATTTTCAGCTCGGGCCGGTGTTCCGAGGCATGGGAGTAAGCCTTTCTTCTGGTGAATCACAATGAATTCACGTGTGACACCCTTTGCATTATGTGCGCTTACGCACATAATGCGCCCACTAGTGTAAAACCATTAGGCGCGGGGACTTGGATTCGGTAGGACCGTCTGTCTGGGGTAACCGGTTCGAAGGTCTGAATTTTTTCGTACCAAGTTTCTGAGCCTCGGTTTGTTCTGATCTAAGGGGAGAGTCCATGAAGAGTTTCATTTGCGCTTGTTTGCTCGTTCTCTGGGTGTCTGTGGGATCTCTTCACGCCCAAACTACAAATGGCAGCATTCAGGGCACAGTAACTGACCCAAATGGTGGAGCAGTCAGCGCAGCCAGCGTTACCGGTCGAAACTTGGACACTGGACTTACCCAAACGACCTCGACGACGGATGCCGGCATCTATTCTCTGCCAAACCTCCCGCCGGGTCGCTACTCGGTAGTTGTAGAGGCGCCGGGTTTGAAAAAGTATTCCCAGGAAGGCGTCACCGTTCTAACGGGCACCACGGTTTCACTGGACATCCCGATGCAGGTCGGCGGCGTCTCCGAGAACGTGACGGTTATTGCCGACGCCAGTCAGCTGCAAACGGCAACCTCCGAAATAGGATCGACTGTGGAACCCGTCTTGGTTGCAAACTTGCCTCTCGCGATAGGCGGCACGATTCGCAATCCCGTGGAATTCATCAAGTTGGTTCCCGGATTTGTGGGCGGCGTTGACAACAATCCCGGAAGCAATTCGAGCGACGACTTTAAAGTGAACGGCGGCCAGGAAGGCGGGACCGACATCCTCGTCGACGGCGTATCCATCTCGTTGGTTTCTCCGAATACGCAGTGGAACAAGGGTGTGTCCACGGACGCAGTGGATGAATTCCGCGTGCTGCAGAGCAACTTTTCCGCGGAATACGGACAGTCCGGCGACGGCATCGTCAGTCTGACACTGAAATCCGGCACCAATCAGGTGCACGGATCCGTATACGACTATTTTCGGAATGCTGGTTTGGACGCAAACAGTTGGGTGAACAACCTTACCGGCTCAAAGAGAAGCGTGGATACGCAGAATGATTTCGGCGGCACCTTTGGAGGTCCAGTCTGGGTCCCCAAAATCTACAATGGGAAAAATAAAACCTTCTTTTTCTTCGCGTATGAGGGATTCCGGCTCAAAAATGGTGGTACCCAGTTCGACGACTTCCCTAATGAAGACTTCCGCAAAGGTGACTTCTCTGCGCTACTGCCCACCGTGCAGCTTTACGATCCCACCACGCACGCGGCGATCCCTGGCAACATTCTGACGAACGACCCAAATTTCACGCCAAGCAAAGTAATGACCAATGTATTTGCGCTCTTGCCTCCCACAAACGGCGGCCTCACCAGCAATGTACTCGACCACACAGTTTCGAGCACCACTGCGAATCTGTTCGATGTTAAGATTGATCACGCCTTTTCTGAAAAGCACCGAATTTCCGGCGGATTCGATTACGACAACACCAAGACTGGCGGAAGTTCCGACCTCGGACCGATTTTCGGCTCCAGTCTCCCCCAGAGCACGCGCTATGCGCGCATCAGCGACAACTACGTTTTCTCTCCCACGGTCGTCAACCAGGCCCTCTTCGGCTTCAGCCGCCGTTTCCGAGGTGAAGTTGCGAACAGTCTCGGTCAGGGATATCCGGACAAGATCGGGCTCACGGGCGTCAATAACACCACCTTTCCATGCATAAAATGGGGCGGTACCAACTATCAGGTAAACAATTGCGGTGATTCCCAATTTGCCGATAACGTATTCCAGATCAACGATGCGGTGAGCTGGATCAAGGGCAAACACTCTTTCAAGTTCGGCGGCGAGATCCGCATGTTGCAATTCAACGTGCGGCGCCTGACGCAAGGCTCGGGCGAATTCGATTTTAGTTCCGCGCAGACCAGCAGCACCGGCGACGCCTCCGGATTGGGCGGCTACTCGGTGGCCAGTTCGCTCTTTGGCCTGTCCGATACCACCACGCTGAACTATGGCAATTTCAGTGGTGTCCGTTACAAGGATTATGCGATGTACGCGCAGGACACCTACAAGTTTAATTCTAAACTTACCCTGAATTACGGACTTCGCTACGATATCGATCTGCCTGCGAGCGAAGCCTTTGATCGCTTCTCCGCGGTGGATCCAAAACTCCCCAACCCGGACGCCGGAAATATCCTTGGCGCTTACACCTATTTTGGTTCCGGAACCGGGCGAAACAATCAGAAGCGCCCGCAGGACGTCTACCACAAAGCATTCGGACCGCGCCTCGGGTTTGCTTACAGCATTAATGATAAGACCGTGATCCGGGGCGGCTACGGCATTTTTTACGAGCCAATGAAGGAAGGATCCTTTGCCGACCAGGATGGACTCGGTTTCTTTAATCGTCAGACAGTGAACGTCACCAACGGCGGCCCCACCCAGATCGATGACGGCATAACACACATCTTTCCGCCCAGCGGGCCGCTTACCCCAGGTGCGCAGAACAATCAAAACGGCGTCATCCTGGTTCCGGCTAACACAGGTCGCCCCGCTGACATCCAGACTTGGAACTTGGACATACAACGGCAAGTGATGAACAACCTGATGGTCAGCGTGGCCTACGTTGGTTCCAAGGGGACCCATTTGCCCGCCTTAAACATCATTCCCAACCAGGTGAATCCCTCATTTCTTTCGCTTGGTGGCGAATTGACGATGCCCTCCTCTTGTCTGGCCGCGGATACTTGTCCGAAATCGGTTGCTGCCGGCCTTACCTTGCCCTATGCGGGTTTCACGGGGAATATCAACCAACTGCTCAGGCCTTTCCCTCAATACGGCAACTTCAACCAGGAAGACAACTCGTTCACTCCGGATCGCACGGGTAACTCCACCTATAACGCGATGCAACTGCAGGTCAACAAGCGCTTTGCCCAGGGGCTTAGCTTCCTGGTTTCCTACACGGTTTCGAAGAACATCACCGACGCCGATTCCGCCGGCCCCGGTGTTTCCGGTTTCATCGGTACCAACAGTTTCATCGGCGAGAATTCCTACAACCGGAAAGCGGAGAAGGCCGTCAGCCAGCTCGATACTCCGCAATCTTTGGTGGCCAGTTTCTTTTATGAACTGCCTGTTGGGCGCGGCAAGCACTACTTGAATAGCGGCGGCTTGAAGGACCGCGTCGTGGGTGGCTGGTACGTTTCTACCATCCTCAGCTACCATTCCGGAACGCCCACGGAGGTTTACGGAAACTGTCCAGGCACTGCGGGCGACGTCTTGTTTGGAGGATGTAACGTCACTGGAGCAGGCGCTCGCGTCAATGTCGTCCCCGGCGTGCGGCAAACGAATACGTCGAATTTCAGTCCAACCACGGAACCCTTCTGGAATCCTGCCGCTTTCACTCCGGCAGAGAATTGCTCTGCATCCGCAACGACATGTGCATTTGGCAATGAGGGCCGATCCCTACCGCTTGCGCGTTCGTTTGGCGGAAAAAACGAAGACTTCACGATTGGGAAGAAAACACACCTGATTGGCGAGAAGGCTACGATTGATTTCCAGGCCTCCTTCTTCAACATGTTCAACCGGCACATTTACTCCACGCCCAGCAACGTCTTTGGACCCAGTCTGCAGACTCCGTTCATCGCTGCCGGGCAACCTGGCTGCTCGGGTCCGCTTGCGTGTGGATTCGGCGCAGTCACCGGCTCCAGCGGACCGCGGATCATTCAATTTGGCCTGAAGATCGTGTATTAGTATCGAAGAACTCGGCTCAGCACCTCCTGCTGGGCCGAGTTCTATCCTCTCCTCCAACACCGGAGTAGCGGTTATATGAGCCAGTTCAATCGGCGTGGCTTTATGAGAACGCTGCTCGTCACCGCTGTGGGCGCGGTCCCCGCGCGGGCCGCCGTTTCAAACAAATCCGCGTGGCCCTTTTTCGATTCCGATCTTTCCTCATCTTCCGCCGACCTTGAACACGGCCCTCAGCAACTCCGAATCTCGCCAACCGGTTCGCCGCTTGCCTTTCAAAATTTCCTCCGAATCAACGATCAATGGAAACCCGCGACCCTTCCCAACAATCCGCTCATCACCGGCGATTCTTTTTCACTGGTCACTTCGAAAATACAGCGTGAGGCCGCCGGTATTCACTGCACCGGCCAAGGCAAAGCGGAAGGAACCGACGGTAAATCGTTGTCCTACAACTGGGATGCAGAAATCAGCGCTGTGAGCCTTGCAACGGATGCCCCCTGGTTTCGCTTTCGTGCCACGCTTCATCTACCTGCTCCGGTCAGGCTTCGCCAGGACACCCACATTGAGCCGCAAATCATCACCTGGTTGAGTTCTTCGTCGACCCTAATGGAAGGCCAGTCAGGAAGTTGGCGGCGCGTGCTGCTGGAACAGCCAACGCGGAACTCCCTGGGCACCTATGGCAACGATCTTCCGGCAGTCTATCTTCTGGACCAGAACGTTGGCGTCGAGACGTTGATGTACTTCGATGTCAGCGAGATGAGCTGGATGTCCACGCAAAATCTTCCACGCTTTCTGGTTTATCGCTGCTCCAGTATTTCGCAAATTGAAGAAGATGGAACTCAGCGTCTTGGCATAGGATTGCTGGCGAACCAAGCGACCGGAAATATTCTTCCGGAGGGCGACGTCAGTTTCACGTACTGGCTGCTTCAGCGGCCCATGACGCGCCTGCTCACGGAACAGGAGTCCGTGGCGCGATGGATGCAGGCTCTGCTTCCGCTGTTCGAGGAAAAACTTGACTGGCCGCAGTGTGCCACATCGTGGAAGGAATTCGCTGCCGGGACTGTCGAAGATCTTGAAGACAAAGCTTCGGCGCAAATCGAAGTTCAAGGACACATTGGTTTGCGCGCCTATGTTAAAGCCAGTTCGAAGCTCTGGAAGGACTCGCCTGACAATTTTGAGTTGATGACCATCGCCGATGTTCTCTGGCCCTCGCTGCTCTACCTTCGTCTACATCCCTCAGAAACTTTTCGGCGTGAGTGCGACGATCTTCTTGCTGATCTTCCTGCGTTCTATCATCGCGAAACGCAGAGTATCAGCAACGATCTCGCACCGCGGAAAGACGAACGAGCCGACTCCTGGTACCCCTTCGAGAACGCTCTGATTAAATTTCCCATGATCGGATCGCTTGCGGGATCAAATGAGGCTATCGATTTTTTTCTTGACGCTTTCCGCACTGCGCAAAAAATGGCAGCGCAATACAACTATCTCTTTCCCATCTATTACCAAGTGGCTTCGTTACAGGCCGAGGGAGCTGGCACAAATTATGCGATTGGCGGCTTGTACGCGTGGGCAGCGATTATTGCGAATAGATTAACCGTGGAGAAGCAGTACCTCGAAGAAGCCCGCCGTGCCATCCGTGTTTTATATACCGTTCCCTCGGAACGTTTGTTCCACGAACCGCAGGAACTCGCCTACGGCGCCCTCGCTGCCGCAGAGCTTGGCATGTTGCGCGAAGCGGAATACCTGCTGTACCAGCAACTGCGCATGTTTTATTGGTACTCCGACCCCGGCCAAAAAACTCACGACATTCGCGGCATGGTGCAGGCAGCGGCATCGATCTTGTACCCAGCATTCAAAGAAAATGTTGAGTCCATCCTTCCCTGGACGGGCGTTATGAAACGCGGGGTTGTTTTTGAAGGACTCTTGCGATTTATGGACCAGCAGCGGCGTTACAATTTTTATTTCTTCGAGAATTGCTCGTCCAACCATAAAAAAATTCCTTCCGCATTCATCCCTTTCGAAAATCTGGGCACTTTGGAACTAGCCGGGATGACCGGAAACGTGGGCAAGGAAATCTACGGCGCGGGAGAAGCGCTTTGGATGTATCTGATGTTTGAAGCATTAGGGCAGCTCGATGATCGGGAAATGATGCTGGTAAATCTGGACCTCCTCGATTCCGTTCATTCGAAGCAATTTCCTCCGCAGCAGCTGAACTTCATTTTGTATAACCCCACTGGCATTGAAAGGTCCGCAAAAATCAGGTTCCCAGCGGTGCAGAGGAGCCCGGCTCGCCTCAGTGTGAACGGCAAAGAAGTCACGGGCGACAGCTTGCGCGTCGCGAGGCAATCTTACGTGCGGCTGGCGGCTGAATTTTGACAGCCTCTGAGTACTAGCAACCCGCACCGACTCGTTTTCAGTTTCTTGTTAGGTTCGTGTTCTTGAAACGAAAGGAATCTCTGCAATGAAAAGTCCGCTCTTGAAAAATCGTACTGCGCAAAGGACCGTTGCAATTGCGGTAGGACTTATTGGTTTTACAGTGATCGCGGCCGCTGCATTCACTCCGCCCTTTGGAAAGTGGACGCGGCTTTCTCCAGACCCAGTCTTGTCCCCGCGCGGAGACGGGTTCGAATCAGCGGGAACGTTTAATCCCTCCGTAGTAAAGAAGGATGGGAAGTACGTGATGCTTTATCGTGCGCAAGACCGTCATGGCACATCATCGCTTGGCTACGCTACGAGTGATGACGGGATTCATTTCACTCGCCGGCCTGAGCCGGTCATGGTTTCAGAAGCTCCGTACGAAAAAGGCGGCGGTGTTGAAGACCCGAGGCTGCAAAAAATCGGAGATACGTATTATCTGACCTACACCGGATACAACAACGTTGATGGTGTGGCTGCTGACAAGAAAGATGCCCAATTATGTATGGCAACTTCGACAGACCTAGTTCACTGGAACCGGCAAGGCATCATCATTCCTGGTTACAAAGGCAAATGGAATGTGAAATGGACGAAGTCCGGCGCAATCGTTCCGGAAAAGGTCAATGGCAAATATTGGATGTACTATTTGGCGGACGCGAAGGGCAAAGACAGCCAAATGGGTGTAGCTTATTCCGAAGATTTGCTTCATTGGACTGAAGCTCTCGACCATCCGGTATTGTCGAGCCGCTCAGCATCGTTTGATTCGCAAGTCGTGGAGCCTGGTCCTCCACCGGTTATAACACCTCAGGGCATCTTTCTGATTTACAACGGGGCAGACGACAAACTGGTTTATTCGACAGGTTGGGTGCTGTTTGATAAGAACGATCCGACCAAGATTCTTGCGCGATCGCAAACCCCGTTCTTCGCGCCAGAAAAGGAATGGGAAAAGGTCGGACAGGTTCCGAATGTCGTATTTGTAGAAGGCGCGGTTCTCGATGGCAAGCGTTGGTTGTTTTATTACGGAGGCGCGGATAAGAACATCGGCGTTGCAACCGCGCCACTACGCTGACCGCCGCGTCAAGGCACTTCGCTCACTGTGCAGTGATCGGAGGATACGTCTCACTGGCTTCGACGAGGCTCACTTTCTCAACCGATTTGCCTATGTTGTTCCGATGCGGGTCAGGGTGTTCAGAGATTCGATTTGTCAGTTACAGAAATGAGCGCCTGAAATATTGAAAGGCAAAATGAGACTCAATTCTTATCTTTTGAAGAGCACCGTCGTCGCGGCACTCGGAGGACTTCTTTTTGGCTTCGACACAGCGGTCATTGCCGGTACTACCCACGCGTTGACGGAAACATTCCACCTATCACCAGCAGCTCTGGGAATGACCGTTTCCGCGGCGCTCTGGGGAACGATTCTGGGATCCATGTTCGCTGGAATTCCTGGCGATAAGTTTGGCCGACGTGACAGTTTGCGGGCCATGGCGGTGCTATATGTGATCTCGGCTCTGGGCTGCGCCTTTGCTTGGAACTGGAGTGCACTGGTTCTGTTCCGCTTCATTGGCGGCCTGGGTATAGGCGGCTCCTCAGTGCTGGGGCCGATGTACATCGCAGAGGTTGCGCCGGCGAAATGGCGAGGCCGCCTGGTAGGGTTGTTTCAATTCAACATCGTCTTCGGAATTCTGCTCGCCTATCTGTCG
>Ga0257153_1000043_pt1 | contig 12075 bp, 13 predicted proteins | sample DW10A_FD_185988 | JGI IMG/M metagenome (GOLD analysis project Ga0257153, IMG submission 185988) | Soil microbial communities from H.J. Andrews Experimental Forest, Oregon, United States - DW-10-A | ecosystem: Environmental > Terrestrial > Soil > Temperate forest > Bulk soil | place: USA: Oregon... | reverse complement strand
CATCGGCTACTAAGAACCGCGAGTGTCCGGAAACTATCCGCGCCTTGCGATGGCCAGCCCGCAATTCCAAGGCGACAGTAAATAAAAGAGATCCCTGCCCATCCACAACGCTTGCGCTTATTCCTTTGTCCAGGGCGGTGCTACCCCCGTCATGCGCGCGTACGCGATCAATTGCCCCATATGCTCGTTCGCGTGAACGATGATACGCAAGAACATTCCATCTACCGTCGCATCCCGATCCGCGATGTGGACCTTGCGACGCAAGTCGTCAGGCTTCTCCGCCAAGTGCGTCTCTTTCACGGCTTGCAGGGAGCGCTTCAGCCACCCGATAACATCCGCCTTTGATGTCACTGTTTTTTCCATGCCTTGACTGAGGTCGGCGGGCATCTTCGGGCCGGCCACGCTGAGCAAATAGAAATTCGCAATCGTGATGTGCATGTAAACCTCGCTCGTTGAGCGCACCCCAGGCGCCGGCCGCCAGGCAAATTTCTCCGGCGGTGTCGCCTCGGCCAGCGCAATGAGCTGTTGAGAAACATGCATCCATTCCCCGTCGTATCCCTCCCAGATTCCCTCGGGTGCTTTTTGCGCCGGCGCGGGCCTCGCTGACAAAAGCGACAGGCAAAGCGCCATTGCAATAAAATATTTCATGATGCAACTCCTCTCAGGTAGCAGAAAATTCCCCTCACTGCCCGGGAAGTATAAACTCATCTGCACGGAGCACGAACTGTTTACTCATCCTTCTGCATCGATATTGCTTTCGTTTCAAAGCGCCCGCCCCTGCGGTTAAACTCTTAACTTATGCAAAGAATCCTTTCGACCTATCTCTTTGTATCCAAGAAGCTCACGCCGGAGTTTCTGGCACTGGTGCATGGCGCGGGATTTCAGGCCATCGAGCTTTTTGCGAGCCGCGGCCATTTTGACTACACCAACACGCAGGACGTCCGTGGCCTGGCGCATATTCTCGCCGACAACCGCCTGCAACTTGCCTCCCTACACGCGCCCACGAGCCGCGATTTCGGCCCTAATCGCGAAGGCGGCACTCCGCTTTCCATCACCGAGGTCGAGCGCGTACGGCGTATCGAAGCCATGGACGAGCTCAAGCGAGCGATCGATATCGCCGAAGACCTACCCTTCTCCCGGATGATTCTGCACATGGGCGGCCCTCGCGATGCGGCCGACCCGCGCAAACGCGACGCGGCGTTCAGTTCCCTGGAACACCTGGTGCTCCACGCCAAGCACGTAGGCGTTACGATCTGTGTGGAAAACACGACCAGCGAAATGGGAGACCCGGCGTACTTGCGCACCTTCGTCGAGGAGACGCGGCTAACCGGACTGCGCTTTAATCTCGATATCGGCCACGCTCACTTGGCCGACGGTCCGCAAGAAGAGCGCGTCGCCACCAGCTTTGCAGCCCTGCGCGAGCATATCGCCAGCGCCCACATCCACGACAACCTGGGCGACAAAGACGCGCATCTTGCACCGTACGACGGCTCCATCGACTGGCCCGCCGCGCTGAAGCTTTTCCGCTCGCTGCCAGGTGGCGAGATTCCACTGACGCTGGAATTAAAGGAAAAAACCGGCCCAGACGCGCCCGGCCTCCCCGACCAGATCACAACAGCAGCAAAGTCCCTCGACCGTCTCGAAGAAGATTTGCAAGCGCTATAGCCCAGCGCGACTCCGACGGGCTTAACGATTTGAGCGGAATTTCCGCGTCCCCCTGAGTGTGAAAAGGCGCCCGCATCCCCGCGTTTTTCCCAATTTAATGAAATTGACCATTATTCTGACCATAGTCTATAATATGGTCAAAAGGTGACCCATGATCGAAGTTCCCATTTCGGAGTTCAAAGCCAAGTGCCTCGCACTCCTCGAGCAGGTTCGTGTCACTCGTGAACCCATTCGCGTCACCCGCCACGGCAAACCGGTTGCGGAGGTCGTACCCACTACTCCTGTCGTGGACAGGGCTCAATGGCTCAAATCGATCAAGGGCACGGCAACAATAAAAGGAGACATCATCTCCCCGACCCATGACCGCGATGAGTGGGAGATGCTCCGAGATTGAAACTTCTACTCGATACCCATATCTGGATCTGGTTGACCGAAAATCCCAGGCGTGTGGGGCAAAGCACCTATAGGACTCTTCAAAACCAACAGCACGAACTCTGGATCTCTCCCATTAGCATCGTGGAGGCATTGACTCTGGTTCACAAAGGAAAGGTTCTGCTCCACGGTGACCCGCTCGAATGGGTAGCGCACGCGTCAGAGGGAACCAAAGAGGCCCCATTCACGAGTGAGGTCGCACTATCCACAAGGCAATTCCCGTTTGATTGGGATTCCGCCGATCGAATCCTGGCCGCTACAGCACTCCTTTTTGACCTCACACTTGTAACTGCCGACGAGCAACTCTTGGCTCTCCGAAACATCAAGACCTTGGCGAATCGCTAATTTCCGATCGTGGTAACCGGAAAACTTTTCCCTCATGAGCTCTGGCCGGTTGGGGGGTTTATCAAGAAGGTGAAGCCCCATTCCCCGATGCCTACCGCGACCGCCTATCAAGAGATTTCTTTGGGGGGCTCGTGTCCTCAACATCGCCAATACTGACCTCAACCTTCGTTTGATTCATTGCGTGAAGAAGTTCCTCGATTTTCTCTTGGCTCATTCCAGCTCCAAAAATCGGGTGACCTCCGAGCGCAACGCATAGCAATACTTTTCGCAAGATGTTTCCGAGCGACATAGTTCTCCCTCTGAGAACTGCAAAAGTGATCGGTGGACGTGGCAGAGTCGCGCAAGTGGAAATATGAGTGAAATCAGCTTGCTGCGAGAACGTTCTTTAAATCACGGGAACTAACTGACGGGAGGCGGGCGCGGTGAGAAAACAGGAAGTGCGAAAAATGGAAGTGCCTTGCGAATGTTGCGAATAGGGGGCAGGGGAATGCTAGGGACGTCGGCCAGAAAGAACCAGAAAGGAATGAGAAAGACAAAAACGAATCCAACCACGGGCTGCATAACAGCCAGAAGCAAAGCCATCACTACAAGCAGCGGAGCGACAAAGGGATACTCCTGTCCAACCGCGCAGTTGAAAACAGACTCTGTTCCAAATGCCACCCGACCGAGGAAGGCCCAGCTCTTCTCTGCTAAACTAATTGTTTGGAGTTTTCACAGAGAAGCCCACCATGACGACGATCACGATTGAAAACGCAGGTAAATACGACGCCCAGGAAGTTACCATCCGCGGCTGGCTTTACAACATCCGCGAATCCGGAAAGCTGGTGTTTCCCATCTTTCGCGACGGCACCGGCATCATTCAGGGCGTCTGCTCGCTGAAGGAGAATCCCGAGGCGTTTGAAGCGCTGAAGGGGCTTACGCAAGAGTCGAGCGTCATCGTCGCCGGCAAGATCCGCGCCGAACAGCGTGCTCCTGGCGGATACGAGATGGGCGTCACGAAAATCCAAATCGTCCAGCGCGTTTCCGAAGCCACGCCCTTCCCTATCCAACTCAAGGAGCACGGCGTCGATTTCCTGCTGGACCAGCGGCACCTCTGGATTCGCACGCCGCGCCAGGCTGCGATTCTTCGCATCCGCGCCGAAGCCATCCGCTCCGCCCGCAATTTTATGGATTCGCAGGGCTACACCCTCACCGACGCGCCGATGTTTACTCCCGCGGCCTGCGAAGGCACCAGCACGCTCTTTGAAGTGAACTATATTGATGACCAGAAGGCCTACCTCACGCAGAGCGGCCAGCTCTACATCGAGGCCACCGCCATGGCCCTCGGCAAGGTCTACACATTCGGGCCAACCTTCCGCGCCGAAAAATCGAAGACTCGCCGTCACCTGACGGAGTTCTGGATGCTAGAGCCGGAAGCCGCCTACGCTGAACTGCCGGACATGATGGACCTCGGCGAGGAACTCGTCAGCGCGATCGTTCAGGGCGTGGTGAAAAACAAGTCGCGCGAACTGGAGGTCCTGAAGCGCGACCTCAAGAAACTGGAAAACATTAAGCCGCCGTTCCCGCGCATCACGTACGAGGAAGCCGTCGGCGTGCTGCAGAAGAACGGCAACCCCGCCAAGTTTGGGGACGATTTCGGCGGCGACGAGGAAACCATCATTTCCAGCAGTTTTGACCGCCCGGTGATGGTTCACCATTACCCGACGGCAATTAAAGCCTTCTACATGCAGCCAGACCCCCAGCGTCCCGATTTGGCACTCTCTTTCGACATGCTCGCTCCGGAGGGATACGGCGAGATTATCGGGGGCAGCCAGCGCATCCACGACTACGATCTACTTGTTAATCGGTTGAAAGAGAACAACTTGCCGGTGGAGTCCTTCCAATGGTACCTGGACCTGCGCCGCTATGGCAGCGTTCCTCATGCCGGCTTTGGCCTGGGCTTGGAGCGCACTGTCGCCTGGATCTGCGGCACAGAGCACATCCGCGAGGTCATCCCCTTCCCACGAATGATTTACCGGGTATATCCTTAAATGCGGGGTAGTTGCGGTACCATCCCGGCTGTTTCAACCATTCGTATTTACCCTGAGCAGAGTGACTGGTGATTGGTGACCAGTGACTGGTGCTTCTCCGCCTTAGGCGGACACTAGTCACGACTCACGAGTCACCGGCCACGAGTCACGGAGTTCTTCATGCCTCAAAAAGTTCGCATCATCGGCGTACCCATGGACCTCGGCGCCAGCCGCCGTGGCGTGGACATGGGGCCCTCCGCCCTGCGCGTTGCCGGGTTGCAGGCGCGAATCAAGCAGCTTGGCGTTCAAGTGGAAGACATCGGCAATATTTCCGTGAAGCAGCCGGAAGAGATGCCCGTCGGCGAAAAGCGGGCCAAATACGTCGAGGAAATCACGGATGCCTGCAAGGACCTCGGCACAGCCGTCCAGAAGGCAATCGAGGAAGGCTGGCTACCGCTGGTTCTTGGTGGAGACCACTCGATCGCGGCTGGCTCCGTGGGGGGAGTTGCCGCGCACTTCAAGAAGGAAAAAAAGCAGATTGGCTGCATCTGGCTGGATGCCCACAGCGACATGAACTCGCCGGAGACTTCACCGTCAGGAAACGTGCACGGCATGCCCCTGGCCGGGATTCTGGGGTACGGCGTTCCCGAACTTTACGACCTCTTCGGCTACAAACCCAAGGTCGAGCCGCAGAATGTGGTCCTCGTCGGCGTGCGCGACCTGGATTCCCACGAAAAGAAGTTCATCAAGAAGCTTGGGGTGAAGGCATTTACGATGCGCGAAATTGACGAGCGCGGCATGCGGGAAGTGATGGCCGACGCCCTGAAATTCGCCATGGACGATACGGACGGCATTGCCGTCAGCCTAGATATGGACTTCGTGGATCCGAGCGATGCACCCGGAGTGGGCACGCCCGTGCGGGGCGGCGTCACCTATCGCGAAGCTCATCTTGCAATGGAGATGATCGCCGACAGCGAAGCCATGGTATCCATGGAAGTGGTGGAGATCAATCCGGTCATCGACGAACACAACCGCACCGCTCTGCTCGGCGTGGAACTCGTCCTCTCCGCCCTCGGCAAAAAAATCCTCTAGCACTTGCAGCAGCGACGCTTAAGCCGGAAGCACCAGAACTTCAGGCATGGACTGGCTCGCGGCGTTTCAGTCTGGGCAGCGCCTTGATGGATTTTCCAGCCTTCTCTTCTGCGAGCCGCAGATCGTAAAGGCTCTGGAGATTCAGCCAGAACTGCGCACTGGTACCGAAGAAATGGGCGAGACGGAGAGCCGTGTCTCCGGTAATGGAGCGGGTTCCGTTCAGGATTTGGGTGATGCGATTGGTCGGAACGTTCATCTTGCGTGCGAGTTCCGCCGCGCTCAACCCAAGCGCTTCCAGTTCTTCGGCCAGGTGTTCTCCCGGATGAATAGCGGCGATAGCCATAACAATTCTCCTAGTGATAATCGACAATCTCCACGTTGGACGGCCCGGGCGATCGGGCGGGCCACTGAAAGCACAAGCGCCATTGATCGTTAATGCGAATGCTGTACTGGCCCTTGTGGTCGCCAACCAGCGCCTCAAAACGGTTGCCGGGCAACGCGGCAAGGTCACCAAGGAATGTGGCCGCTTCCAAACGGTCCAGCTTCATCCGCGCAGCTCGCTCAAAGCCAGAAAATGCCTTGACGAATTTCCCTGCGGCGAACTCCTTCGTCCGCTTGTCTCGATAGCTGACGATCACTCTCAGAAAATAACAGGACTTACGCGTTACGTCAAGCATAACGAACGTGAAGAGTTTAGTCGTGCAGCGGACCGGAACGGGACAAGACGATCGCCTCGCGCAAAAAAGGTGTGGTGATCGCTCGGCCCGAGCTACCGTTGCCGCTTCCGCAACGTCCGCCCACTCCCCTTTTCCCTTTTTGGGCGTTTCCACTTATAACTGAATCCTTAGCTAAAATGTTTGCTTCCTCGGCCAGCAGGACAGGAACGATTCGTGACCCTAGACAAAAAGAAAAGACTCCGCGTCGGCGTGCTTTTTGGCGGCCGCTCCGGAGAGCATGAAGTTTCCCTGGTTTCCGCCGCCTCCGTCATTCGCGGCCTGGACCCGGACAAGTATGAGCCTGTGCCCATCGGCATTACCAAAGATGGCCACTGGCTGATCGGTGAAGGCGCGGCCAAGCTGTTGCCGGACATTCTGAAGAGCGGGCGGCGCGTGATGCTGACTGCCGATCCCACGGAAGCCGCAATCGTGCCCCTCGATCGAGGAGCCGGCGCGCAACGATTCGACGTGATTTTCCCCGTGATGCACGGCACGTTCGGCGAGGATGGCACCATCCAAGGAATGCTGGAGCTTGCGGATATTCCCTTTGTCGGCGCGGGCGTTCTAGGGTCGGCAATTGGCATGGATAAGGATGTTTCGAAGCGTCTGTGCGAGGCCGCCGGAATCCCCGTTGTGCCCTGGGTAACCGTGTTTCGCTGGCGGTGGGAAAAAGAGCCGGCCGCGGTGCAGGCGGAAATTGAAGCCAAGTTTCCTTATCCCGTTTTCGTGAAGCCGGCGACACTTGGCTCTTCGGTGGGAATGACCAAGGTGCACAATTCCGAAGAGCTGGCACCTGCGCTGAATCTGGCTTGCGAGTTCGGCATGAAAATCCTGGTCGAAAAAGCAGTCAGTGCCCGCGAGATTGAAGTCTCCGTCCTCGGCAATCACGACCCGCAGGCCTCCGTGCCCGGCGAAATTGTGCCGCACCGCGAATTCTACGATTACACCGCAAAGTATCTCGAGGACGGCACGCAGTTGCTGATCCCCGCGGACCTGAAACCCGTGCAAATGAACAAAATTCAGGCCATGGCCGTCGAAGCCTTCCGCGCGCTGGAACTTTCCGGAATGGCGCGCGTTGATTTCTTCCTTGAAAAGAAGGGCGGCAAGCTGTTCCTGAATGAAGTGAACACGATTCCGGGTTTCACTTCCATCAGCATGTATCCCAAGTTGTGGGAAGCCTCAGGTATCGGATTCCGCGAATTGATCGACAAGCTGATCGACCTGGCGTTGGAAATGCACCGCGAGAAAGCCCGCACCAAGTACGCGATTGAGCTGCCGGAAGGCTCCGGCGGCGCGCTTGCCGGATAAAGGCGTGCCTCAGCTGCTCATGCGCGAGTGGGGAACCAATTCACAATATATGGCGTCCAACTAAATGGGGACTTTGCGGGCGTTCGCCTGCTCTTGTAACATTCCAGGGCGGGGCGCGGTCCGCGTTGGATTTGAGCCGTGCGCGCCGGAGACAACCGAATGTCGCTTCTGGAACCACCGGTAGAAAAACCACAAAAGTCGCGGGTGATGCTCTTCACGGTTGCGGCGCTTGCCCTTACGCTGGCTGTGGTGCTGTGGTTCACGTTCCGCTATTATCCCGAGAAAAAAGCGGCCGCACATTTCTTCGACGCTCTGGTCGCTGGTGACACAAATAAAGCCTACGAGTTGTGGAAGCCTTCTGAAACTTACCGGATGAGCGATTTTACGGCCGATTGGGGACCCGGCGGCTATTATGGGCCGGTGAAGAGCTACAAGATCATGGGAGCGAAAGCGCCCAGGAAGAGTGACTCGATCGAAGTAGATGTGGCGATCAGCCCGTTTTCGCCAATGCCGGAAGCGTCGGATGGCGAGAAGAGCCGGAAAACGCGCGTCGTGCCATTGTGGATTCTGCCGTCTGACAAATCGATCAGCTTCCCGCCGTAGTTTTTCGAGATCTCCAACGCATTGTTTGCTTGCGCGTAGAGTTGAAGACGAGATGCGCTGTGCATACGGAGCAAAACTACGCGTGGATTTCGTCGAGCGCCCCGGCCAGCTCTTCAGGCGAGACGCTCGCGGTTCCGAGTTTGCCAACCACAACCCCCGCTGCGGTATTTGCAAGCAGCGCCGCATCCAGCAGCGGCGCGCCAGCGACCAAGGCCAATGACAATGCACTCAAAACCGTATCGCCCGCTCCAGTGAGGTCGAAGACTTGGCGACCGGCCGTTCCACGTTCAATCCCCGGCTGGCCTACGCGTGCGTAGGTCACTTCAAAACCGGTCGCCGGAATGTGGACGTGCCGCGGCGAATCTTCCTCAAAAATACTCATTCCCTTGTTACCGCGCGTAATCACGACCGCGGCGCAGCCGAAATGCGGAAGCAGCTTCCGGCCGGCTTCTTCCACGGATTTTTCGTCCGAGACTGGACGGCCGAAATAATGCCCCGCTTCCGTTGTGTTGCAGACAATCACCCGAGCCCCTCGATAGGCATAGAGCCGCGAAGTCTTGGGTTTCACGAATACCGGTACTTTCAGTCGGTGCGCCGCGTTGAGCACTCGATCCGCAAAACCATCTCCGAGCAGCCCTTTGTCATAATCGGAAAGCACCAGTCCATCTAGTTTTTCAAGTGAAGATACAAGAAGGCGAAAGAGCTTTTCTTCCGTCTGTGGTGCAACTGGGTCGCGGCGCTCCTGATCGATGCGCACGATATGTTGGTGTTTCGCGATGATACGCGTCTTGAGAGTGGTTACGCGACCCGCGTCCGCAATGATTCCCCGGTCTCCGATGCCGAGCTTTCGCAGACAGGTGTGTAGCGCCGCACCGGCTTCGTCCGAGGCGATTTTCTTGGCCTGATCGCCGCGCCCCGAGCCTTTTTGCGCGCCGACAACGCCGAACACTTCCACCTGTGCGCCAAGCGTGGCGACATTGACCGCAACGTTGCCCGCTCCGCCAGGGCAGTCCTGCTCCGATACGTAATCAACGACAGGGACCGCGGCTTCAGGCGAGAGGCGATTCGCGTTGCCCCAAACGTAGCGATCCAGCATCAGGTCGCCCAGCACGCCGATGCGCAGTTTGCGGAAGCGCGGCAGAAGGCGTTTGAGTCGTGGGCCGCTATTCGCGATTTGGGTTTTCATGTCGGCCGGCAGGTGAGGAGTCATTCTGGCGCGATCGTCGCTTCTTCGGCAAGCATCACGGGAATGCCGTCGCGCACGGGATATACCCGCCTGCATGCTTCACATTTGTATCCGGAGTCGTCTGGAGCGGCGTGCACGGGTTTCTTGCACACGGGGCAGACGAGCATGGCCAGAACATCCTTGGGAATTGGCATAACGGTCTCCAAGCGTTTAAAGAAAACTTTAGCAGAGGATCAGCCGCGTCGCCAGCAGTCGACAGGCCGCTAGGCTGTATCGTTTTGTGTCGCAGGGATGCACGCTTCGATGCAGGTGCCTCCGCCCGGCCGCGAGTGCACGAACAGTTCCCCGCCCATGCTGCGCAACCGCTCTTCCATACTCAGGAGTCCCAGGCCCTGTGTGGACTCCGCTGAACTCGGATCGAATCCGGCGCCGCGGTCTGAAATCCGGAGGTGCAGCGAACCGGAGAATTCGTCGAGTTCCACCAGTGCTTCCCGGCACCCGCTGTGCTTGTGAACATTGCGAATCGCTTCCTGGGCCACGCGGAAAAGGCACAAGGAAGCTTCTTCAGGAAGTTTGCACGTCAGGCAAGCGCTGGTGAATTGAATGCGCATGGAATTGCGGTTGGCGAACTCCCGGCAAAAATTATTCAGCGCGGGCGCAAGGCCCAGCAGTTCCACCTGCGAAGGGTGCAGGCGGCGGGAAATGTTGTGGACATCGGAAGTGATCTCGCCGGCCGTCCGCACCAGGGCTTCCAGTTCGCCGGCGAAAGCCGAGCCGTCCTGTTGCGAAGCGAGCTTCATCTGCTCCAGATCGATGCTTAAAAGGGCCAGCCGCTGGCCGATATCGTCATGAAGATCCCTGGCGATGCGCGAGCGCTCTTCCTCCTGCGTGCGGGTCAGACGGTTGCGCAATGCCTGAAGTTTTTCCTCGGACCGGCGGCGTTCGCTGATGTCCTGATAGATTGCGAACGCGCCGACAAACGTTTCTCCGGAGTAGACGCGGATGCCGTAAAGCTCCACGTCGATCAGCGCGCCGTCCTTTTTGCGGCGTTGCGCGGTTGCGTGGACGACTCCGCCGCCGTGGACGGCAACCGTCATGCGACTGGCTTCTTCCAGATCGTGCGGCGCGATGATGCTGTCGATATCCTTGCCCTGCAGTTCGTTCTGGGAGTAGTGAAACATCCGCTCAAACGCCGGATTGCAGAAGATCACGCGGTTCTGCTCGTTCTTGGTGACGATCCCCAGCGGGCTGTTGGCAATCAGCGCGTCGAGATACATGGTGCGCTCCAGAAGCTGTTGCTCGGCGCGCTTGATGGCGGTGATGTCGAACGCGGTCGCGAGGATGGCGGGCTGCCCCTCGAAATTCGTGCGTGCTCCCGAAAAATCCAACCAACGGAGTTCGCCGGTCTTCGTTCGGATTTTGAACTGGTAGCGAGGCTCGGGATTTTCGCCGCGAAGCCGCGCATTGTACCGCTGCTCGCCCATGGTGCGAAATTCGGGATCCACCAGTTCCCACGGGTTCATGGAGAACAGCTCTTCCCGCGAGTAGCCGCTTAGGTTTTCCGCATAACGGTTGACGTAAACGAGCTTTTCACCCTGCAGGATCCAGATAGCGCAGGGGGCGGTCTCCGCCACCAGGCGGAACTTCGCTTCGCTCTCGCGCAACGCATGTTCCACGCGGTGCCGTTCGTCGATTTCTTGCTGCAGCCCGACGTTATTTACGGCCAAGCCCAGGCGGCGCCGTTCGCTAACTTCCAGGTTGCGTTCGGTCGATTGCGACTGTTCGACGAGCAGCAGAATCATTCCCAGGCAGATGCCGCAGATATGCACCAGATCCAGGAAGAAAAGCGGGGAGCCGAGCAAAACCTCGACGTAATCGATCGGGTTAGGGGTGACCTCCGCGCCGGTCCCATAATACTTGCGCAAGATTCCGACAAAATCGATGGTGTAGGAAACCTGGTTAATCGCGTACAACATGCAGAACGCGCCAGACATCAATGCCGCCCAGGATTTCTTTCTGCGCCACTGCCCGAAAAATACGACGCAACAGTAGCCGAGTGCGGCCATCATGGTGAGCGTTCGCGGCAAATTGCGCGCGGCAAAGCTGACATCGCGATGTGAACGCAGGTGGAAACCGACCCAGAACGCCGCCGCGGAGAGTGCCAGGGTCACCAAAAGCCCGGTCCTGAATATTTTCTTCAGCGAGCGCTCCGGAACGCTCCAACTGAGCCCGCCGAGCGCGAGCAGGAGCGATTGCATCATCCCAAAAACAAGGACGGCCACGAGCAAACTGATTTTCAGGGGCGTCCAGTCAGGGCCAACTTTCACCGACTCAATAGCCGCGGCAAGAAAAACGGCGGAACACGTCCACGCCCAGGCCCACCAGTGGAAGAACTCCACTTTTCGGAGCCGTTGGTAGAGCGCCCAAAGCAGGACGGCGAGAAAAATGGTGATCAGGAGCTGAACGTGGACCGACTGGAAAGAGGGGTGCGGGCTGCTGTTCATCGGTAACGTCTTGAACGAATGAAATTACATCAATAAATTCACTGATTTTGGGAATATTGGGCTGGCGGAAGTGTACCGCAATCACGCGCCATTTGCATGCGAGGGCGTTCGCAACCAGGGCCAGGTGACAGCCAGGGCCATGAGCAGCGCGAGGATCGGATCGCAGGGATGCCGCAGCCTCAGCGAAGCTTGTGTGGCGTAGTAGACGAGCGGAA
>Ga0257153_1000042_pt1 | contig 12124 bp, 8 predicted proteins | sample DW10A_FD_185988 | JGI IMG/M metagenome (GOLD analysis project Ga0257153, IMG submission 185988) | Soil microbial communities from H.J. Andrews Experimental Forest, Oregon, United States - DW-10-A | ecosystem: Environmental > Terrestrial > Soil > Temperate forest > Bulk soil | place: USA: Oregon... | reverse complement strand
CATGCGATTAATCGGAAAGATTCAGTTTAGGGGCTAGTTACCCGCGACGCAATTCATTCGCAGCTAGTCTCGCCTACAATTCAAACGGACGAAGCAATGGCAGGCAACCAAGGCTACGGCGCCGCAACTCACAAAGCCAACACGCCCGTCAAAATTTGCGTGAGCAACCCAACGAGCGGACCGATCAAATCGCCCGACTCGTTGAATGATCGCGCTGTGGATATGCCTCAGCGGAAATCATGGACAGAGACACCTTGGTTAGATTCGGCACAGCCGGAATCTCGATCCATCCGGCCTCATCGAAGAACCACGAACGCCGATCGACTTTGATGAACAAATCATGGACCGGCGAAAACAGATGCAATGGAAGCGTGAACTCGCCGGCAAATGGATGGCCCCGGTAACGACCAATGCCAGCGCTGCGATTCGTCGTGCAATCTAACATTTCAAAATCGCCGGAGCAGCTCGGAACACGGATCTGGCAGGCTCGTTTTCGCCCAAGCAAATCGTGACCCAAAATGAAAAACTTGCTCCTCTGCATACGAAGCGGCTCGACCGCAAAGTGAAGATCGACATTGAGGTTGTCGCGTGTTCGAGAAACGGAATGAACGGCTCCATCGCGCCAGACAGCGCTCTCGCGTTCCACACGAAGAAAGCGTTCCGGGCGCGTGGCGTATCTAAGAAAACGTCGCCTCGACAGTTTGATTTGCGTTTGATGGCGGCGAATTGCGTCGCGTTTTGTGGCGATCTCCGCTTCGGATGGTGATAATTGCGCGGCGCGATCGAAAAACGCGGGGCTGCGGCCGTGCACCAAATAATTCCACTGCGAAACTCCTTGTGTCACAAAATCGGCGAAGATGAGCCGCATCATCACGGCAACGGCATTGTGGTCCGGGTGAATGTCGAATATTGAAGGCGCAAGGATGTCTGTGGGTGACCAATCGTCGATCACTTGAGCAATTCGCGTGAGAGCGCTGTTGCAATCACGCAACAGAAGATCGGTCAGGCCCTGGTCTGGCAGGGCAAGGAATTGAACGTCCGCAGGGCCGATATCGAGGACGCGCAGCGCGGCTAGCGCTTCTGCGCGCCGCAATTTTCCCCAGCGTTTTCGATCCGATGCGCTCAAGCGCCATCTTTTTTCGAATGCTCGTTGTGGCCAGGGATTGTCATCCCCATCTGTGACGTAGACAATGCGAATGGCCGCTCCAGTGCGAACCGCTTGCTGGAGAATGACGCTACAAGCCAACGCTTCATCGTCCGGATGTGGCGCGATCAGCATGAACCTCGAACGGATATCGAACGTCGGAGCAGTTAAAGTTAGAAATGACACCCTGGTTAACAGAAGAGAAACGAAGACAGTTGGCAATTTAATTCAGGCTGTCAGGCGAGCTACTACTGTCGATCGGTCTGAAATTGCGATCGACGGCCTGCGCCCAGAAGACAACGAGGTTGGCTCCGGCGGAAGTTTGTACAAAGGTATGAATGCCTGGGGAAAGAAAGCGCTCCTCTCCTTCGTACCGCTCGCCGTCGAGTACACCCATTACAGTACCAACGTCGCGCGCGATGATTTTGTACGAGGCCGGAATAACGGTTTCAAAAGCAAAGTGTTTCCCGTCCGTGGATGAGTGCAAAAGGACACCTGCCACCCGCAATCTGTTTCCAATCGGCAAATAATTCTGTTCGAGGAAACGGAACGTGCCTGACGGCATGGCGCTTGGCAAAATGGCGACACAGGTGCGTGTATCGATGCAACGCTGGATCGCATTGTCTTCCATCAATCCACGCCGAATGCGTTCCTCAGTAAACGTCTCAATAATGGGATAAAAGCAACGCTGCCGGAAAACCGTTTCTCCTCTGCGATCAAAAACGAAGTCACCCGGTTCAGTAAGTTTGAGCGTGGCCCGCAAAAGATCGCTCTCCAGTTTCGCCTTGTCTTCCCAGAAAGGGTGAACCAACAAGGCCACCAATAATTCGCATACACCGAACATGGCGGGCACGGACATGACGCGCCAGATCTTCGCGATATTTCGATTCCGGTCCCAGCGGTCCGAAATCGTCAGAACTGCGCCTATGCCAATGACAAAGGCGAGCGGATAGAAGGGGAGGTAGTCCTGCCGCGACAGAAAGGGCCAAAAGGAAACGAGCGCGGTAAAGAAGAAGCCGGCCGTAACGAAGACAAAACTCCGGCGCACCGCCACCACGGCCTCGGGCGTCGCCGCGACAATCCGACGCGCTCCGAGAGCGACGAGTGGGAATCCGACAGCAAAGATAATCACCCACGATGCGGGATGGTTGCTCAAACCGGGCACTACGTTGTGATCGAAAACCCAATAGCGGAACTGCGGCCAAATGCCATAGAGCGCAAACGCGGCCATGATCGTACCAGGAACAATCAACGCGCTGGCGAAGAACGCTGCCAACGCGCCGAGAATCTGCCTCCAACCGATATCCAGTCGCTCGCGGCCAACGAAAATCAGAGTCATCGAACCCCCGATTAGAGTAGACATGACGAGGAGCAATGTCTTCATGGAGACGCCAAAGCAAAGACCCATGAGGAAACCCGCGATCAGCGCGCGCCGCGTTGTCAATGCGCCATTGAGCAACACTGCCATGCACAACAACCAAAGCGGAGCCCAAAGATTGTCCGTTCGGAATTCAACCGAACAAAAAGCGTAATCAAAGGAAAGTCCCACTAGAATGGCTGCCCAGACGCCGACACGCCGCGAAAAAAGCAGCGATCCGATCCGATAGGTACACCAGAAGGCAACCATATAGAGCGGTTGCAAGGCAATCCGCATCCAGCAGAGGATCGTTCCACAGTCGCCGATTAGCTTATAGATCGGTGCGCATAGTATGTGAAACAGCGGCATGTGGTTATCAGCCAGATCGCGATACTGAACAAAACCGCGAGCCCAGCCCCAAACAACGTGCAGATGCTGTGGCTCATCGCTACCAAACCGGTAGTGCATGATCGTAATCCCCCTCAGAAGGATCAGCGCAATGAGGAGCAAGGTCGCAGACGTGAATTCGTGCGGGTAGGATAAACCGAAATAATCGGCTATGCGTCGTGTTAACGCTCGCCCTCGACTGGACGAAGCAGGAGTTGTGGTGGTCGCCGCAGGTCGCCAGGACATGATTCTCAGCAGCCGAGCGCTAGTCCTGGGCACGGATCTTCCCCGCACATGCGCGCACAGATTCCCAGATGTCGACGCCGGGCATCTCCGCGCCTTTTGCTAATAAGTTTCAACAAACCAGCTAAGAAGACATTCCCCGGCCCCAGCTCCATAAAAAATTTCCATCCGCGTTCAGCGAGTCGCTCCATGGTCCATATTCTTGGTAGATGCTACCCGTTAGGAGTTATAATTCATTATCTGTTTGCGGCACTCGTAGCGACTGGCCTAGCAACAGTCCGCAAGTCAAAATGGCATTATGTGCCTATCGGCTCCAATGGGTGCGCTGATCAACCTCCACGATTGTTAGAGTTCGAGCGGCCACACGGGCGGCTATAGTGCCCTTTGGTATACTTCGCCCAACATTCTTTGCTGCGCGTTAAATGCATCGACCACAAACGGTCGCCCGTGGTCCTCCTCAATCCAGGCGAGAGAAAAATCAACGGTCGAGCGCAACCAAACCTAGCGCATCCTGTAAATGACCCCTTCGGCAGTGTGCACCACTGGCTCGTACCGTTCCGCCAAGAGTTTCGCCAGGATCGGAAAGTCCTTCACTGGATAGTGCGCACTTTTCGGGTCGGGCTGAACATCGACAATGTAGATCGGTGGATGCCTGGCAAAATCTTGCTCCAGAATGGTCCAGGCGCCGGGCAAGATCCGGCCGCGAGTATCGAAACCCGGAATCGGTCCGCCGAAGACATAACCCGTGAGGGGGAAGGTTGTGATGTAGCGGCAAGCAGGACGTCTGTGAGCGTCTAGATAAATTTCCGGACTTTGGCCCCAGACGAAAATCCTATCGGCAGGGTCCGAATGCGTGAACAAATATCGTCCCGCCTCAGACGGTACGCGTCGCCGAACCAGGCCTACCCAGTGCGCAACTAAGAATGCAACAATCGTGAGAGCCAGCCACACGTACGTCACCCTGGGTCGCAGTAGCCAGTAAGCCGGCGGGATCGTCCGGGACCAAAGTCGTGCATAGTACGGCGCCGCGAGCAGTGCAAGCGGAGGAATCAATTGCACGTAATAATGAGGGTAAAAACGTGCGCCTGCCGCAGCGCCAATCGCCGAGGCAGCGAGCAGCCACAGAAACGCTGTTCGTTCTGCCATTTTTCCTGCCCAAATCTCACTCTTATCCCGGCAGGCCATCATCGCCCCCACTATCAAAAGCAAACAGGCGCCGATGAACGCCAGCGTGAGCAAGATTCCTTTCTCCCAAAAAACGTGTGGAACGTCATGATCGGTAATTGTCCAGTAAAACGCGTCACGCAGGATTCCTTGTTTCCAAAGCACAATCGTCACTAGACCGAGGACTGCGAAAAATCCTGCCGTGAGCGTAGTTGCCTGAATGATCGAATTTATTCGCGTTAAACTGCGGCTGGCACGGTAGCTTGGGAGGAGTAGATAAATGCCAAGGGGGACTGCTGCTATCGCGGCCGGCTGCTTGAGCAGGAAGGCCACGCCGAGGAGCACGCCTGCCACAAAGAGTTCGGGTCGCAGTCGCGACGAACCGCGGCCGAACGCGATTGCCCACGCCAAGATGAGAGGCAGATTCATTAGCATCTCGCCGTCGAACGCCAGGGTCTTCCACGTCCACCAGGGTTGGAAAACACCGTAGAAGAGCGCGGCAATCAAACCGGTATTGCGATCAAACAACTCGCGGCCGATCACATAGAGCCCCGCCATCGCGCATAGCGTCCACAGTAGTGCGACTATATGAAGCGCTTTCCAATTGAACTTGCCTGCTACTTTGAATACTGCTGCGTAAGTCCAGAAGAGAAGTGGCGGCTTGCGCTCTACTGCGTCAGCGTAGGGACGCCCGCCGTCGACTATCTCGTTCGCCACTACGGAATACATTGCTTCGCTGTCAATTGGCTGAGGATGCAAAAGAGACGGAAGGCGAATTGCAACCGTGAGAAGAACAATCCCAAGCGCGGCGAAGCGAAATTGGAGCGACCTATAAATTGGCACACCCTTCAGTCGGCAGATTAAATTCCGGATGCGATCCCTTAAGGGAATCGTAAATGCGCGTCACTTTCTCAAAAACATCATCAACTGTTATTGCTTGCATGCAAAGATTGTTGCGGCATATCGATTGCCGGTTGTTGTAGGCGTTCACACACGGACTGCACGCGATGCCGGCCCACAAGGCGGTCGCGTTTGGCGAGCGTGCGGAAAATAGCGCCGGTGTCTCCGGCCCGAACAAGGTGACGACGCGAATAGGCGTCATCGAGGCAAAATGAGCCGGGCCACTGTCATTCGTCACTAAAATCTCACTGCGCGTGTACAGCGCGAGCACTTGTCGCAGAGTCGTTTTTCCGGCAAGCGGGATGACGCGGCTTGAACCGACCTCGTTTGCGAGCTGGTTATTGGGGCCAGCTTCGGCCGGCGCACCGGTAAACCCAATAAACAACTCCGGGTAACGTTCGAGCAGCCGCCGCGCAAGTTCGACATAACGCAAAGACGGCCACCGCCTCAGCGGCAGCAAGTCGCTCGCGTTCGGATTGAGCAGGATGAGTGGCGCAGAACCGATGCGAGGATTTTCGCGCTGTAGAAGAGTGTTGATTTCAGCAACTTCGGACAGGGAGGGCCTAAATCTTGCCAGCGGCTGGTTTGCAGAAGGCGTAAAATCGAACGTAGGAAGCACCGCCGGATCGCGGGTCAACGCTTCAACCATCGCTTCAAACATCTGACTTGTATGGAGATGAGGATTGTATAAAAGCCGGTGCGTCATTAAGTCGCCGCGGTACGGTCCGTCGCCATAAAAAGTATGAAACCCAACGCGTGATTTGGCGCCGGTCATAAACGTCAATATCGCGGAGAAACGTGTCAAAAACTCCATATCAACGACCGCGTCGATGCCGATTTTCCGCACCTGCAGCAGCGCCCGCAGCGCGCCAGTCGCGAGTCCGAAAAGACTGTTCGTCGCGATTGTTATCACATTTCCATCGGGGATAATTTCCATCACGTCGAGAATGAAGCGATTATCTTCGAATACCACGAAGTAAACGTTTTCACGCCCAACCAGTTCGATCGCACGCAGAATTGCGGGATAGGCGAGAACGGTTGAGCCTTGCTCCGCGAACTTCACGAAGAGAATGCGCCGAAACTGGCGCGGTCCTGGCCGTCCAGCGGCTTCAAAGATTTTTCTGAAAAGCGTTAGAATGGCGCATAGCGGCCCACCAACCCAGCGATCGGTGCGTTGCAAAGTTAGAATGCCGACTGGGAGATCCATTTTCTGGCCCTCCTAAGATAGTCAATCCTTGCTAAATCTTTTCGCTTGGGAACGAATGTTCATGCTGTATGGGCGGACCGGAGTGTAGCGACAGCCACCGTTCGATGCAATAAAGGCTGCTGTCATCCACTGATGCGTGACCAAAACGCTTGGCGAGAAAATTTTGGCGGCCCCAAGGACTCGATTGTAGCGTCGAGAACATCATGAGCGCGAATGTTAGTTTTACGCCCTGCTAAATCGAGCATGTTTCGGCGAAAATGAATCACGGCGCTATTTCTCATGACGCATAACACTGAAATCGCCCAAGCCTCTGACCCGCTTCGCGAGGAGTCGGCAAGCACAACGGAAATCGCGCTCGACGTCCCACCGCCGGCAACGGATGCGCCGGCGCGCGTGGACAAAACGGGAGTGGAGCTGAAACGCGGCGCGTTCCTGAACACGATCGCGATGCTCGCGTCGAATTTCCGCGGCATCTTCACATTTCTTGTCGCACGTCTGCTTGGGCCGGCGGTACTCGGCTTATTTTCCGTTGCATGGGCCACGACCGACATCATCAGCAAGATCGGCGTCCTTGGTCTGGACAACGCGATCACTACATTCATCGCACGCTCAGAAGCTGTCGGCGATCGGGCGCGAAGCCGGTCTCTTTTTCGCGTCGCTGTGGTGCTTGGAGTCGTCCAGTCGGTTGTGACCGCCGTCATTGTGATCGTGGGGCTCCGTTTTTTTAACAACCGTCTTCACGTACAGCCGCAAATGGTTTCCGTGCTGAGCTTGGTTCTCTGCGCGATGCCGGGCCTCGCTCTGTATCGCATTAGTACCGCCATCTCGCGCGGGATGAAGGTCATGCAGCACGATATCTACTCTCGCGGGATGACCGACCCGATTGCAACGACCCTCGCTTTCCTGCTGGCAATCGCCGTTGGGTTTAAAGAGTTCTCACCAGAGGTGGCTGCAATCGTGGGAACAGCAGCTTCAGGAATTGTCGCACTCCGCCTGGCTTCATCCTGCTTTCATGACGTTCCTGCGCCGACGACTGTCATGTCGCCGGTCGCGGAAGCAAGATCACTGCTCGCGTATTCGGCTCCCATCAGCATTTATCAACTCATTAACGCGTTGATCGCCCGGCTGGATCTCATCCTGCTGGGCTACTTCGTTGGACGCGCCCCCGGTGTGACGCTTGCAACGGTCGGTGTTTACAGTGCGGTCATCGGCACCGCGAACGGTCTACGAAAAGTGAATCAGGCTTTCAATCCGATCTTCGCACCGGTCGTAGCCGGCATGACCGCGACGGGCGATCACGACGTGGCTGCCGCTACTTACGCTCGACTTGCTGAGTGGATGCTGTGGATCCTGTTGCCGCTGGTAGCAGTAATGTCGCTCGCGGGTAGCACGATTCTGCTGATTTATGGTCCAGCATTCCGGCAAGGCGGAGCGTGGTTGGGGATCGTCGCGCTGGCCAGTGCCATCAACGCGTTTGTTTATCTGGGCGAGACGGTCATCATGGTGCAACGTCCGCGTCTGAATCTTCTGCATTCCTTGATTACGTGCGCCGTCGCATTTGCCGGGTTGCTCTGGTTAATTCCGCGCTTTGGAGCGTTCGGCGCCGCAGTCGGCATGCTCCTACCGTACATCGTGCAAGGAACCCTGCGTTACGCGACGCTCCGCTGGGTATTCCATTGGAAAGATTCCTGGAGCGATATTCGCCCGCCTCTGATTGCCGCAGCCATCGCGCTCGTGCCCACGCTGATCTGCCGCTCATTTCTCGGCGGAATTCCCGGACAACTCATCAGCGCGGGGTTTTTTCTGGCTATTTTCGGTGTCCAATGGTGGCATCACCATGTTCATCGCAAAGACAAACAGTGTTAGGCGATGCGAACACGTCCCACGCGTCGCGGAAAAACGCGATTGTCTCATTGTTGTTATGTTGGCGCCCGTTGGGAACATGGTGAAGCGATAAGGTGCGCCGCTGTCGTCGCACAATCCGCAACCTTCTGACCGATGCAGGCACAACGTAGCGTGCTACCTGGCGGCGAGCGAGATACCCACTAATCCAGATATCATCCATGTAAAATGCTCCGCGTGGAGCCTGCGAGTAATCCCACAGCGATTCATCGAAGAACCTTGGTTGGATCAAATAACTTCCACAGCCGGTGATCACCGCCACGCTCTGCGGCTCGCGAACCTCGCCGCCGTAAATCATCGTGGCGTCACGCCAGTCAAAAGTTCGCGGCATTGCTGCGCCGCGGAAACAAAGTGCCGCTCCGGTCAGCCGCGCGCTATAATGCAAATAAGCTGCAAGTGCATCTCGCGGATAAATGCGATCGTCATCCACCACCATGATGAAGGTATTTTCCCGGCCGGCTGCCAGCTCTTGTTGGATGACAGGGATAAACTTTGTGGCTGGTCCCCAGTCTCTCCGAGAACGTAAAATGCGCACGCGCGGCAAACGCAAAAGATATTCGGGCACGATATAAGGCCGCTCCTCGCGAATCGAAAATTCTGGAACGGCAAGGATGATTTCATCCGGCGGGCGTGTTTGCCTCAGAAGCGACCGAATCGTTGGCCTTAGATTGTTGATTCGGCCGGGCAAAGTCGAAAGTGACGCGATCACGCGGCGATTTTCGAACCTCCCGTCGCCAGCCAACGTTTCACGAATAAATCGGACCTGGTGACGCTGCTTTCTTCTGGCCGGCAGCAGCCGGATCACACATGCCGGAATTAAAATGACAACGACTGCGCAAATCAGAGGAAACATGGAAACGGGATCGACATCGTATTCTCAAATGCAGCAGTTCGACAGGTAAAATACGGAGAATCGCGGAATAACGAAACGTAGATACATCTCCCCCTTCTTCGGGCCGATCGCTTCCAGCAGAATTAGGAACCTATCTTGCTTGCTTGACACCGCGTCTATGACTGTGATAGGGGAACGAGTGCTCTCTCTCCAGCAGGTCACTCGCGTTTTTGATACCAAACCATGGGTTGCGCACCTGTACGTGACCGAACAGTGCAACCTGGATTGTCATTATTGCAATGAGTTCAACAACTCGATTCCGCATCCGGTCCTGGCCGATCTCAAGAAATGGATGGACCACATTCGGAAGCTCGGCGTCACGCGCCTCGGTCTGCAGGGAGGCGAACCGCTTAAGCATCCGGACATTGTGGGGATAGTGCGGTACGCAAAATCCATCGGTTTTTGCCAAGTGAGCATGTCCACAAACGGCTTTCTTCTGAACCGTCAACTCCTCGCGGACCTTCAAGAAGCGGGGCTCGATGACCTGCAAATTTCCGTGGACCGAATGACGCCGATCGCGAGCACACGCAAAGCGATGAAGTCGATCGTGCACAAGCTTGACTGGTTCAAAGATTCGAAGGTCAGGCTGAACGTCAGTGGCGTCCTGTTCAAAGACACGCTCGATGAGATGGCGCAGGTGATAGACACTTGCCTCGACTTGGGCATCCCGGTCCGCGCGCGCGTGGTCCACGACGATCTTGTGCACGACCGCGCCTTGCGCGATGCGAGTGAGAGCGAGCCGCTGCTCCGCTTTCTCGAACAGCAGGAGAAACTGAAGCGAAGCGGCCAGAAGATTCGCTCGAGCTGGAATCTTCTCACTTATCAGAAGAAGATGCTGCGACAGGAACCGATCGAATGGACCTGCATCGCGGGGTATAAATATTTCTTCGTCTCATCGACCGGTAAGTTTTGGCTCTGCAGTCAAGTGCGAACCGAGAGGCACATTCTCGAGATCACGCAGGAAGATTTGCTAGGCTACAATCGGAAGAAGAATTGCCAGGCCGGATGTGGCGTTTATTGCACCGTGGAGGCCTCACTGGCCGTGAGCCATCCGCTGCGATACGCGGGCCGGGAGGTGGCAGGGATGCTGGCCAGTCGCGTGTCAAGGATGCGGCGCGGCGGTCCCGAGCGCATCCGGGACCTGACGGCGACCCAGTAAGGCGAAGCTCGGGTTTTACGGAGCCCCCGCGGTCGGAGTTTTATTCGTCGGGCCAAGAATCCGTGACTAAAGCTGTTCTGCTCTTTTTGGCCGGCTTCGCGCTTTACTTTTTCACACATTCGCCTGCGCTCGACGAAATCGATGCTGTGCAATTTGCAATGGGCGTGCGCTCGTTCGACCTCTGGCACCATCAGCCGCACCCACCTGGTTGTCCGCTTTTTATTTTCTTTGGCTGGCTGGGCACGAGATTTTTCCACATCGGAACCGAATCATCGCTTTACTGCGCTTCGGCGTTTGGCGGTGCACTTTTCATCGCGACTTGGTTCTCGATTATTCGCGTCCAGTTTTCCGAGCGGCTCGCGTGGTGGGTCGCAAGTTGTTTGCTCATCACGCCAGTGGTTTGGATGACGGCTACGAAGGCGGTGACGGACATGCTGCCAGCGGGTTTCATGAGCGCGGAGTTACTTGCCGCGATCTACTTTTTGAAACAGGGGAAGCGCGGCCTGATTGTCTGGGCTGCTCTCATGGGCGCCGCCGCAGCTGGGACGCGGCCGCAATTGTTTCCGGTTGTCGCAGTGATTCTTGGTATTCCGCTCAAGCAAGCTTCGGTGAACGCCAAGACATGGTCGATCAGCGATTTTGGAGATTTCACGGTCCCTGGCTCTTAGTTGACATTGCGATTATTTTTGTCGCGCTTCCCGGCGATCAAAGATACTATCTCATGGTCTTTCCGCCGCTCCTTGTCATAATGCGTTCCGGCATTGCTCCTGTATATCCTCGTTCCATTGGCCATAGAGAATCACCGTGATGAAGCGCCAGCAGTCCGGTTCGTACGCTATTTGGAAAAACTTTATCCGCCCTCGAAGCGCGGCAACGTGCTCTTGATTCTACCCGTTGCGTACCGTTCCGCTCAGTGGTACGCGCCGCAATTCAAAATATTGGACCATGTCCCCATCGCGGAGGACGAGGAAGTGCTACGGAATGCGGCAGCGGTTTATACAACGATCTATCCCTCAAGCGGAAAGATTTTTACTTGATAGAGCTCGCCGATTTCAGACGCTCAATGTTGATTTTCCCTAAGCATCGCCATATCCGACTTTATCTTGTCGAACGGCGCCGCCCTTCATGAAACGCATTTTTATCACCGGTACAAGCTCCGGCATCGGTCTCGCCATCGCTAAGTTACTCGTGGCGGAGGGTCACGAGGTTTGGGGCACATCGCGCAATTTGGAACGCATCCCCAAAATGCCGCGATGGCATCCGGTCCGTCTCGATCTGAGCGATCCGCTTTGCGTCGAGGAGGCATTCGATGCCGCGCTCACCGAAGCTGGCTACTTCGACGTTTTGATCAACAACGCCGGGGCCGGCCACTTTGGGCCCGCTGAGCTCGTGTCCATGGAAACGATTGCGAGCCAGTTTCAAATTCTGGTTTTCGGCCAAATCCAAATGATGCAGCTCGGACTTCGTCACATGCAAGAGCGCGGAGACGGTTTGATCATCAACGTCACTTCGCTAGCTTCCCGACTTCCAGTGCCGTTCATGGCGCCTTACAACGCCGCAAAAGCAGCGCTGGCAGCCTTTACTATGTCGATCCAACTCGAATTGGCGCGTTCCCGGGTGCACATCGTCGATCTTCAACCAGCCGACATCTGCACGGAATTCAACCAGAGCGTGATCAAAAATAAAGCAGACCAGCGCTACGATACAAAACTCGCCAAGACCTGGGAGATGGTCGAGCGCAACATGAAAAAGGCGCCTAGCCCGGATCT
>Ga0257153_1000041_pt1 | contig 12283 bp, 9 predicted proteins | sample DW10A_FD_185988 | JGI IMG/M metagenome (GOLD analysis project Ga0257153, IMG submission 185988) | Soil microbial communities from H.J. Andrews Experimental Forest, Oregon, United States - DW-10-A | ecosystem: Environmental > Terrestrial > Soil > Temperate forest > Bulk soil | place: USA: Oregon... | reverse complement strand
GACAATTTCCAGTTGAGCTTTCAAGGAGCGACCGAGCAGACCGCGCGCGAAATCTCCAACACCACGTCTCATCCGCAAAAACTCCGCGTGCTGCAATGGCTGAAAAAACACCGCATAGGCGTGACGCTGAACTTTGTGATTCATCGCCAGAACATCCAGGAACTCGAGGAAATGCTCTCGCTTGTCGAAGAACACCGGCCCGGCTGCGTCGAATTTGCCAGCGTGCAATATTACGGCTGGGGCCTTGCGAACAGGGACGCGCTTCTGCCCACGCGCCGCCAACTGGAATTTTGTGTCACAAAACTCAAGGAGGCCGAAGAACGACTGAAAGGCAAAACGCGAGTCGTCTTTGTCGTGCCGGACTACTACGCGAAATTTCCGAAACCCTGCGTCGGTGGCTGGGGCCGCAAGCTCATGCTAGTCTCGCCCGATGGCGCCGTACTTCCCTGCCATGCAGCCGGGGTGATCCCGGGCATACGATTCGAAAATGTAAAGGAAAAATCCATACGCGAAATCTGGGAGAGTTCCCCGGCGTTCCAGAAGTTCCGCGGAGAAGAATGGATGCAGGAGCCGTGCAAATCCTGCGACCGCCGCCACCAGGACTTTGGCGGTTGCCGCTGCCAGGCGATGCTGCTCGCGGGCGATGCCGCCTCCACGGACCCCGTCTGCTCCCTGGCACCAACGCGCGGCAGAGTGGACGCAATCCTCGCCGCGATCAATGAACCGAAGCCCGCCATCCTGGAAGAAAAGCCAACCTACGTCTATCGCCCAAATCCTTTGTAAATCGGAAGCACCCTTTTGAGTGCGACAGCGAAGCTGCCGCTTTTACGGTGTGAGCCCCCGCTCCAAATCAAAACTTAGTCGCAAGACTTTAGCGCGCAAAAGCAAGAGCCCCGCTCTCGCACTCAAAAACCCTATCCACCCACCGCCGCACCCACCGGTGTTCTTCCAACGCGCATCGCGACGCGCCAGATAAAAAACAGACAACCCGCAAGCACCAGCGATCCAAAAAGCAGCACTGTGTTCGGCGTTCCGATTCGCTTCGCCACCCCGCCCGCCAGCAGCGCCCCGATCGGCTGCACGCCCATGAACATTGTGGCGTAAACCGCCATCAACCGGCTGCGCAACTCATCCGGCGCGCGTTCCTGAATGATCGTGTTGGTCGCCGCCATCTGCGAAGTGGCGGCGAAACCCACAACAAAAAGCACAGTCGCGCATAGCCAGAACATCGTGGCGTGCGACATAACGATCAGCCCAACCGCGCATACCGTGCATGTCGCGGCAATCCAGCGCGCCAGCCCGGTATAACTCGTCCGCGCCGCAAACTGCAGCGCGCCCAGAAACGCCCCAACACCCGCGGCACTCATGAGCATGCTGAAAGTCCCCGCTTGCCCGTGGAGAATGTCGCGGGCATAGATCGGCAGGAAGACGGAGTATTGCAACCCGAACAGACTCAACATGCAGAGCATCAACAGGGCCGACCGAATCGGAACATCGTGCATCGCGAATCTAAAGCCCTGCACGAAACTCCGCAGCGGCGATTCGTCCGGCGGCTTCTTGGCCGTGGGCTCGATCCGCATCATCAGCAACGCCACCAGCACCGCGATGAAGCTCACGCCATTCAAAAAGAAGCACCAGCCTTCACCAAGCAGCACAATGGCAAACCCGGCAATCGCCGGGCCCACTACGCGCGCTCCATTAAAAATCGAAGAATTAAGCGCGATTGCGTTTGGCAGGTCTTCCTTCCCCACCATGTGCACAAAAAAAGACTGGCGAATGGGCACATCAAACGCGTTCACAACGCCAACCAGAAAGGCGATCACGATCAAATCCCACTCGCGAATCAAATGCGTCAGCGTCAGCCCCGCCAGCACAAACGCCAGAACCATCGAAAGCGATTGCGTCACGATCACGCCGCGGTGCCGGTTGTAGCGGTCGCCGACGTACCCACCCATCCACGCCAGCAGCAGCATTGGCACCTGGCTCGCAAATCCAAACACCCCCAGCAACGCCACCGAACCGGTCAGCTTGTAGACGAGCCACTGCTGCGCCGTGGTCTGCATCCACGTGCCAACCATCGAAATAAGCTGTCCAATGATGAAAAGCTGAAAATTGCGGTGCTTCAGGGCTCGAAAGCGTGTCGACAACTCTGGAATCGGAATCTCCCTACCTCTTCGATGCGCGGCAGTGCAACATGTCACCATGCCGCGAGGAGGAGGGGCTTGTCAATAAACAGGCGATGACTGGCGATGACGACAGAGAACCAAATTGGTGACGCTGTCGCGCGGAGTCATAAAAGAATTCGAACTCCACCAAACTCGGCTGCGCGCCTGGGAGCCGTCTCATTCCCGACTCAACCGCTTCTCCCTCCATCCGCACAGCCGGTAATCCCTCGTGGAGGCGATCCTTGTGCAACAGAATGCCTGCAATCCGGTATCGATGATCAAATACAGCTGGAACCCCTGAACCGCCAATCCCCGAAGCTCTCCAAACTGCCTCGACTTGGTCAAGGTGGAATCAATTGATAAGCAAGCTAGTTAGAAAGGACTCTCTCCTCTCAAAGAATTGACCTTATGGAACATTTTCTTAACTCAGACGTCTATCCAGTATGTCTCCACGTCTGAGTCGATGAATCCCTGCGGCGGAGACTTTACCGAGGTGCCGGATGGTGCAAACCGGCCTGAATGGGCTGACGCGATTTGGGAGCTTCGAACTGGATCGGCGCTCCGGCGAACTCCGCAAAGCGGGCGCTCGAATCCGGCTGCAGATTCAGCCGTTGAAAGTGCTGACAGCGCTCCTCGACGAGCCTGGCGCGGTGGTGACACGCGAAGAACTCAAGCACCGCATCTGGCCGGAGGAGTCGTTCGGCGACTTCGACCACGCCGTAAACGTCGCCGTTGCCAAATTGCGCGCCGCCCTGGCGGATTCTGCGGATACTCCGCGATTCATCGAAACGCTGCCGCGCCGCGGCTACCGCTTCATCTATCCCGTGAACTTGCCTGCCCCGGCGGCTGACAGCGCGGCCTCAAGCTCGCCGGCGCCCCCGCAGCCAGTTGCGGCGAATACCCGGCGGCCATCCCGTGCAGCGATTGTTGGTACATTGGCAGCCATCGTCGCGGCCGGTGCGTTCGCCGGATGGTTTCTTCTCCGCAAGCCGCACGTTCTCACCGACAAAGACACGGTTGTCCTCGCGGATCTCACCAACACCACGGGCGATTCCGTCTTCGATGGCACGCTGCGACAGGGGCTCTCCGTGCAATTGGAACAGTCCCCTTTCCTCAGCCTGATCTCCGAGGGGCGCATCCAGCAAACACTTCGGTTGATGGGCCAGCCGCCAGACGCGCGTCTCACTCCGGAAATTGCGCGGGAACTTTGCCAGCGTACCGGCAGCGCGGCGGTCCTCGACGGCTCCATCGCAAAACTGGGCAATCAATACGTTTTGGGCCTCAAAGCGGTCAATTGCGCCAACGGGGACGTGCTGGCCGAAGAACAAGCCACGGCCGACAGTAAAGAACATGTGCTGAAAACTTTGGCCGATACTTCCTCTAATCTGCGCTGGCGGCTCGGCGAATCCCTCGGCACCGTGAAGAAATTCAGCGCCCCCGTCGAACAAGTCACGACGCCTTCCCTCGAAGCCCTCCAGGCTTACAGCCTTGGGCGCGCCACCTTGATCGACAAGGAAGATCATCTGGCCGCCGTGCCTTTATTTCAGCGGGCCATTGACCTCGATCCCAATTTCGCGATGGCCTATGCCTCCCTCGGCATGGCCTACTTCGAGCTTTCCGAAGAGCAACAGCTCGCGGCTTTCCGCACGGCCTATGATCTGCGCGACCGGGTCAGCGAACGCGAAAGGTTTTATATTGAAGCCCACTACCACGATTACGTCACGGGCGACTGGGAGAAGGCCAGGGAGGTCTACGAACTTTGGGCGCAAACCTATCCCAGAGATGATGTAGCCCACCTCAATCTGAGCGTTGACCACAGTCATCTGGGGGAGTTCGACAGAGCCTATACGGAGGCGAGCGAGAGCCTGCAGTTGCTGCCCGCGGATTGCATCAGTTATGGAGCTGTTGTGGCGGCTCTGGTCAGCGGCGGGCGTCTGGAACAAGCTCAAAAGATGGCCGGCGAGGCACAGGCGAAAAAGATTGGTTGCGTGCATCTGAATTACGCCTTCTACGAGCTTGCGTTTCTGCGTGGTGACACGGAAAAGATGAACCAACTCTCGGAATTACCCACGGCTAAGTATGGGACCGGGCTTCTTTCTTTGCAGGCGCACACTGCAACTTATTATGGCCAATTGAAGCGTGCCCGCGAGCTTTTCCGCTCAGCAGTAAACTCGGCTGGGCAATCGAAGCGCCCGGAACTGGCGGGCTTGCTGGAAGTTCAAGAGGCTGAGTCGGAGGTCCTCTTCGGCAACAGCGCGGCCGCGCGGCAACAAGCCGTCGGCGCACTCGCGCTCTCAAACGGAAGCGACGTGCAAGGCGTCGCCGCATTGATCCTGGCAATGACAGGCGATACCGCCCGGGCACAATCTCTAATCGATGATTTGGCTGAGCGGTTTCCCAGGAACACCCTCGTTCAGGATAATTATTTGCCCGCGGCGCGTGCCCAGCTCGCGTTGGACCGCAAGGACCCAGCAAAAGCCGTTCAAGCTCTGGAGACTGCCGCGCCGTATGAGTTGGGGGATATGGACCACAGCAATGCCGGCTATCCGATCTATTTGCGCGGAGAAGCCTATCTGGCCGCTCATCAGGGCGCCGCGGCCGCCGCGGAGTTTCAGAAAATACTCGACCACCCGGGCGTTATCTTGAACGATCCAATCGCTGCCCTTGCACGTCTGGGGCTGGCCCGCGCCTATGCCGCCCAAGTGGACACCGCCAAAGCAAAGGCGGCTTACGGCGACTTCCTCTCTCTCTGGAAAAACGCCGATCCCGACGTGCCCGTCTATCAGCAAGCTCAGGCCGAATTCGCCGCATTGCGCTAGACTTCGCGGACCCAGACCAGAGGTTGTTCACTTCCTAATGCATTTTATTGCGCCTGCCAATCGATGGCGTAAACTTCTTCGTTGCTGGCGTCGCGGGTGATTAGCAGAGAATCGTCCGGAGCGAGGCCGGCCCATTCTCCTAGCGGTCCCCAGAACCTGCGAATATCCGAAAGGCTGACCAGTCGTTCCAGCTTACGATCCGAAATACGGATTCGATAGAAACCCGGATCCTCGGAGAAGAAGCTGTCGAAATATAAATACTGGCCATTGTGCGACCAACTTGGGTACCCGATCGGCATCCTTATCAGCTCGGTCCACCGCTGCGCCGTAAACTCGAACAGCATCAGCCCCTTTTCATCCCCGCTAATCGCTGCGATGTACTTACCGTCCGGCGAAACCCGAGGCGAGAAGAAATGCTCGGCGCCGGGCAAGTCACTGACCTTCCGGGTTTGCAAATCCAGAATCGAAATTCCTCTTCCGGCCGGCCCCAGGTTATTCAGCGACAGCACGATCGACTTTCCATCAGGGGTCCAACCAGGGTCCACACCTGCCGGAGCCTCTGGGGCAAGGTCTTCAAACGTGCCGCCATTTGTTGAAATCAGGTAAGCTCGCCAGTTCGCGTTGAGCATCCGGCCCATGAACACAATCTGCTTCGCGTCAGGGGACCATCGAGGAAGCCCGGCTGTAATTTTGCCCGGGGCCGTGAGTTGCATTCTTTCACTGCCATCCACGCGGCTTCGCCACAGCGCCCTGTCCGGAACGCTGACGTACGTGACCCACTGTCCATCAGCCGAAAATGCCAGGTCGCTGACCGATAACCCGCCGAGGAACGCTCGGAAGCCGGATGCTCCGTCGTAGCGCAACAGTTCCGCGCGGGGTCGTGCGCCTACAGCGAAAAATCTTTTTGCGTCCCGGCTGGGGGATGGCGCACTGAAATCCAACGGCCCGTTCGTCAACTGCAGCGCTTGGGACTGCCGGCTCAACCAGAATTGGCCTTCACTCCACACCCAGATATTGCTGTGACCATCTCGATAGCGCTCGAAGAGCAGGTGCTTTCCATCGGGTGTCCACTTCGCGCAGCAATCGCGTCCCGAATCGCCCCCGCTCGGGAAAATCGGGTGCGCCTTGCTCCCGTCGCGATTCGCCACCCAAATCCTGTTGCCGGCTGTGCGCCTGTCCGTAACCGTAAAACTGATTTTTCGGCCATCGGAAGAAACCGCCAGGTCTGTCGCGATGCCGTTGGTGGTAAGGATTTGGCGTACCTGACTGCCATCGGCGGCGGCCTCGTACACACCGTCTGGCTTGGAGAAAATCAGCCCTTGCGGAAAGGGCGTCAGGGATTCTACAACCAGATCCCCCAGGCGCCGCGGCGCACCCGTCGGAAGCGGAAGCAACCAGATTTGCGCCTGCTTGTTCATGTGATGAAATTCGCCCACCAGCAATGCCGAGCCGTCGGGCGCCACACCCGCCATCATCGTGTTGGTGAAGGGCGCCTGCACTGTGGCTGTTTCTCCGCCAGCTGTCGACACCTGGCCAATCCCAAAATGGCCGGAATCATATTGCCCGAAGTAGAGCCGCTCGCCGTCCGACGTGATGTTGTATTTCTGCCGGCCATCGCTGGTGATCTGCTGGTATCCGGTGATTCGTGGCAAAGACGGCGGCCGCAACCAATAACCCGCCAGTAGTCCGAGTCCTAACAGAATTGGCAGCGGCAGGTAGACAAGCAGCTTCCCCGCGGGATGCTGTTGCGGGGTGCCGTGCCCGGACGGATCCACCAGACCATTCCCGCCGTTTTTTGTCCCATTCCCACCGCCGGCTGTTTGCGGAGCAACAATTGAGATTGCGGCGGAACTTGCAGACTCGCCTTGCACCGGGGCCAGGAAGCGATATCCGCGCCGGTACAGCGTTTCGATGAATCGAGGATTGTCGGACTCATCGCCCAGGGCTTGGCGGAGCTTCTTTACCGCGCTGTTCAGCCCCAAATCGAAATCTACAAATGTGTCTCCAGCCCACAATCGCTTCTGGATTTCCTCGCGCGTAACAATCTGCCCGGGCCGCTCCAGCAGCAGGGCAAGGATCTGGAACGGCTGGTCCTGGATTTTGATCTTGATGCCAGACTTGCGCAATTCTTGCGAGGCAAAATCAACCTCGTAGAGGCCGAAGCGGATGGCTCGTTTGGCGGTTGTAAGCTCTTCCATCGCTCACCTCCCTGACTTCCCGGAAGTATACACTTTTGGCTCCCTCGCCGGCGCATTTGGAGAAGTCAGTTTCTGCCGCATGGCCTTTTATTCCTTGCAGTTAGCAGACCAGAATCGTTTCCCTTGCAGGTCAGCCCGCAACCATTGTCCTGCCAAGCTTTGACGCAGAGACTTCGCAAAAGACTGCCCCGGAATCGCGGCCAGTCTTGAGACGAATCAAGGAGAAAGGAAATATCATGAAAACCAAACTTCTGACGGCGGGCTTGTTCTTTCTGGGAGGGGTAATTTCCACCCACGCGCAGACCGGTGGGGTGCGTGTGCGGGTGCCATTTGAGTTCGAAATCGCCAACAAACACTTACCCGCTGGCGAATATGTACTCTCGTCGGATCACGAGCAGGTGTGGTTGCGCGTCTATCGTGGCAACACTGTGGCCGTGGTGCAATCCAACCACGCCGTGCACGACGGCGGCAAAACCGGAAAAGTGGTCTTTAATTGCTACGAGAAACTTTGCTTTCTTTCACAGCTCTGGCTACCGGATGCGGATGGGGCTCGGGAAATCCTAACCTCGAAGTCAGAGAAGCAAGCGGCCAGACGTGGAGAACCTCAACAATTCGCGTTGTTGGCAAAACCAATGAGACTCGCCGACACCAATTAGCCGCAGTTACTCGCCCGGGGGATCCGGCGCGCCGACGTGCGTGTGGCTCAGATCATGCAGCGTGGATCTCTCATCCTCACTGAGGCCTCGCGTGAAGTTCGGATCATTCAGCCGCTGGTTGCGCGCCGACTCGGGCATGTTCTGCAGCACGCCGAGCTTCTGCTTGATCACCTGCTGGCGATCCCAGGGCATCTGGCGCCACCGGGGCAGTACGTCGTTCTTGATGTGTTCGCGCTGTTCCGGTGTCAGGCTCCGCCAGGTGCGCTCTTTTTGTTGTAAATCCGCTTTCTGCGAAGAATTCAGGTGATCCCACTGATTGAACTGCTGGCGAATCCTGCCCTGCTTGTCCGGCGAAAGATTCTGAAACGCCCTGCTGTTCTGCAGCACACGCTCGCGCTGCTGGGGAGAAAGATCGCGCATCTGGTCCACCCACGGACGCGGTGCGCCAACGCCAAGTTGCTGGCGCGGTGTGGGAGCATAATTAGCCCCCGCGCCATTCCGCACGCCGTTGCGGTTGTTCGCTCCATTATCGAAATTGTTGTGCGGCCCCTGATTCGGATGCGCCTGCTTATTAGGAGTCCGATTCCCGTTCGCCGGAGGGCGATTCGGATTCGTTGGTTGCGGGTACGCTTGACGCGATGGCGGTGGGTGCGTCGGTGCTTGATGCGTTTGCCCTTGTGGAGCGGGCCCTTGATGTTGCGGCGGCCGGTCGGGATGCGGATTCTGCGCCCCGCAAAGCGCAGGAATCGCCAAACTGGCGGCAATCGCCAGCACCTTCATGCCGATTTGGAGTTTCCCACTCCGCATTTTCTTCTCTGCTCTCCGCCGTCCGTTCTACCGTTTCTTACATCCGCTGCGGCTGCTGCGCATCCGCATCGTCATCCTCGGGCCCGGGAGGAAGATCCTTCAGCGGCTCGAAATTCTGCAGCACGTCATGATCTTCCAGCACCGGCAAATCCTGCATCATTGCCTGGTCGTCATTCGGAATATTCGGCGTGGGCGGCGTAGCGGTGCGATAGCCAAGCCACAGCGTCATCAAAAGCAGCAGTGACGCGGCAAACGCGATCCGCGGCGAAAAGTTCATCCACGCCCACCAGCTGGCTTTGGCCGCGGGCTCAGCCGCCACCCGCGCATGCACCCGCATGTCGAATTCCGGCGATGGCTCAATCAGCGGGAGCTCATCCAGCAGCCCGGCGACCGCGCTGAACTCATTCACGCGCAGCGCACACGGCGCGCACTCGGCCAGATGCTTCTCCACCTCCAGCCGCTCGCTTTCTTTCAGCCGCCCATCCACGTATCCCAGGATGCGGCTCTCCATTCGTTCACAACTCATAACTTCCTGCCTTCCCTGCCCTTAGTGCCTTGCCTGTTGCGCCACCAGCGGGGCTAGTTCCACTCGCAGCGCCTCGTAGGCCCGGAACAGCAGCGATTTCAGCGCGCTTTCTGAACAGTTCAAAATCTTGGCGATCTCCGCATAATCCAGCTCTTCATATTTGTGCAGCAGCACCGCCGCCCGCTGCTTTTCCGGCAATTTATCAATCGCATGCCGGATCATTTTCCGCCTCGCATCCTCCACCAGATGCTGCTCGATGTTCGGATGCTTTTCGGGAACATCCATCGTCCTCTCGTCGCCATCTTCCGCGTCCACAGAGACCGGCGCGTCAATCGAAACTTCCAACTTCTGGTACCGGTTGTCCCTGACGGAGTTCAGCGCGAGGTTTGTTGCGATGCGGAACAGCCAGGTGGTGAACTTCGCGCTCGGTACGTAATCCTCCCGGGCCCGGTACACGCGCAGGAACACCTCTTGGGCCAGGTCTTCCGCCTGCTCGCGGTTGCGCACCATGCGATACAGGAAGTTGACCAGTGGCGTGCGATAGCGCTGCAGCAGGAGCTCAAACGAGTTCCCGTCGCCGGCTTTCACATCCAACATCAGTTGGACGTCAGTCCTAACCATAGCCGCCACACTCTACCAAACACTTTTGTTCTCAAAAAGTTGCAGTTGCAGGGAAAGCGGCGGGAAAGACAAGGTACGGGTACTGGGTGAACTTAGAGATTGAATAAGAGCTTTAGAATCAACATGGTGGCGACACCCACAAAAACCAATAACGCCATCCGCCAATTCGGCTCCTTATTTACCTCCGGCAGCAAATCCGTTGCGGCGACATAAAGCGTCACTCCTCCGGACAGAGGCAGGGCGTACTTCAATTGCGCCTCAAGCTGGCTGGTGAGCAGTACTCCCGCAAGCGTCGCCGCTCCCAGCAGGCCCGCAGCTCGAACCGCATTGCGTTTGCTTTGGCTCTTCGCCATCACCACCGAAGCGACAGTGAAACCCTCTGGCAATTTGTGCAGAAACACGGCAACAAAAAGGAGTAAGCCCAGCCAAGTGGAAACCAGGAATCCGGAAGCGATCGCCACTCCATCAAAAAAAGTGTGAATCGCCAGCCCAAGAAAGATGGCGCTCTGCGCGTGGCCATGTTGCATCTCTTCCGTGTGGGTCTCTTCGCCAAAATGAAAGTGTGGCGCAATCGTATGTTCGAAAAGATGAACCAGAAAGAATCCGGCAAGGACGTAAATCAACGCGCTTTCGCCGCCCAGGTGAACCGATTCCGGAATCACCTCCAGAAACGCCACCGAAAGCATGTAGCCCGCGCCGAGCGCCAGAAAATATTGCAGGTACCGCCGCGGCCACTCGCGATAGACCACGAAATACCCGCCAAGCAAATTCCCGCCCGCGGCGATGAGGCCGAGCAGCGCGGCAAGCGCGATGCGAAAAGAAAGTTCGTGAATCATGAGCAGTCGTCAGTTATTAGTTTTCAGTTTTAAGTTCAAGGACGGAACTACCCGCCGCGACCATCGGCCCGCGCAAACATTGAATCGCACGGCCGTATTCGGGCTTTCCGAAAACTTAAAACTAAGAACTAAGAACTGAGTACTGCCTCATCCGCTGTGGCGGAAGAGGATAACATCGCCTTCCTTCACGATGTACTCTTTCCCTTCAAGGCGCACCTGGGCTTTTTCCTTCGCCGCGGCGATGCTCCCTGCGGCCAGCAAGTCGGCGCAGCTCACGACTTCCGCGCGGATAAAACCTTTTTCGATGTCGCTGTGAATCTCGCCCGCAGCCTTCACGGCATTGGAACCTTTGCGAATCGTCCACGCGCGAACTTCCGGTTCGCCAGCGGTGAAATATTGAATCAGTCCCATCAGATCATAAGTGGCCCGAATCAGCCGGTTGAGCCCCGGCTCCTTCAATCCGTAAGAAGCAAGCAGTTCCGCCGCTTCCTTCTCTTCCATCTCAGCAAGTTCCGCTTCCAGCCGGCCGCAAACTGCAACAACGGCGGTATTCGGCCTACCCTGTAGCGCGGCGAGTTTATGCTTTTCGACAGCCTTGTCCATCTCGGCCGCCTCATCATCGCCAAGATTCAGCACATAAAGCATTGGGCGCTGAGACAGAAAGAGAAATCCACCGATGGGTCGTCGCTCTTCGGCCGTTAGTTCCAACTCGCGAAGCGGCTTTTCGGCTTCCAGATGCGCCTTGCACTTTTCGAGAACGTTTTTCTCCAGCTCCAGCAGCGGGTCTTTCTTTTTCTTCAGGTCCTTTTCCACGCGCTCCAGCCGCTTCGATATCTGGTCGTGGTCCGAAAGGATCAACTCCAGGTCCAGGTTCGTGGCGTCGCGCAGCGGATCAATCCCGCCCTCCGAATGCGGCACGCTGGGGTCATCAAACACACGGATCACGTGTGCAATGGCGTCCACATCGCGAAGCGTCGCCAGGCTTTCACGCATGCGCTCCTTCTGAACTCCCGGCAAATCCACGTATTGCACAGTGGCGTAAGTAATTTTCTTGGGGTTATAGAGTTTGGCCAGTTCCACCAAGCGCGGCTCCGGTACCTTGGCGACGCCAACGTGCGCCGTCTGCCCACCCTTGGCGTCAATATGTGCTTTTGTGAGTATTCGAAAGAGCGTGGTTTTTCCAACCTGCGGCAGTCCAATAATTCCTGTTTGCATAAACTATGAATTTTAGCACACCCGCCCTCGCATTCCCCGCATCCGAATCTATTACTTACCAATGCGATTTCTCCGTGCTATGTTTTTTCGCCGGCTATGACCATCAACACTCCACCAAACAATCTCGCTTTTGAACTATCCGACGCCATCCGCCACCTTTCCGAACGCGACGAAACGTTGCGGGCGTTGATTGCTGATACGGTACCGTTTCAGATTGATGTTGCCGATGCCCAATCGCCGTATGAGGTGCTTATGGAATCGATTGTGTATCAATCGATTTCGGGGAAGGCAGCGGCAACGATATTCGCGCGAATCAAGGCGCTTGGCTCAGGCGGGCGTCCACCATCACCGGAGAAGATGCTGAAAATTCCTGCGACAAAGCTGCGGAAAGCTGGATTGTCTGGCGCCAAGGTCCGGGCAATGAAAGACCTGGCCAAAAA
>Ga0257153_1000040_pt1 | contig 12355 bp, 14 predicted proteins | sample DW10A_FD_185988 | JGI IMG/M metagenome (GOLD analysis project Ga0257153, IMG submission 185988) | Soil microbial communities from H.J. Andrews Experimental Forest, Oregon, United States - DW-10-A | ecosystem: Environmental > Terrestrial > Soil > Temperate forest > Bulk soil | place: USA: Oregon... | reverse complement strand
ACATACGTACTTACTGTCGTTGCAGCGTTTTCGATTATCTCGGCCCCGTGCTGCGCACAGAATTCTCAAGTACCCGTCAGCATCCAGGAAACAGCCATGACCAGCCTCACCGAGGAACAAGCCCGTGCCGCCATCGCGCCCTGGTATAGCCTGTTCAACGTTGCCAGCCGGGGCGATGTCAGAGCCATTCAGGAGCAGGTCCTGACGGCAGACTACGAATCCTGCGCCGGCTATTTGCCGGGGGAATGCTGGGGACGCGAGACCTCGATCAAGGTGGTCTCGAACTTCGCCAACACCATTCCCGACATGAAATTCGACATCAAGGAAGTGCTGGTCGCCGGCGACCGCGTGATCGTGCGCGGCGAGGTCACCGGCACGCCTGCAGGCGAATTGTTCGGCGTGCCGCACACGGGCAAGAGCTTCAGGATCATGGCCATCGACATCCAGACCATCAAGGACGGGAAGATCGCCCGGACGTTCCATATGGAAAACTGGCTTAGCGCCATCGGGCAGCTTCGCGCCAAGTAATCGCGCCTGGTCAATCCCTTCTCCTGAAAGGCGGCGACCACCGTCGCGGCTGAGTTCCCGAATTCTGCAGCTGGACGGGAAACCGCTTCATCTGTGTCGAGAGTCGATTTATTTTCTGCGCTGGATTTGCGCAGCGATCGAACCAGTTTGGCAGCCGAGACCATGACCGATTGGACCATTGCCAACATTCCACCCCAAGGGGGCAAGCTCGCCGTAGTCACCGGAGCGACCGGCGGCCTCGGCTATCAGACCGCGATGCGGCTCGCGCAGGCTGGAGCGGAGGTCGTGCTGGCCGGCCGCAACGAAGCCAAAGGCCGCGAAGCGGTCTCGAAAATCCGCAACCAATTCCCTGATGCTAAAATCAGTTTCGACGTGCTCGATCTGGCAAATCTTGCCTCGGTAGCCGATTTCGCCCGACGCTTGGCCACCACGCACTCGTCGCTCGATTTGCTCATCAACAACGCGGGCGTTATGGCTCTGCCGACCCGGCAGACCACGGCCGACGGTTTCGAAATGCAGTTCGGAACCAATTATCTCGGTCACTACGCGCTGACGGCGCAATTGCTTCCGCTGCTGCGCGGCGCTCAGCAGCCGCGGGTGGTCAGCCTCAGCAGCATCGCGCATCGCACAGGCTTCATTCAGTTCAGCGATTTGCAAGGCGAGCGTTTCTATTCGCCGTGGAAGGCATACAATCAGTCGAAATTGGCGATGCTGATGTTCGCGCTGGAACTGCAGCGCCGCAGCGACTCGGCGGGCTGGAATCTGATGAGCACCGCTTCGCATCCGGGATGGGCTCGCACCGACCTGTTCGCAAACGGGCCAGGCTTCGGACTGATATCGTTTGCCAGCCAGTTTGCGGCGCCGCTGTTCAGTCAGTCCGCTGAAAGCGGTGCGCTGCCGACGTTGTTCGCCGCCACCTCTCCGCAAGCCGAAGGTGGCGGATATTATGGCCCCAACGGCCTTTATGAGTTAAGGGGACCGCCGGCTCCGGCCCGGATCATGCCGCAAGCCAGGGACAAGGCTGCCGCAGCTAAACTCTGGGATGTGTCACAACAACTGACGGGCGCATCGTTTGAATGAGCGGCTGCGAGTTTAATTGTCGCGCCCGTCTGTGGCGCCGCGGCGAAAGCTCACCTTGTCTTCCCCTTCGCGCTGCCGTCGGCGGGCTTGGCCCTTATGCGCATGTGCCCGCCTTCGATCTTTTCGACGTCGAACGCGGCTGTTTTCCGCGCGAGATCGCTGAGCTTGCTATGGCCGTAAGAGCGCACGTCGAAATCCGAGAACAGGTTTGAGATATGCTGGCCGACCGGCCCGAGCATCACCCACCCGTCCTCGCTGTCGATTTGTGAGATGGCCTTTTCCAGTATCGGAATCGCGGCGCTCGGCGGCTGCAACGATTTTGGTTTCGAGGGCGTATCCGCGCCAGAAGTTACAGCTTGCGGAAGCAAGTTCTCGGTGTAGATGAAGCGGCGGCACGCCTGCCGGAAACTCTCCGGCGTTTTCTGTGCACCGAAACCGTAGACGTCGGCGCCCTGTTCGCGTAGCCGCGAGGCGAGCCGCGTGAAATCGCTGTCGGAAGACACGAGGCAGAAGCCGTCGAACCGCCCACTGTGCAAGAGATCCATCGCATCGATGACCAGCGCAATGTCGGACGCGTTCTTGCCCTTGGTGTAGGCAAACTGCTGATAGGGGTCGATGGCGTGCTTTTGCAGGATGTCGGCCCATGATCTGAGCTGCGGGCCGGAAAAATCCCCGTAGATTCGGCGAACGCTGGCCTCGCCGAACTTCGCCACTTCCTCGAAAAGGCCGCCCGCGATTTGCGGCGAGGTATTGTCGGCATCGATGAGCACCGCAAAACGCGGCAATCGTTCTTGTTCGCCTTTCATACGGCACCTTCGGTTGTGGCGGCGGTCGTTGCATACTGGCGCATCCTGCTGATTCCTGAAAATGCGCGTTGAAAATACGACACGGGATATCTCCGGTGTTCAGGATTAGTAAGACCTGTTTTCTTTCAGTAGCTTATCAGATAAAATCAGCCGGCCTTGCAGATTCATGGCCGATCATCGATCCCGGAAGCAGGCGGGGCTCGGGTGCGCCCCTCGTTTGTTGAGGATTTCAACGCTAGTTTAAGCCGCATCGATTCGACGAGGTTCGTAAACGCCATGACCGTACGCCTGCATCGCGGCGATCTGCCCGATCTCACCCGCTACACCGATTCGGTGGCGATCGACACCGAGACCATGGGGCTGCATCCACATCGCGACCGGCTCTGCGTGGTGCAGATGTCGAACGGCGACGGCAGCGCCGATGTGGTGCAGATCCCGAAGGATCATGCCGGGGCGCCGAACCTGAAGGCGTTGCTGACCAATCCGAAGATCATGAAAATCTTCCATTTCGCGCGGTTCGACCTAGCCGCGCTCTACAATGCGTTCGGTGTAATGCCGCAGCCAGTGTATTGCACCAAGATCGCCTCGCGGCTTTCCCGCACCTATACCGATCGCCACGGCCTGAAGGATCTGGTGCGCGAGGTGCTCAATATCGACCTGTCGAAGCAGCAGCAATCGAGCGATTGGGGCTCGCAAACCCTGAGCGAGGCGCAACTGGCCTATGCGGCCTCGGACGTGCTGCATCTGCATGCCCTGCGTGAACGCCTCGATGCCATGCTCGCGCGTGAGGGCCGCACCGCGCTGGCGCAAGCCTGTTTCGAATTCCTGCCGACCCGGGCCAGGCTCGATCTGCAGGGCTGGGATACCGAAGACATTTTTGCGCATTCTTGAACGACGGTGCTTTGCCGCGGTTACCGCCCCGTTTCGGTCACACTCGTAACGCGACGTCCGGGGTGAATAATCCGGCAATTCCCGCTAGAATGCCGGTGATCGAAAGCGCGTTGGAACAGCAGTGAATTCAATTCAGAATCCAGCCTACCAAGCCGGAATGGAGGCGCGCTTTGCCATCGCTGCGCGCCACAGCCGGATGGTGCGTGTGCTCCGCATCGCGGTCCCCGCGGCTGTGATCCTGGCAATGACGGCCATCATCACCGTGTCGATCTTCAATCCGTTCCGGCTGTTGCTGCCCAAGCTACCGCTCGACGTCGGCAACCTGGTCGTCTCCGGCACCAAGATCACGATGGAATCGCCGCATCTGTCCGGCTACACGCCCGATCGGCGGCCATACGAACTCTGGGCCAATACCGCCACCCAGGATCTGACCGATCCGGATCATCTCGATCTCAAGACGTTGCGGGCAAAGTTCTTGATGGAAGATCGGACGACCGTGACGCTGGACGCGCGCAACGGGCTATTCGATACCAAGGAGCAGTTGCTGGAGTTGCGCAAGGATATCCTGTTGCAATCCTCGACGGGCTACGAGGCGCGCCTGACGCGGGCATTTGTCGACATGGGCAAGGGCACGGTGACGTCGGATGAGCATGTCGACGTCAAACTGCTGAACGGAACGCTCACGGCCGACAAGCTCAGGATAACCGGTGGCGGAGAGGTCGTGAGGTTCGAAGGCAACGTCGTGATGAACCTGGATCATCTATCCTCCGGCGAAGCGTCGGACCAGCAACCGGAGAATGCGCCCGCCGTATCGGGTGAGCCCGCCCAGCCCGCCAGGACGCAGTCTGTTTCGGGCAAATCCGTCAACCCAAAATGATTTTCAGGATGATGTTTTCCCCGCCCAGCATCCGGATCCGTCGGATCGCCTCCTGCGCCTGTGCCGCCGCCTTGGCGCTCGCGACGATGGCCGCAAGCAAAGCCGGTGCGCAAAGCACGATGCAGGGCGTGCCCAATGCGATGCAGGGCTTTTCGCAAAACCGTGACCAGCCGATCCAGATCGAAGCCGCTTCACTTGAGATGCGCGACAAGAAAAAGGAGGCGACGTTTGCCGGCAATGTGAAGGTGGTGCAGGGCGACACCACCATGACCTCGAAGACGCTGGTGGTGTTCTACGATTCGACGCCAGCGCCTGCCGCGGCGCCGGCGGCCAATTCAAAATCCGCAAAATCGGCGACGATGCAGTCCGCAACGCCCGGTCCTGGCGGCAGTTCGTCGATACGCCGGCTGGAGGCGAGAGGCGGCGTGGTCGTAACGCAGAAGGATCAGGTGGTGACCGGCGAGACCGCGGTGTTCGAGACCAAGACCAACCTGATCACCATGCTTGGCGGCGTGGTCTTGACCCAGGGCAAGAACGTGCTGCGCGGCGACCGGCTGATGGTGGACATGACGACCGGTGTGTCGAAGGTGGAATCCGGCTCAGGCCGCGTGCAGGGCCTGTTTCAATCGTCCGGCCAGGGCGGGCCGACAATACCTGGCGCGCCATCGCCAGCCGCCCCATCGGGCCCGGGCACCTCAAATAAACCAAAGTAATATCAATTACTTATGTGCTGCGCTCGAGCCGCGAGGTTGAAGCCTGCGGCGCAAGCCTGTATCTACGGGCGCGGCCAACGGCGCGATCCATCCCTCCAATGGAGGGTGTATCGCTGGGCAAGGGACATCCGTTCATTCATGTTGCGCGGGCGAATCGAATCGCCGCGGCGGGTCGCGAACCGTGAAAGGCTTAGGCGAAGCGGGATGGTGGATTTACTCGGCATGTTCCGTCGACGTCCGGCGAAACGCGGTGCGCCTGGATTTGCGCGCACGCGCGTGGATATCACCGCGCTCGGCGATGCCATCGGCCAGATGCTGACCAGCCCGGTGCGCGACGCGCCTCCGATTGCCCGCGATGCGCCGCTGCCGAAACCGCATGCGCCCCGGACAGAAAGACCGCGCCCTCGTGCCAAGATCAATGGCGGGGGCGCTCCGCAGTTGGCGCCGCGGACGGGCTATCTGGCTGTGCATAGCGTGGAAAAGAGTTTCGGCACCCGCCAGGTCGTGCGCGGCGTCAGCATCTATGTCCGGCGCGGCGAGGCCGTGGGTTTGCTGGGACCCAACGGCGCCGGCAAGACAACGGTATTTTACATGATCACCGGCCTGATCAAGGCGGATCGCGGCGCGATCGAGCTTGATGGCCATGACGTCACCAAGCTGCCGATGTATCAGCGCGCCCGATTAGGCATAGGTTATCTGCCGCAGGAGGCCTCGATCTTTCGCGGTCTGACGGTGGAGCAGAATATCCGCGCCGTGCTGGAGGTCGTCGAACCCTCGGGGAAGAAGCGCGAGGCCGAGCTCAACGCGCTGCTCGACGAATTCAACATCGCGCGACTGCGCAAAACGCCGTCGATTGCCCTGTCGGGCGGCGAGCGGCGCCGGGTCGAGATCGCCCGCGCCCTTGCTACTCGCCCCAATTACATGCTGCTCGACGAACCGTTCGCCGGCATCGATCCGATCGCGGTCGGGGATATTCAGGATCTGGTCCGGCACCTCACCAATCGCGGCATCGGCGTACTGATCACCGACCACAATGTCCGGGAAACCCTGGGACTGACCGATCGCGCCTATATCGTCTATGCCGGCGAGATCCTGACGGAGGGCAATCCGGACGAAATCGTCAATAATCCCGATGTCCGGCGTCTTTACCTTGGCGAGGAATTCCGCCTCTAGCCGTTTTTTCTTGTTCGTCAAGCCGTGTACATCGGCTTTGGAGTGGTTTAAGCAAGAATCGGACCAACTTTTACGGATCGGTTCTTGCCTCCATGGCGCTGACGCAGAGATTAGAGTTCCGCCAGTCGCAGTCGCTGGTGATGACGCCGCAGCTGATGCAGGCGATCAAGCTGCTGCAGCTGTCCAATCTCGACCTTTCGGCCTTCGTCGAGGACGAACTGGAGCGAAATCCGCTGCTCGAGCGCGCCAGCGACGGCACCGAGCCGCCGGTTGCGGGTGAACCCGTGCCGGAGCAGGCCGAGTTCTCCGACCACGAGGACGCCGGTTCCAGCTATGGCGACGGCGCCGCCGCCGAGCCTTCCGAGATGAGCAACGGCGCCGGGGACGGTTTCGAGCCGGCCCAGGAGGAGTGGTTGAATCGCGAACTCGGCAGCCGCACCGAAATCGAGCAGACCCTCGATACCGGCCTGGACAACGTCTTCTCCGAAGAGCCCGCCGAAGCCGCGGCGCGGAATGCCCAGGATGCCGCGCCGACTGCGTACACCGAATGGGGCGGCGGCGCCTCCAACGACGAGGCCTACAATCTCGAAGCGTTCGTTGCCGCCGAGGTCACGCTGGGCAGCCATCTTGCCGAACAGCTGGCGGTGGCCTTCACCGCGCCCGCGCAGCGCATGATCGGTCAATACCTGATCGATCTCGTCGATGAGGCCGGTTACCTGCCGCCGGATCTGGGGCAGGCCGCCGAGCGGTTAGGGGCGTCGCAACAGGACGTCGAAGCGGTTCTGGCGACGCTGCAAAAATTCGATCCACCCGGGGTCTGCGCGCGAAACCTGAGCGAGTGCCTTGCGATCCAGCTGCGCGAACTCAATCGCTACGACCCTGCGATGCAGGCGCTGGTCGAACATCTGGATCTGCTGGCGAAGCGCGACATCGCGTCTTTGAGAAAATTCTGCGGTGTCGATGACGAGGACATCACCGACATGATCGGCGAAATTCGCCGTCTCGATCCGAAGCCGGGCTTGAAATTCGGCTCGGCGAAGATGCAGACCATGGTGCCGGATGTCTATGTGCGGCCCGGGCCGGACGGCGGCTGGCATGTCGAGCTCAACAGCGACACGTTGCCGCGCGTGCTGGTCAATCAGACCTATTATACCGAGCTGTCGAAGACGATCCGCAAGGACGGCGACAAATCCTATTTCACCGACTGTCTGCAGAACGCGACCTGGCTGGTGCGCGCGCTCGATCAGCGCGCCCGCACCATCCTCAAGGTCGCAACCGAGATCGTGCGCCAGCAGGACGGCTTCTTCACCCACGGCGTCGCCCATCTGCGGCCGCTCAATCTCAAGGCGGTGGCGGACGCGATCCAGATGCATGAGTCGACGGTGTCGCGGGTCACCGCCAACAAATATATGGCGACCAACCGCGGCAGTTTCGAATTGAAGTATTTCTTCACCGCCTCGATCGCCTCCGCCGACGGCGGCGAAGCCCATTCGGCGGAGGCTGTCCGTCACCACATCAAGCAGCTGATCGATGCCGAGGACCCGGCGGTGATCCTCTCCGATGACACCATCGTGGAACGGTTGCGCGAATCCGGCATTGATATCGCTCGTCGCACCGTCGCGAAGTATCGCGAAGCAATGCGAATCCCGTCCTCGGTACAGCGCCGCCGCGATAAACAAAGCATGCTCGGTAATGCGCTCTCGGCGCCCGCCGCATCCTCCGACCGCTCCCGCGACACTCAGCCTGCTTGATTGCATCCCGGCTAAATCGGGATAGTGTCAGTTCCGGAACCAGGGCCCCAAATCCGAGCTTCGCTATACCTCGCAGCACCAATCCAATCGAGGCATCAAAATGACTCTCCGGATCTCGGGAAAAAGCATCAGCGTCGGCGAGGCCCTGCGCGGGCGCGTCAGCGAGCGCACCGAGGAAGTCCTGCGCAAGTATTTCGATGGCAATTACTCCGGCCACATCACACTGAGCAAGGATGGTTTCGGTTTCCGCACCGACTGCGCACTGCATCTGGACTCCGGAATTACGCTCGAGGCCGATTCCAATGCCGCCGATGCCTATGCCAGCGCCGACCAGGCGCTGCTGATGATCGAAAAGCGCCTGCGCCGCTACAAGAGCCGCCTCAAGGACCGTTCGGCGCGCAAGGCGCACGCGGCTTCCGCGGCGCTTGCCGGGATGAATGCCCCGGCCCTCGACGCGCCAAGCTACGTCATCGAGGCGCCGGGCGAGGGCGACGACGAGGTCACCGGCTATAGCCCGGTCATCATTGCCGAAGCGACCACGTCGCTGAAGCGGCTTTCGGTCAGCGAAGCCGTGATGGAGCTCGATCTGACCGGCGCCGCCTGCATCGTGTTCCAGCACGGCGGTAGCGGACGGGTGAACATCATTTATCGGCGTGCCGACGGCAATGTGGGTTGGATCGATCCCCCGGTGGTCACCCCTGGGAAGTAGACGCCAATCGGCATTGACGCCCAAGGGGACCCTCCCTATGGTCCGCCGCCCTCGAGGAAGGGCGGAAACAATGTTGCGGGAGTTGGCACCGGTCTTGCGTTGGAGTAGAAGCCCCCCAATTAGGACCCGGGTATAAGCCGGCCTCCCGCCCCGCCTTCTTGACGCCACCCCGCTAGAGCCTATTTCGCAACCTGACGGTTAAATTCACCTCGGAACGCCCCATGACGATTACCGATCTGGTCGCACCCGAGGCGGTTCTCCCAGCTTTGAAGGTCAACAGCAAGAAGCAGGCGCTGCAGGAGCTGGCGGCGCGGGCAGCCAGCCTCACCGGGCAGAACGAACGCGCGATTTTCGAGGTCCTGCTGCAACGGGAGAAGCTAGGGACCACCGCGGTCGGCTATGGCGTCGCCATCCCGCACGGCAAGCTTCCGAAACTCGAAAAGCTGTTCGGGCTGTTTGCGCGTCTCGAACGCCCGATCGATTTCGAGGCGATGGACGGCCAGCCGGTCGATCTGGTGTTCCTGCTGCTGGCGCCGGAAGGCGCGGGCGCCGATCACCTCAAGGCCCTCGCCCGCATCGCACGGCTGTTACGCGACCAGGACGTTGCGAAAAAGCTGCGTGCCTCGCGCGATGCGCAGGCGATCTATTCGGTACTGGCGCTGCCGCCCGCGAGCGCGGCATGATTTGCCGGGCCGACATCTCGCCTGGCGACCACCGCAGCCTCCAGGGATCAAACCGGCTCAACTGTTTGAGATAATCCTTGCAGCCGCGGCCACTGTCGCGGGAGCTTTAGTGCCGCCTTGTCACCGTTGATATGGAGCACGCTCGCCCAAGGATCGAATACCAGCACACCGGCTTCGATGAACTCGCTGACGTCACGACTCACCACAACCAAATCCTGCAACGCGGCAATGGCTGCGATGAACAAATCAGGTTGACCAAATGTATGGCCACGCTTTTGGCCTTCAACAACCATGGATTTCCATCGGACGTAATGGCAAGAATGCGACCGGCAAACAGCGGGCGCAGATTTCGCTCCAGCCACAGACGAAGATCGGTCCGACGACCGGCATCGCCTAATTGCTCGATGCCGTATGTAATTTCCGCCAGAGTGACATCGGTGACAAACAATGTCGCGCCTGGCTGAGCGGCGATGAAATTGATGACTTTGGAATTAGGATTGGGTTTGCGCAGCTCGGAAATGATATTCGTGTCCAGCAGCCAGCCCCTCACAGGTCAAAGTTCCGTACCCTGGATTTGATCGTCAGGCGGTCAAATTTCACCTTGGCCAAGGGGGATGCAGCAAGGACCGTGACGATATCGCGGCCCGTCACCGGGCGTTGAAGCCGGTCGAACTCAGCGGCGCCGACGATGACAACGGCATCTTTCCCGTGGAGCGTGACTCGCTGCGGCCCGCGCTGCTGCGCCTCCCTGACCACCTCGCTGAAGCGGGCTTTCGCGTCCTGAAGCCGCCATCGCCCGGCCCGGGAGCCCGGGCGATTAGCCACGGAGCGTTTTTTGGCTGTGGACACGGATCCATATCCTTCTAGTCACGGTGACTAGAAGGATAAGGCGTGTTCCTTCCAGCGGCAAGGAAAAGGGGTGTGGCCAAAAAAGCTACGGGCGTCTCCCCGGCCAAACTGAAGCCATACGTCCGGGTTTCGCGAATTCCATTTTGCCGCATCGGCAATAACAAGGCTGCGTCACACTGACGCCGGCAATGCCTCGTCAGTGAACGCTAACCGCCTGCAACTCGTTGCTCCAGGCATTCGCGATCGCAGCTTCCCGGCTATCGGTCAGCATGATCGGCGTGCCGTCGGCAGCATGCAACGCGAACAGCTTCAATCCCGGCGCGATCGCAGGTGCTTGGGGGAACAAGCCCGGCACGTCCTCGGAACGGATCTGCTTCACATAGGCGATATGGCCCTCACCCAGGGTCGCCAGCGCCTCCCGTGAGACGCTCTTCGGCTCAAACTCAACATTACCTTCAGTCATGGTCTCGACTCCTCTGTCAGACTAAGCGGTCGAGTCCGCTACTCGTTCCATTATTCGTGTTCATTGATAGCAATTGTCTTAACGATCCTTTCCGGCTCAGGTCGGGCCAGATCGATCGCCAACAGCCCGTTTTTCAGGTCCGCGCCCAGCACCTGCATCCCCTCCGCCAGCACGAAAGTGCGCTGGAAGTGGCGCGCGGCGATGCCGCGATGGATGTATTGCCGGGCCTTGTCGTCCTGCTGGCGGCCCCGGATCACGAGCTGGTTTTCCTCAATGGTTACATCGAGTTGGTCGCGGGTAAAACCTGCCACCGCCAGCGTGATCCGCAACCGTTCGGGTTGGCCGTTAGCGCGGTCGCACCTCTCGATATTGTAGGGAGGGTAACCGTCGGCGCCCTTGACGACGCGATCGAGCGCACGCTCGATTTCGTCGAATCCAAGCAGGAACGGGCTGGATAGCGAAGGAACACGAGACATATTTTTACAAAGCCCTCTCGAAGCGACTTTGACATTTCAGGGCCCTTGCGGCGCCCCTGGTAACCGTTTGGCGGACTTGCCTCCGGTCAACAGCCAATATGGGCATGATTCTACAGGTGTTCAAGCACCTCGCGGAACCCGGCAAGGTGCTACCTCCAAACGTCATTCCGGGGCGACGCGAAGCGTCGAACCCGGAATCCCGAGGTTGTCAGCAGGAGATTCCGGGTTCGCGCTTGCGCGCGCCCCGGAATGACGACGGGTGGGTGTTTAAAGATCGATCCGCCTGCGGCCGTCGGCGGTGAACAAATGCAGCTTTTCCCTCGGCGCAATGGCCCTGATCCGCTCGCCGATCGCGGGCGCGGTCGCGCCCGGGATCCGCACGATCACCTCCCCTGGGGGCAGCTCCCCGGGAGTGGCGGCAACGCCTTGCACCTCCTTTTGGCGGGTGCCGTAAATGAAAGTCTCGGCCCCGACCCGCTCGATGGCTTCCAGCGTGAGGTCGAGCGCAATGCCGCCCGGGATAGGCTCGCTCGAAATCACAAAATCCTCGGGCCGAATTCCGACAATGCCGGCCTCACTTGTGGCGCGGCCGTCGCCGGCGAATTGCGATCTGATTTCGTCCGATCGCAGCGGCATCAGATTCATCGGCGGCGCGCCGATAAACGAGGCGACGAAGGTCGTCGCGGGCTTCTGATAGATCGCGAGCGGGTTGCCGATCTGCTCCACTTGACCGCCATTCATCACCACCAGAATATCGGCGAGCGTCATCGCCTCGAGCTGGTCGTGGGTCACATAGATTGACGTGGTGTTCAGCCGGCGCTGCAATTTCCGGATTTCGACGCGCATGGCGATGCGCAGCTTGGCGTCGAGGTTGGACAAGGGCTCATCGAACAGAAATACTTTCGGCTGCCGCACGATGGCCCGGCCCATCGCGACGCGCTGGCGCTGTCCACCGGAAAGCTGCCGCGGCTTGCGGTCGAGCATCGGGCCGATTTCGAGAATGCGCGCGGCTTCCTGGACGCGGGTGTCGATCTCGGGCTTCGGCATGCCGCGGTTGCGCAGGCCATAGGCCATGTTGTTGTAGACGCTCATATGCGGATAGAGCGCGTAATTCTGAAACACCATGGCGATGTCGCGATCGGCCGGCTCGATTTGGTTGACGATGCGCCCGCCGATGTCGATGTCGCCGCCGGTGATGGTTTCGAGCCCCGCCACCATCCGCAGCAGCGTGGACTTGCCGCAGCCGGAGGGGCCGACCAGGACGCAGAACTGACCGTCGCCGACCTCGAAATCGATCCCCTTGATGGCTTCGACGCCACCGGGATAGGTCTTGTGGACGTTGCGCAGCGCGACGTT
>Ga0257153_1000038_pt1 | contig 12440 bp, 12 predicted proteins | sample DW10A_FD_185988 | JGI IMG/M metagenome (GOLD analysis project Ga0257153, IMG submission 185988) | Soil microbial communities from H.J. Andrews Experimental Forest, Oregon, United States - DW-10-A | ecosystem: Environmental > Terrestrial > Soil > Temperate forest > Bulk soil | place: USA: Oregon... | reverse complement strand
TGTGGCGCAGGGCCTCCGCCCCCTCATTGCCGGCAAAGCCCACCACCACATAACAGAACAAAGAGACCTGCACTATCTAGACGTTGATTACCGCAATGAGTTCCTTCACCGCCGCAACGCTCTTATCGAGGGCTGATTTTTCGTCGGGCGTGAGTTTGATCTCAATAATCTGCTCGATTCCTTTTGCCCCAAGCTTTACCGGAACGCCAACGAAAAGCCCATGAATGCCATACTCCCCGTTAAGGTAAGCAGCGCATGGAAGAATCTTTTTCTTATCTTTGAGGATAGCCTCGACCATCTCAGTCGCGGCAGCTGAGGGCGCGTAGTACGCGGATCCGGTCTTGAGATGTTTGACGATCTCGGCGCCGCCGTCGCGGGTGCGCTGTACGATGCGCTCCAAGGTCGCTTTATCCATAAGCTCGGTAATTGGAATGCCAGCGACCGTCGAATAGCGCGGGAGCGGGACCATGGTATCCCCGTGGCCGCCAAGAACAAAGGCATTGACATTCTCCACACTGACTTTAAGTTCCTGCGCAATAAACGTGCGAAAGCGCGCGGAGTCAAGCACGCCAGCCATGCCGATTACGCGCTCGCGGGGAAAGCCGCTCATCTTGTACGCAGCCTGTGCCATGGCGTCAAGTGGATTGGACACGATGATGAGGATACAGTTCGGCGAGTGCTGAACAATTTTGCCGACCACATCGTTCATAATTTTGTGGTTGGTATTCAGAAGATCATCGCGGCTCATGCCCGGTTTGCGGGGGATTCCGGCGGTGATGACAACGATGTCGGAGTTGGCGGTGTCGGCGTAGTCGTTGGTGCCGAGGATGGCCGAGTCGCGCTTCTCGATCGGCATGGCCTCGAGCAGGTCAAGACCTTTGCCTTGAGGAACGCCTTCGACGATGTCGATGAGGACGACGTCGGCTAGTTCTTTGGAGGCAATCCAATGAGCGGCGGTAGCGCCTACGTTCCCGGATCCGACGATGGTGACTCTATTGCGCATGAAATTCCTTTCCTTCTTCAGCAACCAAGTTCAGCAACTAATCTTGGGTAGAGGCGGCTTGCCGCGTCTCGCAGCGCGTCCGAGGGAGACGGGGCAAGCCCCGTCTCTACATTGGAGCGGGGGTTCAGTCTGCTGCTACAGGTACGCGCATATTGTCGATCATGCAGTTGGCGAACTCGCTGGTCTTGACTTTGGTGGCCCCGTCCATCAAGCGCTCGAAATCGTAAGTGACTTTTTTCTGCTCGATGGTGCGCTCGAGACTCTGCTCGATCAGATCGGCGGCCTCTGCCCATCCCATGAAGCGGAACATCATCACGCCGGAAAGAATGACAGAGCCAGGATTGATGACGTCTTTGTCCGCATACTTGGGAGCGGTGCCGTGGGTGGCCTCGAAGATCGCATAGCCGTCGCCAATATTAGCTCCCGGAGCAATGCCAAGCCCACCTACTTGCGCCGCGCAGGCATCAGAAATGTAGTCGCCATTCAGGTTCGGAGTCGCCAGAACGCTGTATTCATCGGCTCGGGTTACCACCTGCTGGAAGATAGAGTCGGCGATACGATCGTTGATCATCAGCTTCTTTTTCCAAGCGCCTTTGCCGTGCGTGGAATAAATGGAGTCGAGGCAATTGTCGACTTCTTTGTAGATCGTTTGGCGGAAGTCTTCCTGGGCGAATTCCAGGCCGGGCTCGATCAGGTTGGCGTTTTCTTCAGTGCTCAGATGCGGATTCCTGTCCTTATTGTCGATGATCCAGCTCTCGCGCTCTGTAATAACTTTGTCGCGAAATTCTTCGGTGGCGAGATCGTATCCCCACTGGCGGAAGGCGCCCTCGGTGAACTTCTGGATGTTGCCTTTGTGGACGAGAGTCACTGATTTATTCTTATTGTCGAGCGCGTGTTGAATGGCCATGCGGACGAGGCGCTTGGTTCCGGTGACAGAAATTGGTTTAATGCCGACTCCGGAATCGAGGCGGATTTGCTTCTTGCCACCTTTCAACATGTCTTTGTTGAGAAATTCGATCAGCCGTTTGGCGTCGGCCGTCCCTTGTTCCCATTCGATTCCGATGTAAACGTCTTCAGTGTTTTCGCGGAAGATGACGATGTTCATGCGCTCGGGATGCTTCACGGGCGACGGGACGCCGGCGTAATACTTTACCGGACGAATGCAGGAATAGAGATCGAGAGTCTGGCGCAGGGCGACGTTGAGTGAGCGAATGCCGCCTCCAACAGGCGTAGTCAGCGGCCCTTTAATGGCGACGCGAAATTCGCGAATGGCGCTGACGGTCTCGTCGGGGAGCCAGTTGTTAAAGCGAGCCTTCGCCTTCTCGCCGGCAAACACCTCATACCACGCAACGGAGCGTTTGCCCTGGTACGCTTTTTCGACCCCAGCGTCGAAGACGCGGACAGAGGCTTTCCAAATGTCGCGCCCGGTGCCGTCGCCTTCAATAAACGGGACAATCGGATGATCGGGAACGCGATATTTGCCGTTGCTGTATTCGATCTTCTGCCCATTTGAGGGCACAGGAACTCCATTGAATGGTGCCATGATTGTTTGTCTCCAGCAGCTTTGAAAGAACTAATCATTATAAATTGAGCGGAGGGATGCCAGGTGGAGCGTCACAAGGGGATGTGACAAAACTCACAACGGAAGGGGGCGGCCGGGCGTCTCGAGACGGCAGTACCTCGAATAAGGAGCGGGCGGGGCCGTCGCTTCGTCGGATAATTATTATCTTTCAATCTTTACTGACTTTACCACCACCTCTTTGTTGGGACGATCACCCTGCCGGCTGCGCGGTACTTTCGAGATCTTCTCCGCGACGTCGTAGCCTTCTACTACTTCGCCGAAAATGGTGTGCTTGCCGGTGAGCCAGTCGGTGTTGGCAACGGTTATAAAAAATTGCGAGCCGTTGGTGTTGGGGCCAGCGTTGGCCATAGCCAATTTACCGGGCTTATCGAATTTGTGCGCCGACCCTTTCGTCTCGTCTTCAAACTGGTAGCCGGGACCGCCCATGCCGGTACCTTGCGGGTCTCCACCTTGAATCATGAAGTCGGGGATGACGCGATGAAAAATGGTTCCGTTGTAAAGAGGATCTTTGGACTTCTTGCGCGTGGTCGGGTGCGTCCACTCGCGCTTGCCCTCGGCGAGCTCAATAAAGTTGGCCACGGTCTTAGGAGCATCCTTCTCAAACAGCCGACAAACGATCGTTCCTTCGCTGGTTTCGATTACGGCATAAGTTCCAGGTGTGCGGGTCATAGTCTCCTTAAGGAAATAAATTAATGAAATTTTCTGTAGAGACGGAGCTTGCCTCGCCTCCCAAGCGCCGATGCTACATCGGTTTCTTTGCGGCTGCCGCTGGCTTGGCAGGGGTTTTAGGCGCTGAAGCACCAGCATGATGGATCTCGATATGTGTAATCTTCACCGGATGCAACGGCCGCTCGCCATCCGTACCCATGCGCGCAATTTTCTTTACCAATTCGACAGCAGCGTCATCGCACTGACCGAATATGGTGTAGCCGCCATTCAGGCTGGGGTATGGAACCTCAGTGATGAAGAACTGCGAGCCATTCGTATCAGGCCCCGCATTGGCGTAGGCTAGGCGCCCGGGACGATCAAAAGTCACGCTCGGCGAAGTCTCAGTCTTAAATTTGTATCCGGGGTCGCCGGTGCCGTTGCCGGCGGGATCTCCACCCTGAATCATGAAGCTTGGTATGACGCGGTGAAAAATGGTGCCATCGTAGAGAGGGACGCCATGCTTTTTAGCGTGAGAAACCGGGCTGGTCCAGTCTTTATTGCCGCTGGCAAGCGCAATGAAATTCTCAACTCCGATCGGCGCAACCTTCGGAAATAACGTGCAATGGAGATCGCCAGCGGTGGTGTGAATGATGGCTGTCGGCTCGCTGTTCGCGGCGGTTCCGGACGCAGTGGCTCTATGCACGGGAGCAGAGCTCGCCGACTTCGGCGTTGAATCGGCCTGTGCGGCGCTGAGGAGGGAAGTCGAAACGATCAGGACAAGCGTAGGCAATAGAGTGCGCATGGGGGCTCCTGGAAGTATTTTGGCGAACTTCAATTGTACGACAGTCGATACTGGATTGTCGGTGGAGAGCCGGGCGTCCCCGCCCGGCCACGATGCTCTGCAGGCGCACGAGGGGGACGTGCGAGACGCCCCTCGCTCCATTTCACTTGCTGGCCTGCATCTCACGGCTCACCCGCTCCGCTTCGCGAAAAACACGCAGCAGATTTCCGCCCAGAATTTTGCGGATATCGTCGGCGCCGTAACCTCGGTCTAGCAACGCTTGCGTAATCTTCGGCAGGTCGGCAGCGGAGTCGATCCCCTGCGGAGTTGCGCCGCTAACACCATCAAAGTCCGATCCCAACCCGACATGATCGGTCCCCGCGATCTTGGCGACATGATCAATGTGATCGATCAGCGAACTCAACGGCGGTCGAGGAATTTTGGCGGCCCACTCGCGCTCGATGTGATCGGCGTCTAGATAGGTGACGGTTTTCCCAGCAGCCTTGAGTTGATCAGTATAGGCCTTGACGGCGGCGTCGCGATCCTTAGCTTGCGCTTCTGCTACCTTGCGGTAGTTTTCGTCGATGAAGGCGTTGTAGAAATTGACCTGCACGACGCCTCCATTTTTAACGACCGCGCGCAGCATGTCATCGGTCATGTTACGCGGATGGTTGGTGAGCGCGCGTGCGGAAGAGTGCGAGGCGATAATTGGTGCTCTGCTGACGGCTATAGCGTCGTAGAAAGTTTTGTCCGCAACGTGCGAGATATCGACCAACATGCCCAGGCGGTTCATTTCCGTGACGATCTGTTTGCCGCTATCGGTGAGGCCGTTATGGTGCTCGACCTTCGGATCGTTGATGTCGCCGGAGGAGTCGGCCCACTCATTCGTGTTCGACCAGCTTAACGTCATGTATCGGACGCCGAGGCGGTAGAAATCTCGGAGTAGGTGCACATCGTTTTCGATGGAATGTCCGCCTTCAATGCCGAGCAGGGCGGCGAGTTTGCGCTCGCGGTGGGCGCGCTCGATGTCGGCTACGCTGAAGGCCATCATCATGCGGTCGGGATGGCGGGCTGCTTGCTCGTAAACCGAGTCGATGAGATCGAGTGTGTGGCGGGCGAAGTGGCCCCGATTCGTTTCTGGTTCGACCCAAATGGAGAAGAACTCGGTGCCCAAATTTCCCGCTTTGGCCTTGTCCAGACTGATATGGCCGGGGTCTTTGGGATCGGTTGATCCGATGTCATAGTTCTCGTCGAGGAAGCGCTGCGGCGTGTCGGCATGTGTATCGACCACTATTGCTGATTTCTGGATGTCGAGAGCTTTCCTGCTGACAGCGGTTTGCGCGCTGGCGGGTAGCGCACACGCGAAGGCAATTGCGAAGAGGAACGTAAGCTTATTCATGGCGAACCGAATTCTATATGAAACGGCAAAATTTGCTGTGTAGAGGAAATGAGTTGCTGCTGTCCGCGCGTCCTCGGCAGTGAGGAAGACGGGCGAGGACGCCCGTCGCTCCGTCGCTCCATCGCTCGTCGGTACATCGGATCGAATGGTCACTCCGCAGCTATCGCGATCAAGGCTTGTTCCACGCATTGCTCGGGCGAGTGGCCGGTGTCGACCATTGTCTTCGGATGCGAGATCTCTTCGAAGTGGCCTTTCATTTCAAGATAGAGCGCGAAATTACGATTGCGGGCGGGATGCGATGGATCATCCGCGTCGAGTCGCTGGCGAGCGAGCTCATCGGAACAGGTGCACTCGATGATCATCCAGGGTTGATTAAGCTCGCGCGAGAAAGCAATAACGCGGTCGACCTGGTGGCTGCGAGAAAATGTGCGGCCGTCCAGATAAAGTTTGCGGGCAGGAGTTTTTTGCAGCAGATAGCGGGCGGCGTCAAGCATGATCTCCATCACGAAATCATCTTGCTCAATCGAGTATTCGATGTCTGCTGCGGAAAAAATCGCGGAGCGGATCTCGTCTTTACTAAGAACCGCCCCCTGCGTGCGCCGGGCCAGTTCGCGGGCAAGAGTGCTTTTGCCGGTCCCAGGAAGACCGGCCATGATAACGATCATTGCGTCTTGACCAAGTCGAATCTGTGAAACTTCAGCGGAGGCAGGGTTCAGTTGGCGGAACTGACCGCGCTGACCACGGTGGCCGGCGTAGTGACCGGTAATTGTTCCCCGGGCTGCAGCGGAAATATTGTCTGCGTTTGGCGCCAGTCGCTGTAGCGGTCGGAAACCATAATGTGAAACACCCACTGATGCCGCTCTTCTTCGGGTTCCACCAGCCCCAAAGCATTCAAATAGAAAAGGTAGTATTCGACGAAATGAATTTGTGCTTTCGTCATACCGCGGCGTTGAATGTCAACCGTGATGCCGGCAAGATGCGAAGACGCCGTGTCCCCATCAACCGGGGCAGCGTTGCGATTGTGGCGGCGAAGCTTCTTCTGAATCTTGACGGTGCGGACGGCCGAATTCACCTGGATCTTGTCGTGAAACTGGCGGTAATAAACTTCAGAAAGATCTTCGACAAAATCGCGCGTCCACGGACGGCAGTAGCGCCGCGAGGGATCGAGTCGCCGGTCGAAGTGCAGGCCTTCACCTTCGTCGATTGGAACTAGGTCGTGCGACGCCTTAAGCTCCTCTAGTTCAATGTCATCGGCGATTCGAGGGAGCTCAAGCCGGTCGATTTCTTCGTTTTGCCGCAGCAGGGAATCGTGCGAGGGCCGAAACATCGGGTTCCACAGCAACCCGCGAAGTCCGCGAAAATGAAAGACGCGTAGAATGCGGTGTCGATGGACACGTTGGACTCCAAAGGCGCTTCCTTGCGCTGCTGCCATAACAAAAATCGCAAGCAGCAAAAACGTAGCTATCCGACCGCCGGCTGCTCGGCACCCTTTAACGCCCCGCGATAGAGATTTCACCATTATGTTTCTTTGCGCCACCGGCAAATAGACCAAAATCGAAGCTTTGTTAAGCCGGGAAATAGCCTTCAAACCTTATTCGTAATTTAGACAAACGGTTTTCTAGAAGCTCTCGAATTGTAAACCAGCTATCAATATTTCGGTTAAGGAATTCAGGCTAAGCCTCATTACGTAAGGGACTTATGAGAGGTTACTAGTGCAGAAGTCCATGATTTTGAATACCAAAATCGGAATAGTTCCATTTGAGAGGGCGCCATTGCACCTACACTTTGCTACCCCGGCAAAGTGAAGTTCGGCAAAACCCCATTTTTAGTGGCGGCAGGGTTAACCCCGTTTGCGGTGGCTCAGAATTATGAATCAAACCATCATTTGCTCAGCAAATCACCGAGTGCCTGCTTCATTACTTGCCCGCCGACCTCCGCGATTGACGTGGTCAGCGGAATTTCCTTGGGACAAATCTCGACGCAATTTTGCGCGTAGCCACATTCCTGGATTCCGCCGTCACCCATCAGCGCCGAAAGGCGCTCGCGCTCTAGCGCTTTGCCGGTTGGATGCGTATTAAATAAACGTACCTGGGAAATGACGGCTGCGCCGACGAATCCTGTGTCGTCGTTGAACTGAGGACAGGCCTCCATGCAGCAGCAACACGAGATGCAGTTTGATAGCGGATAGGCTTGTTCCTGAGCCTCCATGGTGACGCGCGGCCCCGGACCAAGGTCGTACGTGCCATCGATCGGAACCCAGGCTTTGACTTTTTTCAGGTTCTCGAAGAGCACGTTGCGGTCGACAGCGAGGTCGCGCACGACAGGAAATTTCGAGAATGGTTCAAGCTTGATCGGCTGATCGAGATGGTCGAGCAGCGCGGAGCAGGCCATGCGCGCGCGTCCGTTGATCAGCATGGCGCAAGAGCCGCAGATCTCCTCGAGACAGTTGGAGTCATAAGTGACCGGCGTGGTCTGCTTGCCATCCCGAGTGACAGGATTGGCCGCGATCTCCATCAGCGCCGAAGTGACGTTCATGTTCGGCTTGTAAGGAATCTCGAACTCTTCCCACGACGGCTTAGCGTCGGGGGTGAGTTGGCGTTTGATCTTGATTAGGACGGATTTGTTATTTGCCATTTAGCTTTTAGCCTTTAGCGCGTAGCTTGACCGCAGCTGCGGTCAACTCGCCTCTAAGTCCTTCCGGAATGGGAAGGGTGTACACAACGAAGCTTTGATAAAAACCGAAGCAGTAAAGAGAGTGACTCTCTAATTCGGCGGTGCCGTATTCGAAAATCTTCGGATTCGCAGTAGTCTTCTTTTCGAAAGCAAGGCCTTGAAGAAACTCGCAGAGCTGGCCCCACTGCTCTTTATCCGCAGTCTGAGCATCGGCGCCAAATATTAGGCGAGGCATGACGATCCCCCAATCGGAATGCTTTGCGTTCTTGTCGTGATAGTGAATTGCTCGCGCACACGCCACAAACACGTTTTCGAGGCGGTCGGTATCGAGCGTGAAGGTACCAGTCATCTGTCCTTCATAGAATGCTGTTTGCATCGTGCTGAACGTCTGGGTCAATAGCCTGGGGCTTCTCTGGAGGGATCTGGCGACCTTACCTCCGAATAATTCTAATCCCGCTGTGTTAGTGCCCCAAAGCGTCGTAATCGCATTTCGAGCATATTCCACGTCCTTGGAGTTGTCGTTGTTGTGCTCCGTACACGATGGAACAGTCAACAGCTGATTTCGCTGACCCTCTGGGAAAAAAGATCTGGGAGGACAATGCTCCACTGTGCAAGCCGCCCGGTCGCACGCATAACAAGTTTCGGTCATCAGTACTTTCTCGGACGCGGCGGAATCAGACTCGCATCCACCGGCTCGAATTCGAATCTCGGTTCGTCCAAATCGGGCGCGAAGGTTGCTTTCGTGGTCTTCATCCAGTTCTTGTCGTCGCGCTCAGGAAAATCCGGCTTGTAGTGCGAGCCGCGAGACTCGTCGCGCATGGCGGCTCCCTGCGCTATTACTCGCGATAGTTGCAGCATGTTGTAGAGTTGGCGCGCGAAGGCGATGGTGGTGTTGGCCCACTGCGAGCGGTCGCTCAGGTTGATCTTCTGGAAGCGATTCAGCAAGTCCACTACTTTGGCGTCCGCTTCCTCGCATTTTTTGCTGTAGCGGATGACGGTGCAGTTCTCGGTCATCAGAGAGCCTAATTCGCGCCAGAGCAGGAAGGGATTCTCGCTGCCGTCGGCTTTCATCAGGCCGGCGTTGATGTCCTGCTGGCGCTTGCGCTCTGCATCAAAGTGGCCGTTGCTGGGTGCGGCTTGGAGATTTTTTGCGTATTGCACGGCGCTTGGGCCGGCGACGAAGCCTCCGAAGATGCAGGAGACTAGCGAGTTCGCGCCGAGCCTGTTTGCGCCATGGTATTGATATTCCGCTTCTCCGGCGGCGAAGATGCCGGGGATGTTCGTGGCTTGTTTGTAGTCAACCCAGAGGCCGCCCATGGTGTAGTGCATACCAGGGAAAATCTTCATCGGCGTGTCTCGGGGATCGTCGCCTACAAATTTTTCATAGATTTCCAGGATCCCTTCGAGCTTGCGGTCGAGAATTTTGCGGTCGATATGAGTTAGGTCTAGATAGACCATCGGCTTGCCGTCGATGCCTAGATTCTGCTCGAAGACTACTTTGAAGATGGCGCGGGTGGCCACGTCGCGCGGAACCAGATTGCCGTATTTCGGATACCACTCTTCGAGGAAATACCAACGCTCTTTCTCAGGAATGGATTTCGGGTCGCGCTTGTCGCCCGCGGTTCTTGGAACCCAGACGCGTCCACCTTCGCCGCGTGCCGATTCCGACATCAGGCGGAGTTTGTCTTCGCCGGGGATGCAGGTGGGATGGACTTGGATAAATTCTCCGTTCGCGTAATAAGCACCCTGCTGGTAGAGCGCGGATTGCGCGGAGCCGGTGCAGACTACCGAGTTGGTGGACTTGCCAAAGATGGCGCCGCATCCGCCGGTGGCGATGATGATGGCGTCGGCGGGGAAGGTGCGGACCTCCATCGTTCGCAGGTCCATGGCGCAGACGCCGCGGGCTACGCGGCTTCCGTCTAGCACGGCGGAGAGAAATTCCCAGTGCTCGTACTTTTTTACTTTGCCTTCGGACTCGTAGCGGCGGACTTGCTCGTCAAGCGCGTAGAGAAGTTGCTGACCGGTGGTGGCTCCAGCAAACGCGGTGCGGTTGTAGAGAGTGCCTCCGAAGCGCCGGAAATCGAGCAGGCCTTCAGGCGTGCGATTGAAGGGGACGCCCATGCGATCGAGCAGATCGATGATGCCGGGGGCAGCCTCGCACATTGCCTTGACGGGAGGCTGATTGGCCAGGAAATCGCCACCGTAAATTGTGTCGTCGAAGTGCTTGTAGGTGGAGTCGCCTTCGCCTTTTAAATTTTTGGCCGCGTTGATTCCGCCTTGGGCGCAAACTGAGTGCGAGCGCTTGACCGGGACTATCGAGAAGAGGTCGACTTCACCGCCCATCTCCGCGATCTTGATCACCGCAGCCAGGCCGGCCAGGCCGCCGCCTACAACTATAATTTTTGGTGCTGCTGACATTATTTATAAGTCCGATCTGCCGGGATGCACCCGGGCTTGCTGGCGACCTCAGCGGCTAAACGCCGCAGCTCAAAGATGATGCAGTTACGGCAGCGCTAAAGCGCTGCGCCATCTCAGCGCATCACTATGTTTTCCGTGGAACTTGGATCTGAAGGTTGATATGGGGTCTTCAGGAATCCGTACATACTGGATGCGCCGATCAAGATCAGGCCAAGTGCGAGCGCGAGACAAATGTATCCAAAGCGGCGGCGCGCTCTTTCTCCTGTTGTAATGCCCCATTTGGCGGCAAAGAGCCACAATCCATAGCTAAAGTGCCACGACGCGGCGATGATCCCGGCCGCATAGAACAACACCATCCACGGATTCTGAAACTCTCCTTGCACCTTGGCGAAGGACTGCATCGGATGCGTCGGCAGGTGTACTCCAGTGAAGCGCAAATGATAAGTGTGCTGCACCATGTAGATCAGCGTGACAATGCCGGTCCAGCGCTGCGAAGTGTAGAGCCAGTTGCCGCTCCACGGGTAAGCCGTGACATTGCTCTCGCCTTGATACCAGATGTAGATCCCATAAAGACCGTGATAAAGAATCGGAATCCAGATGAAGAACAGCTCCAGGGAAAAAACTCCGGGCAAGCTGTTCAGGAATTCAACTTGTTTTCCATAGGCGAGCGGACCTTTAAATGCTTCCGCATTCGAGATGAAATGCTCGAGAAGAAAAGCTCCAATGGGCACGACACCGCTTAAGGAATGGAGGCGTCGAAGCAGAAACGAAGTTCCCTCGCCCGCGCGCAATGGCGCGACACCCGCTTGGATCTTGGGCACGGGGCGGGGAACTACGGTGTTGGCGGTTGACGCCACGATGATTGCTCCTAACCTGTTCGATTTCACAACTAAAACTTTCAAAACTAAAACTAACAATTATCGTTTTCCGCAGGAAGGGAAGTCAAGGTGACGTTTTCCTATACCATCGCAGAAACGCGCGAAAGGCTTCGCCCCGATGACTAAATTGCGCTTTAGCCTCGGCGCTTAGTTCGCCGAAGGTCTTGCCGATTTGCGCAAAATAAAATAACGGATCGTATCCGAACCCGTTGTCGCCGCGCGGCGCTTCAAGAATGAATCCCTCGACCGCGCCGCGGAAGGTCTCCAGCGTCTCGCCATCGCGCGCGGCTGCCAACACGCAGATAAATCTGGCCGTTCGTTTTTCCGCGGGGATGCCCGCAAGCTCGCGCAGCACGCGCGCATTGTTCGCTGCATCCTCCGAATTGCCGAGAGCAGCATGAGGATCATCGGCGGCATAGCGCGCGGAATGTATGCCGGGCGCGCCCCCAAGCGCGTCGATCTCCAGACCGGAATCGTCCGCCAGCACGAGTTCTAGTGGAACCGCCCGGCTGTAATGATCGGCTTTTTTTCGCGCATTTTCTTCGAAGGTGGATCCATCTTCTACGACTTGGGGCAGAGAGGAAAAGCCTGGAAGCGGACCAACTGTGATGCCCAGGGGAGTCGCTGCAACGGCGAAGTCGCGAACTTTGCCTGCGTTTGAAGTTGCCAGCAGGACCGTACGCTGGTTCACGATTCGGAACTCGCAGAATTAATCGCGGTCATACCCTGTCCTTTTGGTTGAGGACCACTGTTCGTGGCACGCGTAAAGATGTATGCAGTTTCATCCAACCAAGCAGAAGCGACGCGAGGCTAATGAGAGAGACCACATCCCCGATCATACGGTCTGTAGTCCTTTTGAAATAGAGATATATATCGTTCTGGCCGGCTCCGACCGGAATAACCATCAAACCGGTAGTCTCGGTTTTCTCGGTCGCAACCTTCTTGCCGTTGACGACGGCTTCCCATGCTGGATAATTAAAAAGCCGGATGACGACATTTTGAGCCGCGACGGTGCGAACGGAAAAGTGTTTCTTGGTGGGGCCCCACAAACTCATTCT
>Ga0257153_1000037_pt1 | contig 12540 bp, 14 predicted proteins | sample DW10A_FD_185988 | JGI IMG/M metagenome (GOLD analysis project Ga0257153, IMG submission 185988) | Soil microbial communities from H.J. Andrews Experimental Forest, Oregon, United States - DW-10-A | ecosystem: Environmental > Terrestrial > Soil > Temperate forest > Bulk soil | place: USA: Oregon... | reverse complement strand
CTTAACTGACCGTTCTACCACCGGATGGACGATCAGGGGCGCATCCACTGCGCCTTTCGGGTCGAAAGCAAACATCTCAACGGCATGCGCAACGTCCATGGCGGGTGTTTCATGGCGTTCGCGGACTATTGCCTGTTCGCGATGGCCGCGCCGGTTCTGCAGGGACCGGGCGTGACGGTATCATTCGCCTGCGAATTTCTCGATGCCGCGCGCGAGGGCGAACGGGTCGAAGGGACAGGCGAAATCATGCGCGCCGGGGGCTCGATGATTTTTCTGCGCGGCGTCTTGAGGTCGGGCGAGCGCCCGCTGTTCACATTTTCCGGGACCATCAAGCGGGTCAAGCGGCAAATGCCGCCTGCCGCTGGTAACGAGGGCAAGTAGCACCGCAGCTACTTCTTCTCCTCAAGAAGCTTGCGGTATTTCTCGACGTCGCGCGTCACCAATTGCTGAAGCACTTCCGGCGTATGCTCGTTGGCATCGGGTGCAACCGTCGACAAATCGGCGAAGCGCTTTTTGACCTGCTCGCTTTCCACGGCCGTTCGCGCCGCCGCGTTCACCTTCGCGACGATCCCAGGCGGCGTCCCCTTCGGCGCGAACAAGCCGTTCCAGCCCTGCGCCTCGAATTCGGGAAGGCCTGCCTCCGCCGACGTCGGCAAATCCGGCAGCGTCGCCAGCCGCACGGTTGAGCCGACCACCAGCCCCCTCACCAGTTTGTCGTCGATCGCCTGCGCGACCGAAGCAGCGGCATCGCAGACACCGTCGATTTGCCCACCGATCGCATCCGTCAGCGCCGGCGCCGCGCCGCGATAGCCAACCAGCGTCACTTCGATCCCCGCCGCCTGGACAAAACTCTTGCAGATCAGAAAATTCGACGAGCCGACGCCGGCGTGGCCGAGATTGATCTTGCCGGGATTGCTTTTGGCGTAGGCGATGAATTCCTGAAGATTTTTGGCGGGAAAATCCTTGCGCAGCGCGACGATGCCGAATGTCTTCGCCACCATGGCGACGGGCGCGAACGCGTCGGGCTTGAACGGCAGCATCGGATAGATCGTGTAGGCGGCGGCATTGGTGCCGGCATTGCCGATCGCGATGGTGTAACCATCAGGCTCGGCACGCGCGGCACGCGCCAGCGCGGTCGAGCCGCCGGCGCCGGCGACATTCTCGATCACGATCGGCTGCCCGAGCGTCGCGCCCATCTGCTCGGCGACGGTGCGCGCGATCACGTCCGAGGTGCCGCCGGCCGCGAATGGCACGATCATGGTGATCGGGCGTTTTGGATAGTCCTGTGCGAGCGCGGCACCAGACCAGGCAACAAGCGCCCAGGCAGCGGCAGCAATGTGGGCCCTCACGCCGCGCGCTCCAGATGCGCCACCAGCCCTGCGAACAGGCCGCGGCCGTCGGTGCAGCCCATGATATCTTCGACATGGTTTTCCGGATGCGGCATCATGCCGAGCACGTTGCCGCGCTCGTTGACGATGCCGGCGATCGATTGCGCCGCGCCGTTGACGTTGGAGCGGTCGTCGACCACCCCTTCGGCGGAGCAGTAGCGATAGAGCACCCGCCCTTCGCTCTCGAGCTGCTTCAACGTCTCTTCGTCGGCCTCGTAGTTGCCCTCACCATGGGCGACGGGTACGCGAATGACCTGCCCGGCGTTGTAGCCGCGTGTGAACGGCGTGTCGGATCGTTCGACCCGCAGATGCACATCATGGCAGATGAACTTCAATCGCGCATTGCGCATCAGCACGCCGGGCAGAAGGCCGGCCTCGCAGAGAATTTGAAAACCGTTGCAGACGCCGAGCACCAGGCCCCCGCCGGCAGCGAATGCGCGTACCGCATCCATCACTGGCGCGCGCGCCGCGATCGCGCCGCAGCGCAAGTAATCGCCATAGGAAAATCCGCCGGGCACCACCACGAGGTCGGTGCCCTTCGGCAGCGAGGTCTCGGCGTGCCAGACCATCGCGGGTTCATGACCCGACGCCAGCCGCAACGCGCGCGCCATGTCGCGCTCGCGATTGATTCCGGGAAAGACGAGAACGGCGGATTTCATCAGCAAGGGTGCCTAGCTCAAGACCTCGACCCGGTAATTCTCGATCACCGTGTTGGCCAAGAGCTTGTCGGCGGCATCCTTCAGGGCCGCCTCGGCCTTGGCCTTGTCGGAGCCGGAGAGCTCGATGTCGAACACCTTGCCCTGACGCACGCTGGCGATGCCATCGACGCCAAGTGATTTCAGCGCGCCTTCGATGGCCTTGCCCTGGGGATCGAGAATGCCTGATTTCAGCGTAACGGTGACACGCGCTTTCACGGGACCAAGCCTCAGCTCTTCACCAGCACCGGACCTGAGCCCGCCGGCCGTTCGTTCTCCATCAGGATGCCCAGCCGTTTTGCGACCTCGGTGTAGGCCTCCAGGAGGCCGCCGAGATCGCGTCGAAAACGGTCCTTGTCGAGCTTCTCGTTCGACTTGATGTCCCATAGGCGGCACGAATCGGGAGAGATCTCGTCGGCGACGATGATTCGCATCATTTCATTCTCGAACAAGCGGCCGCATTCCATCTTGAAATCGACCAGGCGGATGCCGATCCCCAGGAACAGCCCGGTGAGGAAGTCGTTGACGCGAATCGCCAGCGCCATGATGTCGTCGATTTCCTGCGGCGTCGCCCAGCCGAACGCGGTGATGTGCTCTTCGGAGACCATGGGGTCGTTGAGCTGGTCGTTCTTGTAGTAAAATTCGATGATCGAGCGCGGCAGCTGGGTACCTTCCTCGATGCCGAGCCGCTGTGACAGCGATCCCGCCGCCACATTCCGCACCACCACCTCCAGCGGCACGATCTCGACCTCGCGAATCAGCTGCTCGCGCATGTTGAGGCGGCGGATGAAATGGGTGGGCACCCCGATGTCGTTGAGATGCTGAAACAGGTACTCCGAAATCCGGTTATTGAGGACACCCTTGCCCTCGATCACCTGGTGTTTCTTGGCATTGAACGCGGTCGCGTCATCCTTGAAGTGCTGGATCAGGGTTCCCGGCTCCGGTCCTTCATAAAGCACCTTTGCCTTGCCTTCATAAATGCGGCGTCGACGGCTCATTGGGATGTACCGTGTGTTGTTGAAATCCATGAATTTGGTGTGCTCCGGATTGACAAAGGATTGGGACCCACGACGGAGCTGCCGTGAAGGCCAGGAACGGGAAACAGAACAGGAACCGGGCCCGGAATCCAACCTATCCGATTGGCCTACCCAGTACAATCGATCCGGCCCCTCGGGGCCAAGTTTTACCCGCTTCGCTGCGACGCTAAGGGCCGTTGTTTTAACTATTCTCTACCGTTATCTAAGCGCGCAACAGGGCCGCCGCAACGAGGCCGCCCTCACCATTTAGACAGATCGGAACCCCGGCCATGACCACATTCGATAAGCGTGAAGAGGGTTTCGAGAACAAGTTCGCTCACGACGAGGAGCTGAAGTTCAAGGCCGAGGCGCGCCGCAACAAATTGCTCGGTTTATGGGTGGCGGAAAAGCTCGGACTGTCAGGCGAGGCCGCCAGTGACTATGCCAGGACCGTGGTCGCCGCCGACTTCGAGGAAGCGCGCGACCGCGACATGGCCGGCAAGGTGATGCGCGATCTCGCCGCCAAGGGCGTCGACCTGTCCGAAGCGGAGCTCCGCGCGAAGATGGACGAGCTGATGGCGCAGGCCATTGCGCAGGTGAAAGCGGGGACGTGAGGCTTCGCGTCGTTCCGGGGCGTGCGAAGCACGAACCCGGAATCTCGAGATTCCGGATCGCCGCTTCGCGCCGTCCGGAATGACGTTTCCGTCGCACGCGACGGAAACGTCACCCCTCCTTGAACCCGTATTCCGGCACGTTGCCGCTGGCGCCGTAGTATTTGTAGGGCAGGAATTTACCCGACATCGTGATCTTGACCCGGTCGCCCTTGGGATTGGGCAGGCGCTCCATCACCATGTCGAAATCGATCGCCGACATGATGCCGTCGCCATATTCCTCCTCGATCAGCGCCTTCCACGCCGGCCCGTTGACCATCACTAGCTCGTAGAAGCGGTAGATCAGGGGATCGGTCGGCGGCATCGGCGTGCCCTCGCCGCGCATCGGCGTCTCATTGAGCATCGCGACCTCGGATTTGGACAGCCCGAACAACTCGCCGGCATTGGCGGCTTGCGGTTTTGTCAATTTCATCTGGCCGAGGATGGCGCCGACGATCAGGACTTCGGAGTAGCCGCCGATCTTTTCGCAGATGTATTTCCAGCTCCAGCCGTTGTCGCGCTTGATGTCGAGCAGCTTTTCGGTGAGGTCGGATCGCTTCATGTGTGGTCTCCCTTACTTTCGATCTCGTCATGCCCGGCCTTGTGCCGGGCATCCACGTCTTCTTGGCTTCACAAGGACGTGGATGGCCGGGACAAGCCCGGCCATGACGTCTGCTTTGATTCGGACACCGATGCGATCACCAATTCGGACTTGCCGATCCGCACCAGCGGCACGTTGCGCGGATCGTGATCGGGCACATCGGTCGCGAAAGTCTTGCTGCGGCTGACCAGAAAATCGACGATGTGGTTGCGCACCGCGTAGTAATAGGGATGCCGGTGCAGGTCGATGCGGCCGCGGTCCTTCGGCAGCGGATTTTCCACGATTTCTGCCAGCACCGCGCCGGGGCCATTGGTCATCAGGAAAATCTTGTCGGCGAGATAGATCGCCTCATCGACGTCGTGGGTGATCATGAACGCGGTCTGCCCGGTCTCCAGACAAATGCGGCGCACTTCATCCTGCAGCGTGCCGCGGGTCAGCGCGTCGAGCGCCGAGAATGGCTCATCCATCAGCATGATTTTCGGCGTGATCGAGAGCGCGCGGGCAATTCCGACGCGCTGCTTCATGCCGCCGGAGAGCTCCGACGGACGCTTGTGCTCGGCGCCGGTCAAGCCCACCAGATCGATAAAGGTTTGCGCATGCGCCTTGACCCTGGCGCGGTCCCAATCCCGCCATTTCGATGTCACGGCATACGCGACGTTGCCGAGCACGGTGCGCCACGGCAGCAGCGCATGGCTCTGGAAGATCACCGCGCGGTCAAGGCTGGTGCCTTCGATCGCTTGCCCGTCGACGATGACCGCGCCATCGCTCGGTTGGTCGAGGCCCGCCAGAATGTTCAGCACCGTGGTCTTGCCGCAGCCGGAGTGCCCAATCACGCAGCCGAACTCGCCGCGCGCCATCGACAGCCAGAGATCTTCGAACACCGCGATCGCGCCGCCATTGGCGCCCGGATAGCGTTTTGCAATCCCCTCGATGGAAATGAACTTTTCCGTCATTACATTTGCTCGCCCGACACTTTTTTAACCCTCCCCTGGAGGGGGAGGGTCGAGCGGCCGAAGGCCGATCGGGGCGGGGTGAATGGCTCAGCACAAAGATCACCCCCACCCGTCGCGCTCAGGCGCGCAAGAGCGCTCCCGAGCGCGCCGACCTCCCCCCTCCAGGGGGAGGTGAAGTGCGCTTGTGGTTCGCTGATCCTCATCTCGCTCACTCCGGGAACGTGACCATGCGCGTGAAGCGCGCGAGAATCTGATCGAGCAGCATGCCGACCACGCCGATGACCAGAATGGCGATGATGACATTGGTGATCGACAGGTTATTCCACTCGTTCCAGACGAAGTAGCCAATGCCGGTGCCGCCGACCAGCATCTCGGCGGCGACGATCACCAGCCACGCGATGCCGATCGAAATGCGCATGCCCGTGAGGATGGTCGGCGCCGCCGCCGGCAGGATCACGGTGAAGGCGCGCCTGACGGTGCCGACCTCCAGCGTGCGCGCGACATTGATCCATTCCCTGCGCACGGCGGCGACGCCGAACGCGGTATTGAGCAACATCGGCCACACCGAGCAGATAAAAATCACGAAGATCGCCGACAGCCCGGAATCCTTGATGGTGTAGAGCGCGAGCGGCATCCAGGCGAGCGGCGAGATCGGCTTCAAGATTTGGATGAACGGATCGAGCGCCCGATTGATCAAGGGCGACATCCCGATCAGGAAGCCGAGCGGGATCGCAATCAGCACCGCGAGCAAATAGCCAAGCCCGACGCGCGCGATCGAATAGCCGAGCTGGATGCCGAGGCCCTTGTCGTTCGGCCCGTTGTCGTAGAACGGTCGCTTGATGTGGTCCCACAACTTCGTGGCGACATCGAGCGGACCGGGCATCGCCGACTTGCCCTGGGTCGCGGTCAGGCCCATCAGCTTGGCGTATTCCGGAGACATGGTGGCGACCGTGCCGGTGCCGCGCGTGGCGATGTGCCAGATGCCGATAAAGGCAAGGAACAGCGCGATCGAGACGATCGCCGCGCGAAAGCGAAGCGAGGAAGTCATGGCGTATGACCCGTCAGCGAGTGATGAATTCGCGCGACCGCGCTCACGACGCCTTCCTGATCTTGAAACTGTTGAGATAGTCCTCAGGTCTAGCCGGATCGAAGGTCTTGCCCATCACCACAAAGCTCTTGCTGGTCGAAGTTGGCGGCGTCAGCCCGGCCTCGGTCATCAACTTGGTGGCATCGGTGGCGAGATAGACCTGCGCGGCGATCCCCGCGTAATCCAGATCGCCCTTGATCTGACCCCAGCGCTTCATCTGCGTCATGATCCAGATCGCAAACGACTGCCACGGGAACGGATCGAAATCGACGCGGTTCGGCTGGGTCACGACATTGCCCAACCCGTCCGCGAACGTGCCGGTGAGAATCTGCTCCAATACGATTTGCGGCTGGTTCAGATAATTCGCCGGCGCGATTGCTTCCGCGATCTGCTTGCGGTTCTCCGCCTTGTGCGCGTACGCGGTGGCCTCGATGATCGATTTGAGCAGTGCGCCGTAGGTATTCGGCATCGCCGTGACGAATTCCTTCGACGCCGCGAAAGCGCAGCAGGGATGTCCCTCCCAGATATCCTTGGTCAGGATGTGGATGAAGCCGACACCGTCATAGACCGCGCGCTGGTTCATCGGGTCCGGCCCCAGGAAGCCGTCGATATTGTCGGCGCGCAGATTGGCGACCATTTCCGGCGGCGGCACCGCGCGGATCTGCACGTCGACATCCGGGTCGAGGCCGTGCTCGGCGAGATAGTAGCGCAGCAGGTAGTTGTGCATCGAGTAATCGAAGGGCACCGCGAACTTGAAACCCTTCCAGTCCCTGGGATCGCGCTTGTCCTTGTGCTTGACCGCGAGCGTGATCGCCTGGCCGTTGATATTTTCGACCGCCGGCATGGTGTAGGGCAGCGGATTGGAGCCCGCGCCCATGGTGATGGCGAGCGGCATCGGGGAGAGCATGTGGGCGGCGTCGTATTCCTTGTTGATGGTCTTGTCGCGAATCACCGCCCAGCCCGCGGTCTTGATGATTTCGACGTTGAGGCCGTTCTTGGCGTAAAACCCCATCGGCGCCGCCATGATGATCGGGGTGGCGCAGGTGATAGGAATGAAGCCGACCTTGAGGTCCTTCTTCTCCAGCGGGCCGCCTTGCGCAAATGCCTCGGTCGCGGTTCTCAACGGAAAAAATTGCGATAGCGCTGCGACCGCGGTCGCAGCGCCTACCGATTTCAGGAACGCGCGGCGGGCGGCATCGCGCGGAAACATCGCCCGCATCACGGCGGAGGCGACCACGCCCTCGTAGCGCTTTTGCTCGCTCTCGAGCGATGCCTGGATCTGCAAGTGCGCCGCCGCCTCATGCTCGGCTTCGCTGGCATGCCGGCCGCAGCCGCAACCATTGGAGCGAAGGCGGCGCTCGGAATCGAATGGGTTGTCGAAGGTGGACATCAATTGCTCCCCTGTCGGCGGTGTGTCGACGCCTCCAAAAAGTGCAATCGCTGTGCCATGACGCAGGGTGTTGGCCGAAAGGCGCAAGCGTTTGGTGCGGCTGCGATCAGGCCGCATGAAGGCCGCTTGCCAGCGAACGCGCGCAGTGGGAAATGTATGCACGGAGCCTACAAAGTAGCAGCGCTGCCGTAATTTTAGGCAACCTCTGGCTTTTAGCCGCGTTCGTGGAGGGCGGATCCAAGCCGGTCGAGTTCTTTGGCCAGGTCGCCCTCGACATCACCGACATGCATCTCGATCACCCGGTAGCCGCGCGCCTCCAGCCAGGTCTGCCGCGCGGCGCGGTCTTCTGCGATGGTCTCGGTCTCATCGCGATTGATCAGTTCGATCGCAATTCGGTTCACGAACGAGACAAAATCCGGGATGTGGCGGCCGACCGGCGTCTGCCGTTTGAATTGCCCGGCGAAGCGGCGATCGGTGGTCAGCGCCCGCCACAGCATGCGTTCGGCATCGGTCGGATTTCGCCGCAACAGCCGCGCCAGTCCCCTCACCGTGCCGCTTTCCGACGGTATGGCGCCCTGGCCGTGCTCGGCGAGCAATGCGCGCAGCCTTGTCGCCTGTTCGCTATCGAGCACCCCGCCCTTGGCCGGACCCTTGCGGCCCTCGGCGATCGCCATGACGACGCCGTGCAGGGTGTGCATGTCCTGCTTGGTCGGTTCCATGCGGGTGAAGATGTTGCGCAAATTGACCAGCATGGTCTCGCGCTTCTCCCTCGGCCGCAGGAATTCGACCTTGTCGAGTTCGCGCACCAGATTGTCGAAGAACGCCTGCATCTGATGCTGCGAGACGGGCTCGGAGCGCTCCGGCATGGCGAACGGCAACGCGGCGTCGGTCGCAAGCTTGAACCATTCGTAGCCGATCAAGAGCACCGCCTGCGCCAGGTTGAGCGAGGCGAAGCCCGGATTGACCGGGAAAGTGACGATGCGGCTGGCGAGCGCGACCTCCTGGTTCTGCAGCCCGTAGCGCTCGCGCCCGAAGAGGATGCCGACCGTGCCCCCACCCGTGATCTCCGCGGCGATCTCGCGCGCGGCGACCTCCGGCGCGACCACCGGCTTGGCCTGGTCGTGCGCGCGGGCGGTGGTGGCGAACAACAGCGTGCAGTCGGCGACCGCCTGCTCGACCGTCTCAAACAGCTCGACATCGTCCAGAATATGATCGGCGCCGGCGGCGGCGCGCTGGGCGCTGACGTTCGGCCAGCCGTCGCGGGGATTGACGATGCGCAGCCGCGACAGGGCAAAATTGCCCATCGCGCGCGCGGCCATACCGATGTTCTCGCCGAGCTGCGGCTCGACCAGAATGACAACGGGCCCGGCGAGCATGACGCCGGATTTGGTCCTGTCAGTGCCCGAGCCGGACATATCACTTCACTTTCTGATTCAACTTCCTAAGAGCTTGAATCAAGCTCCGACGTACCTCATTCAACGCCTTAAGCGAGGGTCGATATTCGATGCCTGTCGGGCAGCATTTTCTCAAGCAATATAACCGGCTTGACGGCACTTTCTAACTTTCGGGCGAAACCTCAACGCGCCAGCTTTCGCCCTGGCGTTCGCGGTGCTATAGCGCGGATGCATTACCCCCTTCGTCCCGAAACGCGCTGTTCCAAAAAGGCCCGATCTCCATGGCAAAAATCAAGGTGACCAAACCCGTGGTCGAACTCGATGGCGACGAGATGACCCGGATCATCTGGAAATACATCAAGGACAAGCTGATCCATCCGTTCCTCGATATCGAGCTGATGTATTTCGACCTCGGGATGGAATACCGCGACAAGACCAACGACCAGGTCACCGTCGATGCCGCCAACGCCATCAAGAAGGTCGGGGTCGGGGTCAAATGCGCCACCATCACCCCCGACGAGGCCCGGGTGAAGGAATTCGGCCTGAAGGAAATGTGGAAATCGCCGAACGGCACCATCCGCAATATCCTCGGCGGCGTCGTGTTCCGCGAGCCGATCATCTGCCGGAACGTGCCGCGGCTGGTGCCGGGCTGGACCAAGCCGATCATCATCGGCCGTCACGCTTTCGGCGACCAGTACCGCGCCACCGATTTCAGATTTCCGGGCCAGGGCACGCTGACGATCAAGTTCACCGGCGACGACGGCAAGGTGATCGAACGGGAGGTCTACAAATCCCCGGGCGCTGGCGTCGCGATGGCGATGTACAATCTCGACGATTCTATCGCCGATTTCGCCCGCGCCTCGCTCAACCAGGGCCTTGCCAAGGGTTATTCGGTCTATCTCTCGACCAAGAACACCATCCTCAAGACCTATGACGGCCGCTTCAAGGACATCTTCCAGGAGATATTCGACAAGGAATTCAAGGCCAAGTTCGACGAGAAGAAGATCACCTACGAACATCGCCTGATCGACGACATGGTCGCCGCGGCGATGAAGTGGTCGGGCGGTTATGTCTGGGCCTGCAAGAACTATGACGGCGACGTGCAGTCCGACACCATCGCGCAAGGTTATGGCTCGCTCGGCCTGATGACCTCGGTCCTGATGACACCCGACGGCAAGACGGTTGAAGCCGAGGCCGCCCATGGCACGGTGACGCGGCATTACCGCGAGCATCAGAAGGGCAAGGAGACCTCAACCAACTCGATCGCCTCGATCTTCGCCTGGACCCGCGGGCTGTCGCATCGCGCCAAGCTCGACAACAACGAGGCGCTGGCAAAGTTTGCCGCAACGCTGGAGAAGGTCTGCGTCGATACCGTCGAAGCCGGCTTCATGACCAAGGACCTGGCGCTGTTGGTCGGCGCCGACCAGCGCTGGCTCTCGACCACCGGCTTCCTCGACAAGGTCGCGGAAAACCTGACCAAGGCGATGGCGGCATAGGAGCGAAGGGAAAATTGTCCAAGCCGGCATTGGCTTTCCTCCTCGCAATGCCGACAAATTCGGAAAGTGCGTCATGCCATTTCGCAAGGAGGCGACGCTCGTATTACTGTTGCTGTCGACGCCGCTTGTGAGCGCCCCTGCTGCCGAGACGCCCCTTCCCGAGGCCTTGGCCACGCCGGGCGAGACCATCGTGCTCACGGCGCATGCCGTGGGGATGCAGATCTACGAATGCAAGGCCGGCACGGACGGCAAGCTGGCCTGGGCTTTCCGGGAGCCGGTCGCAACGCTCATTGCGGACGACAAGATTGTCGGCCGCCATTTTGCCGGCCCGACCTGGCAGTTGAGCGACGGCAGCGCGGTGGTCGGCAAGGTTGTCGCCAGCACGCCGGGCGCGACCGTAAAAGACATCGCCTGGCTCAAACTCGATGTGGTTTCCCGGCGCGGCAGCGGCATGCTTTCGAACGTCACGACGGTACAGCGCATCAATACGGTCGGCGGGGAGCTCGACGACGCGTGCGATAGGCCGGGCGACAGCCGTAGCATGCCCTATACCGCGGATTACGTGTTCCTCCGCAAGGGTTGAGCAGTTGAGGCATCGCTGGCGCGCGACGCCAATCGACGGAGGTTGCCCATGCTCTTCATGGTGATCGAGCGTTTCAAGGACCGCGACCCGATCCCGGTCTACAAGCGCGCGCGCGACCAGGGCATAAAATTTCCCGAGGGGCTGACTTACGTCGGGAGCTGGATCGAGCCGAACTTCGACCGCTGCTTCCAGCTGATGGAATGCGACGATGCGCGGCTGCTCCAGGAATGGGTGCTGAACTGTCAGGGGCTCGGCATGACCTTCGAGATCGTACCCGTCGTGCCGAGCAAGGAAACCCGCGAAGTCGTCGCGCCGTTTCTGGATTCGAAATAGCCCATCGATCCGGCAAAGCCCGGCGAGACTTCACGCTTCAGGGCAGCCTTGCGGTTGCAACCCCTTCTTCTCGCGATGGATCCTGCGCGGCGGTTTGCTGTCGGGACACCGGCGTCACCGACGGCGCGATTCCGGTCTGATCGACGCGGTGCCTGCCAGGCGTTGCTGGGGAAGATTTGGTACGGCTTGGCTTTTCAGTCCGCTTCGCCGGTGCGATGTCGGCGAAGGCACGGCCGAATTCCCGCAGGTGATCGAGGATGTTGCCGCCGCCGCGCTTGCGGTTGGCGGAAACTCTCTGCGCTCGCAAGGATCTGGCGTTGCTCGCGGCGAGATCGAGCGGCGGGCCGACATCAGCCGCCGCGACCTTCTCCGCAGCGGGCTGGGGCTTGGCGGCGCTCGGCGCGATCGCCGGATCAGGAACGGTTGCACTCTCCTGTTTCGCGAGCGAGGCGCTCTTGCCGATCGTATCAGATGACCCTGCCGGGCTGACGGCGGCGATCCCAGCCGATGCGCGCGTCGTGACGTCAACGTGGTTTGCCGGAGCAACAGATGCCACCGATATTTGCATGAACAGCAAATATCCCCCGACGGTCACAACCAAAGCTCCGGCAATGGCGATCGTGCCAGTGGCGAACCTGTGAATCTTCGCGGCGGTGGCGCGCTTGGACGCCAACTCCTGTTCCAGGCGCGCGAGGTCCAGCAGATGGTCATAGGCCGCCCGCTGCTCAACGTCGCCAAGGATTTCGTTGGCGCGGACGATCTCCCTGAACTTCAGCGCCGCGTCGGGATCGCCAGGATGGATGTCGGGGTGGGCGCCTTTGACGGCTCGACGGAAGGCGGTGCGGAGTCCTTCGGCATCATCCTTCGGAAGGGCCCCAAGCAAATCGTAAAGCGTTTCCATCCCCGCCCCGCTGCTGGATTTCCTAGTCTCCGTCCGAAATTCCCGCCGCGAAT
>Ga0257153_1000036_pt1 | contig 12628 bp, 11 predicted proteins | sample DW10A_FD_185988 | JGI IMG/M metagenome (GOLD analysis project Ga0257153, IMG submission 185988) | Soil microbial communities from H.J. Andrews Experimental Forest, Oregon, United States - DW-10-A | ecosystem: Environmental > Terrestrial > Soil > Temperate forest > Bulk soil | place: USA: Oregon... | reverse complement strand
TGTCGAAAGGCGTGATCTCAAGGCTACCGCCACATTGACGCATCCTCTCCTGAATACCCGTAAGGCCGACCCCAGGGACGACTTCATCCCCGTGGAGACTTTCCGGGGCCACGCCTTTTCCGGTATCAATGATCTCTACTTGTACAGTCTCAGGAGTTCTGGTCAGCCGGATATCGGCGGTGGCGCTGCCGGAGTGGCGGTGGATGTTGGTAAGGCACTCCTGCACGACGCGGAAGAGAGCAATCTCCATGCCCGCTGGAAGACGGCCGAAATCGAGAGTCATTTGCAAATCGACTTTAACGTTGCTGCGCTGAGCAAAACCTTCCATATACCATTGAATGGCGGATGGTAGGCCGACCTCATCGAGCAGTGGCGGATGGAGGAGGTAAGACATGGTGCGAAGCTGCCGGCTGATGTCGTCACTGATGGCGATGGTATCTGCGACCAGAGTAGCAATCTTCCGCCCCTTGGCTTCCTCACTCATCTCATCCAGGACCATCTTCATCGCCACCAGCATCTGTCCTGTGCTGTCGTGCAATTCACGCGCGAGGCGAGCATAAAAACTCAGAACGACGTCAGCATCCTTTGAGATGCTTAAGAGACATAGAGGGGCTTCAGATCGCGAACAGAGTCAGAATTCAATCTCGAGCGTCAGTGGAAAATCAATGGCTTGAACGTCTTCGATTCGTACAGTATTTCCCGTAAGGATAGGCTTCAGAGTTCATCATCATCATCGCGGCTGAGGGTAGTTCACTCGGACGGACACAATCTCATAAGGATGAATGTGCACGGTGATTTGGTTCGTTCCCAGTATCGGCAATGGAGATCCTTCTGGTTGCTCCATTAGATTTGTAACTGTCGCGCCGGTAGCTCCGGGCGGAATGATGAGTTCAACGGCTCCGGCTTTTCCCTCCCACTCATAGAAGCGCAGCAAGAGGCCGTTGCCGTCTTCGGTCTTTTTCATTGCCGTCAGGATGACATTCTTTTTTTTGACTTCCACGAAGGAATGGGAGGCGGGTAGAGTTCCGGCGTGAGATTCGATTGGCACGGCGGCGAGCTTGTAATTGAATTCGTATCCGCGCTGCACCGTGAGTGCCTGCTTCCAGTCTCCGCTGTGAGGGTAGAGCGAATAGCTGAAACTGTGATGCCCGCGGTCGGCGTCGGGATCGGGCCACGTGGGCGAACGCAGTAGCGAGATTCTCAGTACATTGTCCTTTGCGTCGTATCCATATTTCGATTCGTTGATCAGGCTGAAGCCGTGAGTTCCATCACCGAGATCGGCCCAGCGGAGTGCGGGGACTTCGAACTTTGCCGCTTCAAAACGGTTGCTGCGCGTGGTCGGACGTTCGATTGAGCCGTAAGGAATTTCGTAAGTGGCTTCTGCGCTCGCGGCCGCCAGTGGGAAAGCTGCTTTCAACAAAACATGGGTTTCGTGCCAGTCGATTTCATTTTTAACGTCAATCCGATTAAGACCGGCATAGATGGAAATCTCTTGAACGAACTTTGATTTTTGCCAACTCCGCACCACGCGTATGGTGGCGCGCAACGGACCCTTTTCCACTACCTTGACCGAATCAACCATGTCCAGCCTGGTAAATTGCTGCTCGAAATCAGCGTCGATGTTCCATGCGTCGTAATCTTTAGGAGTGTCCTTAAATGCAATCAACTCATTGCCACAGGCATTTGCCGCAAGGGATTCGAACCTGGAATCTTTGTCGTAGATACTGGAAATACAGCCGGTCTTAGAATTGACCGTCAGGCGCAGAGCGGCATTTTCAAGAGTCAGCCCATCGACTTTGAGATCGGTCGGAGGTGTGCTTGCGCCAGGGGCGATGTGAAGAACTTCGTAACCGAGCGAAGGTACGTCCTTAACTTCCGACAATAGTTGATAGGTATTCAGATTTGGGTCGTGCGACAGAATCTGAAAAGGCTGGGCCTTCCCGCGAGAATCCACAACTGAGAGTTGAGCGCCCGGCGGCTCGGGCATTTGCACGTTGATGGATACAAGATCCGTTCTCTCCCAGGCGAGCGGATTCATCACTAAGACGCCGACTCCCTCACCTCGCGTGTCGATCTGGCTGGCAACAGTGTTCAACGCTTGAGAGGTAACATGCTCGGCCTGTAGCCGCACAAAATCATAATCACGCTGCGCGTCGCGATAAATATCCGCAATACCCGAACCCGCTGCGAGATCGTGGAACTGGTTGAAGAGAACTTTCTTCCATGCCTCGGTCAAATCTTTACCGGGATATGGAAGTCCTGAAAGCCAAGCCAAAGACGAATACTTTTCGGCGTTGAGTAGTTGTTCCTCGTTTTCACGCATGTTGCGTTTGTGATTCGCTTGCGTCGTAAATACGCCACGGTGGTATTCAAAATACAATTCGTCATTCCACACGGGTAAAGTAATTTTCCCGTCAGCGGGAAGTGGCAGCCGCGAATTTCCAGCTGCCAAAGTCTTGTAATTCCATACTGGAGAGTGTGCAGTATCGACTTTGCCTTCGATATCGGAGAAAAATCCTTGGGCGATTCCGAATTTCGTTTTCGGAAAAATAACGTTCGGGCTCGACCAATGCATTCCATCCTCGAGCATCACGCGCGTCGGCCCGCCGCCGTGATCGCCCACTCCGAAAAGGTGCATCATCTCCGGCACGCCGGGATGTGCGGCCTGGAGCGCCGCGACATCAGCCGCGATTCTCAGTGGTTCGACATCATTAACGTAGTCATGCGGAAAATATGTAAGAACGCGGCTACCGTCCGGTGATTGCCACCAAAACAGTTTCATGGGCAACTGATTGGCGTCATTCCACGTCATTTTTTGAGTGACGAAGTAATCGACGCCAGATCGCTTATAAATCTGCGGCAACTGCCAGTTGTAGCCGAAGGAGTCGGGATTCCACCCGATGCGCACATCAGTGCCGAACTTTTCCTTGAAGTATCTCTTGCCAATCAAGAGCTGGCGCACCAACGATTCGCCGTCGGGCATGTTCAAGTCGGGTTCCACCCACATGCCGCCGACCATCTCCCAGCGTCCTTCTTTTGCGCGCTTGAGAATCTGTTGGTGAACGGACGGATATTTTTCAAACATCCATTCGTTGTAGGCGGCCGCGGATTGCGTGTAAGTGTATTCCGGATACTCGTCCATCAACTGCAGCGCGGTGCCAAAGGTTCGACGCACCACATCGACGGTTTCCGTCCAGGGCCACAGCCAGGCTGCGTCGATGTGCGAGTTGCCGGTGAGCCGGACGGAAGTTTGCTGTAAGTACGGCTTCAGAGGTTCGAGCAGCGAGTGCGCTTTAGTTAGCGACGCATTGAACGCCGGCTGATCGGACCGCGATAATGCATCCAAGTCAACGGTATCGGCAGGCTTCGCCAGTTCGGCTGCGATCTTCGCAGACGCCGGTCCCGCGCTCCGGCCTAGGATCGAAACGACTCCCATCTCCTGGTAAATATGCGAGGGATCGGGCCGTGAGCTTGAAAATTCGATGCGAAGATCGGCGCCGGTGAAATGTTTCAGATCTACTGTCGGCAAGATTTTTACTGCAACTAAAACTTTGTCGCCCGCTTTTGCCGGGTCGAAAAGCAGGATTGGCTCGAGCGCGTCGCCCATGGCCACTCGGCGGCCATTGAAATAAATAATCTTGGTTGTGGGACCGTTCGCTTCATCGCGAAAGTCAAACCAGATTCTCGTTCCAGTGAGGTCGTAGCCATGAAAACTCTTTGGGATTTCGATCCAGCGGCGATACCACACCGCCTCGTACGGACCTTTGGTATTCGGACCAACGGTTTTCCATGAGCCGTCGTCCAGATCAACCGCCTCACCATGCGGAACATCCCCGGGGTGGGTCTTCCATTCTTCTGCCGGGAGGCGCCTAAGAGATTGCAGAGTAGTTGCGACTGTTTCAAGGCGGTTCGCGGAAGCGGAAGTCACGCGCTGCCAGGTTACATTTTGGTTCTCTGCGCCCACCGACCAAGTGCCCTTGATGAGCGTTGAGTCAGGGGACAAAGTGCCTTCGAAGGATCCCGGGCCAGCACTAAACTTCAGCGTCGAGTTATTAAAAAGTATCGAGTCAACCGCGTCGCCAAACTCAAAATGTTCCGGCACATCCATCTTCGCCACAATTGTCCCACTCACGTTTGCGATGTGGATGACATAGCGCAACGGCATTGCCCGCTGCTGGAGAGGAGATCCCTGTACCGACGTTTGCCATGTGCCCTCGATCTGCTGTGCCGAACCGGAGATGGCGAACAGTAAGAATGCGGCGGTACTGAAAGATGGAACTTTCAATTTGATCTCCGTTGCGAATTTACTAAATCAGTATGCAACGGATGCGGATCGCATTGTCGAAATTCAATAAAGAAAAGCGCGATGAACGCTTATGGACTGCGGCGCTGACAAGCCTCTAAGTCGTGGCAAAGTGGGGTGGAGCGGGATTTTGCGGGATCAGGCTATAGAGTCAGACTATAGAGTTGGATCGCTCCGTTTTGAGTCAGCCCAGTGCAACCGGGCATGCTGTCGATTAAGGCTAGACGCGCATAGACTCTGGTCACGGGGTCACTGGTCACTGGATTGTGAAGAGGCTCTCAAATTCCATCGGAATCGCGCGAGCCATCGAACTTGCTATTGGCCGGGGCAACCTCGATTTCTGACGCGAGCTGCGACTTGAGTCCGAGTGTGGCTTTTTCGAACTGAGCTTTAGCCCGCGCCACTTGGCCCAACATCGCATGCATGCGCTTTGGGCCAAGCAGCACGAGGCCGAGCAACATCACGAATAGAATTTCGGAGCCAAAGCCCACGATTACTCCTTGGCAAGGCCAGAATCGCTGGCGAGAGCGACTGGCTTGGCTTCGTCAGCTTTCATCGCGGACTTGAAGCCACGGATGCCTTCTCCGATTCCTTTACCCAGTTCGGGAAGCTTCTTGGGCCCGAAGACGAGCAGTGCAATTCCGAAAATGACTAGTAGATGCGTCGGTTGAAACAGTCCTTCAAACATGGTCGCTCCTTAGATCCCGTAAGAACAGATTGCGTAAGAACATCTGAAAACCGCGCTGGTAAAAATGCAGGCGCTGCGATCCGTGCACTGATGCAGCGCCTGCCATACAGCAGGGGAGACTTGCAACAATCAAACGCCGCGTCGGACGGAATCCGCTTCGACAGCTAGCCGGTTAACCAGGTCGAAGAAGGCCGGCACTTGATTAAGGAACAAGAGGTCATCCGTGAAAGCCTTGATAGTGGCGACCGCCCCGCCGTTTTGCGTCAACGTCGGCCGAATCACGGAACATTGCGGCAGACTCTTGCTGATAAAATCGCATGGCTCGGGCAGAATCAGGTTCGTCTGGTCGAGCTCTGAGTTGAGGGCATTGAGATCCGGGAATGTTTGACCCGTCACTGGATCGGTCACTCCGGCCAAAGGCTGAGCAACCGCATTGCCGGCCTTGTCATGCCAGAGCCCGAAGTGGTCGATCTCGACTCCGCCAATGCTCACCAGGATTCGCAGAACCTCAGCGTCGGTCGCCTTGAAAGCCAGCGTTGGGTACAGGCTCGCCCCACCCTGCTCGATGAACGCAAAGTGAAATCCAGCAGTGTTCGCAATCGCTTGCATGCGGGATTCCTGCGAGGTCGTAGGGGGAACCGGTTGCGGCTGGCCAGGAGGCGTGTCGGTGTCGTTGAGTGGAATGGCGGGCTCGTTCTCAATGGTAAACGGTCCCTTCAATATCGCCCCGAAATCGGGGTTCTTTGTGCTACGGTACCGTGTATACCAACTCAGGTCGACGTTCAGCTTAAGCAGGTTTGTCAGCCTTCCCTTATTCTGGGCGCCGGTCGCTTTACTGCTGGGCAAGGTTCGGAACGCATCCAGATTGACCGGTTGTTCACCCTTTGAACTCAAATAGGCGTTCAGGAAAGCCGCGTGGCTCAGTTCGTCGTCGGTGTTATCGGCGATGTATTGAGGCATATCGCCATCAAGGTTGCTGAGCGCGGCCATGTAGGCCGCATTTCCGCCGTTAACTCCACCCAGTTCATTGTATTGCTGCCACAGATCAGCTTCTATGAGTTCTACTGCCGCCGCGAACCGTAACAGGGCTGCGTCGCCGTGGGAAAGCCTGCCTGTGGCTGCCCTGGCTTGCGCGTTCGCCTCGCTGCCCAATAAGGTTCCGGCTGACAAGGTGGCGCCGGCTATCCCAAGGCCTTTAAGAAATGAACGTCGCTGGACTACACCCTGCCAGTGACGTTGAACGCCGTCTTCTGTCGAAGGGCTGGTTGCTTCAGATGAGTTTGCCTCGGATGTCACCGAAGATAGACCGGTCTTTTCTTTCATCGTTGCGCTCCAATTTTTGCTTTGTGATTTATGTTTAGTGTTACTGTCCGTTAGACGCTGGGACTCAGCTGGAGATACCTGTAAGATGTCACATGATTGTCAACTCTTTGTAACCCGCGATAGTCACATCACGATGACGCGCGAACAGCGGATAACTTGATAACTGCCACCAGACGCGTTTACCTCTATTTTCTTTCAGCATAATTGTTCCTGCTAATATGAACCGCCCACAGGCGATGGTTATTCCCTATTTCCACAGAATATTTCCCGTGACAAACAGCCTTTTGGGGCTAAGGGACTTCCTCGCGACGCTGTGTTACCGGAACGGCGCTACATACCATGCGCAGTAGGTTCCAATGCCACTAAGTAGAACAATCTGCCAAAGCACCAACTCCGCGCGCATCCACCACTTCCAATGTTTGAACCTCAACCATGATGGCAAAACATTCGTGCCCGCGACGATCACGATATATAGCCCGAGAAGTTCAGCAGTTATCCCAAGAACAGCGTGTACCGCGGCCACCTCGTAATACCACTTATGGAAGACCTTAGACCGCGATGGTTTCACTTGCTGCTGGAATGACGGCCACATCACCAATCCGATCATTACCAGATTCAAGAGAAGCACTGACGTCTGGCAGATACCGTGGGCTTTGTAGCGTTTGTGTTTGGCTAGAACAGCTCCTCCGAGCAAGGCCAATGCCATAACGACCTGCACAATCAGATTTAGATCGGCCGCGAAGGTGGCGCCGGTACCGAGAAAGCCTTTTGTTGAGAGAAAAGACAGCACCACTCATCATCCGTTCCATTCGTACCCGTACGATTTACGATTGTCTTAATAACCGGAAAACTCTTCCGTCCGAATATCGTCTTCATCGACGCCGACCTCGCTGAGCGTCTGGCGTGACGCGACAACCATCGTTGGCGGCCCGGCTATGTAATAGATTGGGCCCCGCAGGTTTCTTACTTGTGTGAGGAGCATTTCCGGGCTGATGTGTCCAGTTCTTCCCTTCCAACTGGTGTTATTGTTGTTCGTGCGCGTAAGCGTCGGAACGAAACGAAATCTCGGATTAGCCCGCTCTAACTTCCAGAGCGCATCGATAAAGGCGGCATCCTCGAGATAACGGTTTGCATAAAACAGAACGATAGGATGGCGGAGCTTCTCCTCGGCAGCATAGGACAGCATGCTGAGGAATGGAGCGATTCCGATTCCGCCTGCGAGGAACACAGCAGGCCTGGCTGTGTTGTTGTGAAGATTGAAAGAACCCATTGGCCCTTCTATCTTGGCCGGGCTCCCCACTGGCAGCATGGACATGGCCTGCTTGAAAGTTGTATCGCGCATGCGAGTAGTAACTACAAGCTCTTCGTCATACGGGGAGCTTGCGATCGAGAAAGTGTGCTTGAGTCCGTTCACTGAGCGTCCACTCGCCAAATCAGTCTCTGGACTCGCTATGGTCAAGTCAATATACTGCCCGGCCCTGAATAAAAAGTCGTTCGGCTTTTCAAACTGAAATGCCATGGTACCTTCAGCAACTTCTGTACGGCCTAATAACGTACTCCGGTAGTCAATCATTGAATATTCCTTGCGGAAGTCATTGCTCTCGACATAGATAACGCGAAGGCGAGTGTTTTATTCCACATATTAGAAGCCGGTGGAAATGTAGGCTTCGAGCTCTTTGTTTGTCTTGAGACGATTAGTACCGATACGTAGGTTTATAAGGAAGGACCCTGGCAAGGAAAGCCGACATGCATCCTTGCCAGGGCGGTTGGGTTAGTGAACGGTGATAGTTACAGCTGAGGAATGGCTTAGGGCCCCGGACGTGCCCGTGACCATCATTGTGAGTTGAGATCCGCCAGCGGGTTGTGCTTTCGAACTGCTGCCGCATCCAATCGCAAATAGTGACAGTAGCAGCAGTACTGCTAGGGCACTCGTCCACAAAACACTCTTACGGCTGAGTGGCTTGCGTTTGCGAGTTACAAGAACAGTTCCGAAGACGGCTAACCCTGGGAACAAAAACATTCCATGAGGTGCGATGTATCCTCCACCACTTGGAGGGGTGGGAGTGGCCGCTATGGTCAGAGTGGAAGACGACGAGCTCGATCCAGGAGATATCGTCGCTGGATTGAAAGTACAGGTTATGCCCGCGACTGCTGAACAGCTCAGCGAAATCTGACTGTTGAATCCTCCGACGGCGCTGGAGTTGATCGTGAGATTAGCAGAACCTCCCGCCGGAACCGTTGCACTTTGGGCGGAGAGATTCAAAGCGAAATCTGGGCCGGTAGCGGATGCCGCAGGAACGATGCTCGCGAACACACTGGTTGTGCTGCCTCCGGCCGGGAAGTTCGGCTGGTTGCTGCCTCCAGCTGTGAGATAAAGGGTGCCCGTATCGCCGGAGGGACCGCCTCCGCCCAAGACCATATCCCACAAACCGGGATTCACCAACGCATGGTTAGAGGTGTCAGTGAGCTGGCCGAGAAAGGTTCCAGTGGTGTCGTATGCATTGATAATGCCATCGCCGAAGTTTCCCACGAGGATTGCGTTTGGGAAGGTTCCGAAAGTGGCTGGGGCAGCTAGAACGCCCCAAGGCGCATTCAGCTTGCCGCCGGAAGCGACGAGAGTGCTCACGAAATTTCCGTTAGTGTCAAAGATATCGACTTGCCCGACGCCGGCGCCGGGCTTGGCATCATGCTTGGCAGCATCCTGCATGGCATACGCCACATAGACGTGATTACCGATGACGTGAATGCCGTGCGGGGCGAAACCTGCGGGCAGACTTGGATCGGTAAATGAGCCGCTCAACGAAGTAAGAGTAAAGTTGCGATCAAATACGTCAACTTTGCCGCTGTTGAAGTTCGCCGCCAGAAGGAAAGTACCGTTGAGCAATGCCAGCCCCTTGTAAACCGCGCCGCTGGCGGAGTTATCGAAGGCTACCACAGCGCTGCTGGCACCAGTCCAGTTGGCGATGATGCCATCTTCGGTGTCAAAAACGAACGAGCCGCCGCCGAAATAGCTGGCGTTGCCGTTGGAGACCGTTCCGGTGGGGCAGCCCGGGCTACAGTTGCCGTTTGGATTTTTTGTGGCGCCGGGGATGGTCACAACCAGCGAATTTTTGTTGCCTTGCGCGTCATAGAGTGTCGAGGTTCCGCCGTTATTGTTAGCAATCCAGAAATCTTGCCCGGGAAGGATCGAGATACCCCATGGGTTTAAGAGTTGAGGGTCTGTGGTGGTGGCTACGCCGGCAGTATTCGAGACCAAATTGGTCTGGGAATAGCCGGTCTGCTGCGCACACATCACCGACGGAATCGCCAGTGCCATGAGCAGCCCGAATAATGAGATTGCGGTTTTCAAGTTATCCTCCAATGTTATTGGTTTGTTACCTTCGCAGACTGTTCAGAACTTGCGTGTGGCCTGTGTGTCATTTCTTATGTCTTATCGCGACTGCTTTGTTTCTTCATTGTTTATCTACTACTTACTTCGTGTATGTAAGTTAGACGCAACCCCTGACAACGGGATGCGGTGATGATGTCAATTGCTTGTCACTTCTTTGTCGGGACACTTAGGCGCTCGGAGGTGCGAAGGACACGGGAAGTGTCAAGGCGGCGAGAAGCCGCCAATAACTTCGCACTACGAGAATAATTTAAGGCTTAGTCCGGCCGTATTACGCTGCGCCAGTCGCCGCGGCCCCTGAAGATGCATGCGGTGATTTGGCTACACTAATTGACCCTGGATGCGATATTGAATATTCAAGGCACTCGGCAACTATCCCTAAAAGGCCGTCAGACCGCTTACTTGCAGGTATCAGGGCTGCGCCCGCAGATTCCGGCCGCATGCTGAAGAACTTGCTTAGACGTTCTCGGAGTTGCAGTCGAACTCGCCACAGGCGCGCCTTCACCGCCGCTTGACTCAGGTTCAGAACTTCCGCTGTCTCTTCAATTGTGAGCCCTTCGATATCTCTTAGTACGAATACCCGTTGCAAGATTGGACGCAGGCCTTCCAAGGTTGTGATTAAGATCTCGCGTAACTCAGAGGCCCAGTACAGCTGTTCGGGATTGGGAGCCCAATCAATGACTTCGATTGGGAGGCTGTTTCCTTCCGATTGAAAGTCTTCATCGAGAGATAATTCTTTCGTCACGCGTTGCTTGCGCAGTTTCATAAGCGCCTGATTCACCGTGATGCGAATCAGCCAGGTTGAGAATTGAGAATCCTCCCGGAATTCGCTCAGGTGTTGGAATGCCTTCAAAAAAGCTTCCTGAACCACGTCCTGTGAGTCTTCTGTGTTGTGCGTGACGCTTTGAGCAATTCGCAAAAGCTTGCGATCGTATCGTTTTACGAGTTGCTCGAAAGCGCCAACATCGCCATTCTTACAGGCGTGCACAAGTTCCAGATCGTCAACTGCTACAGCTGTCACGTCGGGTTGTGTTGAGTTTGCAGTCATATCATTCCAACTCAGTCTGCAGAGCATGTAACAGCTATTACTTCAGCTGGTGATGGCAAGACGTTGTGTTGCCGTGCTCAAAGCGGCTCTTACTGAACCACAACCTTGCCAGTCATCTTCGGATGGACAGAGCAGAAGTACGAATAAGTTCCCGCCTTGTCGAATTTGTAAGAGAACTTTTCATCCGTATCCCGCACCTTAGACTTGAAAATGCCGTCTGTGCTGACCACCGTGTGGGGGATATCGTCGTGATTAGTCCAGGTAACGGTTGTTCCAGCGGGTACGGTAATAGTCTGAGGCCCAAAAACGAAGTTGTCGATTTTCACCTCGGCATTTGCAACGGAAGGCTGATCGGCTGCCTTGACGTTTCGCGATCCCGCTAATAACAGCAGCACCATGATCATTACTGGTGCTGCCACACTTGCGATCCATACATTGTTCTTACTCATTGTCTGCTTCCTCTCTTGATTGATTTCTGTTGATCTTTTTATTTAGGGCAGATCATGACCCAGACAAACGACGATTACATAACGCCGGTAGCGCCGGCATTCGCTGTAGCCGGGGCGCCTGCACCGAGTGGCGAATCGACAACCGCGAGGCTGCGACCGCTTACCAGGTAATTCACATCGGTGATGCCCAACACTTGCTGTAGCTGTTCGGCCGGCACCTTCATTGGTCCGGCTGACGGGGCTGTTCCCGGAGCTGGTTGAGGGAAGGCGGTCGACATTGCGGTGTGGAACGATACCTTACCTTCGACCTTCTGCATGATCTGATGAATGTGTCCGTTTAAGACCGTCACCGAACCAAAGCGCTTTACGTAGGACAAGGCCTGTTCGCTGTCATCGGTTCCCCAACCCCACTCGGGATAGATGGTCCAGAGCGGAATGTGAGCAAAGAGCACGATCGGAGTGCTGGCGGAGCGGCCTCTGAGATCGTCTTCGAGCCACTCTAGTTGTTCGTGACCGAGCGAACCCATGCCTCCCGCTTTCAGGTTGGCAACATTCACCAGGCCAACAAAATGCACACCTTTTTGATCGAAGCTGTACCAGCCACTGCCCTTGGTGCCCTTGCCATAACGCTGGAGGAATTGCTCGCCGTTGTCGCTCAGCATGTCGTGCTCGCCGGGGACGAAGTAGATCTGTTTGGCGGAGGCTCCTTTTAATACCTGATCGAGGGTATCGAACTCACTCGGCTTCGAGAGCTGGCTGAGATCGCCGGTGTGAATAATGAAATCTGGTTTGTGAGGCATGGCGTTAATCTTGTTGATTGCCGTTTGCAGAGTCGCGGTAACATCCGGGTTGGCCGGTTTGTTAAAGCCGATGTGGCTATCGCTGATCTGCACAAAGGTGAAGTCCGCGCCTTTGTCAGCGTTCTTGTTGCCGTTTTTGTCAGTGTTCTTGGCGAAAGCCCGGGATACAGGGATCCCGCCGCTCATAGTCCAAACCAGGCCAGTGCCCGCCCAAGCCATGCACTTCAGGAAACCGCGACGATCAACGCCGTCGTCGTTGAGGTCTTGCAAATTCTGATCGATGAGATCTTGTTTTTTGTCTGGCATGTGCCCTCCGTGATTTATGACGTTCTGAGCTATTAACCGGCGCAAGTAGTTTTTATTCCCGGCACAGTCATCCATATTGCGTGATGGATTAAGGCTCAATTGTGATAACTCGCCACTGCGGCGTTTATTCCTGCAGTTTGCTTTAGTTCGCGAGTACGATCGACGCCAGCGGGCACAACAAAGATGGTATTTACGAAGGCCTTCGCGGTTGTCAGCTTTATGTAACGGTTGTGTTGATTTTCTTGCGGATTGCGCTGGTGGCCTGGCTTCTAACCCTGGCCGTTAACGCCGCTGAGGAAGCTGCCCAAATGCCCGGTCACCGC
>Ga0257153_1000035_pt1 | contig 12746 bp, 10 predicted proteins | sample DW10A_FD_185988 | JGI IMG/M metagenome (GOLD analysis project Ga0257153, IMG submission 185988) | Soil microbial communities from H.J. Andrews Experimental Forest, Oregon, United States - DW-10-A | ecosystem: Environmental > Terrestrial > Soil > Temperate forest > Bulk soil | place: USA: Oregon... | reverse complement strand
TGATGAATGTGAGCAATGTGGCGTGCGTGAGCAGTGTGGAGGCTTTTTTAAGTGGGCAACCAAGCTTCACAGCAATCACATTCATGCTTTGCCCGCAGGCAAAGAATTGGTAGGACTCGCACAGTAGTCGATGTACGCGGTTACCGGAGTCGAAGATCCCAGATGAAAAAGAAACAGCCAAAGGTCCGTTTGAAAAAACTCACTGTCATTTTTGGGGCTGTGGTCTTTCTTCTCTGCGTTTCCGGTGCCGGAGTGCATCCTCAAGAGCTTCCCCAGAGTTCTAATGATCGACAGAGCCCACAATCGCGGTCAGTGTTGCGAGCAACCACAAGGCTTGTCCAAGTGAATGTGGTTGTGCGCGACAAGAGCGGAAAGCCGGTAGAAGGGTTGCAACCGGAAGACTTCGCCGTTTTCGACCAAGGCCAGCCGGAGAAGATTGCTGTGTTCTCCCTCGAATCAAGCTCGGCGTTGACGAGAGCAGCGGGTGGGGCTCTTCCTCCGGGTCGACCTTCCAATGTCTTCACGAACCGGCTGGAACGGATCGGTTCATTACGACCGAGCGTCACTATCGTTCTGTTCGACGCATTGAATACTCCGATGGAAGACCAGGCTTACGCCCGAAAACGGATCATTCAATTTCTCGGCACTCTGCACCCAGAGGATCATGCTGCGATCTACCTGCTAACCACAAAGCTTCAAGTTCTTCACGAGTTCACACAAGACACGAAGGAGCTTCTGGCAGCTTTAGAACATTTTCATGGACGCAGTTCTGCTCTTCTCGACTCTGCCACTCCGAGTCCCTTGGATCCAAACGCAATCGCCTCTGATCTGTCCGATGTGTCCGACGCGATGAATTCTATCCAACGAGGCGCGATGCAGAATATTCCACCGGCCTTGGAGCAGCTTCTCAAGAACGTCGATGGCGCCCTGATGGATTCGGCAAACGTGAGTCGTGCAAAAATCACAGCGGCTGCGCTTGAAGCCATCGCCGGCCATGTCGCTCGCATTCCTGGCCGGAAAAGCATTGTATGGATATCCGGAAGCTTTCCTATCCAAATCGGTTATGACGCCGATACCCTGATGATTCCGGCGCGCGAACAGCGTTCTTTCACGCCGGAGCTCGAACACGCTGCGGAAGTTCTCGATCAAGCTGGCATTGCGGTCTATCCCGTCGACGCACGAGGACTTCGTTCCGGCGGCATTCGTCCGGAACGGCGGTCTAAGCCACCTACATCCGTTGCACGTGGTCCCGACGACGACGAGTTTTTCACCATGAACCTACTCGCGGACCGCACCGGTGGAAAGGCTTTCTACAACAATAATAATCTTGTGGGTGCGATGCGCACGGCTCTTGCTGACGGTGAATCGAGCTACATGATCGGGTTTTACCCGGCACACGGAAAATGGGACGGTAAGTTTCACGAGCTCAGGATCAAGGTGCGCGCACACGGCGACGAAGTTCGCTACCGCAAAGGTTATTTCGCGTTCCCAGAGCCAACGGGAGAAAAGAAGCAGAGAGAGGAAAAAGAGACCCTCGACGCAGCGATCTGGAGTCCCGTCGAATCGACGGCGATTGGCCTTGAAGTCAACGTCCAGGGGCCTCCAACTGCAGCGGATCGGACACTGGCACTGAGTCTCGGCATGGACATCAAGGAGATTCTTCTGGAGGAAAAGGAAGGGCTGTGGCGGGGCAATATTGAACTGTTGTTTCTTCAGATGGGACAAGACGGCAAAACTCTCGATGGAGAGACGAAACTCGTCACTCTAAATCTTGACGGGGCAAAGTACAAATCACTACAAGAGAGTGGATTTTTTATTGTCCGGCACCTCCCGATTGTTCCGGCAGCGAACACCGTCCGAATTGTCGTCCGAGATCGAGGTTCGAGCGCGCTTGGAACCGTGACGGTCCCAGTCAATCAATGGTTCTCGCCGGAAGCCGCCAAAGGAGGAGTTCTCCCCAGCCCTTCGAACTCACCAGAGCAGTAAGAGAAAAGGCCTGGGGCTCCTAGGGTACAGACGGGACGTTCCCTTTCAAATCCACAATTACTTCCAAACAGGGCAGTTTCGCTCGCTCCTATCCCCTATCCCAACGGCCAGTTGACGCGTGTGGCTTAATTCAGTAGCCTCGGCTGACGTTGGATATTTCTTTCGTGAAGCAGTTGTTGAGGGGCAGGACGATGAACGAACCCAGAAAAGGCGGGATTTCGCGGCGGCAGTTTGCGCGGCGGGCGGCGCTGCTTTCGGCGAGCGCTTCGATTGTTCCGGCGGCCAGAGTGTTTGGAGAAAGTTTGGAGGCGCCACCAGCGCCCCAGACGGCACCGGCGCATCCGAACCTTTCGGCGGAGAGCCAGGCGGAGGCGGAAGCACGGTACCAGCAGATTTTGAGCCAGTATGGTAGCCGGTTCAGCGCGGAGGAAAAAACGTCGCTGCGCGAGATGAATCTAGTGACGCAGGAGAGCCTCGACAAAGTGCGCGCGTTCACACTGCAGAATGGCGATGCGCCCGCGCTTTATCTGAAGCCACTTGTGGAGCGCGAGAAGAAATCCGTTCAGCCGCCGGCAGGCGCGCCGGCGAAGAAATCCTGAGGGAACGACGAATGCTCAGCGAGCAAGTGCTTTACCTATCCGTTGGCGAACTGGCGAAGAAGATCCAATCCAAGCAGATTTCTCCCGTGGAATTGACGGAAAGCTACCTGGCGCGAAGCGAAGCCCTGGGGCCGAAGCTGAATACGTACGCGCGGCTGACGCCGGACCTGGCGCTGGAGCAGGCGCACGCGGCGGAGAAGGATATTCAGCGCGGGCACTACCGGGGGCCGCTGCACGGAATTCCGTATGCGGTGAAGGATTTGCTGGCGGTGAAAGGGATTCCGACGACGTGGGGGGCGAAACCGTTTGCCGATCAGGTGTTTGATTACAACGCGACGGTGATCGAGCACCTGCACAATGTTGGGGCGATTCTGCTGGGCAAGGCGGCGATGATCGAGTTGGCCGGCGGGATGGGCTATGCGTACGCTTCGGCATCGTTGCAGGACGAGGCGAAAAATCCGTGGGACACGAAGTGCTGGACGTGCGGATCGTCCTCAGGGTCGGGCGCGATTGTGGCGGCGGGCCTGGCGGGATTTGCGATCGGGACTGAAACGTGGGGCTCGATCGTGTGCCCTTCGGCGTTTTGCGGGGTGAGTGGATTGCGGCCGACCTACGGGCGGGTGAGCCGGCGGGGCGCGATGGCGCTCTCGTACTCGATGGACAAGATCGGACCGTTGGCGCGGTCGGCGGAGGATTGCACAAACATTTTTGCGGCGATGGCGGGACACGATCCACTGGACCGCAGCACTCTGCCGGTGGACAAAGCGGCGTTTACGTATTCGCCGGCCGCGGATTTGAAAGGGAGGAGTTTGCGGATCGGCTGGCTGACGAATGCGTGGAAGCAATACGATCCGGGCATCGGGAAAATTGTGGACGCGGCGAAAGTCGCGCTGCGGCACCACTTCCCTTCCGTGAGAGACGCCGCGCTGCCGGAAGGGCCTTGGGAAGATGCGGCAACGTTGATTTTGTCCGGAGAGGCGGGTTCGGCGTTTTCGCCGCTGATTCGTTCGGGGCGGGTGAAAGAATTGAACGATCCGGTCGGCCGATTGGGCGGATACGTGAGCCAGAGCGTTTCGGGGGCGGATTACACGACGGCGCTACGGATTCGCGACATTTTGCAAAAGAAGATGACAGAGCTTTTCGATTTGTATGACGTATTGGCGACGGCGTCGCTGCCGGTGGCGGCGACTCCGCTGAGCTTGAATTTAGTCACGGGGCTCTCGTTTGCTGATCCGCTGGGCGGGATTGGAAATCTTTGCGGGTTGCCGGCACTTTCGGTGCCATGTGGGTTCACGGATAAAAATTTGCCGGTGGGGTTGCAGTTTGTGGGACGGGCGGGGGATGACGCGGCGGTGTTGATGGCGGGAAGGATTTTTCAGCAGACGACGAATTGGCATAAGAAGCATCCGAAGGTTAGCTAGAACTCTAACGCCAGCACTCGTTTTGATGGCGCGCCATTGACTATGGGTTCCTGCCACAGCGGCCCGCTTAAGAAAGCGGGCCCTACAGTTTAGGTTTATTAAGATTTTCAGAAAAGCAGATCCGTCACCTGCAAAAGGCGCAGGCTCGGGATGACCTTGTTTGCTGCGGACGACTAGGATTTTTTGCGGGACTGGAGGATTTCGCGCACGGTGCGGAGGATGGCTCCGCGACTGAAGGGCTTGGTAAGCAGGCGGACAGAGGGATCGGCGTTGGCCATTTCTGTGGCTGCGTGTTCGCTGTAGCCGGACATGAAGACGACCGATAGGCCCGGATGCTCCTGCTGGAGTTTCACGGCGAGTTCCTGGCCGGTCATGCCGGGCATGACCATGTCTGTGACGAGCAGGTCGATTTTTCCGCGGTGTTCGGCTGCGATTGCAACGGCTTCCTTGCCGTTTTTCGCTTCGATCACCTTGTAACCGCCGGATTCGAGAAACTCGCGCGCAATTTCGCGAACGTCCTGCTCGTCTTCGGTCAGCAAGACGGTTTCGGTGCCCATGGGAAGTTCTGCGACCGGTTTTGGCGCGCCGATATGGACTTCCGCCTCGTTCACGCGCGGGAGATAAATCTTGAACGACGTGCCCTTGCCGAGTTCGCTGTAAACCCAGATGAAACCGCCGCTCTGTTTGACGATGCCGTAAACCGTGGCGAGTCCGAGACCCGTTCCTTTTCCTTTTTCTTTCGTCGTAAAGAAGGGCTCGAAGATGTGGGCCTGGGTTTCCTCGTTCATGCCGGAGCCAGTGTCGGTGACGTCGAGCAGCACGTAAGCCCCGGGCTTCATCAGAGGGTGGCTGGCAGTGTAGGACTGGTCGAGGTCGCAATTGCGCGTGCCGATCAGAAGTTTGCCGCCGGTGGGCATGGCGTCGCGCGAGTTGACGGCCAGGTTCATGATGACCTGTTCCATCTGGCTGGCGTCGGCGCGGATGGTGCCAAGTTTCTGGTCAGGACGAAGAACGAGCTCGATGTCCTCGCCGATCAGGCGAGGCAGAAGCTTGCCCATCTCTTCAACAACGGAATTGAGATTGATGATTTGCGGTTGCAGGACCTGCAAGCGGCTAAAGGCGAGCAATTGACGGGTAAGCGTGGTGGCGCGGTCTGCGGAGCGATCGATCTGTTCGATTTTGCGCGCGATGGAATCGCCGGGAGCCAACGCGCCGAGCAGCAGTTCGGTGTGGCCCTTGATGACCATCAACAGGTTGTTGAAGTCGTGCGCAACGCCGCCCGCGAGGCGGCCGACGGCTTCCATTTTCTGTGCCTGCCGCAACTGGAGTTCCAGATGACGGCGCTCGCTGATGTCCTGAGCGACGACAAGGCGGACGCGCCTGCCGGCGTAGAGCAGTTCGTGTGAGATCAATTCGACTTCGAAGGTTTTTCCGTCTTTGCCCAGGTGCAGCCAGAAGCCGTGCTCTTCGGTGTCGGCTTTCATCTCCAGCAGATAGGCCTCGGCTTTTGCGCGCTCCGTTCCCGGACGAATTTCGGGAATGGTCATGCGCTCGAGCTCTTCCTGGGAGTAGCCGTATTGGCCGACAGCGGCTTGATTGACGCGGAGGAAGCGTAGAGTCTCCACATCATAGAGCCAAGTGGGCAGCGGATTGTGTTCGAACAAGAGGCTGAGCATGGACTCGCTCTTGCGCAATTCTTCTTCGGCGCGGCGGCGTTCGATGGCCAGAGCGATGTGGCCGCCGACGGAGTCGAGAAATTCGAGGTCGCGCTGGTCGTAGGCGTGTTCGTTCTGGTAGTGCTGCACGACGAGGACGCCGATGGTAGCGGTGGGCGTTTTCAACGGAACACCGAGCCATGCGGGCGAGGGCGAGCCGACGAGTTCGACTTCACCGAGAGCTGCCAAGCGATCGAAGTCGGATTGCGGAATCAGATTTGCTTTGCCGGTTCGGAAGACATAGGCGGTGCAGCTGCGGTCGACTTTCTGCGGGGGTGGCGCGACGTCGTACTCATCGGCAAAAAACGGGAATTCGAAGACGTCCCCCAGAGGATTGTGCAGCGCGACGAAACAGTTTTCCGCGGAAAGGATCCGCTTGAGGGCAACGTGGATGCGATGCAGGAGTTGATCGAGATTGGCGGTCTGGTTCAGCGCGTGAACGATGTCAGAGATGACCTGGCGTTCGGACTCCATGCGATGGAGTTCGGAGACATCGAGGCCGTGCAGAAGAATGCCGTCGATCGCAGGATCGGTAAGCCGGCTGCGGCAGGTGATTTCGAACCAGCGCCAGGAGCCATCGTGGCTGCGGAATCGGCAGCGACTGGTGAGTGGCGTGCCATTTTGCGCGGCGACCTGCTTCAGGTGCGTGCGAACGGGGCCGACATCGGCGGAGTGCGTCAATGCGTGAAGGCTGCCGCCGATGAGTTCGTCGGGGCGATAACCAAGACTGTGTAGGAAAGTGGAATTCGCAAATTGCACGGTGCCATCGGCAGAGAGAACGGCGATGATTTCCCTGGTGGAATCCAGCAACGAGGCAAGTTGTGCGGTCCCGAGAGCGATTCCGGGGTCCGAGATAATTCTCTGGGCCATTTAAATGTCGCTTCAGTAGCCGGCTGGAGCGCAGAACTACCGGCGGGACTTGCGGAAGCCTCCAAGGATCGAGCTAAAACCAGAAAGCGTTTTCTGAAGATGAACCGTCTCTTTTTACTGTAACGAAGAGAGGGGATTTCGTATACCTCACAAAGGGAAGGGGTTGCGAATCAATACCTGTACGAAAGGACAGGTGTGTTCGGCTTGTGGAGTGCTGGCGCGGATGGGGTCGTGCTACTCTCCGTAGCCATAAGCTGTTGAAATCGCGCGAGCTGCGCCGCCTGAGGCCGGCTCCTGGAGGATTGCCGCCATGCACGGAATCTGGAGAGACATGTTCGTGATTACGCTGCCGATTCTGGAGAAGATCCTGCGGCCGGTGATCGTTTACTTCTTTTTGGTGGTGATGCTGCGACTCTCCGGGAAGAGGGAGCTGGTGCAGCTGAATCCGTTTGACCTGGTCGTCTTGCTGACGCTTTCGAACACGGTGCAGAACGCGATTATCGGGGACGATAATTCCGTCTCCGGCGGCATTTTGGGCGCGACTTCCCTGCTGGCGGTGAATTATCTGGTGGTACGGTTTTTGTACAAGCACAAGGCCCTGGATCAACTTGTGGAAGGCAAGGCCGACGTACTGATTGACGGCGGCAAGCTCTGGCCGGAGCACCTGAAGAAAGAACTGATTTCCGTGGCGCAACTGGAAGCAGCGGCGCGGAAACAGGGATTTGGTGCCCTCTCCGAGGTGGATCAATGCATCCTGGAGCCGGGAGGGACGCTATCCTTCATCGGCAAGAAGCCGGATGCGGACGTGTTGCGGCACAAGGAATTGCTGGATCGCATCGACCGGCTGAAGGATGAGCTGGCGCTGTTGAGAAGCAATCGCCCTCCTTCGGTTGCGTAAGGGTCGCGATGTAGAAGAAGCTCAGTGGACCAAAAAGCCGCTGATGCCGACAAAGAATCCGACGACGCCGACCACCATCCCCGAATACCAGAAGCCTTTTCTTCTCGTGAGCAATGTGAGCGAGCAGATGATCAGGGCGATGTCGAGGATCACTTCCCCGGCGTCGAAGCGGTCTTCCCGCCGGGAGGCTACCGCAAGCTCGTTTTCAAATTCCTTAGCTTTTTCGCTGATTTGGTCCTTATCCTTTTCGTAGCGCTCGATTTCCTTCTGGTATTTCTCGCGCAGTGCCGCCGCTTTTTCTTTATCAGCGATCGACAGGACTCCGAGCAAATCCGCATCGAGTTGCATGCCATGGAGGCGGTTATTTTTGGCCTGGTAGTACGCCCACTGATCGGTGGCTTGGGTCAAGTGTAAACCCATCTCGATGCTGGAGCGGTGGCCCATCAACGTGGCCATGGCGACAAGCACGGCGAGGATGGAGATGGTGATGGCGACGGGCAGGGTCCAGGGCTCTTCCTCATGATGGTGCGCATGCTCTTCGAGCACTTCGTGCATCGGGGTTCCCTCTTTTTTTGTGATTTTATGCCGACGGCTGAGCCGCAATGAATTTTAACACTTCCTGCGCGGAGTCGATGGTGCGGTCGATATCGGCGGAAGTGTGAGAAGCGGAAACAAACGCGGCTTCGAACTGCGAAGGCGCGAGGAAGATGCCGCGGTTGAGCATTTCGCGGAAATAGCGGGCGTAGAGTTTGGTGTCGGAGCGTTTGGCCCCGGAGTAGTTGGTGACCGGCTCAGGCGTAAAGAAAATGGTAGAAAGCGAGCCGATGCTGTTGACCTGGGCGGGGATTCCCGCACCGGCGAGGGCGTTGCGGAGGCCGTGGACGAGTTTCTTGGCGAGCGCGTTGATGCCTTCGTGGAGGCCGGGCTTGGCGAGTTCGTTGAGAGTGGCGATGCCCGCGCTCATTGCGAGGGGATTGCCGGCGAGCGTCCCGGCTTGATAGACAGAGCCTAGTGGGGCGACGTTGTTCATAAGTTCGGCGCTGCCGCCGTATGCGGCGACCGGAACGCCGCCACCGATGATTTTGCCCATGGTGGTCAGGTCGCCCTCGACGCCAAGCAGAGTCTGCGCGGAGCCATTGTGCAGGCGGAAGCAGGTGATGACTTCGTCGATGATGAGGAGCGCGCCATTTTTACGGGTGAGGTCGCGGAGGCCTTGGAGGAAACCTTCCTTCGGCAGGACGACGCCCATGTTCGCGGCAATGGGTTCGACGATTACCGCGGCGATTTTGTCTTTGTGCTCGGTGAAAACTTTTTCCACGGCCTGCAGGTCGTTGTAAGGGACATTGAGCGTGAGCGCGGCAAGAGCCTGGGGGACGCCGGGGCATTCGGCGATGCCGAGCGTGGCGAGACCGGAACCAGCTTGCGACAGGAAACTATCGGCGTGGCCGTGGTAGCAACCTTCGAACTTGATGATGAAATCTCGTTTGGTGACGCCACGGGCGAGGCGGACGGCGCTCATGGTGGCTTCGGTGCCGCTGGATACGAAACGTACTTTCTCAATGAAAGGGACGGCTTTGGTGATGAGGGTGGCGAGTTGCAATTCGAGCTCGGTGGTGACGCCGAAGCTGGTGCCGCGGCGGGCCTGTTCGGCGATGGCCGCGTTCACCGCGGGATGCGCGTGGCCCAGGAGCATCGCGCCCCAGGAGCAGACATAGTCGAGGAGTTGGTTGCCATCCGCGTCGTAAAGATATTGGCCGCTTCCCTTTTCAATGATCAGCGGGTCGCCGCCGACGGAGCGAAAGGCGCGCACGGGGCTGTTTACGCCACCGACGAGAACTTTTTCGGCCTTTTCGAAAATTTCCTTCGAACGGCGGCGTTCGGGTTTTGTCTGGGCTTGTGTCGCACTCATCGGGGCACCTTTTATTGGGAACTCAGGATTTCAGCCAGCGCGCCACGTCTTTGGCGTGGTAGGTCAGGATAATGTCGGCACCGGCGCGCTGGATGGCGGTGAGAATTTCGAGCACCACGCGCTTTTCTTCGATCCAGCCTTTTTGGGCGGCGGCTTTGACCATGGCGTATTCGCCGCTGACGTTGTATGCGCCGACCGGCACGTCGAAGCGTTCGCGCACGGCGCGGATGATGTCGAGATAGGGAAGGGCAGGCTTGACCATCACGATGTCGGCGCCTTCTTCGAGATCGAGTGCGACTTCTTTCAAGGCTTCGCGGGCGTTGGCCGGGTCCATCTGGTAACTGCGGCGGTCGCCGGATTTCGGCGCGGAGTCGGCAGCTTCGCGGAAGGGGCCGTAAAAGCCGGAACAGTATTTCGCGGCGTAGGCGAGGATGGGAATATTTTCAAATTTGTGGCCGTCGAGAAGAGTGCGGATCGCGGCGACGCGGCCGTCCATCATGTCGGAGGGGGCGACGATGTCGGCGCCGGCGCGGGCGTGTGAAAGCGCTTGCTGCGCAAGGATTTCCAGCGTGGGATCGTTGAGGATTTCGTCGTGTTCAACCACGCCGCAGTGGCCGTGGTCGGTGTACTCGCACAGGCAGACGTCGGTGATTACTAGAAGATTGAATTTCGCTTTCTTTATGGCCTCGATGGCCTGTTGCACCACGCCTGTTTTCGCGAGCGAGCTGGAGCCGCGAGCATCTTTGGTTTCGGGAAGGCCGAACAGAATGACGGCGGGAATGCCGAGCGATTCCACTTCGCGACATTCTTCCACGATTTGATCGACGGATTGTTGGTAGACGCCGGGCATGGAGCTGACTTCCTTGCGGACTTTCGTGCCAGGGCAGACGAACATTGGATAGACGAAGCCAGCGGTGGTAAGGCGCGTTTCGCGAACCATACCGCGCAAAGCTTCCGTGCGGCGAATGCGGCGGGGTCGGTGAATGGGGAAACTCATCCTCGTTTTGCTCCTGCAGGCTGATGGGGGCCTGCCTTTGCGAAATATTCTGACAGAATAGCGACCGCAGCAAAGACTGTGGAATCGGCAGCCAGAAGAATCCGGCTGACACCTACGGCTTTCAGCGCGTTTTCACTGACCGGGCCAATCGCGACGAAAATGGATTGATGACCGAGATCGCGGAAACGTTGCAGCCCGAGAAGGTCGCGGAGATGGTGGACGGCCGATGGACTGAAGAACAGGATAGCGTCGGCATCAACGTGAAGAAGGGATTCCAGAGCATCAGACGAATCGGAATTTGGCGATAAAGTTTTGTAAGCCACCACCGGCGTGACTTGCCAGCCGTGGAGATTCAGGACTTCAATCAGATCGGGATTGGCGCGATCGCTGCGCGGAAGGAAGACACGTTTGTTTTGTGTTTGGGCGGAAAGTCCTTCGGCGAGGGCAACGCCGGTGTGAATTCTAGAAATGAAATTCACAGTCAGGCCCGCGGCGGCTACCGCTTCCGCGGTGGCGGGGCCGACAGCGGCGATTTTCAGGTCTTTGAAACTTTTTGAGAGAGAGAGTTCCAACGCAACGCAGCGCTGCTGCACCGCGCGCAGTGCGTTTTGACTAGTGAAAAAGACCCAGTCGAATCGCGCGGAATTCTTGAGGCAGGCATCGAGTTCGGCGAGATTGTCCGCGGGGGCGAACGCAACCAGCGGGAGCAAGACGGGTTCGGCGCCGGCATCGCGCAGGGCGTCGATGAGAGATTGGCTCTGCTCGAGCGCACGCGTGACGACGACGCGCTTCCCTGCCAGCGGTTTGTGATTCTTTTCACCCACGGGCGCGCTGCACCTCTTCGAGAATCGTTCGCGCGCCGCCTTCGGCGAGGACGCGCGCAAGATGTTCGCCAAGCTGCGCGGCCTGGTCGGGCGGGGCAGTGGCCTTCTCGCGGACGTATTGGGCGCCGTCGACGGAGCAGACGACGGCTTCCATCACGAGTTCGCTGCGCTCCATGCGGGCCCAAGCGCCAAGGGGCACCTGGCAGCCGCCTTGAAGGGCGGCGAGCAACGCGCGTTCGGCGATAATCGCGGTGCGCGTTTCCATGTCATCCAGCTTGGACAGAAATTCGTCGGCGTCGCGATCGCTCACACGCGATTGGATGGCGATGGCGCCTTGCCCGACGGCGGGCAAAGAAATGTCGGTAGAAATCGGCTCGGTGATTTTCTGGCTCCATCCGAGGCGGTCGAGACCGGCTTTCGAAAGGACGATGGCATCGTATTCGCCGCTTTCCACTTTGCGGACGCGGGTGTCCACGTTGCCACGGAGGTCGCGGAAGTCGAGGTCGGGGCGATAGTGACGCAACTGAGCTTGGCGGCGCAGGCTGCCGGTGCCGACTCGGGCGCCCTGTTTGAGATTCGCGAGCAGGGTGCCGGTATGCGAAATCAGGCAGTCGCGTACGTCGTCGCGGCGGCAAACCGCGGGAAAGTGCAACCGGCCGGGCGTTTCGGTGGGAATGTCCTTCACGCTGTGCACTGCGAGATCGACAGCTTCTTCGAGCAGAGCTTCTTCCAGTTCCTTGATGAAGACTCCCTTCCCGCCGATCTGCGTCAATGGCTGCTGTTGCATTCTGTCGCCGGAGGTCTTGATGATGATGATCTCGGCTTCGACGCCGGTGAGCTGGAAAAGCTGCTTGCGGACAAATTCGGCCTGCCAGCGGGCCAGGATGCTGCCTCTTGAACCGATGCGAAGGGGCTTCACGGTTTCTCCCGGTCGGATAAGTACAAATCTCGGATGGCTTCGACGTTTTGAATTTTGCGGCGCAACTCTTTTTCTGTGCGCAGGCGTTCGGCGGGATGCAGCAGCAGATGCTCGATCAATTCGTCCATCAGCAGACCGATGCGCTCGCGGTCTTCTCCGCTGAAGTGGTTCATTCCTGCTAGGCGCTCCTGAAGGAAATTGGCGCGGCGCTGCTTTAAGCTGTCGCGGAGCGTTTCGAGCACACCGGTCAGCTCAACGCTGGCCTGCCAGGAAATAAATTTCGCCACGTGATCTTCCACCAGCGATTCTGCTTTGGGCACTTCGCTTTGCCGCGCGTCGCGATTCTGGTTCACAATTTCCGTCAAATCTTCCATCGAGTACAGATAGACGTTATAGATGTCGGCCACCGCTGGGTCAACGTTGCGGGGCATGCCGAGGTCCATCAAAAACAAGGCGCGATTTCCGCGCGAGGCCATGGCCCGCTCAACCATCGGCCGGGTCACCACAAATCCTTGCACCCCCAATGCAGACACGATGATGTCGGGGAATTTCAGCGAAGTGTCCCACTCTCCCCATTCGAGGACTTTACCGCCGTAGTGCTTGGCAAA
>Ga0257153_1000034_pt1 | contig 12765 bp, 8 predicted proteins | sample DW10A_FD_185988 | JGI IMG/M metagenome (GOLD analysis project Ga0257153, IMG submission 185988) | Soil microbial communities from H.J. Andrews Experimental Forest, Oregon, United States - DW-10-A | ecosystem: Environmental > Terrestrial > Soil > Temperate forest > Bulk soil | place: USA: Oregon... | reverse complement strand
GGCGACAGCATCGATTTGGGAGATCGAACGCTAAAAGTCATATCGACACCGGGCCACACCCCCGATTCCATCGTCCTGCTGGATGAGCGGAATGGGTTACTGTTCACCGGCGATACATTCTATTTGGGCCCGATCTACCTTTATCGCCCCGAAACCGATTTGGATGCTTACGCCGCATCCATCAGGAAATTGGCGGCGTTGTCATCTCAACTCCAATTGCTGCTCCCTGCCCACAACGTTCCCGTCGCTGAGCCCAGTTATCTTCCGCGTGTATTGAATGCAATCCAGCAAGTACGTCATGGACAGGCAAAATCTGTGTCGACGGACGGCAAGCGGGAATATGAGTTCGAAGGATTCTCGTTTCTCATGACCCGATGAAGGCTTGCCGAATGTCCGTTAGAAACGAAAAGGCCACCCGGCAACTTGGGTGACCTTCTCTTTCAAGGGAGAATAGTTCCAACGGAGGTTTAATCCATAAGAACTTTCTGCCCGAATCTTATGGGCCTTAAAACCGCAGTGTCAAGCAAAATTTATGACTTAAATACCCTTATTTTCAATCACATACACAATGCGTCCACAAGTCAACAAACTAGGCAGAAATGGCACACAATTCGCTTCTTTCCAGGCTTAACAACATTTGATTGAGGTACTTAGCGTTCGTGGGGAAGCGATCTAGAGCCTTCTTCGAGGTGCAGGGAGATGATTTCTACCGTCTCCCGGCGATCAAATACTGAGTCGGGAAAAAACCGCTTTATGAGCACCCGCAGGCCGCCAAAAGCGATCCCCGCAACCAGCGCCAGGCCAACCACAATTCCGCACAGGACGATTGCATTGAACAAAAAGTTCGCCAAATTATCCTTCTTGCTGACGTAGGTGTTTTCGTTCCACGTCACATCAGCTTCGTAGCTGATGGATGACATCAGCGAGCGTGCTTCGCCTTTTGAGAGCGGACCTGCCGCGATCACAATGATCGGCCCAGTGCGCGCATCGAAGAACGGGCCCACGTCAAGAATAACCGCCACTCCTGGCTGCTGTTGGGTCATGTGGTGCGACGCGTCGATCTGTCTCAACCGTTCCGCAGCAATCTGCGGCGTTGGATATTCGATAAGCATCAATGTGGAATCGCCGGCATTCACCGCATATTTTGCTATCGCAACTTCCGCGCCAGAAGCAAAGTCTACGAGAGAAGCGGGCAACGGCGATCCCACCCGGGCTAGTGCAACCGGTCCGAGAATATACTTCGTCGTGCTTTTCTCCAGGTTCCTCTCGGCGGTCCCCTTCGGAAGATACACCGGCAAAGAGGGTGGATTGCGCCTGCTGTCTTCCGCCTCCGGCAACAGTCCCGCTAACTGACGCAGTTGGGCCGCCGACATGACGCTCATCCTGTCAAATACGGCATCCACCAGCACATTACCCTGAAAGAAAAGGACGCGATTACCCAAGGAAGCCGCCTGGCCGCCGATCGTCTCGTCGGCCATCTCTGGAGACTGGTAATAGGTGAATGCACCGTAAGCTCCGCTGGCATCCGCGAACACTGCCGCTTTAAGCTGGAGATTGCGGCCGTCGTCGCGCCTATAGGATGCCTTTTCCAAACGCTGGAAACCGTACTCCTTCAACACGGGCGCATCCGCGGGATCGGCGAGAGCAGGATCATCACTTCTCGTAACGCTACCGTTAAGTTGCCAACCTCCAAATTCCGCCGGAAGGACTAAAGCGGAAGAGGGAGTCTTCACCGCATCCGCCGCAGGAGGACGCTGGTCCGCAGCGCGCGCCGGATGCCAAACGAGAATGCAAATGCACACGAGCAGGCACAATGGCGATAGAGAAACTCTAGGACGGAGCAGCGACAAATTCATTGAAGGAAGGCGCACCTTTGCTACCTTTTAGACTACTGGCAGTTCGAGAAAGTTTCCACTTACGATCTCGCGCGGGGAGCCGAAATACAGCGAATTGCCGCACCGAGCACAGTTTCGTGCGGTGCGAAGTTGGCATTTACGAAACAGTTGTACGAAATTAGTTTCATAACGAGCAGTAGATTACTGACCTTCGGGCTTATCCATTTTGCTCGCTACCTTTACTCCGCTCAAGCCGCTGGCATACTTCGAAATGCCGCGATAGAGGGATTCGGCTATGCGCTGGCGGTGCTCGGAAGTTTCCATTTTGCGCTCATCGGTCGGGTTGGAGACGAAGGAGATCTCGGCGAGGATTGAGGGCATGTTCGCGCCGATGAGCACAATGAAGGGCGCTTTTTTAATCCCTCGATTGCGAATACCGGCACTGTTCAGTGACAGTCCGCCGTAGAGCGACTGCTGTACATCCCCGGCAAATTCGCGCGATTCATCGATCTTTTCCTTCAGCGCAATCTTCTTCACTAAATCCTGCAACTCGTGAATCGATTTCTCCGAGACCGCATTTTCGCGAGCGGCAACCTCCAGCGCTTCGGGTGAGGAAGTGAAATTTAGATAGTAAGTTTCTACCCCGCGCGCGTCCGAATCATGGCTGGAGTTGGCGTGTATAGAAATGAACAAGTCCGCCCGTTCCTGGTTCGCAATCGCGGTACGAGTTTCGAGCGGTATGAAAGTATCGTCCTTGCGGGTGTAGATAACTTCGGCGCCCAGACGGGTCTCCAGTAAGCGACCGAGGCGCTTCGCCACGTCGAGCACTACGTCTTTCTCGAGCAGGCCGTTGGGCCCGATCGTACCTGTATCATGGCCTCCATGGCCGGCATCAATCACGATCTTGCCAATCTTCAGTCCCAGCGCACGAATAAGAGAACGGTCGCCGCCGGCGGTTGGGCGAGCCTCGCGCGTTTCGTCCCGGGATTCTGTGACGCTTTCGTGATGAAGATCCGCGGTATCGGAAGCCGATTTTCTCCGGTGTAGTGAAGAGGGAGAAGATGATTTGGCAGTTGTTGCTTCGTCAGTTCGCGGGATAGCTGCAGTTTCGTCTGGCGTCTTTTCAAAATGCAGTTTGTCATGGTCGAGCTTCGCGACCTTTGAAGGGACGTGATCTTCCGCCTCGACGATTGTCTTGGGGATTCGGCGGTTCGATCCTTTAACTGCGACTGTCGTCTTAATCACTCCAATTCCGTTCGCTGGGACTTCGGCGCCAACGGGTTTGGAGTCCTCAGCCACGTCGTTAGCGGGCAAGTCGGTCTCGACTCCAGATTTCGAAAAGTGAACTTTAGGCGCCGCAGGGTCCGGCCGCGCGTTTCGGACGACCGAATCGGCCCGCGATATCTGATTATTAGAGCCATCACCCGATTCCGCGGGTGCGATTATTGGGACAGTTGTCTCGGTACCGGCATTCGCAGCAACTGTGTCAGTTTGAGCCACGTCTGTGGTAGCTAATCTGGAACGGTTCTGTTGGCCTGGAAGATTCTTGCCATGAATATCGATGATGAGGCGGTATGGATCCGGCAGCAGAAAAGCGTCATAGCTGGCAAGATCATCGACTTCCAGAACAATCCGAGTGCGTCCGGGCTGGAATTCTGCAACCCTAATCTTTTTCAGGAAACCATCGTCAACGTCGAAGGTCTTGCCGACCAGGGTTGAAGCGAGTTTGGTGTCTCGCAAATCAAAGAAAATGCGGTCGGGATGGGAGATGCGCTGCGAACCGAATTTCACCTCCTGCTCAACGTCAATGGCGACGCGGGTGTAATCGGGCGTGGACCAGTGACGAACCCCGGTGACTCGCGGCAGGACTTCGCGACGCGCGATTGCGGCATTTGCTGATTCCGAGGGGTCGTCATTGCGGGCGACAGCGCCATTGCCGCCGGTACTGTTCGAAGGGCGCTGCTTGTGCACGGGCTTCGGAGCCGGATGTTCCCTTGCCTCCGCCTCCGTAGCAATCTCGTTTAGCGCGGCACGGGCATCATCGGCTAGACGATTCCGCGGATACCGGTGCAAGAAGTCGTTGAAGATCGCTCGCGCTTCTTCGATATCGTTCAGATCGTCTTTATATATTTCGCCGATCGTGAACAGGGCGTCGAAGCGATATTTGCTGCCGGGGTATTCCTTCCGCAAAAATCGGTATTGCTCAACGGCGCCGCGCAGGATTTTGTTGTCGTCGAAACGCCGGCCCATCTCGACCATAAGTTCGGCGGTAGCCACCACACTCGGATCGGCCTTCGACGATCCAGGAGAGCCGAAATAAACCCGGCGGTAGGAATCGATAACGCGCTGGTATTCGTGGCGGGTTCGCTGGGCCAAGGGGCGACCGTTTAAAGCTTCCCGCATCCGTTCCGCAGTCGCGAACTGCTGACGCACCCAAGCGTCATTGTGGCGCACGCGCGCCGAAGCAGAAGTCAGCGGCAGTAAAACGAGCAAAAGCGCTGCAGCGAGGCGAAACGCGCTGACGCCTCGAGTTAGGGTCCGAATTGGGGTCGAAGAAGCCTGGGTCTGCACTTGCCCGTTCCGTATTTACCGGTTCACTACTCTTCGTTTCCCGCTATATTTTGGGACCTGACCGCAGCCTCTCGAGCGGAATGAAATAAGGTACCTGACGTCATCCATCAGCCACTCAAGAATGACAACCCAGTTTCCGTCGCAAAGTTTCTGGACTTTAACCTGGGGCAGCCAGCACTACAACCAAGCAGCCCCCTACTCTGTATTGCTGATGTATAAGACTCCCCTGGCATCTCGCTGCACATGGACTGGGTCGTGCATCGCTCCGCCAAAAACGTAAGAGCCAGGCTCGCCGCCACCGTTGTACAGATTGGTAATGCGGCGCACATAATTCTGCGTTTCCCGAAAGGGAGGAACGCCGGCGCTCCGGGCCACGGCTCCCGACCCGGCGTTATAAGCCGCCAGACTAAGGCGGACGTCGCCGCCATAACTATCCAACAATTTTCTTAGATGCCGAACTCCGGCATCAACGTTCTGCGCCGGGTCGAAAGGATTGGAAACATTAAGGGATCGGGCAGTCGAGGGCATCAACTGCATCAGTCCCATAGCACCCTTGCGCGACACCGCATTAGGGTTGAAGTTCGATTCCACCTTCACCACCGACCGTACCAGGCTTGGGTCCACATTGTGCCGGGCCGCAGCGTCGTCAATCGCGGTGTCGATATCCTGTTGAGTAAAGGCGCGGTTAAGTGTCTCGTGATTATTCGCTTTACCGTCGAGGTAGGTATTTACCTCCGAAGCTGCCGTTCGCGCCGCGCGCATTACCGCCCCGCTGGTGGGAACCGGCTTGAAGCGGTGTTCCTTGGAACTCCAATAAACCAGCGAGGATCGGGGCGAAATAGAGGTACTTGAGGCCCGCATGGAGGCAGGAGCAGCCTGATTTCCGCTGGTCCCCTCCAGATTGACGTAGATCTTACGGCCCGACTCGTCAGTCGTGGAAGTAATGGCCCCCCCATTTCCGCCAACTTCTGCTCGCGCCGAAGTAGGGGAAAACATAGTGGAAAGAAAGGAGATCGTGGTCAAACTGCAGACGAGCGCGACTTGTAGGCGTTTTCGCATACGAACCTATAAGGCCGAAAGGGCACAACTACTTCACGCAGCCCCAAAGTCCGATATCTTCTTTGCTGCAATCGCAGCGATATCGGTTTTGCCGCTGTTGAAGGCTTAATTAAACCCCGGAACCTGTCGAGAATCCCACCCGCCAGAGTAGGTCAATTATAGGGCTGGGTAACGGAGGGGAGCAATCTATCCAAAGGCCGTAGAACCACTGGAGTAATCTACGTAAGTGACTGAAAGCACTTGATCTTCCTAAACGCCAATGGAACCCGGCACATAGGGAGCGGTTGTTCTCGCCAGGAGCCGATCAAACCCATCCCGGCGAGCGTGTTATTTTCGGTAAATAAGCATGGACACACCGCCGCCAACTACCCTCAACTCCACTCCACGAAATGTCTACGTTTTCGGGGTAACTTCGTTCCTCAACGACACCGCCAGCGAAATGGCGTACTGGGTCCTACCAGCCTTTCTTGCATCGCTGGGTGCCGGGCCGGCGCAACTAGGAATTATCGAAGGCGCCGCTGAAAGTGTAGCTTCTTTTGCCAAGCTCTTCTCCGGGTACATTACCGACAAGATTTCAGATCGTAAACCCATCGTGGTGGGTGGATACTTTGTTGCTAACGCGGTCAAGCCGCTGCTGGCACTCGTCTCTTCGTGGTGGCAAATCCTCGGAATTCGCTTTAGTGATCGGCTTGCCAAAGGCTTTCGCGGAACCGCCCGCGATGTAATGGTGGCGGACTCCGTCGAAAATTCGTCGCTGGGCTCCGCCTACGGCCTCATTCAAGCAATGGATTCCGCCGGTGCAATCGCCGGCCCCCTACTGGCGCTGGCGGTGATCGGCCGCTACGGCATGCGCGGAGTTTTCGCTTCTGCCGCGATTCCCGGGGCGCTCTGCGTCATCGTGGCATGGGTCGGAATTCGTGAGGTACACCGTTCCCGAGATTTGACGATGGAGAGACAGGCGTCCTCGCCCGTCGGTGCAGCGACCGCTACCGAGCTGCGCCCGGTTTCGACGGGCAAGGACGCCCGTGTATCCACAAACAAACCTGGATGGCTTCCCAGATTGCCACTCGGCTTCTATTACGTGATGGCCGTGGTCACTCTTTTTTCACTCGGAAATTCGAGCGACATGTTTCTGGTTTTGCGAGCCGGTAACATCGGAATCGCGGCATCCAAGGCGCCTCTCCTCGGATTAGTGTTTAACATCACTTTCACATTGGCATCCTGGCCAGCGGGTAGGTTCAGCGACCGCTTCTCGCGTTCGACAATTGCCGCGGCAGGCTATTTCGTTTTCGCGATTGTTTATTTTGTGTTCGCACTCGCGCCGTCCCGGCTTGCGATCTGGTTAGCCATGGCCTTCTACGGTCTGTTCTATGCTCTGACTAACGCCGTGCTCAAAGCGCTGATTGTCGAAAGCGTGGATGGCGATGTCCGGGGGCGTGCTCTGGGAATCTATTCCTTCTTCACCAGCGTAACCACGTTGCTCTCGAGCGTGATCACCGGAGCACTTTGGAAGGTGTATGGCGCGGCGGTCCCATTCTACGTTTCCGCAGGCATAGCTGGCGTTTCGGCGTGTGCATTGTTAGCCAACCGCTCACCGGCTCGGAATTGATCTGTAGAGAGAGGCTTGCCCGTTCTCAGACTGGTGCAATTCGCAAGTTAGAGACGCTACGCTTAAGCTTCCGGGGAGACGCGGCAAGCCGCGTCCCTACGGCTAGTGTCGGAATGGCGCAACCAGAAGTACGCGACAAGAAGAAAGATCAGACCAGCCACGCTATCTAGAACAGCATCGCGCCAAGTTCCAGTGCGCGACGGAATGTAGCTCTGATGCCATTCGTCCATCGACGCCACAAACGCGCTTCCCAGCCACGAAAGCAGCGCCGTACGCCCTAACTTGGAATGGTCTTGATCGAGGCTAGCTCGCCAACCTCGCAGCAAGAGAAGTCCTAACATGCCATACCCAACGACATGCCCCGTCTTGCGGAGGTAGTGATGCAAAATGAGGAATTTATAGAGATCGATCGTACCGAGTAGGTGCGTCAGCAACGCATAGAGCATGCTACCGGTATTTTGCGACGAGAAGAAATCCGTGGACTCAAATGTAATGAGAGCGACCCAAACCATGGCTGGCCACCACGCGCGCAGAAGATTGGGACGAGACGCAGTCAATTGTTCTCTTCCCTACTCGGCCGCGTAGTTCGGCGCCTCGCGCGTGATCATGACGTCGTGCACATGGCTTTCGCGAAGACCAGCGGCGCTGATTCGCACGAAGCGCGCCTTCTGCTGCAAATCGGCAATGGTCTGGCAACCACAATAACCCATGCCCGATCTCAAACCGCCAACCATCTGGTGAACGATCATTGAGACGGAACCTCGATAGGGCACGCGGCCTTCGATTCCTTCCGGCACCAACTTTCCGAGCCGGTTGGACTCTTCGCCCATCGCCGGAATCGCGGTTGACGCATCGCCATCCGAATTCTGAAAATAGCGCTCGCTCGACCCCGCAGCCATCGCCCCGAGCGATCCCATGCCGCGATAGGACTTGAAAGTGCGGCCTTGATACAGAATCAATTCACCCGGACTCTCGTCGGTCCCTGCAAACATTGATCCAATCATCACCGCCGAAGCCCCTGCCGCCAGCGCCTTGCTGATATCGCCGGAATACTTGATTCCGCCGTCGGCAATCACCGGCACACCCGAATCTCGAGTTGCCCGTGTTGCTTCCGCAATCGCAGTAATTTGCGGAACCCCAACTCCCGTGACTATGCGTGTGGTGCAGATCGAGCCTGGCCCGATGCCAACTTTCACGCCGTCCACCCCTGCGCGCACCAGGTCGCAAGCGCCATCAAAGGTTGCAACGTTACCGGCTATCAACTCGACATCAGGCAACTTCGCCTTCACTCTCCTGATTGCTTCGAGCACCAACGAGGAGTGCCCGTGCGCGCTGTCGATGGCCAGCACGTCGACCTTCGCCTTAGCTAGTTCCTGCGCGCGCTCCAGGAAATCGCCGGTAGCGCCAATCGCAGCGCTTACCCGCAGACGCCCTTGATTGTCTTTAGCAGCGCCCGGATATTTCAGTTTCTTCTGAATATCTTTAACTGTGATCAAGCCTTTCAAGTTGTATTTGTCATCCACGACCAGAAGCTTTTCAACGCGATGCTCGTGCAGAATCTCTTCTGCCTGCTCGAGCGTTGTCCCGACCGGCACCGTGATTAAGTTTTCTTTGGTCATCACCCGGCTGATTGGAATATCGAAGCGCGTCTCGAAGCGCAGATCGCGATTGGTCAAAATGCCGACGAGTTTTCCGTCCTTCTGCGTGATTGGGACGCCAGAAATTTTGTATTTCTGCATGACGTCCAGCGCATCGGAGACCTTCGCCTCCGGTGACATGGTGACTGGATCGACGATCATGCCGCTCTCTGACCGTTTCACCTTGTCGACTTCATTAGCCTGCTGATCGATTGTCAGATTGCGATGAATAATGCCCAAACCGCCCTGCTGCGCTAGGGCAATCGCCATGTGCGACTCAGTTACCGTGTCCATGGCCGCACTGATGATTGGAATGTTCAGCCGAATATTACGCGAAATTTGGGTCTGCGTATTTGTGTTGGCGGGCACAACTTCAGAGCGAGCCGGCAGCAGCAATACGTCGTCGAATGTGAGCGCCTCAGGGACTGGAAAATGGATCATAGGGTTTCGATTGAACTTCTATTGTAGGGAGCACCCGCCCTTCCCGCAAATGTTGAGCGCGGTTCTTTGAATAATGAGCAACTATCCGACGCCCATAAGTTGGTGGATTCAAAAGAACAATTGCTAAAAAGTGTCGGACAGAGTACATTGCGAGCCAGTTTCTGCGCGCCTGTGGAGGTTCCATGTTGAGTAATATGTTGCGTAACCTTCCTATTCGGATTCCAGTCACTTTAGCCTTGGTCACAAGCCTAGCCGCCGGCCCTGCAAGTCTCAGTGCCCAGCAAGCCCCCACCGACATACCCGACATCACCATCCGCACTAATACCCGGCTCGTGGTTGTGGATGTAGTCGTGACTCATAAAAACGGCGAGCCCGTGACCGGGCTCAAGGCGGAAAATTTCACCCTTGAAGAGAACGGCAAAAAGCAGAAGGTTTCTGTCTTCGCAGCTCCGGGCTCTGCGACCGGTCCCACGCGCGCTCCCGCTCCCGCAGGCATCCTGTCAAACCATCCTGAGAATGTCGAACCAGCCGGAGTGCCCACGGTTTTGCTTCTCGATGCGGCGAATTCGCAATTCAGAGATCAGGCGTACGCCCGTTCGCAAATGCTGAAATACGTAGTCGAACAAGGCCAACTCGGGCACCCCATGGCGGTGCTTACGCTTACCGATCGACTGCGCGTCTTGCAGCAATTTACCAGTGACCCGCAGGTGCTGATGACGGCGATCAAAAATCTTCGACCTCAAGAACCAATCTTGCAGGGCGCGCCGCCGGCGCCGGAGTCGCACGGCGTGGCGACTGGGCTTGATCGCAGCGGCGGCGGTACCGCGGGCGGCGCGGTCGGTTCCGCGGGCGGCGCGGTCGGTTCCGCATTGGCGTCGGCGCAAGCCGCGGCCCAGCAATTCGCCGATATACAAGTTGGCTACAACCTGGAGCGCCGCACCATTATTACGATTGAAGCCATGAAAGCGCTCACGAGAATTCTAGGCGGCCTTCCCGGACGAAAGAATGTCGTCTGGCTGACGGCATCGCTTCCATTCGACTTAGTTCCGGAAGACCGGAATATAACTGACGCAGAGCTGCTGGCGGATCTGCCCGGTCAAGGCCGACAGCGGTCGGTGTCAGTCAATTCCGCCGGCGCGTACGCGGGCGAGGCGCGTCAACTGCACGGGCAGGATATCAAGGAAGCCGAATCGGAGTTGGCGAACACTAATATCGCGATTTACCCGGTGGACGTCACGGGCTTGATAAGCGGCATGGAGAACTCCGCCAGCCGGCAGGGGTCCGTCTATAACGATGCCGCTATCAGCGGTCGCGCACTGGGCGGTGTGTCAGCCCAGCAAGCTGCCCAAGACACAATGCGAGAAATCGCCTTACAGACCGGAGGCAAGGCATACATCAACCAGAATGAGATTAAAGACGGTATCACCCTGGCGGTCTCCGATGAAAAAGCCTCCTACTCGCTGGGCTATTATCCCGAGAACAAGAAATGGGATGGGAAGTTTCGCAACCTGAAAGTAAAAGTTGACCAGGGAGATACCCAAGTACGTTATCGCAAGGGATTCTATGCACTGGATCCGGCGCAGGATAAGAAAGCCAATTTCGAACAGGACGTTGCAGCAGCTCTGGAGGTGGGGGCGCCGGCAACGCAGGTCTCATTTATGGCGCAAGCCATGCCCACTGACCCCGGTAAGATGCGGGTAGTATTCAAGGTAGATGCTCACACTTTAACAGCCGAAGATGCAGGCGGCGGGAAGAAAATGAACGTCATCCTATATGCCAGTGTTTACAGCGCGGATGGCAAAAACATGGGAACTCGCAGCGTGAAAGTGGATCGCACATTTGACGCCGAGACCTATCAGAAACTGCTCGATAAAGGCATGCTGGTGCCGATCGACATGGATAAGCCCGCAAGCGGCCAAAGCCTAAGACTGGCTGTGCTCGATAACAAGACTGGATTCATTGGTACTGTGAGCGGACCGCTTGGACAATAAGTGACCATGTTCCGCGGGAAGATAAGACGTCCCGGCTCTCCATCACCCATTGCTCCCAGATCGAATGGATCATAGATCCTAAGATCAAAGATCCTAAGATCGTAGACCCTAAGAACAAAAAATAAAGCCCAATGACCGAGCTAAGCGGCGGACCACATTCCCATCTCGGCGAGGATTCTGCTGGCGGCTTCAGTGCCTGAGCGCACGCAATCAGGAACGCCAATTCCGTTGTAACCATTGCCGGCCAGAGCGAGGCCTGGAAATTCTTGGCGAAGTGTTTCGATGCGCTGCAAGCGTTCGAGATGGCCTACCGAATACTGCGCCATCGCCGATCTCCATTTGTAGACGCGCGCGAAAAGGGGTTCGGCGCGGAGTGCGATGATCTGCTTCAACTCGTCGCGCACGATTTGTAGAATTTCTCTTTCGCTGCTTTCGAGGATCTGCTCATCTCGAGCGCCGCCTAAAAAACAGCGGATAATGGCGCGATCGGCGGGAGCGCGATGCGGGAATTTATTGTGAACGAAGGTGGCCGCCAGCATGCGGCGGCCAGCGCTGCGCGGCACCAGGAATCCGAAGCCCGGCGGAAGCGCGCGGCACACGTTTTCGTCGTATCCAAGTGTGACTGTCACAGAAGAGGTGTACTGGATGCTGCGCAATTCGGCGGATAGTTTTTCATCCGTGCCTTGCAAAACCGAGGCTGCCGCTGGAGTGGGAGTGGCAACGATTACCGCATCGAATTGGTCGGTCTGATATCCAGCAGAGACCGTCCACTGACCTAACTCGCTAGCCAAAAATTCAACAGGTACCGATGTTTTCAATGCACTGGGATCGAGGGATGCGATCAGGGCGTCGGTCATCTGTTGCATGCCATCCTTGAGCGACGTGAACAACGGTCGGGCTGGGCCTTTGGGCACCGCGGCCATTTTTTTGCGGGCGGAGAACATGGCGCGGCCGAGGCTGCCGTGTTTCGATTCCATGTCTGCGAAACGCGGCAACACGGCACGCACGCTCAGTTGTGTAACCTCGCCGCCATAGACTCCGGAGAGCAAGGGATCCGCAAGTAAGTCAACCATCTCGGCACCGTAGTGGCGTTCCACCATCTCGGCTACCGTTTCATCGGCGGAGGCTTTGTGTGGCGGATGAAACCATTCGGCAGCCATGCGCAATTTGGTTCGCACGGAAAAAAGCGGTGACAGAACGGTGGGCATGATCTTGGTAGGGACCATGAACATAAGTCCGTCGGGCATGGCGACCAGTTTGTTCTTGACGAGGATGTAGGTCTTGCGCGCGGAATCGTTCGAACCTATGAGCTGGCCGCCGAGACCAACTTTCGTGCAAAGATCGGCGGCCCATGGCTTCTCGGTGAGAAAAGAATCGGGGCCGGCTTCGACGAGACAGCCATCAACCCGTTCGGTGACTAGCACGCCGCCGAGGCGCGGCTTGGATTCGAAGAGAACATACTCTACGGGCGTACCGGAGCGACGCTTTTCTTCGATTGTGTAGGCGGCCGAGAGACCGGAGATTCCGCCGCCGATGATGGCGATGCGTTTCATAGTGAGCTACGAGCTGCGGGAGCTCTTGGCCTCGAGGTTAAGCTTTAGCGCTTTCGCGCGTCTGGTTAC
>Ga0257153_1000033_pt1 | contig 12780 bp, 10 predicted proteins | sample DW10A_FD_185988 | JGI IMG/M metagenome (GOLD analysis project Ga0257153, IMG submission 185988) | Soil microbial communities from H.J. Andrews Experimental Forest, Oregon, United States - DW-10-A | ecosystem: Environmental > Terrestrial > Soil > Temperate forest > Bulk soil | place: USA: Oregon... | reverse complement strand
AAACGTAGACGAAAGCATAACCATCACCGCCAACATCGCACCCGGTCCCGGCAACGTTGGAGATTTGACTGGCATAGTCACCTTTCTAGACGGCTCCACTCGGTTGGGAACTGCTCCGTTAGCGAATGGCTCAGCGGCGATGAACGCAATTTTCGCTGCCGCCGGTATTCATAACATCACCGCTCTGTATAGTGGAAACGCCACGTTCTTGCCGAGCAGCGAAAGCATACCTCTCCAAGTGACCGCTCTTGTGACCAGGTCAGCTCTCGTGGCTCCGGCAACTGCCGCTCCCGGCTTCGCGATTACGTTGACCGCTACAGTTAGTTCAGCTGGAGGCGTCCCTACCGGCAGTGTGGTGTTCCTCGATGGAACCACACAGATCGGAACTTCTCCGTTGGACGACGCTGGCGTCGCCGCGTTGAGGAACAACACCCTCGTTACTGGCACTCACTCTCTTACTGCGTCTTATACCGGAGATGGCAAATTTGAAGCCAGCACGTCTGCCGCAGTCAGCATTGTCATTGCCAACGCAGATTTCTCCTTGGGAGCAACTCCCTCCACCGCGTCGGTGATTGCAGGCCGCTCGACTCAATTCATCTTGAACGTGGTGCCCTCCGGCGGATTCGAAAACGGCGTCTCGTTTTCTTGTACTCCAGTTGCCGGGGTAACCTGCAGCTTCAACCCTGCGGCTGTCACTCCCGCCAATGGAGCCGCGAGCACCGTTCTGACTGTCACCACGTCAGCCAATGCTTCGCATTTTGGATTCTTGATTCCGCAGCTGGTCGGTCCCTTAACCGTGATCGAGGCCATGGCGTTGCTTAGCCTCGCGATGTGGCGCAGGCGGAGTGTGCCATGCCTTCGCGGTCCACAACTCGCCGTCGCAATCATCGCGATTCTTATGCTCGGGCTTGCCATCAGCGGTTGCGGTGGAAACGCCGGCAGCTCGCAAGTAAATCGGGGCACGGCCACAATCAATGTCGTTGCGCAATCCGGCGCCATTTCTCACACAACCACCGTCAGCGTCACCGTGCAGTAGCAGGAAGGGGCGGCCATGATCGAAACATTTGTATACGGAACTTGGATTGGCGGCCAAGTCCTTTACTGGTTTTTCTTGCGACCTCAGACACATCTTCTCGGCGTCCTTTATTGGGAGGCTTTACAACTGAGGCTCGGCAGAAATCTTGTGCAGGGGGAATAATGCAAATTCTCGCCATATCCGGAAGTCTTCGCGCTGCTTCTACGAATACGAATCTTCTCAAAGCCGCTGCTGCCTTGGCGCCGGAGGACGTTACCCTCAGTCTCTACGATGGGCTCGGCGATCTCCCGCCCTTCAATCCCGATGTTGACAAGGATCCTCCCCACGCGGCCGTGGCCGACTTTCGCTCTCAACTGCGTCAGTCGGACGGAGTAATTTTCTCTACGCCGGAATATGCTCACGGTGTTCCGGGAGTTCTCAAGAACGCGCTGGACTGGGTTGTTGCTAGTGGCGAGCTCTACAACAAGCCGGTTGCGCTGTTCAGTGCCTCGCCGCGCGCCGGCTATGCCCAGGCATCTCTTGTCGAAACACTCACTGTGATGTCCGCGAGAATCGTTCCAGAGGCTTGCATCGTAGCGCCGCTGCTGGGGAAGAACCTCCATGAGCTCGAAATCGCCGCGGGGCCAGATCTTTCTCGTGTAGTTCGTTCCGCACTCAGGGCGTTTGCAAGCGCAGCGAGCACCCACAGTCGTGTAAGTGTCCGTACTTTTCTGGAACATGAAGAGCCAGTTGGACACGAAGGGTAGTGAATACGGTGTTGCTATGAACGTCAAGGACAGTCCGTTTGCGGAATTACGAAGGAATCTTCGATGGCGCGCGGCAAAGTTCGAAATTGCAATGCTCACGTGCCAAGTGCCAATGCAAATTGAGCATTCAGCAATCAATCCTCGGAGGGAACTCGATGAAATTCCTAAGCTGCTTTGTGCTTTCGCTATTGGTATTTACTTTTGCCGGCAAGGCCGTAGGTGGAGGCGAAAGTCGCGTCGTAGAGAAGGGCAGTTTCGTTACACTCACACAGAGCGACGGATCTAAATTCCGTGCCTTCGTTGCTGGACCTGTGGACGCCAATGCCGCGGTCTTAATCGTTCATGATTATTTCGGCATCTCGGATGCCACCAAACAGTCCGTGCAGCGTCTCGGCGCTCTTGGATACCGCTCGGTTGCCGTCGACCTTTATGGAGGCCAATCGGCGACCGGCCATGAGGACGCTGTCAAGCTGATGCAGTCGTTGGACCGGAAGGCAACGGACGAGATTTTGCAGGCCGGCCTGGATTATCTAAAGCGACCAGGGAGAAAGCTGGCGACCATCGGATTTAGCATGGGCGGACTGGAATCGCTCCACGCAAATCTGAACGATCCGAAAGCAGTGAGCGCGAGCGTCATCATTTACGGGTTCGGCTTCGACAAAATAGATACAAAACAGCTCCAGAAACTCGAGAGTCCCGTCCTGGTGATTGCTGGGAGCGAAGATACGGGCGCCACGCAAGCCAGCATCAATTTTCTTTCCACCATGAAAGCAGCAAAACGGCTGTGCGAAATGTTCGTTTATCCGGGCGCGGACCATGGCTATGCGCAACCACTCTTCAAGGAAGGAAAGAATTACAATCCCGAAGCCGTCCGTACTACCTGGGTCCTTGTCGAGGATTTTCTTGGCAGCCACTTGAGGTTCTGAGTTAGCGGTAGGATAGTCCTACATGAATCGTATTCTCGTCATCGGAGGGACCGGGACCGTCGGCCGCCAGGTTGTCTCTGGATTGGCCGCTACGGGCGCACAAGTCCGCGCGCTGGCGCGTAACCCGGGCGCGATTCGCTTGCCGCCACAGGTTGAGGCGGTGCAGGGAGACCTGACCCTCCCTGAAACCCTTGATAGACCGCTGTCCGGCGTAGATAAGGTGTTCCTCGTGTGGGCGGCGCCGCCAACCACTGTGGTTCCTGCCTTGGAGCGGATTGCGAAGCACGCACGGTGCATCGTGTTTCTGTCAGCTCCGATTAAAACGGCGCACCCGCTCTTCCAACAGCCCAATCCGCTGCGAGCGATGGTCGAGCAAATCGAGCGGTTGATCGAGGCCTCCGGACTCCAGTGGACGTTTCTGCGGCCCGGAATGTTTGCCGCAAATGCCCTGAGCTGGTGGGCGCCGCAGATTCGTGCAGACGATGTCGTGCGCTGGCCGCATCTCGCCGCTCCTACAGCTCCAATCGATGAGCGCGATATCGCCGCAGCCGCGGTCCGCGCGTTGTGCGAGGACGGACACGCAGGAGCGGAATATGTCCTGACCGGACCTCAATCGTTGAGCCAATTTGAGCAGGTGCTCACCATCGGCGGTGTGATTGGGCGCTCGGTACGCGTCGAAGAGATCTCGCCAGATGAGGCACGGCGTGAGTTGTCCAGGGTCGGACCCTTGCCCGCTGTGAATATGCTGCTCCAGGCTTGGGCTGCCGCCATCGGCCAACCTGCGCACGTGACGTCCACAGTTGCAGAGGTCACTGGAGCACCCGCAAAGACATTCCTCGAGTGGGCAACCGATAACGCTAAAGAGTTTCGGATGTGATCGCGTAGCCTCATCCAGACTCTTTGCGGCGTACCCATCTCTGGAGTCACTGCGAGGTTGGAGATCCCGCTGATTATTGCGGCTTGGGAACGTTTATCACGGGCAAAGCAGATGACGCGACTTTGAATTTATGAGCTGTGAAAGTTAAGACTCGAGGAGCAATCCATGGTGGCCGTTGCTTGGGAGATAACCCATTCGGTCGAAACCAACGCGAGTCCTGCCTTCGCTTGGAATTACTGGACAGAGGCCACAAATTGGGACGACCCGCCTGCGAAGTTTGAGTTAGATGGACCGTTTGCCTGCGGGTCTTGTGGGACCACGCGATTGCCGGGACAGGAGCCGCTGCATTGGTTTATCCGCGAGGTCAATCCTCCCCACGCGGCCACCATCGAGATGCAACTGGAGGGTGCCACGGTGTCGTTTGAGTGGCGATTGGTAGGACTCACCGATGGAAGAACCAGGCTGACACAGCGAGTTGTTTTGAAAGGTGAGAAAGCGGATATGTACCTTTCACAGGTGAAGGCCGCGTTCACGGCAAACCTTCCTGACGGAATGAATAAGCTCGCTACGACGATGGCAAACGCGGATCCGAGCCGCAAGCGCCCAACTCCTTGTTAACGGGTCCGCCGGACATCTCGTTTCAATAGACCGACCATGTGCCCGGCGTGGCGAGTTCGATCAAATGTCGATCCGGGTCGCGAAAGTAGAGGCTCCGTCCTCCCAATTCCCAATTTCGCTTCTCTTCCACTTCGATTCCTCTCGTTCGGAGCCAGGATTCCCAGTTGTCCAACTCGGCCGATGCAATAGCAAACGCGACATGTAATTCGCCGTCCCCGTCGTGAGGCGATTCGATCGCACGCGAAGCTCCCTTCTTGAAGAGCAGCAGCACCTGACGTTCACCCGAGCGCATTGCGCAGCCACGCTCGCTGAATTCTTTGATAACGCTAAACCCAAATGTCTCCTGGTAAAAACGGACGGAGCGAGGTACATCGCTCACGTACAAAGACGATTCAAGAATGCCATTCGTTTTAGGCACAACGCCTCCGGGCTAAGCATGTGACCGTAACATAAGAGTTGTCGTGCAGCGCTGTGCTCATCAATGGCGCCCGGCCACTCAACATGTGATTGCCATTTTCCGGGATGCAATCACCAGGCCATCAGTCCTCCACCACCTTCTCGCTTGGCCCTCTGGTAAGCGAGATTGGCAGCGACCATATCCTCCATGGCGATACCCATAGCCTTATATACAGTGATCTCGCCGTCGCTAAGTCGGCCTGCCTTCCGACCAAGAGCCACTGCACCGAGAGTTGTTCCAACGGAGGAATCCAAGCCCGCGAGTTCGCCGCAACCAACCGGAGTCGGCTGAAAAGCATCCAGCGTCTCGACAAACAGTCGATGCCCTCGTGCTAGATCCTTAGGCAGTTCGCCGTTCGGAGGATAATAGCCTACGGAAGACACATGGGTACCGCGCTTTACCCACTCTGGCCTGATGACGGGCGTCGGTGAGTGAGCTGCCAGGCACACGACGTCCGACTCACGCACAGCGGCTTCCACGTCAGTCGTTGCACGTGCGATTTCGCTCCCAGCCGCAAGCTTCTGAGCGTCTTCAAAGCGTAGCGAGCAAACATTGACGCGCTGGAAATCCCGAATCAATGGGAGCAATCGGACGTGTTCACGGCCTTGGACACCCGCCCCAATCACGGTGGCAATCCGAGATCCGGTCCGGCTCAGCATTCGGGCTGAAAGAACCGCGGACGCGGCGGTTCGGATGCCGGTAATGTACGTGCCATCCATGACGCAAGAGGTAGCGCCAGTTTCGGGATCGAACAGGTTGATTAGGGCTAGGTGGTTAGGTAGATCGATTTTCAGATTGCCGTCGAACACATTGACGATTTTGATTGTGATCTGCATGCCAGGACGCCAGGCTGGCATCGCAAGAGAGAAGCCTTTACCGACAACTGACACTTGAGGCCGAGGCGGAGACTGAATTTCTCCCAACTCCAACCCGCGAAAGCCGTCTTCAAGTCCGTCTAAAAGCTCTCTCAGGTCAAGATACTTCTCCACGTCCGTCTCGCTTAGAGTCATTACCTGCCGAGTGCCCTTTTTGATCTCGAAAGCGGCCTTGCCTGATTGCTTTTGGACTGCGCTCATTGAAGGTTCCTCGAGAGTTCCTCGGACGCGACGCTCATCATGCCCTCTTCCAGCGATCGGTCAGATACACGGTCGAATGAAGGCCTTCATCAATTCTAGTCAGTAGTGCGCAGAATGCCTACTCATCGACTGCGTCTCCGCAGGCGGGTGGTTCGACGAGCGAAGCTTTCAGGATTGTGTCGGGATTACGTTAGTGCTCTATTAGAGGCGCGTTTTCACGAAAGCGTGAAGTCGGACGAAGTGCTCTGCGCGCGTTCGATAGAACCGTTTGAAGGTGGCCGCTGGCGGCTGCGGTGGATGCGGCTCAAGTCCCGTTGCGGGAAGTTGGACAACCCGGAAGTTATCAGCTCGTCCATCGGATTAGTACCGACAAACGCCAGCAGTGACCAACCAATCGCTGGAGGGAAGCCGACCATACAGGAGTTGGCTTCGGACTTCTGACGTTGATGATCCTGGAACTTTCCGAATTGGATCACGTAGATCGCTTCAGACGTCGAGGATCTGATGCGCGACCGAGCGATTCTCTTGGTGAGGATAATCGCGCATCGTCCGAATTGGGGATAACACAAGCCACAGACTCGACAGGAGTAAGCCCGCGGCCCCTACAGCCAATGTTGGGCGCAGGCCTATCATTTCACCTAATATGCCGGCAGCGAGGGAGCCAATCGGCAGGAGGCCGCGATTTAGCATCTGCATCACGGCATTCACGCGGCCCAGCACCTCGCTGGGAGTGATGGCCTGCCGCAAGCTAAGTTCGCAGACGTTAAATACGGGCCAGCAAACGTCGCCCACCTGTGCGAGCATCAGAAACGCCGTTGCCGTCACAACTGAACCATGGGCCAGAGGAATCATCAGGCTCGCGGCGCCCATGATCAGAGGCGAGCCTATGAGGGCTGCTCCAATAGCAACGCGGCGCATAAGTCTTGGGGCTATCGCCGCCCCAATCACATTTCCTATTCCTCCCAGCGCTATCACCGCGCCCAAGAGCGCGGGACTTAGGTGGAGATCGCTGATCGCATACAGGACATAAAGAGACGCGAAGAAGCCCCCAAAAAATCCTGCTGTGCCCGAGTGGCCAGCGAATGCGCGACGTATTGGGGATTGTGCGATGGCACGCATCCCGGCCGTAAGTTCTTCCCAAACGTGCAAACGGGAAGCCGGAACCACTTGCGGCTCGGGTTTGCGAACCAGCCAAACCGTCAACGCGGAGACAAGAAAGGAAATTGCATCGAGCAGTATCGCGATCGGTGCCGTGAGTAATTGAACCAAGATTCCAGTGAGTCCAGGTCCTGCTATCTCGGCGATAGAGCTGCTGAAAGCCAGTTTGCTATTGCCCTCGAGTATTTGGTCGCGCTCGACAAGGGAGGGCAGATAGGATTGATAGGCAACGTCGAAGAGCACTGTGAGGATTCCCGCTACCGCCACAACGGCGTAAATCTGTTGCATTCGCAAAATTCCGAACACTGCGGCAAGTGGGATTGAGCCCAGAACGGCTGCTCGGCCGAGGTCTGTCACAATGAGGATAGGTCTGCGTCTTAGGCGATCCACGCACAATCCAGCCGCCAAACCGAAAATCAAGGATGCGAAGCCTCCGATTCCCGCAAGCATGCCCATTTGGAAAGGTCTGGCCTTCAGAATCAGCACCGCGATCAACGGCAGAGCGACGATCGTGATTCGAGATCCAATCTCAGAGATGGCCTGGCCAATCCACAGCTTTACGAAATCGAGGTCTCGCCACAGGCTGGGAGGTCGCGAGGGCATGCTCGGTAGGATCGCACACAAACGAGCGACCGAGGGCTTATAACCCTGACTCGCTTACTTTAGGACTTCGCCCTAAGCGCATCCTGGAAGTGCTTGGCGTCAACGCCTGCCTTTGCTCGCTGCTCTCAAGTCATCTTCGGTCCCTGCGGCCCGTACACCTTTACGAATTGCGCCTTGGTTGGTCGCATCCACGGGAGAACTAAACCGCTGGAGTGAAGAGGGAACTTTCCTGGGGGGAAGGTAGAAAACTCCGTACCGCTCTCCGTACCGTTGAAACTTTGTCTTACACGTATTTCGGCGTGCTTATGCGGTGCCCGTCGCTCTCTAAGTTGTTCAACGTATTGGTTAGCTGGCCTTTGACACGGTAGAGGTCTGGGGTTCGAGTCCCCACGAGCCTACCATCGTTTCCAATCACTTAGGAAAAACCGCCAGAAAACTTCACCTGTAATTCTTCACCTGTAAATTGGTCCCATTTGGCTAGGTGTGTCCCGTTCGTGAATTCCATTTGTGAATTCCATTCGAATTCCATTCGTTGACTCGTCTCCCCTGCGCACACTAAGATGGGCGCCACGCATGGCGGATTCCAAGCCCCTCATCGGCCGCTCTTTCTCTCACTACCGCGTCGTCGAAAAGCTCGGTGGCGGAGGCATGGGTGTCGTCTTCAAAGCTGAAGACACCGAGCTCGGCCGCTTCGTCGCCCTCAAGTTCCTGCCCGACGATGTCGCGAGCGACTCACAAGCCCTCGAACGCTTTCGCCGCGAAGCCCGCGCCGCTTCCGCCCTTAACCATCCCAATATTTGCACCATCCATGAAATCGGGCAGCTCGACGGCCATCCCTTCATGGTCATGGAATGTCTCGACGGCGCCACTCTCAAGCACATCATTACCGGCAAGCCCATGGAATTGGATCGACTCCTCGAAGTCGCCATCGAAGTCGCCGACGCTCTCGATGCCGCTCACTCCGAAGGCATCGTCCATCGCGACATCAAGCCCGCCAACATTTTCGTCACTAAGCGCGGCCATGCCAAAGTTCTCGATTTCGGCCTCGCCAAAGTCGCCAGCACCCATCGTGCCGACGTGACTTCCGATGGCCACAGCACCGTGGGCGCAGCTGACGCCGAGCTTACCAGCCCGGGCACCGTTCTCGGCACCGTTGCCTACATGTCTCCCGAACAAGTCCGCGCCAAGGAACTCGACGCACGCACCGACATTTTTTCCTTCGGCGTCGTGCTCTATGAAATGGCCACCGGTGTATTGCCCTTCCGCGGCGAAAGCTCCGGCGTCGTCACCGAAGGAATTTTGAATCGCGCCCCGGTTCCTCCCGTCCGCCTGAATCCGGACTTGCCGACCAAGCTCGAAGAAATTATCAACAAAGCTCTGGAGAAGGATCGCGACCTCCGCTATCAACACGCTTCGGACTTTCGCGCCGATCTCAAGCGCCTCAAGCGCGACACAGACACCGGCCGCTCCGTCGCCCAATCCTCCCCCACGGACGAGATGCCCGCCAGAGTCTCCGATTCCGCCACCAAGACTCCATCGCACAAATCCTCGGGCCAACGCAGCGCTACCCAACCCGTCGCCGAAACGGAAGCGCCACAACCCGCGCCAGCCTTCCCGTGGAAAAAGGCCGTGCCTGCAATTGTCGTTCTCGTTGTACTCGCAGCCGCGGGCCTATATTGGCGCTCGCGTCCCTCCGTCAAGCTCACCGAAAAAGACACCATCGTTCTCGCCGATTTCGCCAACACCACCGGCGATTCCGTTTTCGACGACAGTTTGCGCCAGGCCCTCGCCGCCCAACTCGGTCAATCGCCCTTCCTGAATATCCTTTCGGACGGAAAAGAACGCGCCACCCTTCAACTTATGGGCCGCGATCCCGATCAGCGCGTCACGCAAGCCATGGCCCAGGAAATCTGCCAGCGCGACGGCGGCAAAGCCGTTCTCGCCGGCTCTATCGCCCAGGTCGGCGGCATCTATAATGTCATTCTGAACGCCTTCAATTGCTCTACCGGCGACACCTTCGCAACCTCCTCCGCCCAGGCGGACACCAAGGACCACGTTCTCGACACTCTCGGCAAGGTTGGCTCCGAAATCCGCAGCAAGCTCGGTGAATCCCTAAGCACCATCGAAAAATTCAACGTTCCCATCGAAGCCGCCACCACTTCATCGCTCGCAGCTCTCAAGGCGTACAGCATGGGAGTACAGACCAACTACGGCAGAGGTGACGCCGAATCCATTTCCTTTTTTAGGCAAGCTGTCGCTCTAGATTCCAACTTCGCCGTCGCTTACACCAAGTTGGGAGTTGTTTACAACAATCTCGGGCAGGTAAGCCTCGCGATCGAAAACATCAAGAAGGCATACGAGTTGCGCGACCGCACGAGCGAACGGGAAAAACTCTATATCACCGCGCACTACTACGGGGAAGTAACTGGACAATTAGATAAGGCTTTAGAGAACTATCTTCTCTGGGAAAGAGAATTTCCCAAGGACTTCATTCCCTATCTGAACGCCGGATCAATTTATGCCGCTCAAGGTCAGTACGAAAAAGCAATCGCAGATACACGGACGTGCCTGCAGATCGAACCAAATGACGTACTCGTTTACAGCAACCTGGGTGGCTCTTATCTGAACGTGAATCGTCTCGACGAAGCCAAAGCCACTTTCGATCAGGCCTTGGCCCTCAAGCTGGACGATCCCGCTCTGCGTTCCTCCATGTACTCGTTGGCCTTCCTTCAAAATGACCTGGCAATGATGCAGAAGCAGGTTGATTGGGCATCGGGGAAGCCCGGCGCCGAAGATCAGCTTCTATCCCAGGACTCAGATACCAAGGCCTATTTCGGGCATCTAGCGAAGGCGCGTGAGCTCTCGCGGCGAGCCGTTGATTCCGCCAGCCATAATGGCGCGAAGGAAACCGCCGCGATCTGGCAAGGTAATGCGGCGCTCCGGGAAGCGGAATTCGGAAATTCAGACGCGGCTCGCCGGGATGCGCAAGCGGCGCTGGATCTCGCTTCCACGCGCGATGTGGAAATCCTCGCCGCAATGACTTTTGCTCGGATTGGCGATGTGCCCCGCGCGACCGCGCTGGCGGACAGGCTCATCAAAGATTTTCCTGTGAATACTATCCAGCAGATTTACTGGCAGCCGACCATTCGCGCCGAGATTGAGGTAAGCCGCAACAATCCCGACAAGGCTGTCGCCCTGCTGCAGACGGCTACGCCTTACGAATTGGGGGGAGGAGGGCCCGTCGGAGGCTTGTATCCCGCGTTCGTTCGTGGCCAGGCCCTTCTCAAGGCGCACAAAGGTTCCCAGGCAGCCGCTGAATTACGGAAACTCACTGACCATGGGGGCATAGTCGTCAATCTCCCCCTGGGTGCTCTCGCCCACCTCTACCTTGGCCGCGCCTACGCTCTAGATGGCGATTCGGCCAAAGCCAAGGTCGCCTATCAAGATTTTTTCTCGCTCTGGAAAGAAGCAGACCCGGACATCCCCCTCTTCGTTGCCGCCAAAGCGGAATACACAAGACTGTAAAAGTTTCGGGCGGGAGACTCCATACCGTTCTAGTTCGGGCGTCTCATGCGGGCCGAGCCGGAATTTATCAACTGCAATAACCTGTAACAACTCCGGCTTGGCCGTTACGTGTGATAAGACAGTCCCCCAACGCCCTCCAAGTTGTTCTTTAGGGCCTCCGGCCCGCGAAACCCCATGAAAATCACTTAGAGGTATGCTCGCAACGGCCCGGAGCGGCGAGGTCGATACAACAATGGATAAGTAGAGGCCGTTAAGTTGTCTGATCCGGAGCGTGCGTGATTGAGCGAATAATTGGGCGTCGTTGCATTCCCCGGTGGGAGCGGCGATAGCCCGCGACCCTGTTTAATGTAACTTGGGCACGCTCTCCGCTCCCGCTACAAAGAAGACGCTATCGACGGGATAGTGGTGCTTGAAGTGTGCGCCGTGGAAGAGAACCGCTCCACAAAGCCTTTGTTTGCGAACACCTGATTTTCGACCCTGTGATTTCTACCTGTGTTCACTACTGTCCGGTTGTCGCATTCTCATATCGACGTAACTGTCTGTAACGGAGCGGCTTAAGTGGCATTTCGACTTTTTTCGATTTGAAGTGCAAACGGGCGTTTTGGCTCCATCCGAGTTGGTCTGATTCGTCGAGCGTGCCACCTTGCCGCGGAATCCCATGTCATGGATCGAGGCTACATCGATTTTGAACGCTTATTTGTGTTCACTCCCTGCTCGGCATTCTTCGTCGTACGTAGCAAAGAGAACGTCTTGCTGCAACGGCGCTACTCCCATCCAGTGGACAAGACGACGGGCGTGCGATCCGATCACACCGTCATCCTGACGTCTTTTGAATCCGCCTCTGTTTACCCGGATGCGTTCCGCCGCGTCACCTATCTGGATGCGGAAACGAAAAAACGGTTCAAGTTCCTCACCAACAACTTCACTCTCCCTGCTCATGTGATCGCTCAAATCTACAAGTCGCGGTGGGCCGTGGAGTTGTTCTTCGAGAGCTCGACATGGTGCACTCCTTCGGATGCTATGAAATTACAAGAGCCAATTGCGCTGAATCGACCGTTGGTGGGGGCGCAGGACAGTTCCGTTCGGCCATACATCGCTCGACGTCTGCTTTGTACAGAATCCATGGCGCGCTCACGCAGGCTTGCGTCGCCGGCAACTTTTTCAGCCGAATCATCCGCAAGACAGTGGTCGGCGTGACGCCGAGGACGACGGCGACTTCACTGACCGACACTTCGCCGCGGTCCTTCCGTTCTCCCTCACGGTAAACCGCAATCGCATGGTGGCTGCGCAGCGAGCAGATACGCCTCGTCGTCCATATCTGTCCATGTGCGGTGCGGCGTTGATTCTTATTCAAGATTGCAGCGATCCGCGCGTCTGGTTCGATTCGCGCCAGCGTGCGAACGATCTCCACGAGATCATTGTCGGTAAAATATCGATGGCGGCCACTGCGAATTTTTTGGAATTCAATCTGGGTGTGATCTCCGCCTTGCCAATGCAACACGAGGCGTATGGTCTCCCCCTCAGACGTAGCAATGATCTCTTTCAGCGCGATACGAAGGAGCCGTTTCTTGTGTTCCGGCAAACTGTGCGGATCATCCCAGAGTCTGGGGAGATCCCGTGCAAGGGCCAACAGTTCCCGTTTCTGCGCGTCGCTGAGTGGGAGTTCGCGACCTTGCTGCAATGTCGCAAGCTCCGCTTCGAGATGCGCCTCCGTGGTCAACGCTTCGTTCCAACGGCGTTCGAGTTCTGCAGCCACGA
>Ga0257153_1000032_pt1 | contig 12873 bp, 6 predicted proteins | sample DW10A_FD_185988 | JGI IMG/M metagenome (GOLD analysis project Ga0257153, IMG submission 185988) | Soil microbial communities from H.J. Andrews Experimental Forest, Oregon, United States - DW-10-A | ecosystem: Environmental > Terrestrial > Soil > Temperate forest > Bulk soil | place: USA: Oregon... | reverse complement strand
CGCAGCGGCTGCTGCTGGCTTTCGTGGGGCGCCCAGCCGGACAGCCAGATCACGTCGAAGGTGGCGCGGATGCGGCCGTCGGGATCGGCAAAGCGCTCGCCATAGATCTGGGCCATCCGCAGCATGGTGCGGCGCCACGACGTGATACGTACTTCGACCCAGCGTTTGCTCAGCTCTTTCGGCCGCCTTGCGGCTCGTCGACGAACACCACCGGCGTTCCCTTCTTGATATTCTTGCCCAACAAATTCGCATCCCAGTTCGTCAGCCGAATGCAGCCGTGAGATTCGGCTTTGCTGACCTTTGAAGGATTGGGCGTGCCGTGGATGCCATATCCCTCCGCCGACAGCCCGATCCAGTAGGATCCCACCGGGTTATTCGGCCCTGGCTTGATGGTGAACGCCTCTTTGGATTTGACGCCTTTGAACTTGTAGTCGGGATTGTAGCGGTAGTTCGGGTTGGCATCGGCGGAGACGACCTTGAGAGTGCCGCCTGGAGTTGGTTTTTCCTCGCTGCCGACGGTCGCCGGGAAAAAGGCTATCAGCGCGCCCGATGGGTCGAACGCCTTGACCGTCTGACCCGACTTGTCGACTTCGATTCGGCCGATCGCTAATTTAGGTGGCTTGATGGGCACGCTGGCAACGAAAATGGTTTCGCCGGCCCGGTCGAATTTCTTGCCGGGGTTCAGCGCCGCAAGCAGTTCTTCGCTCATATGAAACTTCTCGGCGATGGCTTCGCGCGGGCTTGTGTAACTGAGCGCTTTCAGGCTTTTCATGTCCTCCATCTTGGCGGGAAGTTTTTCCAGGAACGGTCCTTTCACGTCGCTGTCGGAAACCTTGTACTCGGCGATAACGGGATCCTGGCTGCTTGCCGCAAGCGTTGTCCAAATTTCCGGCGTGAGCGCTTTGTCGGAGGGCAAACCTTTCGCGTCAGCAAAGGCTTTCAGGGCTTTTTGCGCGTTTTCACCGAGCTTGCCGTCGATTTCCCCGGGAGAGAAATGAGCCCGGTCCAGAAGAACCTGCGCCTTCACGACGGCCGCATCGGCTTTGTCCTCGGCCGCAGGCTTTGAGCGAAATTCAGCGTTATTGATGGCTGCCGCATCAAGGCCGGCGGCCGTGGCCGGAAGTACCAGCCAACCCAAAAAAATGGCGGCAGCGAACAAGCGGATCATCCGGTAACCTCCAGCCGACATGACAACAATCCATTTTGGGCTGGCAAGTTCCGCGGCTGGCAGGCGAAGCCGGATTTTTCGGTCGCTAGGTCGACCGCTGCACCGCCGGCTTCTCGACCGGTTTCTTGGCGTGGCTGAGATTTTGGGCGGTATTGATCAGCGCGATATGGGTCAGCGCCTGCGGAAAATTCCCGGTTTGACGCGCCATACCGGGATCGAATTCCTCCGCCAGCAGGCCCAGATCGTTGGCGACTGCGACCACGCGATCGAACAGTGCCCGCGCCTTGGCGACCTCGCCGGACAGCACATGGGCGTCGGCGAGCCAAAGGGTGCAGGCGAGAAACGCGCCTTCGATGGGTTGCGTTTCATCCGAGACCTCGCGGGGATCGTGCCGCAGCACAAAGCCGTCGCGCATCATGTGTTTTTCGATGGCCGCGATGGTGCCGCGCACGCGCGGGTCCGACGCCGGCAGGAAGCCCACCGCCGGCAACAGCAGGACGCTGGCATCGAGCAATTGCGATCCGTAGGACTCGACGAACGCATTCTGTTGGCCATCAAAGCCGTTTTCGCAGACATCGCGGCAGATGGCGTCGCGCAAGGCCCGCCAGCGATCGAGCGGCGCCTTGAATTTAAATCTTTCAGCGCCTTTGATGGCGCGATCGAACGCGACCCATGTCATCACTTTGGAAAAAACGTAGTGCTTTCGCACACCGCGCCTCTCCCAGATGCCGTGATCGGGCTGGTCCCATACTTGCTCCAGATGATGAAGCACGGCCCGCCCCAGCGCCCAGGAGCCTTCGTCGAGTGGCAGCTCCGCCATCCGCGACTGATAAAAGGCGTCGATCAACTCACCGTAAACATCGAGTTGCAGTTGGGCATGGGCCGCATTGCCGACCCGAACGGGTTGCGCGCCTTCATACCCGGACAACCAGTCGGCCTCCCATTCCAAAAGGCGCCGCTGGCCCATGATGCCGTACATGATCTGCATGTTATCCGGCGAGCCTGCCGCGGCGCGCAGCAGCCAATTGTGCCAGGCGGAGGCTTCCTCGGTATAGCCTGAGTTCATCAGCGCCAATAGCGTGAAGGTGGCGTCGCGCAGCCAGCAAAAGCGATAGTCCCAGTTTCTGCTCCCACCAAGCTTCTCCGGCAGCGAGGTTGTCGGTGCCGCGACGATGCCGCCGGTCGGCTCGTAGGTCAGCGCCTTCAACGTGATCAGCGAACGCATCACCAGATCCCGGTGGTCGCCCAGACAGGTGCAACGGCTGCACCACTCTCTCCAGTAAGCTTCCGTGTCCTGCAAAGCCTGCGCAGGATCGATCGCCGCGGGAAGCGGCAGATGCGAAGGCCCGTAGGTGAGCACGAAGGGAATGGTCTCGCCTTCGCTCACCTCGAAACCGGCGACCGTGGTCAAGTCCTCGCCCCGGGTCTCGACCGGCGTTCGCAGCACGGTCATGTCCGGGCCGGCGATGGCCAGCAGCGCGCCATCCTCGGTTCGCTTGACCCAGGGGATGTCGACGCCGAAGCCGAAGCGGATCACCAGCTGCATCTGCAGCTTCACCTTGCCGGTGACGCCGCGCACCAGCCGAACGACGTCGGACGCGTTGCCGCGCGGCGGCATGAAATCGATCAGGGCGACAACGCCGTTTGCGGTCTCAAACCGCGTCTCCAGGATCAGCGTATCGTCCCAATAGCGGCGGGAGGATTTTGTGACCTCTTCGGCGGGCGAGATCAGCCAGCGGCCATTCCTGTGGTTGCCGAGCAAGGCTGCAAAGCAGGCATCGGAATCGAACGCGGGCCAGCACAGCCAGTCGATCGATCCGTCGCGGCCGACCAATGCCGCGGTCTCGCAATCCCCGATCAGTCCATAGTCTTCGATCTTTTGGGACAAATTCTTATTCCCGGCTGAAATGTCTGGAGCTTCGGGTCGCCGCCCGCGTCCGCTCCCCAACGGCGGTCTTGAGCGCGGGCACGTCGATCGCCGAGGCAATCTCGTCGATCGCCAGCGGCAGCCGCTGCCGCCAGTTCGGATGCTCGTTCACGGTGCCGGGAATGTTTGGCTGATCGATCACGCCAAGCAAATCTTCCAGCGAGATTGCCAGCAGGCGGGATTTGGTCCGCGCCAGAAAACCCACGACGGCATTCAGGTCATGGCGGTCGATGCCGTGATGACGCAAGACGTCGGTCAGCATGGCGAGGGCGCGCCAGCGCGCGTCGTCGCTTTCGCCGGGATCGATCCCGAGCGACCGTTTCAGCGCGAGATCGCTGAACGAGCGCCAGCCGGCATAGGTGGAGAGATCGTGGGTGTTGAAGGTGACCAGGGCATTTGGCGAATAGTAGTCGATGCCGCGAAACTTGCCCTGATCGTCGCGCTCGAACATCATCACCTGGTACGACCAGATGCCCCAATCGGCGATTTGCTCGCGGAAGCCCTCCGGCACCGTGCCGAGGTCCTCGCCGATCACCACACAACGATGCGCCACGCTTTCCAGCGCGGTCGCCGCCAGCAGCGCCTCGAACGGCATCTGCACATAGACGCCGTTGTCGGCGGCAAAGCCGTGCGGCACGAGATAGAGCCGCTTCAGGCCGAGCACGTGATCGAGCCGGATCGCGCCCGCGTAGCGCATCGAAGCCCGAAGCATGTCCCGATACGGTTCGAAGGATTTGATCTCCAGGCCGGCGGCGTTGAACCCGGCGAGACCCCAGTTCTGGCCCGATGTGTTCAGCGGGTCCGGCGGCGCGCCGACGGCGAGATGGCGGGAAATCGCGACCTGCTCGTTCCAGGCATCGAAACCGTCGGCTTGCACGCCGACGGCGACGTCGAGGTAAAGTCCGACTTTCATGCCACGCCGGGCCGCGAGATCGCGGCAGGCCTGCAACTGGCGGTCGGCAATCCATTGCACGAATTCCACGAATTCGAACTCGGCTGCATCGGTGCCCGCGCACAGTCCGGCGAATTTGATATCGTCGGGCCTTCGCCATTCCTCCGGCCATTCCCACCACGGCTTATCGAACTTGTGCCGCAGCACTTCGAAACAGGCGAACCGCGACAGCAGCGGTGCGCACTCGGCGCGAAATTTCTCGAAATCCTGCCGGCGTGCATTGTCCGGATCGGTCTTGAAGGTTTCGAACGCAAGGCGCAGCGCGCGCCATTTCAGCTCGGCAACGCCGATATAGTCGACGGTATCGCTCGCTCTCAGCCGGGCGATGTCTTTACTGCTCGTGGCGAAACCGCCGCGACGAAATTCCGGGAGGTTTTCGACGTCGATATAGAGTGCATTCAGGAACAGCCGGCTGTTCGGCGAATATGGGCTGCAATCGGCGGGGCGGTCGTCGAACAATGCGTGCAGCGGATTGAGGCCGACACCGTCTGCGCCCAGATGCCCTGCGAGTTCGATCAGGCCCGCGAGGTCGGTGAAGTCCCCGATGCCCCAGTTGCGCTCTGAGCGGACGCCATAGAGCTGGACTGCCAACAGCCAGCAGCGGTCGAAATCGCCATCGAAAGTCCTTGGCGGGGCGACGATCAACGGCGCTTCTTCAGTAAACGACGCGGCATCGGTCAAATGCAGCCGGTACGAACCGACGGGCAATCCCGTGGGCCAGGCGATGACGCGATCATCGGTCTCGCCCGCTGCGATAACCTTAAGACCCGCAACGATTTTCCAGCGCAACGGAAACGTGGCAGCGTGGCCTAGTTCGGTCCGCGCAGGTCGGCCGGAGCGGACCACCACCGCCTGCTCGAGAAATCGGTAGGGTTTCCGTACCGGAAGGGCATCGAGAATGATCTTCAGTGCCTCGGCGTCCGTCACATGGCGGTGACCCTGGCCGTCCAGGAATTCGGTCTGGATTCCGAGGTTTTTAGCTTTGGTGTAAAGGTCCATTCGGCACGCTGTTTGCACGCAACGGTTAGGGACGTCGCGAAATTCTCTAGATGCAGTAAGAGGATAACCGTGTTTAACTCTCTGGTGGCGCCTGCGTTCCCCGGGAACCAATGCCCGGCCAGCGGCTTTCTATAGGGGTTCTCAGCGTCTCCCTTTCCGCAATCGAAACGGGACGTCATATCCATGTCAATGGCATCACCGTGAACAAAACAACTCAAACTGTCGAGAGCGCCGCCGCCGTCGGCGCTTTTCATATTGAGGATGTTTATCCGCTGATCGATGGCGGCCGCTTTCCTGTGAAGCGGATCGTCGGGGAGCCCATCGAAATCTGGGCGGATGTCTATCGTGACGGGCATGATGTTATGGCGGCGGCGCTGCTGTGGCGGCGCGAGCGCGACCGGGAATGGCGCCGCGAGCCGATGACCCATCACGGCAACGACCGCTGGGTCGGATCTTTCGTGCCGGACCAGCTCGGACACCATGTCTATGCGATCGAGGCCTGGACCGACGAATTCGCCACCTGGCGGCACGGCTTCGAACTCAAGCAAAAGGCCGGCGCCGATCTTACCCTCGATGCGATCGAAGGCGCGGGCATGCTCACCAAGGCGCAGGCCGGTGGACAAGCCGCGGCCGCCGTGATCCTCAAGCAATGCGAGGACTTTCTCCAGACCGGCGACGCCGCGCCTCTGCTCACCGCCGAACTGAAAGATGCCATGGCGGAGAGCCAGTTGCGGCCCGACCTGACACGATCGCAGCTGTTTCCATTGGTGGTGGACCGGCCGCGGGCGCGCTCCGGCGCCTGGTACGAGATGGTGCCGCGCAGCCAGGGACAGATTCCGGGCCGGCACGGCACATTCAAGGATAGCGTTGCGCGATTGCCCGACATCGCGGCGATGGGTTTTGACGTGGTCTATCTGACACCGATTCACCCGATCGGCCGCACCAACCGCAAGGGCCGCAACAACGCGGTGACTTCAATAGAAGGCGATCCCGGAAGCCCATACGCGATCGGCGCCGCCGAAGGCGGCCACGATGCGGTGCATCCGGAATTGGGCACGTTGGAGGATTTCCGTGAATTCGTCGCGGCGTGCAGCCGGCTTGAGATGGAAGTCGCGCTCGACTTCGCGATTCAATGCTCGCCGGACCACCCCTGGCTCAAGCAGCATCCGCAATGGTTCAGGCGTCGGCCGGACGGCTCGATGCGCTATGCGGAAAACCCGCCCAAGAAATATGAGGACATCGTCAATCCCGACTTTTCGTCGGAGGATGCCGGGGCGCTGTGGAACGCCTTGCGCGACGTTGTGCTGTTCTGGATCGAACAGGGGGTGAAGATTTTCAGGGTCGACAACCCCCACACCAAACCCTTCAGATTCTGGGAATGGCTGATCCGGGAAGTTCAGCTCCGCCATCCCGATGTCATCTTCCTCGCCGAAGCTTTTACGCGGCCCAAACTGATGAAGGGCCTCGCCAAGCTTGGCTTCACGCAATCCTACACCTACTTTACCTGGCGGACGCAGAAGTGGGAGCTGGAGCAGTATCTGACCGAACTGACCGCCTATCCGGAGCGCGATTACTATCGCCCGAATTTCTTCGTCAATACGCCGGATATCCTGCCCTGGCATCTGCAAAGCGGCGAGCCCTGGATGTTCAAATCCCGCGTCGCGCTTGCCGCCACGCTGTCAGCCAGCTACGGCATCTACAACGGATTCGAGCTTTTGGAACATGATCCAATTCCGGGCCGCGAGGAATATCTCGATTCCGAAAAATACGAGATCAAGGTGCGGGACTGGGACAAACCGGACAATATCAAGCCCTACATCCGCGATCTCAACCGCGCCCGCCGGGAAAACCCGGCGCTGCAGCAGACAAGCCAATTGCGCTTCCTTCCGGTCGATGACGGCAATGTCATCGGCTTCGTGAAAGAATCGGTCGATCAAACCAACACCGTCGCCGTCGCAATAGCGCTGTCGCGCGAGGTGCACGAATTCTGGCTTCCGCTTGGCGACGTCCAGCTCGGGACCGGCGGCGATCGCCGCCACGTCGCCGCGGTTGAGAACCTGATCACGGGCGAGCGCTATCCCGTCGAGTGGGGCGGCATTCGACTGCGGATCGATCCGGTGCGCGATCCCGCCTACCTGTTTCGCTGCCTGGCGTGAGCGACTCCATGAACCTCTTACCATCCATAGACGCAACCGAACGGCCGGTCACGGCGCTCGATGGCGACGACCTTTGGTACAAGGATGCCATCATCTATCAGCTCCACGTCAAGGCTTTTGCCGACAGCAACAATGACGGCATCGGCGATTTCGCAGGCTTGACCGAAAAGCTCGACTACCTGCAGGACCTCGGCGTCACCGCGCTGTGGCTATTGCCGTTCTATCCCTCGCCGGGCCGCGATGACGGCTATGACATCGCCGACTACGGGGCGATCAATCCCGATTTCGGGACCATGAAGGATTTCCGCCGCTTCATCGTCGAAGCCAAGAAGCGGGGCTTAAGGGTCATCACCGAACTCGTCATCAATCATACTTCCGACCAGCACCAGTGGTTCAAGCGCGCCCGCCGCAGCGATCCGAAGTCGAGCGCGCGCAACTGGTATGTCTGGAGCGATACCGACCAGAAATATGCGGGCACGCGGATCATCTTCACCGACACCGAGAAGTCGAACTGGACCTGGGACCCGGAAGCCGGCCAGTTCTATTGGCATCGCTTCTTCTCGCACCAGCCGGATCTCAATTACGACAATCCGCGCGTGGTCAGCGCCATCGCGCAAGTCATGAAGCGCTGGCTCGATAGCGGCGTCGATGGTTTCCGCCTCGATGCCATCCCCTATCTGTGCGAACGCGAGGGCACCAGCAACGAAAACCTCCCCGAAACCCACGCCATCATCAAGCAGCTGCGCGCCGAACTCGACGCTTACGCCAAGGGCAAATTGCTGCTGGCGGAGGCCAATCAATGGCCGGAGGATGTCCAGGAATATTTCGGCCAGGGCGATGAATGCCACATGGCCTACCATTTTCCGCTGATGCCGCGGATCTACATGGCGATTGCCCAGGAGGATCGTTTTCCGATTACCGACATTCTGCGCCAGACCCCGGATATCCCGGGCAATTGCCAGTGGGCGCTGTTCCTGCGCAACCATGACGAGCTGACCCTGGAAATGGTCACCGACGTCGAGCGCGACTATCTGTGGTCGACCTACGCCAACGATCCCCGCGCGCGCATCAATGTCGGCATCCGCCGGCGCCTGGCGCCGCTGATGGACAATGACCGGCGCAAGATCGAGTTGATGAACTCGCTGCTGCTGTCGTTTCCGGGGACGCCGATCATCTATTACGGCGATGAAATCGGCATGGGCGACAACATCTATCTCGGCGACCGCAATGGCGTGCGCACGCCGATGCAATGGACCCCCGACCGCAATGGCGGGTTCTCCCGCGCCGATCCGGCGCGGCTTTACGCGCCGCCGATCATGGATCCGGTCTATGGCTATGAATCGGTCAACGTCGAGGCGCAGTCACGCAGCCTGTCTTCGCTGCTCAGCTGGACCAAGCGGCTGATCTCGGTGCGCAAGTCCAATCTGGCGTTCGGCCGCGGCACCATGACGTTCATCCGGCCGGCCAATCGCGCGGTGCTTGCCTATGTCCGTCAGTACCGCGACGAGGTGATCCTCTGCGTCGCCAACCTGTCGCGTTCGGCGCAAGCGACCGAACTCGACCTTTCGGCATGGAAGGACCGCATTCCGCTGGAAATGCTTGGCCGTACCCGTTTCCCCGCGATCGGCGAACTGCCCTACATGATCACCCTGGGGCCCTACGGCTTTTACTGGTTCCAGCTCAAGGAGCGCGACAAATCGGAGCACGTCGCGCCATCGCTGGTCCCGGAATTCGAAACGCTGGTAGTGCCGCTCAACGCGACATGGGTGTCGCTCGCCCGCACCCGCAGCGTATTCGAACGCGACGTATTGCCGGGGCATCTGGCGCGAACGCGCTGGTACCCCGAGCGCTCGCCGAAGGCCATCCATCCGACGGTGACCGCGGCAATCCCGTTTTGCGACATTGGCGACAACAAACCCTGGCTTGCCCTTTTTGAAGCGACCCAGCGCGGCGAGAAGATGCGTTACGTGCTGCCGATGCGGATCGAGTGGGTGCGCTTCGATCGCGAGCGCTATAACCCCCACGCCTTTGCGGCGGTACGTCAGGGCGCGCGGGAAGGAACGTTGCTCGACGTTGCCACCGACCAGATCTTCATCGCGCTTTTGCTGCGCAATCTCCGGCAATCCCTGACCGTGGAAGAAGACGGCGTGCGCCTAGAATTCAGGCCAACCAGCAGGTTTTCGGACCGGCCGATCAAGCAGCCTGAGCACATACGCGCCGTCGAAACCGAACAATCCAACAGCACGGCGCTGGTAGACCATGACTACGTGGTCAAGATCTATCGAAAGCTTGAACCCGGCATCAATCCAGAGATCGAGATCGGGCGGTTTCTGACCGAGGTCGCAGGCTTCGCCAACACGCCTGCACTGCTCGGCAGCGTCGAACTCGTCGAGGGAGACAAGAGCAGCGCGATCGGAGTCGTTCACGCCTTTGTCGAAAATCAGGGCGACGCCTGGACCGTGATATCGGCCTATCTCGATCGCTTTGCCGATGAGCAGCGCCTTTTGGCGGGCAGCGAGCATCCCCGTGAAAGCGAGGAGCAGGTTCCCTATTTGCATTATATGGCCCAAATCGGAAGACGTGTTGCCGAAATGCATATCGCGCTCGCCGGCAGCCATCAACTTGCCGACTTTGCACCGGAGCCGACCCGGCCCGAGGACGTGCAACATTGGATCGAAGACGTGGCTGGCCGCGCCGACCGGGTGTTCGACGCATTGAAACAACGCCGCGATACCATCAAGGAAGCCGATCGCCTGCTGGTCGACGAACTGCTTGCACAACGCGCGAGCCTGAGGGAGCGCCTGGGCGCGCTGCTGCCGCCTGATATCGACGGCCTCAATATCCGCCATCATGGCGACTTCCATCTCGGACAGGTGCTGATCGTCAAGGACGATATCTTCATCATCGATTTCGAAGGCGAGCCCCGCCGGCCGCTGGAGGCGCGGCGGCGCAAGGGACCGGCGGCACGCGACGTCGCAGGCCTGATCCGTTCGGTCGACTATTCGGCAACCGCGGCGCTCGAGCGCGCGCTGAAGGTGGGGTCCGACGAGCACGGCAAGATTGCCGCCGCGCTGGCGGAATGGCGCGGCCGCTCGGCGGCGGCGTTTCTCGCCGCCTATCGCGAGAGCATGGCCGATCAACATCTGTGGCCGGCCGATCCGCAGGCTGCCAAGCAATTGCTGGATTTCTTTCTGCTCGAAAAAGCGTTCTACGAGATCGAATACGAGTTGGCCTACAGGCCTGAATGGCTGCGGGTCCCGCTGATGGGGCTGCTTCGAATACTGTATTCGCAACCAAACGAGGCCTCATGACCAAATTGCCCGCAGAGGCCTACGCGATTATCGAGGGCCGCCACTCCGACCCATTTCATTATCTCGGCCTCCACAAAGAGGGCGACAAGACGGTGGTGCGCGCGTTCCTGCCCGAGGCGTCGAACGTCGAGGCGATCGGCGAACATGGCGAAGCGGCGGCGCTGGCGCGCATTCATGACGCCGGCTTGTTTGCCGGCGCGCTTCCGAACGGCTCCAGGCGCTACCAGTTGCGCGCCCGTTTCGGCGAGACCGTGGTCGAACTCGACGACCCCTACCGGTTTCCGCCGGTTTTGAGCGACTTCGACCTGTATCTTCTGGGCGAAGGCACCCATCAGCGAATCTACGACAAGCTTGGCGCGCATCCGGTGACGCTGGATGGCGTTGCCGGCGTGGGCTTCGTCGTGCTCGCGCCCGATGCGCGGCGGGTCAGCGTGGTTGGTGATTTCAATTTCTGGGATGCACGGCGCCATCCGATGCGCGTGCGCGGGGTCGGCTATTGGGAGCTGTTCATTCCGCACGCCCAACCCGGCGATCATTACAAATTCGATATTGTCGGCCCCCGCGGCCAGCACCTGCCGCTGAAATCCGATCCGCTGGCATTTGCCACCGAGATGCGCCCGAAGACCGCATCGATCGTTTTCGACGAGGCCAGGCTGCCGCGTCCCCGGCCGGCCCCCGCCGATATCAACGCGCTCGGCGCGCCGATGTCGATCTACGAGGTCCACCTCGGCTCATGGCGGCGCAAGGGCCACAACGAATGGCTGACCTATCGCGACCTGGCGGAGCAGCTTCCGAGCTATGTCCGCGATCTCGGCTTCACCCACATCGAATTTTTGCCGGTCAGCGAACACCCGTTCGACGGCTCGTGGGGCTATCAGCCGACCGGCCTGTACGCGCCGACCAGCCGTTTTGGCGGACCGGAGGATTTTGCCGCTCTGGTGGATGCCTGCCATCGCGAAGGCCTTGGCGTGATGCTCGACTGGGTGCCCGGGCATTTTCCCGACGATCCGCATGGGCTGGGCAATTTCGACGGCACAGCGCTTTACGAGCACGCCAACCCGCTGCAGGGCCGTCATCTCGACTGGGGCACGCTGATTTACAATTACGGCCGCACCGAAGTGGTCAACTTCCTGGTGTCGAATGCGCTGTTCTGGCTGGAGCGTTATGGCATCGACGGCCTGCGCGTCGATGCGGTCGCCTCGATGCTGTATCTGGACTACAGCCGGCCCGCGGGAGGCTGGATCCCGAACAAATATGGCGGCCGGGAAAACCTCGACGCCATCGATTTCCTGCGCCGTTTCAATACCGAAGTGTTCGCCCATTTTCCGCAGGCCACCACGGCCGCGGAAGAATCAACCGCGTGGCCGCAGGTTTCGCGCCCGGTCGAATATGGCGGGCTGGGCTTTGGCTACAAATGGAATATGGGCTGGATGCACGACACGCTGAATTACATCAGCAAGGATCCTATACACCGCAAGCATCATCACGGCGACATCCTGTTCGGCCTGCACTACGCGTTTTCGGAAAATTTCATCCTGCCGCTGTCGCACGATGAAGTCGTCCACGGCAAGCGCTCGATCCTGGGGCGGATGCCCGGCGACGACTGGCAGCGCTTTGCTAACCTGCGCGCCTATTACAGCTTCATGTTCGCCCATCCCGGCAAGAAGCTGATGTTCATGGGCTGCGAGTTCGGCCAGGAGCGCGAATGGAGCCACGATCGCTCGCTCGACTGGCATCTGCTCGAGCAAAAGAAATATGCCGGCATCCAGTCCCTGATCCGCGATCTCAACAGGCTCTATCGCGCGTTGCCGGCGTTGCATGAGTTGGACTGCGATCAGGCCGGCTTCGAGTGGATCGTGACCGACGATGCCGGCGGCAACGTGTTCGCCTGGATCCGCAAAGGCAATGATGCGCGCGCCCGCTGCCTTGTGGTCGTGAATTTCTCGCCAAATGTGTATTACAACTACCGTGTCCGGGTGCCGTTTGCCGGCAAGTGGCGTGAGGTTCTCAATTCGGACTCCGCGCATTATGGCGGCAGCAATGTCGGGAATGTCGGCGAAGTCCAAACGCTGGACGGCCTGGTGCCCGAGCTCAATCTCACCATCCCGCCCCTGGCAGCTATATTTCTCGTACCGGAAAGCTAACGCATGCGACTGTCCGCGGGAACCTCCGCACGCCTCGGTGCAAGCTGGGACGGCCGGGGAACCAATTTCGCATTGTTCTCCGCCAACGCCCACAAGGTCGAGCTTTGCCTGTTCGACCCTCAGGGCCGTCGCGAGCTCGAACGCATCGAATTGCCCGAGCGCACCGAAGACGTCTGGCACGGTTATCTGAACGACGTTTCGCCCGGGCAGCTCTAC
>Ga0257153_1000031_pt1 | contig 12880 bp, 4 predicted proteins | sample DW10A_FD_185988 | JGI IMG/M metagenome (GOLD analysis project Ga0257153, IMG submission 185988) | Soil microbial communities from H.J. Andrews Experimental Forest, Oregon, United States - DW-10-A | ecosystem: Environmental > Terrestrial > Soil > Temperate forest > Bulk soil | place: USA: Oregon... | reverse complement strand
TTCCAGGTCCATGGTAATAATCGGTAATAATTCGCCATGCTTCGCTTTCAACTCAAGAAGACCCAGGTAACGCCGTTTAATTTTTCCAGGAAGCGTGACGACAATGCCCGCGGATTGCTGATTGCGACCCGAGGCGTGCAATTCCCCTATGCGTATTTCTCCGCTGCTGCAGTTCAAAAGCAGATTGTCTCCGGCGGACCGGACTCGAAGGAGATTGCAATTCGATCCCTGTTGCAGAAAAATCCTCTGACCGCCAGCCACAATGATCAGCTCTCCTGTTGGATCGGCGGCGATGGTCAGCTCGTGTGGGTGAAAAATGCCGAGAACGCCGATGCGAACCGTACGGGTTTGGGATTGCGCAAGCAGCGGGAAGCCGAGTGAGAGCAACAATAAACAAACACGGCGCATAGTCTCACTCTTCCATTTGGCGGAGCATTTGTCCCGCGGTTTCCGCGGCCTTAGCCCCGGCAACACCGTGGATGCGGACGAATAAAAGAATTTCCGGCTGATCCTCCGGCACAAGAGCAAGAACGAACCCATCCGCGGGGGCCCAGGGGGAATGCGTGCAAGGCGCGGTGCCCGTTTTCACCAGGGCCTTCGCATGCTTCAATTGACGGTCAACCGCGGCACCGGTGCCGCGCTGCGCTGATTGCCTCATCCCCTCGAGGATCTGGGAAACACCGGGCTGATTTTTGCGGCGATCCAGTTCAAGGTAGGCTTGGGCCATACGCGTGGGCGAAATACGCCACTGATCGCCCAAGCCAATTAGAGTAGCGCTTGTGACATTGGCATCAGGAAATTCCAACCCGAAGGCCAGCGCAACCGGCCTCAGCTGCTCCAGCGTGACGCCCTCCGCCAAACGCCGAAAGTAGGCATTACAGGAGACCGCAACGGCGGCGACGATATCGAGTTTTCCGTGAGGCTGAGGCTGCCAGCATCCATTCGATTTACCCTTGCATTCGTACATGGGATAGCGAAAATCATGGGCTTGGGCGTAGGCCAGCGCCGTAAACGGCTTCACCAGCGATCCCATGGGAATGGCCTTTTCAGAATTGTCCCAGTGGCTAGCCAGAACCGCGCCGGTTTTGACATCCAACAAAAGATAAGACGTCCCGCTCTTTGCGTAATCTCGCCGCAGAATCTGAACGGCGGATTGCGAGAATAGCGAAGCCGGAGGACTGGTTGAAGACTGCGTTTGCTGGCAACACGCGGGCACCGCGAGCAAGAGAAAGAGCGGAAGATGCCGCGCCCATCGGGGGCCTATTGCGCCCATGCGTAAATTACCGTTTGGGTTTGCCGGTCGCCGGCATCCCGAATCACGATTTTTTCGGATGAGATGTTCTTCAGAGTGAAACTCAAGCTGGCAAGGTTGTCGGAGAAAAACTCGGGACCTCCTCCATTTTGGGGAGATCCGGACCCCAGGTCGAGGATCTTCGTGAGCGCCGCGAAATTCTCCCGCTCCCGCTGATGATCAAATGATGCGGCCAGAATCGCGGCTGTGGCAACCGGCTTTTTGTTCATGCCCTCCAGCGCTGTGCTCAGAAGAGGTGCGCTATCCGAGATGATGAGGTATTTCCCACGCACAGCGACAGCGAGCGGCCAGAGACCGTCAAGCATGCTGTAGCCGGAGACGCTTTTCCATTCGATGCCCAATTGTCCGGTGGTGAATCCGGGCCGAACGAAATCCACCAGAGCGGCATGTACCGCGGGCTCCTCCCAATCGGATGTTCCCAGAAAAGCGACAGCCGAATGAATGCGGACAAACACTCCCGCGGAATCGCGCTCCGTGCCCTGGAGTTGCAACTGCGCGAGAACGTGGTTTTTGGCAAACACTGCTTGAAGAGAAGCGCTGCTATCCCCGGCAACAGAATTTTGTGCCGGTGTCTGATCGATCCTCGTCTCCAGGTCCGAGGCGGAGCCGGTCTCGCCCCCGCCAAGCTGCACCTGAGGTGCGAGTTTTTCCGGCGCGGCGGGTCCAAGATGCGGCGCCAGAATCTTGGCTGTCAGGAGCTCCAGGGAATCCTTCGGATCCGGATCGGCCTTCGCTTCGTAGATGCCGGTGTTCGCGGGAACCAAGCGGAGAATTTCGGCAACCGCGGCCGCGCCTTTTCCTTCCGAGCGGTCATGAACCGCATCTTTCCGCAGCAATGTGCGTTCCTCGTGATATTCTTTGCCCGAGCGTGTGAGATCGGAAATCGCGGCGGAGTATTGCTTCATGTCTGTGATGTTTTGCTGAACCCAGTAGGAACGGAAATACGGGCTTGGAACAATTTTCTCCAGGTTCAGAACCATTCGCAGGTCGCCCGGCGCACCAGTGGCTGCAACGGATCGTGACCACCACGGTTCTTCTTCGACGCAATGACCCTTACTCCCGGCAAGCAACTGGAGAGCTTCGGCCAACAAGTCTTCGCGCGTCGCCAATAAAAGGTAATCGCCGGCAATGGCGAACGCAATCTCTCGATCGGAGTCGGGGTCCTTGCGGTAAAAGAAATTGACGCCGCCCGCGGTGCGAGTTTCGAATTGCGACCTGGTTTGCCACAAGGCAGACTGCATGGAATCGGCGGGAGCACGCCGGGTGATGAAGAGGAATTGAAGCTTTCCAATGTCGTAAAGTGCCAGGGCGCTCTGTTTTCCCGCTGCCTGATGGAGCAAATCCGCACCCACCGGAACACCCGCGGCCTTCGCAAACTCGTCGCCGGCGCTTTGCAATCTCAACAGCAGGCGCGACTGCGAAAAGACATCGTGATTTTTGCTTTTCAGCCAGGCTTCTTTTTCCTGGGATTTATCCCAATCCGCCAGCAGCGAAGAAAAATCCTTGGCGTGCAGATATAGGACGGCGCCCGAAGGGACAAATCGCGAAAGTTGTGGTTCCGGTGGAGCAGCCACGCGATAGGCTCCAAAGGCTACGCCGAATATCCCGGCACAGAGCAGCACCACCAAGATAGTGCGTTTCATGGTTTTCTCCCTGCTTTCGCGGGCAATTTTCCCGGTCTCCCCGCCAGGGCAGTCAGCCGCGGCCGCACCAGACGATCCTGCTCAAGTTCGGCGTGCAGGATAGGTTGACGAGCCGCGTTTGTGCGTTGGCGCCGCAAACGCGTTTTGACTTCCAGAAGTTGTGTAGTGATGCGTGTGCGCTCAGCTGCCGACTTTTCAAGTTTTTGCGCGATTTTGAGATAGGAGGCGGCCTCGTCCAAACGATCGAGGCGAATCAAGGCCAGAGCAACTTCGCGTGCCAGTTGGGATTGTTGAGAGAGAGGCAGAGCGAGGTTTGATGGACTCTGTACTTCAGTTTGGCTGGCATCCGTCTCCTCGTCCGTGCCGATAGTTTCTTCGTCACCGGAATTTCCAGAAGCGACACGGCCCAGCAGCTTCTTCTGCAACAACTGCTCGATCGAGGACAGGGCAAGCTCATCGGCGGGGATGGAGATGGTCGCGCGAAAGAACGGCACGCGCGCATCCTCTCTCGATGGCGAATCCGCCAACGCTTTCGCAAGGATCGCCATTTTGTCCCGGACATTGGGCGCATTCTGCGCCGCGGCGAGCCGCGAATCGTAGAAATAAGGATGGTCCGACGCAACCGGCGTGATGTTCTTCGCTCCCGCCGCAAGAAGTTTTAACTCCGCACTGCCAAGCTCTGCGGGCTGGGGCAATCCTGCCATCGCCGCGGCGGCTTGCACGCGAAGAGCATAGGGATTCTCGGGTGCAGCGGAAAGCTTGGCCAGGCTTTGCGCGGCCGCGTTCTGATCCTGTGCCACCAGGAGTTGTGCTTTGCTGAGCCTGAGACGGAACGAGGGCTCCCACGGAGTTGCATGCGCAAGCGGCTCGAGGAACACAAGAGCTTCCGCGGGATGGCCTGTCCTTTCAAACAGCGCCGCCGATGAATCCATGTTCTGATACGCGTCGCCGGCAACGAGGACCAGCCTCTTCAGCAAAGTGACCGCCCCCGCCACGTCGCCGTCCGCAATCCGAATTTCGGCCAGACCAAGGAAATTCGTCGCAACCAGCTGGTGCTCTTCCAATTGTCGAGCGAACACAAATTCAAGGATTTTCGTGGCCGATTGCTTATCGCCGCCGTCAAAAAGCTGCCGAGCGCCAATCCGCAGGCTTTCCGCGGGGGGCGCGGTTTGCGGCGCCGACTTATATCCGGAGAGGACCGTGTCCAAAGTTCCCAATTGCGCTGCACACTGCATTTCGTAGAGCACAAGAGCCGCGGAATCCGAAATCGTGGCGTTTTTCCGCAGCGCAGAAACTTCATCCGCGGCCCGGGTGAATTGCTTTGTATCGGACAGGTATTTCACCCACCGAAGTTGCCAGGTCCACAAAGCCGACTTCGCGTTTTCCTGCTCCAAGCCTTCGGCCTTGGCCACTCCCGCCAGCTTGGCTTCCAGGATTCGTTGGAAAATTGGCGCGCGGTTTGCAATCGGAATCCATTGAACATCCGCGACATCCTCGAGTACAACCGTGGGATCTGGCGCGGCCAGAGAAAGGTCGAGCAGCCATGCCGTAGCGGCCGTTGGGTCGCTTTCGGCGAGATAGGCGCTGTGTAGCAGCGCGTTCGAACGATAATTCCCGTTACGGCGGAGATAAGCGCGGAGGAGTTGATCAACTTCCGGCTTCGCGTCTTGGAAGGCGCCGTGGGTCCGTACGTGATCGAGCGCCCGGCCAAAATCCGCCCAGAAGCTCTCCGTCAAACGTACGTTGTTCACCTGATTAAGCTGCTCAGCAAAGAACAGTTTCCATTGCGCAACGGCTTGGGCCCGGTTCTTGTCCTTGAAGTAGGCGAGCGCGAGCTTGTCGTGGACCTCCACGCGCGTGGGGGCGAGCTCCAGCGTGTAATCGTACTGCCCTATGGCCTTGCGGACGTCTCCGTGCTCCAGGTAAAAATCTCCGAGCGAAAGAGAGGCATTCGGCGATGCGGGACTGTGCTCTAATTCGGCCGGCAGGAAATCCTCCGGCGCGTCCAGCCGGGTGTCCGCAAGGTATTCGCCGTACCTCGAGGCGTAGTAGAACCAGATATCGCCGGCGAGTTGATTGTCGCGATTGACGGGTTTGCCCACCCGCTCACCGATGGTCTGATCGCCTAGCGCGTATACGAACGCAGCTTTGATTGGCTGCAGAGGCTCAGCAAAATACAAGCCGGTAAGCGCAGTGTAGGATTTGCTCCAAACCGGCGGCCGCATGTTGCCGCGGGCTGCGACCACGGCATGAGCCAATTCTGCATCTCCGTTTGCCAACACGAAATCCGAGGCTGGCTGCCCCCACGGCAACCATGATCCGGCCACCTGCACCAGCTGTTGCGGGTTTTTCCTCAGCAGCAGCGTGAACCAGCGAGTTTGGTTCGCGCCGCCGAGGTTTGCGGGACCCAGACTGGAGAGCAGGCGCAACTCGTTGTCACTATCGCCCACGGCGCGGTAGGCCTCGGCGGCGTTCAGAAGGGTTGTGGAGCGAAGCTCCGGCCGCACGCGTGTTGCAAAGCCTTCCAGTTGCTCACCAAGCTCGGCAAACTTCAGCCGCTGCCGTTGAAGCTGCGCGAATTCCGTCATCTGGCCCATCCAACCGGCCTGATCTCTGAAGGAGTTCATCATCAACTCATAGCGCCACGCGGCTTCTCTGTCGGCCAATCCGGCCGCCTGCACCAGCGGAATGGCCAATTCTTTTGCGGTTTCGGCGGGCATGGGAGCGCGCAGCGCCTGGGCAAAGTTTGAAAACGTTACCTTTTCTTCCGGCGTGAAATAGCGAGCCACGGTAGAACCCATTTCCACCAGCGCAGCGTGCATGCCGCTCCGGGCAGATTCCTGACGGGTAGCAAGGACACGCTCGCGCCATTGCCTGTCGGAAATGCCGGAAATCCCAGTTTTGGCAACCTGCTCTTTCAGGACAGGAAGTGAATTCGACGCTGCATTCATGGCGTTTTGAAGAGTGGCGTGCGCCTTTTCATGCTGTCGGAGCCGAGTCATGAGGCGAACATAGATTTTTGCGCCGTCGTGATTTTCGGGAGCGGCGAGGAGTTCATCGCCAGCGGCGCGTACGCCTTGCTCCGCGAAGCTTCTTGCGGGTTCCAGGATGCCCCAAGCCTCAAGCCGGCGCGCCACCTCAAAATAGTTCGCCGCGCGCTCCGGAGCCGCGTCAATCAGCGCCCTCTTGAGTGCAGCGACGGCGTCCGCGCTCCGCCCCTGGCGTGCGCGTACCTCCGCGATCTTCTCCATCCACTTCGGGTCCTTGTAGGCCAGCTGGTAGAGGTGCTCGTAGTCGCCGGCCGCATCGTCAAACCGCAGCAAGCGCTCTTCCAGCGTCGCGCGCGCGATGCGAAGGTCGCTGCGATCGGGACGAATCGTAATCGCCTTGCCATACGAATCGATCGCGGCCGGAAAATGTTCCAGACTGCCTTGCATCCGGGCCAACACCATGGACCAGCGGTAATCGCGAGGCGATTGTTGAATCGTCTTCGAATAGAAATCGAGGAGCTGTTTTTCACGCTGGTACCGCTGGGAGTACAGTGCGGCTTCTGTCGCAAGACCCTCGTCTTCCGGAAAATTGTTGATCAACTCGATGTATTGATCGAGGGCGCCGGGATAATCCTTCAGTTGTGTGAGCGCAGGGATTAGTCCCCGGCGCAGGGTAGCGATTCGGTTTTTGCGGTCGTCGGCAGCGAGAGGCGCATTGCGAAACAAGGCGATTTTATCCAGATAAAATTGCTTCAACCCCGGTGAATCGCCCTCTTGTGCGTAGGTGTCCGCCATGGCTGCAAGGTACTGGCTGTCGTATGGCGAACCCTTCAAGAGGGTGTCCAGCAACGCTCGCCCCTGCTGAAAATCCCTGGCTTCCGTGGATTTGCGCGCGGCTTCAAACGAGAATTGTGCGCTGAGCTGGGGATAGGCATCCTTGGCGGCTTGCCGCAGAACAGTGATTGCCTGCGGGTAGAGTTTCACTCGCCAATAGAAGTCCACAGTAGAGCGCACTACGCCCAGGATTTTCGGATTGGCTTGATACAGCGCCTCAATGTTGCGCTGAGCCGCGGCAAAATCTTTTTTGCTCTCATAGAATCGCACCAAAGCGTAGCGCAATCGCATCCGGGTCACCGGGTCGGTGGCCAGCGCAGCTTGCTTCTCCAGCGCTTTCTGCCGGACAGATTCAAGGGACCGCTGCTGGGCAATCGATTCGATGGCCGCGACCTGTTCCATGGTTCCGGCGTGTTCCAGTGCCGCGGCGAGGAACGCAGCCATTTCCGGCGCACGATTCGCGGCTTCCAGTATGCGCAAGCGGAGATTGATGGCCGGCAGGGAGTAGCGCGAATCCACGGCCAGCTTTTCGGTCGTGTCATTCACAGGATCCCGCAGCTTCGGGCGGCGGGCCAGCTCTATAAGCCGTCCCATGGCGGGCGAGTCTCCGCCGGCCGCGACGGCAGCGGCAGCATACTCGTGGACAGCCCTGGGATAATCCTTCCGGGTTTCGTAAATCGCGCCCTCTTCGTATCCGTACAATGTGGGATTGTCCAATTTCTTTCGGCCTTCATCCAAAAGGCGCAGTGCATTGTTGAAATCGAAATAGTCCCAGTAGATGGTTGCCGCATCCAGGTAGCCTCCCGATTCTCCCGGTGACACATTAGGAATGCGTTCCCAATATGGAGCCGCCTGCTGGAACAGGTCTCTATCCGAATAGATGTCGCCGATGTGCGCAAGAATTTCTGTGTTACCGGGATTCGCGGCAAGAAGATTTTCTTCCACTTTTACAGCGACTGCTGTCTTTGAAGAATCGAAATAGGCGAGCGAGCGAAACACCGAGGACGCATTTCGATCGAGTTGCTGCTCTGCGGGATAAACCTCCGCCAGAGTCTTCAACACCGGCGCGCTCTCTTCGAAGTGCGAGCGCCAGATTTCGGCCTCTGCCATTTCCGTTGCCGCGGCCGGGTTTTTCCTGACGAATTCTGCCCACTCCGGCGTGTCTGGCTGGAGCGCCGACTGGCGCAAGGCGTTCAACTCGTGTTCCAACTGGCGGCTAGCCGAGAGATATTCAAAGTATTCGTTTCGCAGTCTGGCATCTTCAAACCAGTGCTGGCGAATCAGTGCGAGCCAGGCGGCTTGGTCGTAGGTCGGCGTGGATTGATAGGCTTGCAACAAATTGTTAACAAAATAAAGATTATGGGGAAATCGCGCATTGGCGTACTGGTTCAATCGCAGATACATAGCCGGAGTGCTTGCGCCAACCGAGGCAAAGTAGGTTTCAAGGACGCTGCCATCGAACTGTTTCACGGCATCTTGGGTGAGCTGCTGGAGTTGCGAATATTTCCGATAACGCAGATAGAGGCGCGCCAGCTTGCTATACCAGGACGGATCGGCAAATCGGGAGAAGGCGCGACGGTAGACTTCCTCTTCTTCCAGGCTGAGATTGTTTTGCTGGAGGAAAGTGGCAAGACGCTCGTACAGCCCCGGATCGTCGGGGTTGTGATCGATTTCGCGCCGCAACACCCCGAGCGCCTGGGGAACCTCTTTCAGCTGCGCCAGCCGGGCCAGATAGCGCTCCAGGACTCGTGAATATTCGGGGGAGCGAGGGCCGGTTCCTCGTGTTTCCGTGTCTCGCCCTACTTGAAAGGCGGAGGCAGTCGGTTGGGAAGGCGTGGGGGGTGTTTCGCGCCCCTCGCCCCCATCCTCGCCTTCGCTCTCTTGATTCGCTGGCTGCTGGAAGCGCTGGTAGGCTTGGGAAACGCCAAAGCTCTCGTTGTTGGCAACCGACTTGCCAAGGGGAATATTGTCTGCATGGGCGGCAAGTTCCTGCAGAATTGCATCATAAATCGCGAATTCATCTTGCGGCTTTTGCAGACGCGCATCCGCGTCCGCCATCAAAAGCGCCACGCGCGTGCGGTCACTGGATTTGGGAAAAGTGGCAAGAAATTCCGTTCCGCCCTTAAGTACGGCTTCGCTCTGACCGTTGCTTGCATAAAACTCGAGCAGCTTCACGTGCAAATCGGGGCGGCCCTGTGCGTTTGGAAAGTTTTTGTCCAGGAGGGCCAGCAATTCGGCTGCACGCGACCGGTGAAAATAGGAATACGCGCGCAATTCCTCCGCAGAGTAGGCGCTCCCTGGCGAAGTTGTGTTCAAGATCAGGGAAAGAATCCCGTTGAGGTAGCCAGGGCCCGGATCCATCGTGGCGATATCCTTGTACATGGACAAGTCCCCGCTGCCCAACCGGATTGGGGATTCCGGGGAGGTCAGAAGCATGTCCGTCAACCGGGTAAGTGCGCGCTCCTGGGATTCAGCCGGGCCTTTACTGCTATAGAGCGCAAAGTAATACCGCGCCGCTTCCGGATACGAGTGGATATCCTCAAGCAAGCGCCCGCAAACGTATAGTTCTTGCGGAGTCCACGAAGATTTCGCGGTTTCTTTGTGCAGCCCCAGGTTCGTGATCGCCTCTTGCGCGGCGTCCAGCTTCCCCTGTTGCTGGTAATAATAGAAGACGCGCGCGGTGGCATTGAGGTCTTCCGGATTCTTGTTGAGGGCGGCGCGGGCCTCATCAAGAGACTTGCGTAAGCCTTGCGTTTGAGCCAGCAGGTCGAAATACCCTTTTACAAGCTCTGGCTGCCAGAGGGGCCGGAAACTCTTCTCGTACACCGCCAGGCCCTGTTGAATCGACCCCTGCCTGTACTCCACCAGCGCCCTGGCCTTCACGGGGAAAATCTCATCGCCGGGAAACTGTTTCTGGTGGGAAGCAATCAACTGGTTTGCTGCATCAAACTCTTTTTGCGCGACAAGAAAGTCCAGGAAGCGCGCGTACAGCTGTTCTTCGCCGGGATAGCGGGCAATCCACCCATGGTACGTTGCAATGGCGGGTTCCTTTCCCAACGCTTGAGCCTGAATAATTCCGAGAATGCGTTCGAACGCGTTCCACGAACTCTGCTGATTGGGCAAATTGAATTTCTCCGCGGACGTTGAAGGGGAATTCCCCAAGTTTCGCAGGACTGCGATCTCCTCCTGCGGGCGCAAGCGGCGATGATAGAAATCAGCAAGGTCCAACTGGGCGGCCGCTTTATTTGTGGCTTTCCCGGAATACAGCTTCCAGTCCGTCTCGGCGGAGGCAAAATCGAGTCGCCGCTCATCCTCAAGGGCGGCCAGCGAATTCAGATCCGCGTTCGTCGGCTGTTGCTGAATCAACTCCCCGAGCGCTGGGCCCGTTTCGGCGGGTGGTCGCCGGAAAAGTACGTCGCCATAAGGCAATTGCATGCCGCGAAATAAGGCGCGTTCCACATCGGTTTTTGCTTCGATGTTGCGAATCCAGGCTGGCAGCTCGCCTTTGGCGGACAACGCAAAACCCGCGACAATTACAAGCAGCAAAGCTCCGCCGACACGCCGAGTGCGATTGGGCGCGAAATCACGGAACGATTTCAATGTCCACCCCCTGAGAACCCATGTTGTGCGCGATGTCTTCCGCCGTGACGGTCAAATGATACGTTCCTGGAATCATCTGATCTGGAATGAACAATTCCCCGGTGTTCGTCCCGGCCTTCGCGTCCCAGCGCAGACTCACGGGTGCGACACCTTCCAGTCGCGCCACAAGTGTCCGGGTGTTTTGCGAGGCGGCAACTTTCAACCCAAGCAGTTCGCCGCGCCGGTAGCGTGTTTTTGGCAGCTTGATCTGAACTGTCGGAGACTTGCTGGCGATAACGAACGTTTTCGATTCGCGATAGGTTTGGCCGAAACGGTCGCGCATCACCAACCGTACGGGATAGGTTCCGTCCGGCAAGTCCGTCGGGACCAGAAATCGCGTCTGCCAGGTATCCTCGTCAGGCAGATATCTCAGCTTTTTTACCAATCCAAAAGGAAACAGCGCCACAACGGAGACAATCGCCGGGTCGGTCTTCACACGGATTACCGGATCTCCGGGCCGAATCACACGCGGCCGCAGCAGTGCCCGAGGCGCCGCCAGGAACGACGTGTACGGAGTAACAAACTTATATTGGCGCGACAACCGGATGATTTCGTCGATGGACGCCGCGTCCTCACCCTCACGCTCGATTTTCTCCAGCAGCGCATCAACGCGAGCACGCGCCCAGAGCCTGGGGAGTTGGGGATGCTCGGCGGATTCGCGCGGCAGGCTCGCTTTAGACGAGATGGAGAGTGGCGTTCCGTCTCTCACTCCGTGAACGGTAAAGCCAACCTCTTGCCCCGGCTTTTGATAGCGGCCGACCCAGGCCGCGCGCGAACCGGCGAATGCCGCATCCTGCAAGGGGTAGACGGTATCCACCGCAGACTCCGGCGAAACCGTTAGTCCCAACTGACCAACCGGGCTGCGCCCAATTTTGGAAAGAAAAGAAGTCAGTTTGAACTCGAGCGGCTCTGTTGAAAGCACGCTCTCAAGGACGCCGTCATTGCGGGCCAGAAGCTTGAACAGCGGCAAATTGGCATCGTCGCCTACGCCAAAGATGTAGGTTTTGGGACGGTTTGTCATGGGCAAACGCTTCCATTCGTTCTCATACGCTGACGCCAGCTTTGCGTTTCGAATCTGGCCCTCGGTGGCTCCGCCGTCGCTCATCAGCACCAGATAAGTGCTCCCAGCGGAAGCATTGGATTCGCGCAAAGCTTCCTGAAGCGCCTTCTGAAGATTGGTGCCGCCCCGCAATCGGCTGGCTCGCACGAAGTCCAGGGCGCGCTGCACGTTGTTGCTGTCGGCTGCGACCGCGGCCGGTTGAAACGGCTGAATTTGGCTATTGAAGAGAATCAGATTGAATTTATCTTCCGGTTTCAGGGCGCGAAGCAGAGTTTCAAGCGCCCGATAGCTGCGTTCGAGCTTTTCCCACTGCATGGAAAGCGATGTGTCGAAAAGAATCAACACGGTTTTTGCCGGGGCTCCGCCCGTGGAAGGGTTCTCCTTCGTCCCGCTGTTGCTCGCCCCAGGACCCAACAGGGCATCCACAGCGAAGAATCCCGGCTCGTTGGTGCTCTGAATCGGAGCAGTCTCGGTCGGCGATGGCTGTGCGCTGACCGGATTTCTGTGCGTGATTACCGCAAGCGTGTCGCCTCCCGCTTTGTCGATATCAAAGTTGGCAACGAAGTCTTCCGTAAGGTTGACGTTCTCGCCTTCGAACGTGGCGCGCACAATGTGCGGTGTGTTCTCCGCGAACCGGAACGGGTAAATCTTCGCCGGCTCCTGGAAGTTGGTCAGCGCGTGGGCTGCTCGCAATTCGAAGTTGATCTTGAGATGGCGGGCAATCTGGGCCTGGTAGGCGTCGGGCCGCAGGGGAATCGCGAAATAGGATTTGAGATTTTCCACGGGAATGGTTTCGTGGTATTCGAATTCCAGGCGCTTCGTGCCGTACGCGGGAATGGGAACGATTCGCGCGCTGAAAATGGCGCTGCGCTTGGCTTCCTCAGCGCCGCGCTCCCCCATCTGCAGTAACCCCGGATCGATCGATTGTTGTTTCAGCTCGTTGTAGATCTCACCGGCGCGTTTCCGTTCTAGAATAACCGCCGGAATGCGCACAGGCCCGTCCCAGACGGCAAAGTCCGAAACTGTGGCGCGGCTGGGCAGGGCGAAAATGTAATTCCCTTCCTCGATGCGTCCCGTGTGATTGGCGAAGATCTGCCGTACAAAAACACGGGCGTCGCCGTTATCGATCTGCACCGTGATCTCCATTTCCTCCAGCGAAAGGATCGAGGGATCTGGTTGCGCTTTATCACGCGGGATTAACACTCCCCCATCCGGGAATGCAGCCACGGGCGCCAACAGCAAAAGCAAGATGATGCTTAATGTTCGATTCATGGCTGGAGCTTGTTCTCCTCGACACGGACCAAGCCATTGTCTGTGCCTACATAGATGTACCCGTTGCCTTCGGCCAGGGCGGTCACATTCGCGGAGGGCAGGCCGTCGGTAAGGATGGTCCAGCGCTGCT
>Ga0257153_1000030_pt1 | contig 12970 bp, 13 predicted proteins | sample DW10A_FD_185988 | JGI IMG/M metagenome (GOLD analysis project Ga0257153, IMG submission 185988) | Soil microbial communities from H.J. Andrews Experimental Forest, Oregon, United States - DW-10-A | ecosystem: Environmental > Terrestrial > Soil > Temperate forest > Bulk soil | place: USA: Oregon... | reverse complement strand
CCGCGAGATGCGGACGAAACCACCGAGTGCGCTCGGACCTGTCGCATCGGCCCTCTCGGACCGTGCGTGGGCCCTACCGGCGAAGGCGACCACGAGACCGCCTACGATCAGTTCGCGCCGGGAAATCGCCAGGGGTCCGGTCATCTGCGCGAAGCCGATTTGATCGCCGCGCGTATACGCGCGTAGGTCGCGCAGCGGCAGATGTTTCCGGCCATCGCCGCGTCAATTTCAGCGTCGTCAGGAGCGGGATTGCGCTCGATGAGAGCTGCCGCGCTCATAATCTGGCCCGATTGACAATAGCCGCATTGGACGACTTCGAGATCGAGCCACGCTTGCTGGATCCTGCGCCCGCTCTCGGTTTGCCCGATGGCCTCTATCGTAGTCACTTTGCGCAAGCCGACGTTCGCTGCTGGTAACATGCAGGAACGAACCGGCCGGCCGTTGACATGCACGGTACAAGCGCCGCATTGCGCGATTCCGCATCCGAATTTGGTGCCCTTGAGATTCAGGAGTTCGCGCAGAACCCAGAGCAAAGGCATGTCGTCAGGAGCCTGTACTGCATAGTCGCGCCCGTTGATGTTGAGCGATATCATCTGTCGTCCCAATCCGTTCTACGGTTTCAACCGTTCCAACCTCTGAGGAAGTCGAGAAGCAGCTTGTTAACGACTTCCGGCTGTTCTTCCTGCGGGAGATGGCCGCAATTTCTGATCGGGGCCACGGAGAGATTTTCCGCCATCTCGCTCCAGATCGCCTTCATGTCGAACAGACGGCCGACGGCCCCGAAGTCTTCTCCCCAAAGCGAAAGGACGGGGCACCGGATTTTCCGATCGGCGTCTTCGAGATCGTGCGCTATGTCTTCTCCGCTGGCGCGATAGTCCGACATCGCGCCCCGTACTGCGCCGGGTGCACTGTAGGCCTTCACGTAGATCTCGAATGCCTCGCCGGAGATCGTCGTCGGATCGTGGCACCAATCGGAAAAGAAGTGACGGAGCCAAATGTCCTCGCGGCCCGCGATCAGTGCCTCCGGCAAATCGGAAATCTGATGAAACATGAAAAACCAATATTCGCGCGCGACCTTCGCGTTCATTTCGCGCGCGACAATTCGGGTCGGAACGTTGTCCATGACGACCAGGCGGTCGACCAGTTCAGGGTGATCCTTGACCAGACGGGTGGCGACCCGCGCGCCGCGGTCGTGTCCGACCAGTGCGACCCGCCCGACGCCGAGCGTCTCCAGGAGCTCGACGACATCGTTGGCCATCGTCCTCTTGTCGTAGCCCTTCGACGGCTTGTCGGTCTCGCCGTATCCGCGCAAATCCGGAGCTATCACCCGATAGTGACGGGCAAGCGCTGGAATCTGGAAGCGCCAAGCGAAGCTGGTCTCGGGAAACCCGTGTAGCAAGATGACTGGCGGGCCAACCCCGGCCTCAAGGTAGAATTGTCTGATGCCATTGGCCCGGCACGTGGTTCGCCGAATTGAGAAAGCCGCCTTTGCAACTTGCGGGTCTCGCTGCGGTAACGCTTCGGCCAGAACTGAAGTCATGGAGAGTTTCGGGATCCGTTGGCAAGCCGCCCTTCTGGCATGAGATAAGGCGGGGCCAACGGCTAGTCTTGAATGCCGCTGCGATGAATTGAACGTCCATGCTGCTTTTCATTCATGGCGTTGGCAACCGGCAGATCAATCGCCGGAAGCCGATCAGACTCCGACAGAGCGCAAAAAACCAAATCCTTTCACTGCAAATGCGAGTCATAGCAGGGCTGACTTCCTTCAATAGGGCCGACCACGACGTTCTGTCGAGAGGCTTGCGCAGAGCTGAGCCGGGCGAAATCCACAGCAGCCGCGATAGGCGCTTGGACGATGCGCAAATCCGACTCCCGCTGCCGCAACCGCGCGCGGCCACGCCGAGCGGGACTCCTGGCTGTCAGCAAATTTGAGAAACACTCATGGAGGCGGGGTGCCCCGCTTCATCCTTCCGAGCAAGATGACTTCGCTTTGTCGTTGACCCTATCCCAGATCGGCGGCGATCCAACTACGGTTCGCAACGAAGCAATGAACGCGGTTACTTTTGCGGGCGGTTCCGCCAGCGCCCTCAGCACATAGACTCCACCCGCTTCGCCGCCTGCGCCAACCTCTGTCGCCAGAAGACGTCTCAATGAACCAGCCGCGATGTCCTGCCCAACGACCCAGCCTGGCAAAAGAGCAATGCCAAAACCGGACAACGCTGCCTCTCGTAGTGCTTCGAAGTCATCGCATCGGAACACATCCCGGACACCGGCGAGCTGTTGATTCGCGTTTCCAAGCACACGGGACCAACCCAGCGCATCCGAGCGATGCATCTTATCGAGCAAGCGATGGCCTGCCAACGCTGCGATTGATTTCGGCCGGCCAGATTTGGCGAGATAGTGCGGGCTTGCGACCAGTCGCATTTCATGCGGGGCCAGCTTCGTCGCGATCAGAGAACTGTCCGCGAGTTGGCCGGCTCGAATGACGGCGTCCAGTCGCTCGGTCACCGGATCGGCGATGCGTTCCGTCAAATCGAGTTCGGCGTTCAGCTCCGGATGTTCCGACATCAAGGCGTCAAGAGCGGGCACTACATAGCGCTTGCCGAAGGTCGGAAGACAGGCAATCCGCAACACCCCGCTTACAGCGCCGGTGAGCGCAAGAACCTCGGCCCGCAAATCGACAAGGTCGTCAAGGACCGGTTGCGCTCGATGCAATACCAATTGACCAGCACTGGTTGGTACCAACGCGCGGGTAGAACGGGTCAATAGCGGCACACCCAAACCCGCTTCGAGCGCGTCGATCTGTCGTACAATCGAGGAGTGCGTCACGGATCGCCGGCGCGCAACGGCCGAGAAGCTGCCAAGGCGGCAGACTTCAACGAAGACCGAAAGATACTCGGCGAACCTCACGTTTTCCATCTGTGCATTTTGTGCACAGTCGTTTCCGCCGGACAACCCCTTAAACAGCTATGGCCGGTTTCCTAGCTCTCTTCTGTCCAATCGTCGCGGAGTCAGCGCAAAATCAATGCGCAAGGATCCTTGTCATGGATCAAATCGCATCAGGAGATCATCTATGAGCGCAGAAGACGTCCACTCCAAGCAGCCGCGCGACTTCGATCCGGTCAACTTTACTGTCGTACCGCCACGAAGGTTTGAGGACTTACGCGTCGGCGACGTTTTCCGCGCGCCGAGCCGCACACTCACAGATGCCCACGCCGCCGCCTTCCAAACGGTTTCGGCTGACAATCATCCTATCCACTACGATGTGGAATACGCACGACGGCATGGGCATATTGCTCCCGTAGTGCATGGCTTGCAGGTTTTCGCCTTCACGGCTCCAGGTGCTACGCTCTTTCCGCAATACATCGGCGACGTTTTCGTTGCGTTTACCAGTGCATCATGCAAATTCCTCAAGGAGGTGCACTCTGGAGATACGCTCTATCCTGCACTGGAAATTATCGCGCTTACACCGCAAGGAGACACCGGTACAGTGACCACGCGGGCAACGGTGCACAACCAACGAGGTGAACTCGTTCTCGATGGCCAGCATCAGTACGCGCTGAAAACCTCATCCAAGGCTGGAAAGTAGCGAGTGCAGCTTATGGGTGCGAGCGTAGAAGTCACCGAGACAAGTCGCGATTGCCGAGATCTTCACCTGAAGCGCTCTTCCTTGGGGCCGGCTTAGCACGCCATTCTCGTTCGAAACCGACTTCGAGAATATTCCGCTGATTAAGCAAACCTTCGAGGCTGCCATCCCTCACTCGTGGAGGTGACCCATCGAAAGCAACGGCGGTTACAGAGCTTTGCGTGGCGCCGAAGACTCGATAGCCGTGATCCGGCTCGCCGCAGTGCGTCGTCTCCCGTCACAACGCCCATCTTCGAGATATCTTCGCCAAAAACCGAACTCTTTTGGCGAACCATGAGATCGGAACAATAACGCTAGAAAGGACTACCAAGTGACTGACATCATTCTTGACGACAAAATCCTGTCGTCGTCCGCTTACAGCCATGTAATCGCTGTTCCACAGGCGAAAATCGACATTGCCGACTGGCTGTTCAATCTCGCTGAAGCGGAATATCAGCGATGCTGTCCGCCGGATCACATAAGCTGTGGTTCGACCTTCACCGACGACGGCACCCGGATGTCAATCAACGTCGAGATGATTGGACAGACACTGATGATCCAGCATTATGTCGCGGAGACCGCTACAGCGCATCTCTGCCGCATGATCTCCACGTCGGATGCGTTCACGCCAAACGGCCGCACGCGCGTGCAGATCATCTGGACGCTCAGCGTGAAACCCGTCGACGACACTCACTGCGAATATACCAACAGCGTTATCGCCCATCCCACGGCGGCGTTCATGGACTTCATCGCCGCGCATAACATCAGCTTCGAACAGGCCGCCGCCGCCCGGCAACGCGATGGTGGGGAGCATAATCGGCGCGAAACTCCTCTGTACGCGCAGAGCATCGCACACCGGGAGTTGGCCCGATAGTTCCGACTGACTACCTTGATCAACAATGCCCGCTAGCGATGTCGTTCCTCGGGGCCACGTACGGACCGTAACAACATGAAGTCGTTGTGGCCCGTCCCGTCGCACGGAGTGCAAATGGCGAAGATCGGTTAGCCGTGTGCTTCACTTCGCCGAAATTTAGGAGAGTAGACAATGATGCCACCCGACTTCACCAGTCCGCGAGAGGCCGCTCGGCCATTCACCCCAAAACTGAGCGCGTTGAGCGAGAGTCCGCTCTACGACAAGGTCTGGGAGGATTCCGATCTGTCAAAGCGAGATCGCAGCCTTATAACGGTCGCGGCATTGGTCTGCTTGGGACGGATGGATGAGTTACCTGCGCATCTTCATCGTGCAATTGATAACGGTGTTACTGAGACTGAGCTGGCAGCCACCATCACGCACCTTGCCTTCTACGCTGGCTTCCCGGCCGCAATTTCCGCTTCGGCAGTAGCCAACCGCACCTTGCGCCAATCTCCTTAAGTGGTGCGAATATGTCATCCTTCACCTCGCATACGCCCGCCAACTCCTCGGGAGTCCACACCCGATCTCGTCAAGTCACGGATGATAGTCCGTGTCGAAAACCATGACTGACGGTCTTCGTAAAAATCTCCAGTTTGGCCCTTTTGAGCTTTCGATCAGGGAGAGGGTGCTTCGGCGCGACGGCGTGGCGCTGCCCCTTGGCGACAGGGCCCTCGACATCTTGAGCTACCTTGCCGAGCGTCCGGGTGAGGTGGTCGCAAAGCGGGAGCTAATGGATCACGTCTGGTCGGACGTCACCGTGGAGGAGGGGACCATCCGGGTGCACGTGGCCGCGATCCGCAAAGCGCTTGGTGACGGCCAATTTGGCAACCGCTACATTGCAAACATCAAGGGACGGGGCTACTCGTTCGTCGGCGCCGTTGTCCCTTTCGGTGGTGGGACGGAAAGCAGAAATGCTAAGTTCCGGCACCAACGCAGGCTACCCGTGCGACCGATCATGATGATTGGGCGCGAAGCGGTGCTCAGCGAGGTTAGCCACAGGCTTCGAGAGGAGCGTTTCGGTCCCGGCAGCATTGGCAAGACGACCGTTGCCTTGGCGGTTGGCCGTGCCGCTGCCGAGGAGTTCAGCGGGCAGGTCCACTTTGTGGACTTGGGAAGCCTGACCGACCCGCATCATGTTGCGGAAGCCGTCGCGACATCCTTGAGATTTGCAGCCAATTCGAAAGATCCCAGCCTGGAGCTGGTCGACCGCGTTCGTTCGCTAAAGCTTCTTATCATTCTCGATAGCTGTGAGCACGTGATCGAGGCGGTCGCTCTGGTTGCCGAGCAACTCTACCAGGAAACGGATTAGGCACGTTCGAGCCCACTATGCCACAGAGGACGATGCAAAGGCGGACATTGCAGCATGTCGCAGATGGGTCAAAACCGGAAAAGCTGAATGCGAGCACATGTTTTCCGCTTTACCTCCGAAAGCAGACGTTGTGTAACGCAGTCGGCATGTCGGTTTGGCGCCAATGCGACATCGTGGCTGAATCAATCCGCGATTTATAATCCACCTGAAACCAGGACGAAGAGAGGCACCGATGAAAGCCATCAAGCTCTTTGGACTGATGTTCGCGCTTTCGATCGGCACCGGAGCGGCGGCGGTTGAGGATAGCGTCATGAAAGAACTCGTTCCGACAGGCAAGCTGCGCGTCGCAATCGCGGTTTCGCCCGCGCCTTCCGCGCTCTACGTGATCAAGGGTGCGAGCGGTGGATATCGCGGTGTCGCCATCGACCTGGGAAGCGCGCTGGCCCAAAAGCTTGGCGTGTCAGTCGAATTCGTTCCGTATCTTGCCTCTGGCGCCATTACCGCCGACGCCAAAAGCGACGTCTGGGACGTGACCTTCATGCCAGTGGACGAGGAACGCAAGAAGGCGGTCGCCTTCGGCAACGCCTATCACTTGCTGCAGAGCACCTATCTGGTCGCGCCTGGCTCCGCAATCAAAACGCTCGCCGACGCAAATGCGGCCGGCGTGCGCATCGCCGGCGCCGCCGGCACGGCAACCTTCCGCGCCTCCAACAAGGCTTCGCCAAAGGCGACCCATGTCGAGGTCGCCGGCGTCGACGCCGCGGTCCTCCTGATGAAGGCCGGCAAGATCGACTGCATCGCGCTTTCTCGCGAATCGTTGACCGGATTGCTGCCGGAAATTCCTGGCGCGTACATCATCGACGGTGGCTTTCTCAATTCTACGACTGCGATTGCCGTACCGAACGGCAAGCCGGAGGCGCTCGCCTATGTCAGCCAGTTCATTGAGGAAGCCAAGTCTGGCGGCCTGGTGCGCAAGGCGCTCGACGACATCGGACTAAAGACGTCCCAGGTCGCGGCGGCCGGCCTGAAACCATAGGGCCTCGCAGAGGTAACCGTGTTTTCCCTAGAGCCTGATGACGTTGAGTTGAATCGGCGCACGAGTCCGACTCACCTCTCCCCGCTTGCTGGGAGAGGTCGGATTGCGAGGCAATCCGGGTGAGGGGGAGTTACCGCGCACACCTATGTTCGGAATTTGCGGAAGCAGCCCCTCACCCCAGCCCTCTAAGAGCGAGCTTCGCTCGTCTCGACCCCGCGAAGAGCGGGGAGAGGGAGAAGTGATCTATCGCCTGCTGCCTCAACCTAACTCATCCCGCTCGGGCAAAATGAAGTCTGCGTTGCGTCGGATCTGTCGGGCGCTATTCCGCCGCTTCGCTATGACCGAGCCGCGCATTGAGCTTGTGGATCAGCTCTTCGGCGGCGTCGGCAATCACGGTGCCGGGCGGGAAGATCGCCTCTGCGCCCGCTTTGTACAGTGCATCGTAATCCTGCGGCGGCACCACGCCGCCGATGATGATCATGATGTCGTCGCGACCTTGTTTCTTAAGCGCGGCCTTCAGTTCCGGCACGGCCGTGAGATGGGCTGCCGCCAGCGATGACACGCCGAGAATATGCACGTCGTTTTCGACGGCCTGCCGCGCGGCCTCCTCGGCGGTGGCAAACAACGGCCCGATATCGACGTCGAAGCCGACATCGGCGAACGCCGAGGCGATCACCTTCTGGCCGCGGTCGTGGCCGTCCTGGCCGATCTTGGCGACCAGGATGCGCGGCCGGCGGCCCTCGGCATCCTCGAACGCGTCGATCAACGCCTGCACTTTTTCGACCCGGTTGGACATGGTGGACGCCTCCCGCTTGTAGACGCCGGTGATGGATTTGATTTCGGCGCGGTGCCGCCCGAACACCTTTTCCATCGCATCGGATATCTCGCCGACGGTGGCCTTGGCGCGCGCGGCATCGATCGCCAGCGCCAACAGGTTGCCGTTGCCCTCGCCGGCGCTGCGGGTCAGCGCCGCCAGCGCGTCGTCGACGTCCTTCTGGTTGCGCTCTTTCCGCAAGCGCGCGAGCTTGTCGATCTGCAGCCGCCGCACGGTGGAATTTTCCACCTTCAGCACGTCTACCGGCGCCTCGTCGATCGGCTTGAATTTGTTGACGCCGATCACCGCCTGCTTGCCGGCGTCGATCCTGGCTTGCGTCTTGGCGGAGGCTTCCTCGATCCGCAGTTTGGGGACGCCGGCCTCGATCGCTTTCGCCATGCCGCCGAGCGCTTCGACTTCCCTAATGTGGCCCCAGGCCTTTGCGGCGAGATCACTAGTGAGCCGCTCGACATAATAGGAGCCGCCCCAGGGATCGATAATGCGATTGGTGCCGCTTTCCTGCTGCAGGAACAGTTGCGTGTTGCGCGCGATCCTCGCCGAGAAGTCGGTCGGCAGCGCCAAGGCCTCGTCGAGCGCATTGGTGTGCAGCGATTGCGTATGGCCCTGGGTTGCCGCCATCGCCTCGATGGTGGTGCGCATCACGTTGTTGTATACATCCTGCGCGGTGAGCGACCAGCCCGAAGTCTGGCAATGCGTGCGCAACGACAGCGAGCGCGCATCCTTCGGATTGAATTGGGTCAACAGCTTGGCCCACAACAGCCGCGCCGCGCGCATCTTCGCGACTTCCATGAAGAAATTCATGCCGATCGCCCAGAAGAACGACAGCCGCGGTGCGAAGCGGTCGACATCGAGTCCGGCCGCAAGCCCGGCGCGGACATATTCGACGCCGTCGGCCAGCGTGTAGGCGAGTTCGAGATCCTGGGTCGCGCCGGCTTCCTGCATGTGATAGCCGGAGATGGATATCGAGTTGTATTTCGGCATTTTTTGCGAGGTATACGCAAAAATGTCGGAGATGATCCGCATCGAGGGCGCCGGCGGATAGATGTAGGTGTTGCGCACCATGAACTCTTTCAGAATATCGTTCTGAATGGTGCCGGAGAGTTTTTCCGGCGGCACACCCTGTTCCTCGGCAGCCGCGACGAACAGCGCCAGGATCGGCAGCACTGCGCCGTTCATGGTCATCGACACGCTCATCCGATCAAGCGGGATGCCTGCGAACAGCGTGCGCATGTCGTAGATGGAGTCGATCGCCACGCCAGCCATGCCGACGTCGCCGGAAACGCGCGGATGGTCGGAGTCGTAGCCACGGTGCGTGGCGAGATCGAACGCGACCGACAGGCCCTTTTGCCCGGCGGCCAGATTGCGGCGGTAGAACGCGTTGGAGTCTTCCGCCGTGGAGAAGCCGGCATATTGCCTGATGGTCCAGGGCTGGTTGACATACATGGTGGGATAGGGGCCGCGCAAATAGGGCGCGATGCCCGGCCAGGTCTCGAGAAAATCGATACCTTCGAGATCGGCCTCGCTGTAGCCGGGTTTTACGGAGATGCCTTCGGGCGTGAGCCAAGGTTCGGCGCTGCCGGCAGGTTCGACGCGGGCGGTGTTTTCAAAAGCGATATTCGCAAAGTCCGGTATGCGGCTCATGATACCCATCATAGCACATGCGACGCCCGCGGGTCGCCACCCCTAGTCATGGTCCGGATGCTGGTTGCTGACGATGCCACCAAGCTTGTCCGGGCCGTAGTTCTGCAGCGTGGTCTGGCTCGGCAGATTGGCGACGCCGACCACCCAGCCGAGCCGGGATTCGGTGCCGAATTGCTGGGTCGGTATCACCCGGTCCGGCCGGTCGAAGGCGCCGGTCATGATCTCGATCCGCGGGCCATCGATGCGGCGGAAGCTGAGCGGGGTGCCGCAATCCCTGCAAAAATCGCGCTCGGCGATGGAGGACGAGCGGAACGCGGCCGGCTCGCCGCGGGTCCAGGTGAAATTCTCACGGTCAATGTCGGCAAACGACGCAAATGGCGCGCCGGAGGCCTTCTGGCACATCCGGCAATGACAGATGCTGACTTTGACCGGCGGCGCCGACACCGCAAAGCGGATGGCGCCGCATTGGCAGCCGCCGGTCAGGATGGGTTTCGCAGCCGTACTCATGCTCCCTCCGTCAGCCGGTAGGCCTCCTGCAGGACGGTTAGCGCGTCGCCGCCGGCAAAGACAAAATCGTTAACACCTGCGGCCCGGAGCGCGGCTTCCTGCTCGCCCGCGCGCCCTGCCAGGTAGATATGCTTTGCGCCGGCGGCTTGAAGGGCCTTTGCCGCCGCTGCTGCCTGCCCGGCATAGACCTTGTCTTGGGAACACAGACAAGCCAGCGCTGCGCCCGATGTCCTGAACACGGCAGCCAGCGCCGCCGGATCGGTAAATCCCTCGGTATCGATGGCCTCGATCCCGCCGGTTTCAAAAAAACTCTTCGCAAACGTCGCGCGCGCCGTGAAGTCGGCGGGGGTGCCGAGATTGGCGAGGAAAACTTTTGGCCGGGCACCACCTTGTTTCAGAATTTGATCCGACCGGTCACGCAAGCGCTCGAATGGCGCTGCCAGCCGCATCGGCGACAGCGCGTCGAATTTGAATTTTGCGTCGCCTGACGGCGCGAGCGCCACCGGTTTTGCATCTAGCACCGCTACGAGCGCTTCGTGCAGATTGGGGAATTCGGTGGCGCCGGTCAGCACTTCCTTGCGCCTCGCAATGTTGGCTTCGCGCGCCGCCCGCGTCGCCGCAGCCTTGCGCTGGATCAGGTTCTGCTCAAGTGCGCCGAACACGCCGCCGGCTTTCTCGATCTCCTGAAACAACGACCATGCCGCTTCGCAAAGCTGTCGCGTCAGCTTCTCGATGCCGCCGGAGCCGGCGGCGGGATCGGACACCCTGGCGAGGTTGGATTCCTCCAGCAGCACCAGCTGGGTGTTACGCGCGACCCGCCGCGCGAACGCATCAGGCAATCCGAGCGCCAGCGTATGCGGCAGAACGGTGATGGCATTGGCGCCGGCAAGCCCTGCGGAAAATGTCGCCATCGTCGCGCGCAGCATGTTCACGTAAGGATCGCGCTGCGTCAGCATCCGCCATGCGGTATCGGCGGCAATGAACAGGGGTTTCGACACAAGGCCGCAAGCCTGTTCGATGCGCGCCCACAACACTCGCAGCGCGCGGAATTTTGCCATCGTCAGGAATTGATCGGCATCGGCGCTGAGTCGCGCATAGACCATGCTCTGCGCGTCGTCGAGTGCGACCCCGGCACTCTCCAGCGCGCGCAGATAGGCGACGCCGGCCGCGAGCACGAAGGCCAGTTCCTGCACTTCCGATCCGCCGGCGTCATGGATCACCCGTCCGTCGGCAACCGCGAACCGACCCTTGAATCCGATTCCGGCAAGGCCCTTGATCGCACCGGTGACCGCGGCCACGATCTCGGGCCAGGCATAACGACTGGATCCCGAGACCGCGCAGGCGCCAATCGGGTCGAGGCCGAAACGGATATCGCAGGCCGAAGCCGAGTGGCCTTTGCGCTTCACATATTCGGCGATGTGAATGGCGGCCATCCGCGACTGCGTGCCGAGCTGAAGTTCGAGGGCGATCCCGGCGTCGATGAAAATGCCGTCGAGAATCTTTTCGACCGCTTCCGCTGTCGGCTCGAGTCCGAAGCCATGAGCGCCATTGGCGCCTGCGAATACCAGCGTCAGCCCGCTGGCGCCGTTTTCGAGATCGTGCAGCGCCTGTGCGTTCGCCTGCGCGGCATCCGGATGATCGATTCGCTGCATGATCTGCCAGGGCGCGGCAGGGGCACGGCCCGCAATCGGTGCGGCGCCGGGCGCGCGCGGGTAGATCGGCTCGATCCGCAGCCCGTCATAGGTCTTGCCGACCAGCTTTTCGAACGGCGCGCCCTTCAGCACCCCGTCGACCAGCTTGCGCCAGTCGGCATAGCTTGCCGGCGCGAAATCCGCTGCCAGCCGCAGGTCGTCAGGTGCAGATGCCATTTCGGTAGGTCGCTCCCTCCGAGCCGTTTTTGTTGCCAGGCCGGAAATTGCCACGGGCCGACCGCCAAGCCAAACGGTTGTTTTTGAGTTTACGAGGCGGTTTTTGGTCAGTCGAGGTCAGGTAGCCGCTCGATTCCAGCGGTGGATAGCCGTGCCAGCGCTGCAGAAACACCGCGTCCCGCGATGACCCGGTCGGGCGCGATCTCCGCGAGCGGCACCAGCACGAAGGCGCGCTCGAACAGCCGGGGGTGCGGCAGGGTCAGTTCCGGCTTGTCGATCGAAACGTCGTCATAGGCGATCAGATCGAGGTCGAGGGTACGTGGACCCCAGCGCCTTTCGTTGGCGCGATCGCGGCCGAACTTCTTTTCGATCCTGTGCAGCGTAAACAGCAGCGCGTGGGGATCGAGGTCGGTTTCGATTTCGATGCAGGCATTGATGAAAGCAGCCTGCTGCTCATCGCCCCAGGGCGGGGTGGAGTAATCGGACGACCGCGCCAGCAACGCGCCCTGCGCCATGCCGCAGATATTGGCGATCGCCTTTTGGAATGTCGCGCGGACGTCGCCGACATTGCCGCCAAGCGCGATCAGAACGTCAGCCATGAGGCGGCTGCGGCCGCGTGCGCGTCAAGACCACTCCGACATCGTCGAAGATCGCAGCGATCGGCGCATGCGGCTTGTGAACGGTGACCTTGATGGCGCTGACGCGGGGAAACGCCGCCAGTATCGCGTCGGCAACGGCGCCGGCCGCGCGTTCCAGCAGCTTATAATTGGCGTTCTTGAAGGCAGCCGTGGCGGTCGTGACCACATTGGAATAGGACACGGTATCGGCGAGACGATCGGTCCGCGAGGAATCCGACAGATCGGTAAAGAGTTCGAGATCGATCACGAACCGCTGCCCGACCTCGGTCTCATGTTCCATGACGCCATGGCGGGCATGGATGACGACGCCGGTGATAAAAATACTATCGGTCATCGCCTGTCCCAAATCGCCGCTGCCACGCGCAGCGCTTGTACGGTTTCCGATACATCATGGGTCCGAATGATCCGTGCGCCGCCTTTTGCGGCCACCACATGCGCCGCGATCGATCCGCCAAGGCGTCGATCCGGCTCCGACGACACGACCGAACTGATAAAACGCTTTCGCGATGCGCCGACCAGCAGTGGCAGCCCAAATGCGCTGAGTTCATTCAACCGTGCCAGCGCCGTCATGCTCTGCTCAGGGGTCTTGCCAAAGCCG
>Ga0257153_1000029_pt1 | contig 12975 bp, 9 predicted proteins | sample DW10A_FD_185988 | JGI IMG/M metagenome (GOLD analysis project Ga0257153, IMG submission 185988) | Soil microbial communities from H.J. Andrews Experimental Forest, Oregon, United States - DW-10-A | ecosystem: Environmental > Terrestrial > Soil > Temperate forest > Bulk soil | place: USA: Oregon... | reverse complement strand
CCGATGGGTGAACAAAAGAATACCTGAGCCCTTTAACCGGCGATCTATCCATGGCCCGACTACTGCTTCGCGCACTCGAATTCGCCGCCGTCTTTGTGATTGTTCCCCTGCTCATCTATTACCGCCGCATCCCGAACTTGCCGATTCCTTATCTTCTGATCACAGCGATCCTGGCTTTTCTCGTACTGTGGAGTGATTCGGCGTTCAAGCTTTCGCGACTCGCCGCCTGGGGCAATTTCCGGCCGTTCCTCTCGACCATCCTGATTCGCGATGCTGTTTGTCTGGTTGGCCTCGGAATCGCGGTTTACTTCCTGTCACCCCAGTTGCTTTTTTCGCTGATCCGGCGCTCGCCGCGGCTTTGGGCTTTTATTTTTCTTCTCTATCCACAGTTTTCCGTTTACCCGCAGGAACTCCTGTATCGCGCGTTTTTCTTTCATCGCTATCAACCGCTCTTCGGCAATGGGTGGGGAATGGTCTTCGCCAGCGCGCTGGCGTTCGGATTCGTCCACATCATTTTCCGGAACTGGCTGGCCGTGGGGCTTTGCCTGATCGGCGGGTTCCTCTTTTCTCTCACCTATCAGGCGTCGGGCTCGTTGCTCCTTGCGTGCCTGGACCACGCCATTTTCGGTAACTTTCTGTTCACAATCGGACTGGGCCAGTTCTTTTATCACGGCTCCAGGACCTGACCGCCGGGCATTCATTCTTCTCCCCAAACCGGCCCTCACCCGGTAAAATGATGGCGAACCAATTCCCGCTTCCTTTCGCTGAAATATATGGGTTACCGGGTGCGTATGTATTCTTCAGTGCCACCCCCATCCCAAGGAGATGCCGCCGCATGGCGACGACACCGAAATCGCTGAAGCCCGACCTGGGCTCTCTGCGCATCAGCGATACCAAGCGCAACGCCACAAGGTCCAGCAGGCGCTGGCTCTGGCTGATTTTGGGGGCGCTAGCGCTGATACTGCTCGCCGTTGCCGCGTCGGCTTTCCGCGATCGCAAGGCTGAAGTGGAGGTCGCAACGGTTCGCAAGCCGGTGAACGGTCCAGCCGGGGTCTTGAATGCGAGCGGCTACATCACGCCGCGCCGCCGCGCCACGATTGCCGCGAAAATCACCGGGCGTGTTACCAGCGTGATGTTCGATGAAGGAACCCGGGTCGCCGAGGGGCAGTTGCTTGCGACTCTTGATGATTCAGATGCACGCCGCGCCCTGGACTCGGCCAAGGCCGACCGCGATTCCGCGCAGGCGGCGATTGCCGATTTCGAAGTGCAGCTTCGCAACGCGGAAATTGAACTGCGGCGCACGCAGCAGCTTGTGAAAGAAGGCGTGCAGACGCAACAGGCGCTTGATTTATCGGTTACCACGGCGGATAGTTTGCGCGCCAAAATCAACCTGGCGAAACAGCAGGTGGCGGCCTCCGAGGCGCGCATCCGTGAGCAGCAGCAAGCGGTGGACAACTGCACGATTCGCGCGCCGTACGCCGGCATTGTGGTTTCGAAGGACGCACAGGTGGGGGAAATGGTCTCGCCGGTTTCGGCTGGGGGCGGGTTCACGCGCACCGGCATCGCCACCATCGTGGATCTTCATTCGAATGAGATCGAGGTGGACGTCAGCGAATCTTACATCGCCAAGGTGCAGGCCAACCAGCCGGTCACGGCGATTCTGGATGCTTACCCGGATTGGAGTATTCCCGCGAAGGTGCGAACGGTGATTCCCACGGCGGACCGGCAGAAAGCCACCGTGAAAGTGCGCATTTCGTTCACGGATGACGGCCACGTCCGCCTGATCGATCCCGCCACGCAGCCGCGGATTTTGCCCGACATGGGTGTGAAGGTTACGTTCCTGGAGGACGAAAAGCCCAAGGTGGCGGCGGATAAATCAGCAGCGTCGCCAGCGGTGGCATTGGTGCCGCAAGCCGCGGTTCACCAGGACAACTCTTCCAAGTTCGTTTTCGTGGTGAAAGGCGATACCCTCGAACGCCGCGCTGTTACGGTGGGTTCCGTTCGCGGCACGGACGTCGAAATTCTTGCCGGGATTCAGCCGGATGCGGTTGTAGTCGTGAAGGGACCAGAATCCCTGCGTGATGGCCAGTCGGTGCAGATTCTAAAATAGGAGCGCTCCCCATGGTGAAAGTTGACGGAAGTGGCGGTAACTCCAGCCTGATTCAGGTTCGCGATCTGGACAAAACGTATCGCCGCGGCGGCGAAGAAATTCACGTGCTCCAGGGGCTGAACCTGGATGTGGAGAAGGGCGAGTTCATCGCCTTTATGGGCCCGAGCGGCTCCGGCAAAACCACTTTGTTGAATTTGCTTGGCGGGCTCGACGTTCCAACGCGCGGCAGCATCACAGTTGCCGGCGATGAAATCACCCACATGTCCTCAAACCGACTGACGGAGTGGCGCGCGCGCCACGTCGGCTTCATTTTCCAGATGTATAACTTGATTCCCGTGCTGACCGCGTTTCAGAACGTCGAGCTTCCGCTTCTGCTCACCAAGCTTTCGAAAGCCGAGCGCCGCCAGCATGTGGAGACCGCGCTTTCCGTTGTCGGGCTTGCCGACCGCATGAATCACTTTCCGCGGCAGCTTTCGGGAGGCCAGGAACAGCGCGTCACCATCGCTCGCGCGGTCGTCTCCGACCCGACTTTTCTCCTGTGCGACGAGCCGACCGGCGACTTGGATCGCAAGAGTGCCGACGAGATCATGGCGTTGATTGAAGAGCTTGTGGGCAAGCACTCCAAGACGGTGCTGATGGTTACGCACGATCCTGTTGTCGCTTCCCGCGCCAACACCACGCTGCACCTTGAAAAGGGAGTGCTGGTCGAGGGGCGCAAGCAGCCGCAATTGACCACGGCGGGAGGTGCGGCATGAAATTCGCGAACATCATTTTTGCCAACCTGTTCCGCAAAAAGGTGCGCCTGCTGCTGACGATCGGCTCCTTCGCCGTCGCCATGTTCCTGTTTGTTTTTCTTGCGGTCGTCCGCGATGCATTCAATCGGGGAGCCGACGTCGCCGGGGCTGACCGTCTGGTGGTGATCAACCGCACGTCCATCATCAACCTGATCCCGCTGTCGTACCGGGACAAAATCCTGCGCATCCCCGGCGTGAAAGTCATTACGCACAACAATTGGTTCGGCGGCACGTATATCGATGAAAAGAATTTCTTCCCGCAGTTCGTGATCGATCCGCAAGCCCAGCGCGAAGTGTTTCCAGAGATGATTGTGCCGGATGACCAGTGGGCCAACTTTTTGAAAGACCGACAGGGCGCCGTTGCCGGCGCGAAAACGGCGGAGCGATTTGGATGGAAAATTGGCGACCGCATTCCGATAAAGACCACGCTCTACGGCGGCGGCTCCTGGGAATTCAACCTGGCCGGCATTTACCACGGCAAGCGCCCCCAGGATGACGAAACGCAGTTCTGGTTCCAGTGGGACTATTTCGAGGAAAAAGTTCCGGACCGGGTGAAAGGCCAGATCGGCTGGTATGTGTTGCGCGTGGACAATCCCGATGACTCGCCACGCGTTGCCCAGGCCATCGACGCAGAATTCGCCAACTCACCGAACGAAACCAAGACGGAGACGGAATCGGCGTTTGCCGCCAACTGGGTCAAGCAGTTCGGCAACATCCAGTTCCTGATCGTTTCCATCGGCACCGTGGTTTTCTTCACTCTGCTGCTGGTCACGGGGAACACCATGGCGATCTCCGTTCGTGAACGCACTTCGGAGCTCGCGGTGTTTAAGGCCATTGGCTTTTCGGATCGCGCGGTTCTGTTCTTCGTTCTCGCGGAAGCGCTGACGATTGCTCTCTTTGGCGGCTTCCTCGGCATCCTGGGCGCCCTGGTTGTCGTTCCGGCGCTGGGCAAAGCGCTCACCGGCCTGTTGCCCAGCATTGTTCTTGCGCCTTCGATGCTGGGGTTCGGGCTGGCTCTGGCCATTTTGGTGGGATTCGCCAGCGGGGTGATCCCCGGCGTGAGTGCCATGCGCCTACGCGTCGTCAACGCCCTCAGGAGGGTTTAGGGATGCTACCGAAACTTTTCTTCGGATTTGTGGTCACGCTGGCGGCGGTGTTTGTTTTTTTGCTCGGGCTGACCATCCTTGTCGGGCTGGTCGCGCCCCTGTTTAACACCGTCCCGGTGTCCTACAACTTTCGCAGCATCCGCGCGCGGTGGACTTCGACGATCGTCGCGGTGCTTGGAATCGCGGGTACTGTAGGCGTGTTTGTCGCGATGCTTTCGCTGGCCAAGGGATTTAAGTCCACCCTGGTCGCGTCTGGCTCTGCCGGAAATGTTCTCGTGATGCGCGCGGGTTCCGCTTCTGAAATGCTGGGCGGCATTACGCTCGATTCGATCCGCATTGTTCAAGATGCGCCGGGTGTGGCGCACGACGCCTCCGGCCCGCTCGTCACCCAGGAAGTTGTGGGCGTCGTCCCAATACCCCTCATTAGCACGGGCACGGATGCGAACGTACAGGTCCGTGGTGTTTCGCCAAACGTTCTGCAAATCCGCAACTTCGTCAAAATCGCCCAGGGCCAGATGTTTCAGCCGGGCCTTTCTCAGATTATTGTCGGCAAAAATGCCACGAATACTTATTCCGGCTTGAAGCTCGGCGACTCGGTCAATATGGGCGGAGGCCATTGGCAGGTTGTGGGCATTTTTGACGCCGGCGGCTCGTCCTTCGATTCCGAGGTTTGGTGCGATGCGAAAATCCTCAGCCAGGTGCTGCAGCGCCCACCAAACATTTTTCAGTCGGCAACCGTGCACCTTACTTCACCCGCGGCGTTTCAGGAGTTCAAGGATTCGGTCACGTCGGACCCGCGATTAACGGTCGACGCAGTGCGCGAAGTGGATTACTACGCGAAGCAGTCTACGGTGATGACACGCCTGATCACGGTGCTGGGCGGGGTTGTCGCGCTCATTATGGCCGTAGGCGCGGTCTTTGGTGCGCTGAACACGATGTATTCCGCGGTCGCTGAACGAGGGCGCGAGATTGCCACGATGCGCGCGCTCGGGTTTTCCACCTTGAACGTTTTGCTTTCGTTCCTGTTCGAGGCGCTGTTGATTTCCATCGCCGGCGGGATTCTGGGTTGTCTTGCTGTGCTTCCGCTGAACGGCTTGACCACCAGCACGATGAACTTTCAGACGTTTTCGAACCTGGCGTTCGCGTTCAAGATCACGTTTGATCTGCTGCTGATGGGGATTCTCTTTGCGTTGGTCATGGGTGTGTTGGGCGGCTTGCTGCCGGCCATTCGCGCGTCAATCCGTCCGGTCGCCGTCGCTTTACGCGAACTCTAAAACTCGTGTGCAGTGGCACCGGCCGGGTCGGTGAAGATCCATTTTTTTTCTCCGCTCAGGTCTGCAGCTTCCCGTGCATGTTACACTCGCTTTTTCACTGGAGACACCGTTTTGACCTCAGCCACCGCTCGTTTCTTTCGCAGTGCCCGCAAGTTTTCGATTTTTCTTGGCGCTATTCTTTCATTTTTGATGGGTTCGTGCGTTCCTGCCCAGGAACTCTCCGCAGACCAGATGAAGGGCCTGTCCTGGCGGCTGATCGGACCCCATCGCGGCGGGCGCGTCACCGCTGTTGCCGGCATCGCCGGTGATTCGAAAACGTATTACATTGGTACGCCGGGTGGCGGCGTCTGGAAAACCACCAACGGAGGTGTCACCTGGGTTCCGATTTTCGACGACGCGCACGTTGCCTCGATTGCCGACCTGGTGGTCGCGCCTTCGGATCCCAACATCATTTATGTGGCGACGGGCGAGCAGTCTCCCGGCAACGGGGTCTGGAAATCCACCGATGCGGGCGCCACGTGGGCGAATATCGGCATTCGCGAGTCGCGGACGATTCCCTCCATCCTTGTCGATCCGAAGGATGCCAACATTGTTTACGTCGCGGCCGTCGGCGACATCACACCCAGCGAATTTCGCGGCATTTACAAAACCACCGATGGCGGCAAGACCTGGCGAAAAGTTTTCTATAGAGACGATCGCCACAGCCCCACCGAACTCTGCTTCGATCCCAACAACTCTCGCGTGATTTACGCTGCGGTGCGGCGAATCCCCCAGCCTCCACAGGAAAAACCTGCGGAAGCGAAGCCTCCACAGGAACAGGAAGCGGACACCGTCATTCTGAAATCTTCCGATGCGGGGGAGACGTGGACTCCCACGGGCGAAAAAGGATTACCACCCGTGCACCGCGGACGTATCGGCCTCGCCGTTGCCCCCGGCCTCGGCGGCAAGCGCGTTTTCTCGCTGATGCGCCAGGGACTCTTCCGTTCCGAGGACGCGGGCGAAACCTGGCAGCAGATCACGCAGGACCCGCGCGTGCTTGGCGACGATTATTTCGGCCGCGTGTACTCCGATCCAAAAAATCCCGAGGTCGTGTACGTGATGCAGACCTCGACCTACAAATCCAACGATGGCGGCCGTACCTTCGTTGCATGGAAAGGCTCGCCCAGCGGCGAAGACGACCATGTTCTGTGGATTGCGCCCGAAGACACGAGCCGCATCCTGATGGGCACGGACCAGGGCGCGGTTATCACGCTGGATGGTGGAAAAATCTGGAGCAGTTGGTACAACCAGCCGACCGGGCAATTTTACAGAGTCTCGACGGATCGTTCCTTTCCGTACCGGTTGTACGCTTCGCAGCAGGATTCCGGCTCCGTTTCCGTGCCGAATCGCACCGACTACGGCCAGATCACCTATCGCGACTGGTTTCCCACCGGTTCGTTCGAGAGCGCGTTCATCGCGTCGGATCCTCTCGATGCCAACAATGTTTTTTCCATCGGATGGTACGGCGTCGTGCTGCGTTTGAATCGCACAACGGGCCAGGTGGCTACAATTTATCTTCCGCCCGCCGGCTATCGGGTCACCTGGGAAACTCCGCTGGTTTTTTCTCCGCGTGATCCGCGCGCCCTCTATTACGGGACGCAATTTCTTCTGAAGACCGCGGATGGCGGCACGTCCTGGAAAGAAATCAGCGGCGATCTTACCAGCAAGACGCCTGAGCCTCCCGGTGGCGCAAAACCAATGGAGAACGGCCATCGGCTAGCGAAGGACGCGAATGAGTTTTCTTTGTGGGGTGACGCGGACGACGATGATGATGATGGCGCGCAGAACGCGCCGCACGGTGCGATCCAGACGATCGCGCCTTCGCCTCTCGAAGCCAATCTGATTTGGGTTGGTTCCACCACCGGGTTAATCCACCTGACTCGCGACGGTTCCACCTGGGGCGATGTCACTCCCACGAATTTTCCCGAGCGTCCCTACGTTAATTGCATCGAAGCATCGCCGCATGACGCGAATACTGCCTACGCAGCGGTCTTTGCTTCGCACGGCACGTTCTCCACGCTCTATGCACCGCGCGACGTCCATCCCTACTTTTACCGGACGCGTGACGCCGGAAAGACTTGGGAGAAAATCGTCACTGGCCTGCGCGAAGACGGCATGGCGCGTACGATCCGTGAAGATCCCGGCCGTAAGGGACTGTTGTTCGCGGGCACGACGAACGCGATTTATGTTTCGTTCGATGCGGGCGATCACTGGCAGCCGCTGCAACTGAATCTGCCAACCGCCAACGTCACCGACCTGGCAATTCACGGCGCGGATCTTGTCGCCTCCACTTTTGGCCGCGGGCTTTGGATCTTCGATGACATCTCCGCTCTCCGCCAGTGGTCCGCGAAACTTGCCGAGTCTCCCGCGCTGTTTTTCGCGCCGGAGTCCGCAATCCGCGTCCGCTGGGACAACTATCCGGACACGCCGTTGCAGACGGAAACCCCCGCAGTCCGCAATCCCGCGGACGGCGCCGTGCTTCAGTATTTTCAGAAATCTTCCGCGAAAGGCGAACTCGCACTCGACATCTACGACCAGAGGGGAACTCTGGTTCGCCACTATTCCAGCCACGCGATCCAGGAATCGATTGCTCCGCCGAACGTGCCCGAATTCTGGTTCTATCCGCCGGACGCGTTGCCCAATCAGGCGGGCATCAACCGTTTTGTATGGGACCTTCATTACGCGCATCCCACCGCGCTGCCATACGGATATTTTGGTTCGCGACTGAAGTACACCGAATATACGGTGCCCGATCACGCCATCCCCGGCGAAACGCCGCGCGTTCAGCCTCCCGGACCACTGGCGGCTCCCGGTACTTACGACCTTGTTTTCACGCGGGAGGGGAAGTCCTACAAGCAGAAGCTGCAGGTGCTGCCCGACCCGCGCGTTCGCATCAGCGCGGAAGACTACGCCGCACAGGTCGCACTCGCGCGAAAAATCTGCGCGTTTATGGAAGACACGGCGCGCGCGTTCCAGGCCGTTGTGGCCTTGCACGAGGAATTTGACGCCCGCAAAAAAGCGTTGCCAGCAGGGCCGCCGAAAGAACTTGCCGACGCGATTGCGGATCTCGATAAGCAATTTCACGCGCTCGAAGACGGCAACGCGGAGGCTCCCGGCTTCGGCATCCTGAACCGGGATTTCGGCCACGACCTTGTGATGGTCCAGAGCGCCGACATGAAGCCGGCCGAATCGGCGTATAACGCCGTTAACAGCGGGTGCAATTCGATCGCGAAGAACATCGCCGCGTGGAACAAACTCAATGCGGAAGCACTTCCGTCCCTTAATAAACTCTTAAAGGACCAAAAAGTGGAGGAGATGAAGGTGGGGCCGGCAGCGCCTGCACCGCCGCCTTGCTCGAAGTGAAGCTATCGTTTGCCTGAAGAGTAGTGCTGGTCAGTCACTGGCCGCCGCGGATTTGCCGGTCGAAATGCCGGCCTCGGTGACGCCGTTTGCAACCAAGCGGTAGCGTACAACAAGGATGGTCACATCATCGGCCTGGCGCGCGCCGCGGGCAAAATTTTCCACCGATTCCAGCACCGTTTTCTGAATTTCGTCCAGTGGCAGTTCTGTCTTTCCCTGCAGCACGGCGCGCAACCTGGCCACACCGTAAAGCTCCTCTTCCGGGTCCATCGCTTCCGTTACGCCGTCGCTGAAGAGCACCAGCGTATCGTCGGGTTCGAGTTGCAGGCAAGCAGTGGTGAATTCCGCCTCCGGCACGAGTCCCACCGGGAAGGAACCTTCGGTGAAGGCTTCCTCGGTGGTATCTTTTCGCAAAAGAATCGGCGAAGGATGTCCGGCATTGATGTACTCGAGCTTTCCGCTGTCGTCCAGAATCCCGAAGAACATCGTCGCGTAACGTCCCACTTCGGCGTGGTCGCAGAGGAATCGATTCACGTGATTGAACGTCCGGGCAGGGTCGGTGCCCAGCGTCATGCCGGAAAGCGCGCCTTGCAGCATGGTGGTCAGCAGAGCCGCTCCCAATCCCTTGCCGCTTACATCGGCCAGGAGAAACGCGGTGCGCCGATCGTCTAACGGGAACACGTCGAAATAGTCCCCTCCCACGGACAAGCAGGGAAAATTCACGCCGGAGACCGCCAGGTGAGGATACTCGCGCAGATTTTTCGGCAGGAGCGCTTGCTGGATGTCGCGCGCGATGCCGATTTCCTGTTCCAGGCGTTGCCGTTCGCGCTCGCGCTCCACCAGGCGCGCGTTGTCCAGAATGCTTGCGGCGTCGGCTGCCAGCGCGTCCAGAATTTGCCGGTCCAGCTTGGAAAACGCCGTCGGCCGCTTGGAATCCATGTAGAGCACGCCGAGGAAATCGCCCCGCCGTACATCCGTCGAGGAAGCATCGGTGCTTGCGCGCGCGCTTGCGTAGAGCGGAATCACCACCACCGCGCGTAATCCTTGCGCCACGATGCTGGCGGCCGCCTGAAGGTTCATCTCCGCTTGCGCCAGGTCTTCCGTGATCACCGGTGATTGCTGCTTCATCGCCAACTGGATGGCAGTCTGGCTGGGAGTCATGCTTTCGGGTGGCAGTCGTTGCCCGCCGCTGCGCCGCGCCAGCCGCACGCGCATGTTTTCCACTTTCCCGTCTACTGCTTCTTGCAGCAGCCCGCGGTCGGCGTCGGTCACCGCGATCGCATGATCAATCATTTTCGCCAGCACGGAATCGAGCGGAAGTTGCGAATGCAGCAGCGACGTCGCTTCCAGCAACATATTCAATTTCCGCAACCCGCCGCCGGTGGACTCGGAACTGGTCATGTGGTCGATGCGCGTCAGCAGTTGTGGGATCGCTTCCTCGGCAGTGCCGGAAGCGGAACGGAAAATCAACTGGTAGGAATCTTCAAGACCGAACGTGACAGTGTCGCCGTCATTCAACATCCGGCTTTCCACTTTTTCGCCGTTTACGAACATCCCGCGCCGCTGCCCGCGGTCTTCAAGATAATAGCGGTTCGCTTCCATCACGATGGCCGCACAGTTGCGCGAAATACGGCGGTCGGTCAACTGCAAATGGTTGCCGGTTTCCGCTCCGCGGCCCATCAGGAAAGGGACCTGGGTCACGCGAACGTACTTCCGCACTCCATCGGGTGAAATCACCTCAAGAACCGCTTCGCTTTGAACCAGCTGCTCCGTCATCCCCTCCGCCCTTACTCCCCCACTAAGCCGCGCATTGTAACACGCGCTTGTGTGCTGCGGCTTGCTTCTTGCGCCAGCCCCGGGGGGCCACGCACCAGACTGCTACGTGCCATGGAATGCCCTAGCGGTTGGCGGCCAGTCTTCGCTCCACATAATCCCTCACGAACGCGTCGAATGCGACGTCGAGCCGCTTCGTCACCTGTCCGGTCGTCCCATTCCCGATTTTCCGCCCGGCGATTTCACGGATGCCGATCACGTTGCGATTCGTGGAGGTGATGAATACTTCGTCGGCGGTGTAGAGATCGTCGAGTCGCAACGTCTGTTCCACCACCGACGTTCCCGCCTCGGCCGCTACTTCCGACAACACTCCCCGTGTCACGCCCTCCAGGCACCCCGAGTTCAGGGGCGGCGTCAGGACCTTATCGCCTTTTACGGCGAAGATATTTGCCGCTGTGCATTCGCTGACCTCGCCGCGCTCGTTCAGCAACACAACTTCGTCAAATCCCTCGCGCTGCGCCTCGGCCACGGCCCACACGCTGTTCAGCCAGGAAGTGGTTTTCACGCCCGCGAGCGGTGAAGCCGCATGCCTGCCATGCTCGCGCACCGCGATTCGCAGCGTCTCCGGGTAGCCCGGCACATCGGCGCTGGTAATTACCAAGTCTACTTCGGGCATCTTTTCGTCGCTTTTCCAGAAGCCCACGGTATTCCAGACCAGATAGATTCGCGCGCAACCGTCCTCGACTTTGTTTGCGCGAATCACCTCCTGCAGTTGCACGCGCACTCTGGAGCTGGAATAGGTAAGCGGCAGCCGCGTGAGCGCCGCGTCTTTTTCGAGCCGCCGCCAGTGTCTCTCGTAGGCGAACGCTTCCCCGCGCACGATACGCACTGTTGTGAACAGTCCCCAACCGCAAATCAGGCCGGCCTGCCCGGGGGACCATCGCACCTTATCCACTGTCTTCAACTCTTCGTTATGAAACACAAATCTATGAATCACGCTTTCCCCTGTTCGACGTTTCTCAACTCAGCCGCCAGTCGCATTGTACCGGAATCCCGGTGCGCTCATGTAGGGCCAACCGTTCGGTATCCCAAATGCTCTCATTCTCTGCGGCCCTTTGCGGCCAAATGAAATGTGCTTTTGCGCTCGCGCATCGCGGGGCCCGAAAGTTCAACAATTTACAGAGGATTCGTGGCTGGTCGAAAAATCGAACCGGGCGGAGGTGGCGTTGAGGGCGCACAGGCGAACCCCGGCATGGAGCACAAGCCGAACAAGGTGTACCAGGATGGAGCAGTCCCCTCCGCCACTCGACAGTCATTCCGGGCTCTGCTCAAGCGCTTTTTCCACCTCCAAACTACACCGCGTTCGTCGTCGCAGCCTCCTTCCAAAAATCTAAGGTTCTATATTCGCCGGCTGATTTTTGGTCTCGTTTGCATCCTTCTTTACGGGCTGCTGGATCGCACGACGGTGTATCTTCAAATCTGGCCCAGCATCAGCGCCTGGCATCCGCCTGTTGGATTGATGGTGGCGTTGCTTGTGGGCATCGGGCCGGAGATCCTTCCGGTGGTCGTCGCGGCCGGTTATCTGGCCGGATACGTCAACTATCATCAGGACGTCCGCGGCCTTCCGTTTCTCCTTACCAATCTGCTTATTCCCGTCATTTACGGAAGCGCCAGCGTTTACCTCCGCCGGAAATTGACGGGTAAATTCCATGTTCGTACCACCAGCGATGTGACCACAGTTTTGGGAGTGTCCCTGCTTGCTTCTTTGGCGTCCGCTGCCAGCGGCACGGCCGTCCTCGTTTGGAGCCACGAAATTGCCGCCGCCGATTATACGCAGGCGGCATTCAGCTGGTGGATCGGCGACGCCGTCGCGCTCTCCAGCGTGGCGCCGTTCCTGTTGGAATTTGTCCTTCCGTGGTGCCGCCAATACCTTGGGATTGCGAAGAATGAGGAGTTGTCATTACCGGAAAAAAATTGGGTCTGGAGCCGCCAGGAAATCCTGGAATACTCCGGTTTTCTTGCTTCACTTGGATTTCTGATTTACCTGGCGTTCGGCAACAGCTTCGCGCGAAGCGCCCATCTCTTTTATCTTTTCTTTCTGCCGCTGATCTGGATTGCGATCCGTCGGGGTGTCCGAGGCGTTCTGGTGGCCTTGATCCTCCTCGATACCAGCCTGGCGATCATGATGCGGGTGGTTCACCAGGGAATGGAGACCTGGCGGTTCTACAGTTCCTTATGCTGATTCTCGCGCTCACGGCGCTGATCCTGGGCGCGATTATCGGAGAGCGTCGAAAGGTCGAAGAGCGGCTGGCCAACGAGGAAGAACGCATACGACTCATCCTGGAGTCGACAGCCGAGGGCATATACGGCATTGATACTCTGGGTGTCTGCACCTTTATCAATCCGGCGGCCTTGCGCATCCTGGGGTTTTCCACTCGCGAGCAGGTCCTTGGGCTGAATGGCCACCTGCTTTTTCATCATTCGCACGCTGATGGCGCCACATTCCCCATGCAAGACTG
>Ga0257153_1000028_pt1 | contig 13110 bp, 9 predicted proteins | sample DW10A_FD_185988 | JGI IMG/M metagenome (GOLD analysis project Ga0257153, IMG submission 185988) | Soil microbial communities from H.J. Andrews Experimental Forest, Oregon, United States - DW-10-A | ecosystem: Environmental > Terrestrial > Soil > Temperate forest > Bulk soil | place: USA: Oregon... | reverse complement strand
TCCTCGAGGCGGCCGACCGTTTGGGCGGCGGCTATGAATTCCTTATGCCGGTCGCGCACACGCTTGACGCTTCGTTTCTGCGAGAGTTAATTGCGGCTCGGTCGACGGAGACGCGGCGACCCGTATCTCTGCAGAGTAATGTTCACTTGGTTGCTGAAGCCTTGCCTGCGCTTCATCACTCGCGCGCCGCCATTGTCGCCAGCGGTACGGCTACGGTTGAGGCGGCGATCATGGGTACTCCATTTGTTATGGTGTATCGCGTTTCTCCATTGACGTACGCCTTGGGCAAGCCGCGGGTTAAGGTTGCTTACTTTGCGATGGTCAACCTGATTGCGGAAGGGGAGATTGTGCCAGAACTTGTGCAGCACAAATTTACGGTGGAGAATATTGTCGCGGAGATGAACAGGATCATCCTCGACGGAGAACCCCGAACTCGCATGATCCAAAACCTGGCTGTCGTGAAGGCGCGGCTAAAAGAAGGGAGCGGCAGTGCGCATCCTGCAGAAGCGGCAGCGGAGATCATATTGGAGATAATATTAAAGATGATTTAGCCGATCTTGATTTGACCGATCTAGGGCGACTGGCACTGATCCACTGGGCATGACGGAGGCTGGGTGCGGATGCTGCGGATTCCGTTCTTGATGTGGATTGGGATCATTGTCGTTGGATAGATCAGCCAGAGTCTCTTTATAACTTTATCTCCGGGAAGCCATGAGTGCGGCTTCTTGAGTTCGTACGCTACAAGTAATTCAGCCGCATAAATTGCCGCATACGTGGCGACCAGGTGCTGGGTTGAAGGAACGCGAGTGACCCAGGGCGCTCCGGCTGCAAACTCGTGATCGAGCACTAATTTGCGGGTAGTGAAGCGCAGGCTTTCAGCGGCACCGAGCGCCGCCATCGTGATAATGAATTTCTTGTCGATCACTCTGACTTGGACGTTTTCACTCTGCGGAGCAGGTTTATTTGGAAGGGACGCCGGCACGGCGGCTACGTAGACGGATGGGAAATTGGCTTGAGGGTCAACACGACCCTCACTATGGACCTCGCGGAGTATTTCGGAGGTTACGTTGTTTTGTGCGCAGGATGCGGCGACTTGAAAGATCATTAGGAAGGCAAGAACGAGCAAGCGCGAAGTCTGCAGATAAAATCTCCTCAGTAAATTGTGATTCCGAAAGCGGTTTGCCAGAGCGGGCAGCGGCGGACCGCTGGCTGAATGGGCGATTCGAGATGCATGCTTTGCAAAGTGCATCCGATGCGCCAATTTGATTTCAATTTTGGGAAGAGTGTTTTTAACGAGGTAAGCGTTTCTTTCCCGGATCGGGAGACGCCGCTGCGCGCGACTGCGCAGGGATTTTGACTAATCGCACATTATTTTTCCGTCCCGGTTGCCCTGCCCTGGCTTGCGGATAATCGGGGCACGGCAAAACATTGAACCTCAGAGCCACACGAACCGTCAGGGTGAAGCAAGGTCGATTTGAGCAGCAAGTTTATGACGAGGTTTTAACAAACAAAGTTCGCTAACCCTTGTCGCCACAGCATCTTTTGCGGGAAAATTAACATCTTAAGCTTTGTAGGCCTGCCAGGAGACTCTACTTGAAACTTTGTCACACTCGACCAGCGCGCCGGGCGCTTGGTTTCGCTGCCGTCATATTTCTGACCCTGGCCACGACAATGCCAGCGTTGGCTGTCGAGAAAGCGCGGTTCCGCACCGACGACTATAAGATTGACGTCGAACTTCTGCCGCAGACTCATAAGCTGACCGCCCGGGCCACGGTAAAAGTCACTGCGCTCGACAATGTTAACGCGGTCACGTTTCAGCTCAATAATGGTCTGCGCATCACGAAGCTCACGGATGTTAACAATAAGTCGCTCACCCCCGAACGAAACACACAGGATTCGACGGTGCGATTCGAGCTCGCCAGCGATCTCGCAAAGGATGCGAGTACCACCTTCAATTTCGAATACGAGGGGACTCTGGAGAGCGCGGACGACAGTCCGGTTCAGGGGGTAAAGCTGGCCTACATCGGCCCTGATACAAGCTATCTCCTCTATTCTGGATTGTGGTTTCCGATCGCGGGATATGGCGTCAACCGCTTCACTTCGACCATAAGCGTGACGGTTCCGGCGCATATGGTTGTGATCGGAAGCGGCAAGGAGCAGATTGGCGCTCCGGCGACGGCTTCCAAAAAGCCCGCGACCGCCATAGCAAATTCCAAGACCTTTACCTTCGCCTCGGATAAGCCAAGTTTTCCCGGCACGATAATTGCCGGAACCTTTCAGGAGTTTAAGAGTGACGACGCGGGCATCGATATGAAGGTTTATTTCAAGCCCAATCATCAAAATCTGGGCGCTGAGTACGCTTCGACTGCGCTAAAGGCGTTCACCTATTTTGTAACTCAGTATGGCAACGCACCCTCGACTCGGCTGAAGATCGTTGAAGTACCTGATGACACGGTTCCGACAGCATGGGCGCCGGAAATGGCGATTCTTTCGGGCCGCGCGATTACAGAGAAAACAAACTACCGCCTGCTCGCCAATACCATCGCCCATCAGTGGTGGGGAGTCTCGGTGAGTCCGGCGTCGAAAGACGACTGGTGGATCAGTGACGGGTTCGCGCGTTACTCCGAGGCCCGGTATGTAGAGAGCGCCGCCGGCACAGCTGGGCTGGAGGAAATGGTGAAGGACATGTCGGTAGGCGCGCTCGCCTATGACAGCGTTCCGCTTTCGAGCGCCGCAAAGCTGGATTATTTTTCTCCCGAGTTCCAGTCTCTGGTCACTGACAAGGGGGCTATGATCCTGCACATGCTGCGCTGGGTTGTCGCGGAAAAAGACTACCTTAAAATCATGCGCGAATTTGCCGCCAAGTATGCGGGTAAATCGGCGACCACCGACGATTTCCGCGAACTGAGCGAACAGGTCTATACGCAGAAGCTGACCTGGTTTTACTCGCAGTGGATGGACTCAACGAGCGCTCCCGAATTTAAGGCGAAGTACACGGTTTATCGACTGGGTAACAATAAAGGTTTCCGCATCGTGGGCGCCATCACGCAGGATCTTGATCTTTTCCGCATGCCGGTGGATTTGCGCGTCGATACCGACGGAAAGACGGAGGAGAAGCGCATTGAGGTTGTTGGGACCGACTCGCCCTTTTCGGTTGAGACCTTTGGACGACCCCGCCGCATTTCGATCGACCCTCAGAACCGGGTTTTAACAAATTCCAAGGACATCAAACTGCGTGCCTCTATTATGCGAGGACAAGGACTGACACAGCAGGGGGATCTGGCGGGAGCTTTGAGCGAGTTCAATAAAGCGCTGGAGGCCAACAAGAACAGTTCGCTCGCTCATTACCGGATTGCCGAGGTTTTTTACCTGCAAAAGAATTATCAGGCATCGGCGAATGCTTATCGCGAATCTCTGAACGGCGATGGCGAGCCGCGGTGGACCGAGGTTTGGAGCCACTTGCAATTGGGGAAGATTTTCGACGTGACCGGCCAGCGCGAGCGCGCCGTCAATGAATATCGGCAGGCAATCCAGACCAACGACAATACCCAGGGTGCGCTGGAGGAATCGCGCCGCTACATGCAAAAGCCCTTCGAGCGGGAAAAAGGAAGCTAGGCCGCTAGGCTGCCAGGTGCAAGTAAGCCCCTTGAGTCACTCATGCCTTAAGCGTGTCGAAGCCCTTCCTACGCTGCTCGCTATACCGGTGCAAAGCATCCAGGATAATGGGATACGCTTCGGTAGCCGGTTGAATTTTATCGACCTCGACCGATTTACCTTCGAGCTGTTTGTAGTCCTGAAAAAAGCGGCGCAACATTATCAATCGGTGTGGCGGCATTTCCGCCGCTTCGCGGTAGGCGTTGAACTCGGGATCTTCGGTGGCAATGGCGATGATCTTATGATCCTTCTTGCCCGAGTCGATCATGGTCATCAGCCCGATCGCTCGAGCGTGAATAATGGTCAAAGGCACTACCGGCTCCTGACAGAGCACCAGCACATCGAGCGGGTCATCGTCCTCGGCAAGAGTCTGCGGAACAAAGCCGTAATTCGCGGGATAATAAACAGCCGAGTATAAAATGCGATCGAGCTTGATCAGACCGCTGGTTTTGTCCAATTCGTATTTAACGCTTGAGCCGAAGGGAATTTCGATGACGGTATTGAACTCTTGCGGCAGTTCGCTGCCCGGTGTCACGTCGTGCCATGGATGGATCATGAAAATAAACCTGCCTTCGACGAATTCCTGTGTGTGCAGAGAATATTGTAAATGCCGGAATATCGCGCACGGACGAGGGCGCGCATTCTTTGAGAAGGGGCTCACGTTATAATCGACGGGACGAAACAGTTTCCGCCGTCCCAATCACGTCCCACAGAAGTCGCAACTCGAACGGAACTTAAGCAACCATCATTCATGCGGACGTTTGAAAAAAAGCAAATTCTAAAGAACGTCGGCTCGAGTTGGTCGGCGCTCGCCATCAACGTCATCGTCGGAATTTTCCTTTCGCCCTTTATCGTTCATCGGCTTGGAGACGCCGCCTTCGGCGTCTGGGTTTTGATCTTTTCCATCACCGGATATTACGGACTGTTCGACCTCGGCATCCGCTCCTCCATCATTCGTTACGTTTCCAAATACACCGCCACTGACGACCGGGAAAAGCTCAACGGCTTCATCAATACGGCTCTCTTCACCTACTCTGGCATCGGCGTCGTGAGCATGGTGTTGACGACGCTGCTCAGTTCTTTTTTGGAGCGCGGGTTTAAAATTCCGCCGGAGATGCATTCGCAAGCCCGCCTTTTGCTGCTGATGGTCGGCGCTTCGGTCAGCCTCGGCTTTCCGCTCGGCGTCTTCGGAGGCATGCTCGAAGGCCTGCAGCGTTTTTACATTTTGAATTGGACAAGTATCGGCGCAACGTTGGCCCGCGCAGTCTTGATCGTTTATTTTCTGCACCGCGGCTATGGCCTTCTCACCGTTGCGCTTATCACCGTCGGCTTGCCGATCCTCTCCTCGATATTGCGCGGCGTTATCGTCTTTCGCTTGTGCCCAGTCCCGCTTGGCCTCAAATACGTCGATCGCGAATCCTTCCGCCACATGGCGAACTATGGCGGAACGACTTTTCTAGTTATGGTGGCGGCGCGACTTCGTTTTCGCACGGACGAATTAGTTCTGGGCGCGATGATGTCGACGGTTGCCGTCACGTGGTTCAATTTCGGCGCGCGCATCGTCGATTATGCTCAGGAGTTTGTGTCGAGTCTGGCCCAGGTGTTCGTTCCCATGGCGAGCCACTCGGAGGCAGTCGGCAATCTCGATCGGGTGCGCAAGATTTATATTGCAGGCAACCGGGTATGCGCGTTCCTGATTTTTCCCATCACGGCCATTCTGATTGTCTTCGGCAAGCACATCATCCGCATCTGGGTGGGCGGGCGATACGTTCCCCATAGCTATCCCGTGCTGGTGGTAATGATCATTCCCTTCGCCCTCATGCTGGCGCAGGCGGCGTCCACGCGGATTTTATTTGGCTTGGGGAAGCATCGGACCATGGCGGCCGTCACCGTGATCGAAGGCGTCGCGAACCTTATCCTCAGCATAGCGCTCGTGCGACCGCTTGGAATTGTCGGCGACGCACTGGGCACCGCCATTCCGCTCAGTTTCACTTGTTTGGTATTCCTGCCCCGGCACATGAAGAAACAGATTGGGGTTCCGGTAGGAACATTTCTGCGCGAGGCTTACACGCTGCCGATTCTTTTGACTCTGCCGTTGGTGGCGGCGTTGTTGCTAGCCAATCGCTTTTTCTACCCCCGAAACTTAATTCAACTGGTGATTGAGACACTGGTCGTTGGCTCCATTTACATGGTCGGAATGTTTTGGGCCTATCGAACGCACCGTGCGTTTCATGTGGCCGAGGTAGCGGGTCTGACCGAGACGCTGCCTGCCGAGCAACCTCCGCAAGCGGTAGTCTCGGTGGAATACCAAGGCGAGCAATGAGGAGTTTTATTCCTCGTATGGGCAAGAGATGCAACGGGTTAGGCCGCCGGTCGGTGGGTCAAAACCTGGTTGCGATAAAATGAGTAGCGCCTATTGTTTTTTGGTACTTTCTAAAACACATAAGCGAGATTTTCGGAAGGCAACCTGCTCTCGTAGAACTCTGCAAACTTCGTACTGTTAGAGCATGATGCAAGGGGAACCTAGAGGATGAGCGGACTATACGTTGTAGGCGGAGCGTTGCGGAGTAGTCTGTTTAAGCAACTGGCAGAGTGGAATTCATGCAAGAAAGCCCTTATCGTCCAGGTAGACCCGCAAACCAGAATCTCTGAGGTTCTGGTGGAGTACGACTCGCCAGCGGATGTGTGTCCAGCGGACTCCCCATCAGTCCTGTTCAAGTCAGCCACAGTGGCCGGTGACAGGCTGTACGTTTGTACTCCGACGGAAGTCCTGGTGTATCAATTGCCCGGCTTCTCACTCCTGCATTACGTGTCGCTTCCCTGTTTTAACGACCTTCACCACGTGCGACCTACACCGGAGGGCAACATTCTGGTTGCAGATACGGGATTGGATCTCGTGATTGAAGTCTCTCCCGAAGGAAAATTGCTACGCGAATGGAGCGTTCTCGGAGAAGACACGTGGAAGCGATTTTCGCGGGATGTCGACTACCGCAAGGTGCCGGAGACCAAGCCTCATATATCACATCCGAATCACGTTTTTTACCTCGGAGACGAGGTTTGGGTTACGCGGTTCGAACAACGGGATGCGATCAGTCTCACGAATCCGGGGAGGCGCATTGACATTGGATTGCAGAGGCCGCACGACGGACACGTGGTGGGAGACTGGATTTACTTCACCACGGTAGACGGACACCTAGTCGTCGCGAACTGGCATACTTTAAAAGTTGAAGAAGTCTTCGACCTAAGCTCGATCGACAATCACGAACAACTAGTATTGGGCTGGTGCCGTGGTCTGGTGGTCATGGAAAAGGATAAGGTCTGGGTCGGATTCACACGCATCCGGACGACCCGTTTCAAAGAAAATTTGCTTTGGGCCAAGGAAGGATTCGAAACCCGCAGGAAACCTACGCATATCGCGTTTTACGATTTGGCCAAAAGGAAACGCTTGGACGAGATCGACCTGGAGCCCGACGGTCTGGCAGTGCTGTTTAGTGTGCATAACGCTGACGAGGCATTGGCTCTCGAAAACCATTTGGAGAAGCCCGTTGGAGCTGAGTCTTCGCAGGACAATCGAATATGAGGGTTGGCAAGGCGGCCCGTAAAATCGCCAGAGGTCTTTTCGTATCGAGTGGAGTGCTTCGTTTCGCACACAAACTGAGCGGCGAGGCAGCTGTGATTCTGCGTTATCACTCTATCCAAGATTGTCCTGAACAGTACGACGACACCATTGGATGCGATTCGATTCATGCCGCCTCGATCTTTGAGAGGCATGTCGAATTGATTGCGAGACGCTTCAACGCGGTAACCATCGACGATATCTCGCGGTTTCTCCGAGGCGAGAAGAGCCTGCCCCCGAGAGCAGTAGCGATCACTTTCGATGATGGCTACAAGGACAATATTCGGTTCGCCGCCCCTGTTTTGAACCGCTTTGGGGTGGCGGGGACATTCTATGTTCTAGTGGACTCGGTCGACCGAGCAAAGGCGCCGTGGTATTGCCTTCTTCGTTACGCATTCCTGACTGCGAGACGGCCTAAGTGGTGCGATCCAGAAACGGGCAGGATTCACGATCTCACGGATGCGCAAACGCGCCTCGCCGCTTTTTTTTGCGCTGCCGAAACCTGCGCGCGGTCAAGCGCACTCGCGCGCGAGGCGTGGATCGCCGCAACGGTCAATTCTCTTGAACCGGACCCGTTTCCCAATGAGAGCGATCTCATGATGAACTGGGACGAGGCCAGAACGCTAGTAAAAGGTGGGCACATCGTGGGCTCACATACGATGACACATCCGAACGTGGCGCATCTTTCCGCGGGGGACGCGCGCTACGAACTTACCGAGTCCAAGACAAAACTTGAGAAGGAAGTGGGAGCACCGGTAAAGCATTTTGCGTATCCTCATCCCGCTCTAAACCCGCAGTGGAATGAAACAACCTTAAAAATTACCGAAGAAGTAGGCTACTCGACCGCCGTAACCACTACGAGCGGCGCCGTGCGGCTGGGCGCGCGGCCGCTTGCGATTCCCAGGACGTATATCCCTCGTGAAGAATCAGAGTTCCTCTTTCACATCGAAAAGACGTTGCTGCTGCGCACGAATGCGGCGGTTGAGATCCAGCCTGGCTCATGAGCCAGCGCATAAACAAATAGAGATGACACGAGGCTCCGTTAACCCCGAGTTAGGATTGGCCAAGCCGAGCGATCTCAGCCGCATCGCTCAATTCCTGATTCCACTGGGCGGGGAATCTTTTGGGGAACGATTTCCTCACGGAACAGTTCAAGATTTCTATCGCTGGAAATATTTTAGCAATCCTCTGGGCAACGCAATTGTGGGTATTGCCGCTGTTGGCGATGCTGTGGTCAGCGTCGTGGCTGCTACGCCGAAGCGCATCCAGCTATGCGGCAAGACAGCTCCGGCGTATGAGCTTGGAGACTTCTTAACGGATAGAAGCCACCGCAAATTGGGGCTGTTTTCTCGATTGATCGAACTGGTTTGCCGTGAGGCGAGCAACCGAGGCTCGTCGCTGGTTTATGTTCGGCCTAACGATGTGTCGTTTCCCATCCTCGTCAGCAAGCTGTCTTTTCATGAAGGACAAAGGCTCGATTCCCGTCGTTTCGTTCTGCCAAGCCCCACTCTTTCGCGCAAGACGGGTATTCCCGCCCACCTTTTACGCCTTTCAGGAATGGACTGGCTTTGCAAGAGACGATGCATTCCCAATTACACTGGTGGGTCGGTAACGGTAAGGCCGGTCGAGCGATTTGGCGAAGAAACCGATCGGCTCTGGCAGCGAGCATCAGCCGGCTACGATTTTGCCTTGGTGCGGGACAGCGGCTATTTGAACTGGCGTTACGTCGATTGTCCAACTCCGTACAAGATCTGGCTCGCGGCCAGGGATGGCGAAACGGTTGGCTTTCTCGTAACATCGGCGGACCGGGCATCGCCGAGCGCTGCAGTGGTTGATCTCTTTGCCAAGATTGGCGACGCAGACGCTGTGCGGGCGCTACTTGCAAGGGGACTAGTCGACCTACTGAGGAGCGGCGCGCAATTGATTAGCACTTGGACGACGCAGGGGACCAGTCAATCCGCCGTTCATAAACTCCTACGACGCTGCTTCCCGTTGCGCCGCAAACAGCATTTGCATCTTGCCTTTCGCATGCTGAAGACAGAAGAGGTTGCGTTGCCCTCTCCTTCACAAAAATGGCATTTCACCCTTGGCGACAGTGACGGCGCGTGATGGCCACCGAGGACTCTCAATTCTCAAAAAACGCAGTCAGTGGGTCATTTGATCGCATGGCCAGCTACTACGCCGGCGAGCGGGGACAATCGCCCTGGTTTCAGGCCCAACTCAAAATCGTGCTTGAGATGCTCGGTCAAGAGAAGGGGCGCCTGCTCGACATTGGCTGCGCAGCAGGGGCAGAGTTTGAACCGCTCGTAGACCGCGGATTTGAGATCGTTGGAATCGATTATTCGCCCGAGATGCTCCGTTTAGCCAAGGATCGTTTCGACTCTTCTCGCAGCATCCAACTTTGCCGGGCTGACGCCGAAGCGCTGCCTTTCCCTGACGCGAGTTTTGACCACGTTGTCTGCCTTGGCGTCTTCGAGTATTTGTCCACGTACGAGCGGAGCCTCGACGAGATTCACCGCGTGCTGCGTCCCGGAGGTTCAGTGATTATCTCGCTGCCCACGCGGATCAGCCTGGACCGGGCATCTAACAGGTTACTCACCACGACAGCTGTTCCTTTATGGAGAATGATAAAGAAGCTCATGGGAAAGCGTACTCTCGGCCAGCGGGTGGGGCGGCGCTGGAATCGCTGTAATCCCTGGAAGCTTCCGGGGCTACTGCGTAAACACGGACTTAGTCCCGAGCAGAGCGCTTATTCGGGCTTCCTGCTGTTTCCTCTTGGACATTTATGGCCAGCCGCGGAGTTTCGGCTTTTCACCATGTTGGAACGGTTTTCGAAATCTCGCATTCTGGGCTGGACGTTGAGCCAGTATCTTATTGCGGCAAGGAAAAGCTAGTTTGGATCAGGCGGACGTGGTTTGGTGGCAACGCTCGCGGCGAAATGGCCATCTCTAAGGTCAGGCTGGAAAGGAAGTGGGGAGCACCGAAAACATTTTAGTCAGGAGGGTTTATCCAGCTGTAGCGTAACGTGAATGGATTGTTACATTCGCGTATAAAAAAATTGTTCATCGGAAGTTGAGTTTATGACTTATTCTTAGTCGGCCAAAAGGTTAGGTGCCCCGAGGGGTAAGTATGACTCCATCCCAGCTATCGGAACGCAGGGAACCAGAGATCGAGCGCAGGGAGACCGAGGGCATAAAGGTCGATCCGAAGCTTGTCGGACAATCAGAGTTAATTAAAAAGCCGGAGAGGCTGAAACTTCGGGACATCCTCGGGCAGAAAGCAACCACGCAGTTACAGCGCCGCATACTCCCTCATCTCCGGTGGAACCAGGAAATCTGGGGAGAAACCATCAGGGAGCACCTGACTCCGACCGTCCGGTGGCTAGACGCAGGTTGCGGCTGGCGTTTGCTTGGTAAAGACCTCGAGGCGCTCGAAAATGAACTGGTAGGTAGGGCCCAACTCGTGGTTGGCGTCGATCTCGATTTTCCTCACCTGCGAAAGCACATTAATATCTTCCGGCGGATCCACGCGTCTTTGGTCTCGCTACCCTTCCCAGACGCCAGCTTCGATCTGGTCACCTGCAACATGGTGCTCGAGCATTTGCCTGAGCCATCGCCGATGTTTCAAGAGATCTCCCGTGTTCTCGCGCCGGGAGGCACGCTCTTGGTGCACACGCCGAACATAAAGAACTACTTGATTTTCGCAAACATTATTGCCAAGAAGCTTCTACCGTGGTCGATAATTCTGAAGCTCGTGCATGATGCTCGCGCCAAAGACGACATTTTCCCGACCTATTACCGTGCAAATAGTGCCCGCACACTCCGTGACCTTGGTGAATCTGCGAACCTTCAATCCGAATTCATGCGCTTTCTGAGCCATCCTCAACCTTACAGCCGTTTCTTTGCTCCGGCAGCTTTCTTTGAACTTCTTCTCATGCGCGCGATTATGAAGCCCCCCTTGAACCGTTTCGGCACCACGATCGTGACGGTTTTCCGAAAGCGGCCCACCGGTTCGGTGGGCATCCGCGCGGCGTGAATACCCACCGATAACCCCAAAACCAAGACCTAGGTCAGAAATCCACTGGGGCGAACAAGACATCTACTCAGTGGCGGAGAACTGAGCCGGGTTGATCGTTTCCTCAGATTGAGCACGGCTACTTAAAAATGTTCGGCACTTTCACTTCTTAAGGGTTGGTCTAAGGTTGCAATTTGCTTCACACTCCGTCAGCAGATCGCGGCATTTTGAGATAAGATTGTGCTTCGCTTTTGTTTTTAATCATTTACAAGTGAAGTTCAGGCAGGTCTTCGGAAGGTCAATTGCTCCTTCTCTAGGCATATATAGGACATCAGCCGACTTATTTAACAGACGTATTTACAACGGAGCATTAATTGTACAGTTTGGGCTAAGCTTAGGTTTCCAGTGATTACCTGCAGCCTCAGCAGGGAGCTTGACGAGCCGTGGCAAGAGGGCGAGCTTTGAATAGAGAACACTCCCCAAAATAGCTTGTTATCAGCATAAATTTTTTTCTTTAGACAATTTTCTTTAGACAACCGGAGGAATACTGCTTTGAACGCAACAACCAGTCACCTTATCGCCCCACACGGGGGAGAACTTATTCAGTTGCAAGTGCCCGAAGCGCGCGCTTCTGAATTAAAAGCGCAGTCGAAGGATTGGCCTTCATGGGACCTGACTGCGCGCCAGCTCTGCGACCTGGAGCTCTTAACGAACGGCGGTTTTTCGCCATTGCGCGGGTTTATGAACCGTGCCGATTACGAAGGTGTCTGCAAAGACATGCGGCTGGCAAATGGCACGTTATGGCCGATGCCGATCACGCTCGACGTAAGTGAGGATTTCGCAAAGAAACTTACACCTGGCAGCAGCAAGATCGCGCTGCGCGATCTGGAAGGAGTGATGCTCGGCGTGCTGCACGTGGAAGATGTCTGGCAGCCTGATCGGAAAGCGGAAGCAAAGGCGGTCTTTGGTTCCACCAGCGCCGCGCACCCCGGCGCCGATTACGCCATCAACAAATCGAATCCGTGGTATGTGGGGGGAAAGGTCGAAGGGATACAGCCTCCGGCGCACTATGATTTCCGCTCACTGCGGCTGACGCCATCCGACCTGCGTGCTGAATTCGCGCGCCTGGGCTGGACCACTGTCGTGGCGTTTCAGACGCGCAATCCAATGCATCGCGCTCACGTCGAACTGACAATGCGCGCCGCCAAGCAGGTCGAAGCGAATCTACTGATTCATCCCTCCGTCGGAATGACCAAGCCAGGCGATGTGGATTATTTTGTGCGTACCCGCTGCTACCAATTGCTGCTCTCGAAGTATCCGAAAGGCACCGTTGAACTCGCCATGTTGCCCCTGGCGATGCGCATGGGTGGACCGCGCGAAGCGGTGTGGCATGGCTTGATTCGCAAGAATCATGGCTGCACGCACTTCATCGTGGGCCGCGATCATGCAGGTCCAGGTAAAGATACTGATGGCAAGAATTTTTACGGTCCTTACGATGCCCAGGAGCTCTTCAAGAAGCATGAAAAGGAGATGGGTGTGACGATGGTTCCGTTCCAGATGATGGTGTATCTGGAGAATGAAGACCGTTACGTCCCGTCCGACGAGGTGCCGAAGGGCGAAAAGGTGCTCGATATTTCCGGAACTGAACTGCGGCAGCGCCTTAACGAAGGCCGCGATATTCCGGCGTGGTTCACGTATCCCGAGGTAGTCCAGGAATTGCGCCGCAGTTATCCGCCGCGACATAAGCAGGGAGTCACGATTTTCTTCACCGGACTTTCGGGATCGGGCAAATCGACTATTGCCAATGCCCTGATTACGAAGTTCCT
>Ga0257153_1000027_pt1 | contig 13175 bp, 12 predicted proteins | sample DW10A_FD_185988 | JGI IMG/M metagenome (GOLD analysis project Ga0257153, IMG submission 185988) | Soil microbial communities from H.J. Andrews Experimental Forest, Oregon, United States - DW-10-A | ecosystem: Environmental > Terrestrial > Soil > Temperate forest > Bulk soil | place: USA: Oregon... | reverse complement strand
TCTGGGGAGTCTTTATGCGTACGGTCGTCAGCCTGCATGCCACCTGGTTAGTGAACTCCGCCACGCACATGTGGGGCTCGCAGCGTTATGAAACCGGCGACACCTCCACCAACAGCTTCTGGGTAGCGATCCTGACGTTCGGCGAAGGCTGGCACAACAACCATCACGCCGAGCCGCAGGCTGCCCGCCACGGCCACGCCTGGTATGAAGTGGACGTAAACTGGTACGGCATTTACGCGCTCAAAACGTTGGGGCTGGCTTGGGATATCAAGCGCCCCCAGGCCGAAGAAACCGTGGCCGCCACGGCTGCCGACTGAATGAAATAGTTTTCTCGTCTGGCGTTCCCATAAAAGTAACTTTGAATAAACCGGAAATTTCCCGGTACAGCGCCGCCCGGGACGCCGGTCACTTCAATTCGCCAATTCCGGGCAATCTAATTGAAATATAAGCGGTTATTTGATTTTCCCACCAGACAGACTGGAAAATTACCTTTGTGAATTTCTCCAAATTGTTATCAAAACTGTAAGTATTGACAGTTCCCTAATCCTTAGGAGTCCCTCATCATGGCAACGTTCTTGAGGCGAATTTCTCACGTTCTTGAATCATTTTGCTGCGCCCCCTTCACTCGCCTCTGGATGTGCTTACTTTCGAGCAGCCCGCGTGGTCGGCAAGCTCGTTTCGTTTTTTGCTAAACGGAGCAGTGCGCTTTCAGAAATTCTTGGGCGGAGAATTTCTGAGCTGCGCTGGGTTGCTCGAAAGCAAGCACATCGGCATATTGGGGCGGTACCTGCCTCTCCCATCCCTCCTTTTTAACTTCATCCATTTGCTGTATCCTTTTGGCAAGTTTTCGGTTCATTTCCCCGGGGCAGTGCAATTCGGAGGTTCTTCAGGTGGGCAAAGCACGCATTCTGCTTGCCGACGACCACACCCTGGTCGCGGAGGCGATCAAGCGGCTGCTGGAACCTGAGTTTGAGGTTGTCGCCGTTGTCGCGGACGGGCGTTCGCTTGTCCGAGAAGCCCTTGCCCTGAAGCCCGATGTCGCACTCGTGGACTTGAACATGCCCTTGCTGAACGGCTTCGACGCCAGCGCACAGTTGAAGACCGCTAACCCAAACATAAGAGTCATCGTCCTCACCATGAACGAGGATGCGGAGATCGCCGCGGAAACTCTGCGCACCTGGGCCTCGGGCTTCCTCCTGAAAAAGTCCGCCGGTTCCGAACTGGTGAAAGCCGTGCGCGAAGTGCTGCATGGAGGAAAATACATTACTCCCGCCCTGCAGAAGATCGTGGGCGAGCTATCCGCGCGCGAACCGCGGTCCACAGAAGCGGGCCGCGTTCTGACGCCGCGCCAGCGCGAAGTCCTGCAGCTCCTCGCCGAAGGCCACACCATGAAAGAAGCCGCCGCCATCCTGAACGTAGCCACCCGCACGGTGGCCTTTCACAAATACCGCATCATGCAGGACTTCAGCCTGGCCAACAATTCCGAACTCCTCCGCTTCGCCATCAAACAACGCGTGATCGAACAGCGCTAATTCTCGGCTACCTGTGTCGCTCAATTCATCCGTGGGTGGCCTACCCTTTGCTGCCTTTGCAAAGGGTGGGATCTTCATCCTCAGCTCGACGGGCACCCTCGCTCCCTCTCTACTTTCACGGGAATTGCTGAAGTGATATCCTCTCCCCGACTCCATGTCCACAAACTCCAAACCATTCGGCCCTGCCCACAACCAAGGTTCCCGAGGTGCTCGGAGCCCTGGTGGAGAGTTTTTGCCAAGAAAACTCTGCAACATGAGCAAAACGATTGGAGACTCGAGATGAACCAACAGTCCGGTCCTCAAGACAGCCTGGTGCTCTCTTATCTCGACCTGCGGAAGGCGGTTGGAATTATCGGATTCGCTCTTCCCTTTGTCCTCGCTCTCGGAAAGATTCTCCTGCAAGGTCACGGAATACAAAGCTCTATTAGCGGGTATTACTACACCGATATGCGAAACGTTTTCGTGGGGAGCCTGTGCGCAATCGGAGTCTTTCTGATGTCCACCAGAGGATACGACCGGAAGGATGAAATCGCGGGGATTCTTGCTTGCGTCTTCGCCGTTGGCGTAGCGCTCTTTCCAACGGCTCCTGACGTTGGCGCAACGTCGCAAGATAAGCTCATCGGCAAGGCGCACTTGTCATTCGCGACGTTGCTGTTCTTGACGTTTGCTTACTTCTCTCTCGTTCTATTCACAAAGACAGCCTCGGACAAATCTCCCACCCCTCGAAAGCTCCAGAGAAATACCGTCTATCGCGTCTGTGGTTATACCATCCTTGCTTCTATTCTGTTGATCGTCGTTGTTTTGCTACCATCGGTCAATTCCCTGGTGGAAGGCCTTACTCCAGTCTTTTGGCTGGAATCCGTTGCGGTGGTTGCCTTCGGTGTGTCTTGGCTTATTAAGGGTGAAACCATTCTCAAGGATCAAGGAACTTGAGGACTCAGCTGTGAGCAAACGGTTGGCAGAAACTGGAGGAAATTGGGGACGAAATCTGGGACAGAAATTGCGGTCAGACAGGAGGTCCCCTTTCTTCGAAAAAATGAACTCAGGTAAACATCCCGTCTGGAACGTGTGAAGAAATTGGCTTTGGGTGATGGATTGTCACGTTCTGGTGATTAGGCAAGTCGTCTCCGCGATTCTCCCGCCGCTTTTGTTTTGCTTTTCTATGGTTCCATCACGGTGCAAGTCTCATATGGAAGCGGCTGTGGGGTGCAACCCGCGCCGCAGAGCGAACCATCGCGCTAAGTTGTAGCTCAAGCAAGCCCACGTAGCTTCCATCGTTGCCTTCAACCGTCCGCGGCAGCGGAACTGCCGTAAGCCACAGCGTTCCTTGATCCAGGCATGCACGAATTCTGCAACTCGCGAACGTTGCGCGTAAATCTGCTGCGCTTCTTCCGTTTTCATCTTGGCCTTGAATGCAGTCGTCGCTCCGGGCTCTTCGATGCGCGTTACCGAATCATTCCCGTACATACGGGATACCCGGGGGTAGGGGGTGTACCGGTTTTCTTGTCAGACCAATTCGCTTCGTTGCTAAGCCTTTTGTTTCCCCTACATACCAAATTTCTATCCGCAACTCTTTTGTTTCCCCTACTTACGCAAAAACAGGGGGGTACCTCCCCTGTGGAAAATGTCGGCGCGCCGACATTTTTGATTTTTCCCCTTATTTTTTGAAGTTTTTGGGCCGATTACTTGGACAGCGTTTGCTGGGCGCTTCCGGCGCGCCAGAAATTCTGCCCGGTCTCTGGCAGCGTGTAGATGGGATCGTAATACTCGTAGCGGCGGTTCAACGCTTCCGAGTCGTCCGCTTCGATGCCCGTGCGGTAATTCTTCGTCCAGTAAGAAATGCCCAGTTGCCGGTCGTACTCTTTCAACTGGTGCACCCAGCGCTTGCCGACAAACGGCACGTCGCAAACTATGCGCGGAGTTGCAAATCCCGGCAGGTAGCCCATGATGTCGTGCTGAAGCTGTTGCGCTTCATGGATCGCCAGCCGCCAGTGTTCGGCGTTGGGAATCATGTCGCACTGGTAAAAGTAATAAGGCATGATCTTGCCGTAATCCAGCAGCGCAAAACAAAGCTCCAGAAGCTCTTTCGGAGAAGTATTCACTCCGCGCAGCAATACGCCCTGGTTGCGGACGTCGCGGTAGCCCATATCCAGCAGCGACTCAACCGCTTTCCTCACCAACGGCGTAACCTGGCGAGCGTTGTTCACGTGCGTGTGTACAGCGATGTCCACGCCGCGCTCCCGCGCCTTCTTCGCCAAACGCCCCAGACCGGCTTGCACTTCCGGTTGCAGGAAATGTTGCGGAATCGCGATCAATCCCTTGGTCGCCAGGCGGATGTCGCGGATGTTCGGAACGTCCATCAATTTGGAGACAAAATCTTCCAGCCCGGCGATCGGCACGTTGGCGATATCGCCGCCGCTGACAACGACGTCACGCACCGAAGGAGTGACCCGCAGATAGTCGAGCATCTGCTGGTAACGATCCTTCTGCGGAATCTGAAACTTCAGCTTGATCACTTGCGGCACGTCGTTGCCGACCAGATCCATGCGCGTGCAATGCCCGCAATACTGCGGGCACGTGGAGAGCATCTCCGCCAGCACTTTTGTCGGATAGCGGTGCGTCAAACCCTCGACCGCCCACATGTCCGATTCGTGCAACGAATCGCGGCTAGCCTTCGGATGGCTCGGCCATTCGGGATGCCGGTCGTCAAACGCCGGCACCATGTAACGCCGCACGGGATCGTTCCAGAGGTCCTTTTCATCCATGGTGTTGAGCATGTGTGGCGGCACCAGGATGGACATCGTCGCGCGCTCTTTGATGTCGCGTTCCAGGGAAGCCATAAGCGCATCCGGGATCAGGTCGCCGAACGCGTCCTTCAATTCCTTCAGGTTCTTTACCGTGTGGCGGCGCTGCCAGAGGGCGGTTTCCCACTCTTCTTTAGTGACACCTTTATATCCGGGCAGGCGGCGCCAGTCCGGTTCCACAAATTCCCTCTTCAAGGGATAGGTGAAGGGCTGCTCGCCGGCGTGGACCCGGCCCGCCGGCTTCCAGGTGGGGCGTGCGGATTTGGCCGCGGGCGTAGTGGTTTTCGTCTCGCTCATCACGTTTTTCCTGTGTCTGGGGGCGTTGCGTAATGGAAGTTGCGTCAACTTCGTTACAATTCAGAATAGCTTACCCTCCCACTTTCCGCCACCCCTGCCAGTGGAGAGCAGAGCGACGCTGGAACCGTTACGCGGGTTGGAGGAATTCGCTCAGCAGCAAATGAAAGTGATGCACACCGTTCTCCCGCTTCACCGAATAACGCCCGCGGTCATAGGTGGAAGACTGCAGCCCTCGCTGAACCGCTTCGCAAATGTGGATGTCTTCCTGCTGCACCGTCTCGCTGAAGCCGATGGCCTTTCTCACTCGCTCTCTCACCTTTTCCGAATGTGCGTCGTGGAAGTACCACTCGAAAATGGTCAGCGTGCGATCGTACCCGAGCGGCACGATCAGATTCGTCGAAATATTGTCGGGGTAAATATTCAGCATCAGGTTCGGGAAAACCCAAAAATAGAGCGCTTCCTTGTTTCCAGTCCCCGGCGCATACACGCGGTCCGCGGCGTCTCCGGGCCTCACCTCTTTGACCGGACCCAACTGCTGCGAGGAATAGCGAAACACTTCGGTGCGGTAGCGCGGGTAATCGATCTCTTTCATCAATCCGGGATGCACGATGGGAATGTGGTATCCCTCAAGATAGTTATCCACGTAAACCTTCCAGTTGCAGTTCACGTAATAATCGCGCCGTTCGGCCAGCTCGAGCCCCTGGAATTCAAATCCGGCCGCCGCCACAGGAATATTTTCGAGGAAAGCGGAAAGAGGAGGCGCTCCGCTGTCGAAGTTGACGAAGATGAATTGCTCCCACGTTTCGCAACGCACAGGAACCATGCCCATCGTCGAACGGTCGAAAAACTCCATGCCATCCACTTCCGGCGTCCCGATCAGCCGCCCGTCCAGCGTGTAGGTCCAGCCATGATAGGCACAGTTGAATACCTTCCGGCAGCCCGAACCCTGCGCGATGGGACCGGCGCGATGCCGGCAGACATTACTGAACGCGCGCAGCGTCCCGGCGCTGTCGCGAACCACCACAACGGGTTCACCAACGACGTCCACGGTAAAAAATGCGCCCGGATCGGCGATAGTACGTTTTGCGCCGTCCACTTCGCCGCAAGGCTGGCTGAGCGTACCCACCAGTTGCCACGTTCTGCGAAAAATGCGTTCTTTTTCCAGCGTAAGGATGGCGGGATCGATGTAGAAGCGCGATGGGAGCGTTTCCGCGCATTCCACCCGTTCGTTCATCCCGAGGTTGATGGGTTTGGAGGTCATCGTCTGATGCTAAGACGCGACCCGTTAGAACTTGCGCGTTTCCTGCCGCGACCAGCGCTCCACCACGATCTTCGATTCCGTGTAGAACTCCACTGCGTCTTTGCCCTGCGCGTGGAGAATGCCGAAGAAACTTTCTTTCCATCCGCTGAACGGAAAGGAAGCCATCGGCGCCGCAACTCCGATATTGATGCCGATATTTCCGGCCGGCGCCTCGTAGCGGAATTTCCGTGCCGCCGCGCCGCTGGTAGTAAACAGCGACGCCTGGTTTCCATACGGGCTCTTGCGGATGAATTCGATGGCCTCATCAATCGTGTTGGCGTGAATCAAGCTCAACACTGGCCCGAAAATCTCCGTGTCCGCCAGCGAACTCGTCGCCGGCACACCATCGAGCACCGTGGGTTTCAGGAAATTTCCGCTTTCGTAGCTGGCCACCTTCGGATTGCGCCCATCCACAACGGCCTTCGCGCCGTCCGATACGCCTTGCGCAATCAAGCCTTCGATGCGTTGCTTGCTGACAGGCGAAATCACCGGCCCCATCTGCACCCCGGCGTCGAGGCCGAATCCAACTTTAATCGAAGAAGCCGCTTCGGCAATCGCATCGCGAAACGTCTTTTGCGCTTCGCCGATCGTCACGGCAACGGAAACCGCCAGGCAACGCTGTCCCGCGCAACCAAAAGCCGAGTCGCTGATAATCTGTTTCGCCAAATCCATGTCCGCATCCGGCAGCACGATCACGTGATTCTTCGCGCCGCCCTGGCATTGCATCCGCTTCCCCGCCGCTGCAGACCGCTGGTACACATGCTTGGCCACCGGCGTGGAACCCACAAAGCTGATCGCACGCACCGCCGGATGATCGCACAACGCGTCCACAACATCCCTGCCGCCGTTTACGATGTTCACGACGCCCTTGGGAATGCCTGTCTTTTCGATGAGCTCCATCGTGCGCCGCACGGTCAGCGGCACGCGCTCGCTTGGCTTCAACACAAACGTGTTGCCGCACGCAATCGCGTAAGGCAGAAACCAGAACGGAATCATCGCCGGAAAATTGAAGGGCACAATCGCGGCCACAACGCCCAGCGGCTGCCGAATCAGTGTTTCATCCACGCCCGGAGTGATGTCCTCCAGGTTGTAGCCCTGCATCATGACGGGAATGCCGCAGGCGACTTCCACATTTTCGATGCCGCGGCGCCATTCGGCTTTCGCTTCAGCGAAAGTCTTCCCGTTTTCCAGCGTTATAAGCTTCGATAGCTCATCAATGTGTTCTTCCAGCAGGTTCTTCAGTTTGAAAAGATACTGAATGCGCTCCCCGGCCGGTGTCCTGCGCCAAGCGGGAAAAGCCGCAGCCGCAGCCTGCACAACGGTCCCCACCTCGGCCTTCGAGGAGAGCGGCGTGCGTCCGATTACTTCTCCCGTCGCCGGATTGACGACGTTGGAATATTCCGAAGCCGAAGATTTATGCCAGGCGCCGCCAAAATAGTTCTGGACGTCGATTACCTGCGATGTGACGGGGGTACTCATGAGACTTCTCCGTGCCTCCGCCCGCGCGGTGGCGTGCGGCAGGGCTTGCGATATGAAGGATGGCGCTCGGGCGAACCGGGCGAATGACACCTCAGTGTACCAAAGAATGAGGGGGCGGGAGCGTGCGGGGAGGAACTACCGGCCGAGCGTCGCCAGCGCTTCGTAGGCGGCGCCAATCAACGGGGCATTTTCGTTCAGCACCACAGACACAGGAACATTGCCCAGCATTTCGGTGAAATGCCATTTATCCCGAAACGCTTTGAAAAATGTTCCGTCCTGCATTTTTGGCAGAATCTTTACCGCGATCCCACCGGCAACATACACCCCGCCAAGCGCCAGTACCTTCAGCGCAAGATTCCCGGCCTCCGCTCCGTAAATCGCCGTCCACAAATCCAGCGTCCGCACACAAACAGGGCATTCCTTCGACAGACCCGTCTTCGTGATAAATGGTGCGGGATCGGCGTCCGGATCGTCAAAAACGGCGTGCTTCACTGTGTTCGAGAGAAATTCGTGGATCGTGCGGAAGCCCCGGCCGGAGAGAATCAGCTCCCAACTGACCTGCGGGTAACGTTTGCGCATGAACTTCAGGAGTTCGATCTGTTCGTCGGTATGCGGCGCGAAATCGGAGTGGCCGCCTTCGCTTGGCACTACGCGATACCGGTTGCCGTCCCAGAAAAGGATGGATTGCCCAAGTCCCGTTCCGGCGCCCAGCAACGCGCGCGTCGCTCCCTGCACCGGCGTGCCCTGGTTCAGCACGACGAAATCCTCGGCGGGAAGATGGTCCAGGCTATGCCCCGTCGCGCCCAGATCGTTCATCAGGGCAATCGTCTTGACGCCGAGTTCCTTCGACAAGCTGTCCGCGTCAATCACCCAGGGAAGGTTTGTGGCATGGATGCGGTTGTTGATGACCGGTCCGGCCACTCCAAATCCCGCGGCGCGAACTTTTTCATCGGTAAGGTGTGGAGCGGCCTGGTGGGTGAATTCCTTGATGATCAGGTCAAACCGGGCAAAATCCTTGCTGGCGAACCGCTGCTTGAAAACGACGTGGAGCTTTCCGTTTTTCTCTGCAAACAGCGCGATGTTGCATTTGGTGCCGCCCACGTCGCCCGCAAGTATCACCGTGCCTCCCTCAAAAACTCGCCATTAAACCGTTTTAAGGGTTATACCACTGTCTGCCGTCGCGTTCCAGCAGTTGGTCGGACTCTTTTGGACCCCACGTGCTTGCCGCGTAAGTCGGCACCGTTCCTGTCCTTGCCGCGCTCCAAACATCCAGAATCGGGTCCACAATCGACCAGGCCGCTTCCACCGAATCGCCGCGGTCAAACAGCGTGGCGTCCCCGCGCAAGCAGTCATTCACCAGCGTCGCGTACGCGCTTCTCGAAGTGCCGCCGAATGCTTCGCGATAGCTGAAATTCATGGTCACATTCCCGATGCTCATTTCCGTTCCCGGACGCTTTGCGCCAAACGAAACGGAGATCCCTTCATCGGGTTGAATGTTCAGCACCAGCCGGTTGGGCTCGATATTGCGATCGCGAAAGACGAGGTGCGGCGCGCAACGGAACTGGATCATGATTTCCGTCGTGCGCTTTGCCAACCGCTTCCCCGTTCGCAGGTAAAAGGGAACCCCTGCCCAGCGCCAATTGTCGATCAGGACCCGCATGGCCACGAAAGTTTCCGTGCGCGATTTGGGATTCACACCCGGTTCATCGCGGTACCCGGCCAGTTTATTGCCGTTGGCGTTTCCCGGCGCATACTGCCCGCGCACCACGGATTGCGCAACCATCTCCAGGTTGTACGGGCGAATGGATTGGAGAATCTTGAGTTTTTCGTTGCGCACTGCCGTTGCATCAAACGAAGCCGGCGGCTCCACGGCCATCAGCGAGGTCAGTTGCAAGACGTGGCTCTGGATCATATCCCGCAATGCGCCGGCGGTTTCATAAAAGCCGCCGCGCCTCTCCACACCCAGGGTCTCGCTCGCGGTGATCTGAACGTGATCCACGTAATTGCGGTTCCAGAGCGGCTCAAAAATGCCGTTGCCAAACCGCAAAACCAGCAAGTTCTGAACCGTATCCTTGCCGAGGTAGTGATCGATGCGGTAAACCTGCTTCTCTTCAAAAACGTTCAGCACGATCTTGTTCAATTCCTTTGCCGAAGCCAAATCGCGACCAAACGGCTTTTCAATGATGATACGCACCCAGGAATTCGGGTTCGCCGGCCGCGCCAGTCCCGCGCGGCCCAGTTGTTCCACGATGTCGGGATAAACTTCCGGGGGCGTGGAAAGGTAAAATAACCGGTTGCCACCCAGATTCTTTTCCTTATCGATTTCCGCCAGCCGTTTAGCAAGTTGCGTATAAGAATCGGGATTCCCATACTCGCCAGCGGAATAATAAAGGTTGGATGAAAACTCATTCCATTTGGCGGGATCAATCGGACCGACTTCGGAGATCGTCTTCGCTGCCTCTCCGATCGTGGTCCGGAACGATTCATCGGTCATCTGGGTCCGAGCAAAACCAATGATGGCGTAGCGTTCCCCGAGGGAATTGTGTTGCGCCAGGTCAAACATCGCGGGGATCACTTTGCGCTTGGCCAGGTCGCCCGAAGCGCCAAACAGAATCACCGTACAAGGGTCCGCGGTTGTTCCATAGATTGAATTCGAGCGCTTTTCTTCTTCAGCCATGCAGTACCTCCGTGATATTCGGCCCCGCCATGCTCATTTGCATGGCTTTTCGACTATATCTCAATCCCAAGCGCTTTCAGTTCCGAGCGGGTCTGCGCCGCATTCTTGTGATGGATCACGTGCATCCCCAATCGCCGTGGGTTCTCCAGATTCAGCGAGCGGTCGTCGATGAACACGCATTCCTCCGCCGGGCGTTGCGATACTTCCAATGCGATCCGGAAGATCTGCTCTTCCGGCTTCCGTGCGTGCAGGTAGCAGGAGCTGAAAAAAACCTGAAAATCCTTGCGCAGGCCAAACGCCTGGATTCGATAGTTGTTCAGTTCCAGCGGCTCATTATTAATGGATGCGACGAAATATTTTTGGATACCCGAAACATCGCGAAGCAATTGCCGCGTTTCGGGATACTCTTTCGACTGGGCAAACATGAACGCCGTATATTCCTCGCGCGTGAACGCCCGCGCCCGGTAAAACAGGGTTCGGTCCAGATACTGGTCCAGAGTGATCTGTCCCGTATCGAATGCGGGAAACGACAGGTCGTGGCGCTCGCGGAACTCTTCCCAGTCCAATTGAAAAGCCTTGACGGCTTCCATCCGGGAATTGTGGTCCCAGCCGTTCGTGAGAACAACCCCGCCGATGTCCCAAAACACTGTCGTCATGTTCGCCAAGGACTCACCTCCTGGAAAGCCATTGAGAGATATCAGAAGAAGGATTTGGATGAAAGTTAAAAAAGAAAGGTTCGGAGGATAGTACACCCCAAGGCCCGGTTCACATGGTTCTTGTGAGGGTGAACTGACCACAAGAAGGGTGTTTCCTCGAACTTGCAACAACTTACGGGCTGACGGACAATAGCTCCTTCAGGGGGAACCCAAATGGCAGACGATTCTTGCGGACCGACGCCCGCTCCAAGTGAGCCGGTAAAGCCCGGCACGCGCATGGTTCATTGCGTGAAGTTCGGAAAAGACATGCCGGGGCTGGATCGCGTGCCCTGGCGTGGCGAAATCGGCAAACGCGTCTATGAAAACGTCTCCAAGGAAGCCTGGAAGCTGTGGGTTGAGTATTCCAAGATGCTGATGAACGAATATCGCCTGAACCCCATCGACCCGAATTCCCAGAAAATCATGGAAGAGCAGATGGAGCAGTTTTTCTTCGGTGAAGGAGCTAAGCTCCCCGAAGGTTACGTTCCCCCCAAAGCGAAGGGCTGAAGCTAGACCTTTCCCGTTACCGGATGTTCCACGGGCAGCCGCGGTGTCAGCTTAAAATTCAATTTTGCGTGGCCTTCGCGAAGCGCGTTCTCCACCGCGGCAGGCGTCTCGCCTCTCGCGAACAGGAATCCCAGGTAACTCGACCCCTCCGGCCACGCTGCGATGTAATCGCGCCAGCGTGCTGTAATCTCCAGCTCCGTCACGCCCGGCACACGGCGAGCCTCTTCCGCTCCCTCCACCTTCTCCAGAATTCCGCTTTTAGGAACAGGAATCATCAGAACTCCGGAGGCAGTGGTTTCCCGAGGGGCATCCGAGCCAGGCAGATTCAATGCATGCCGTAGCAGCAACTCCTCCAGTCCGATTGGCTCAGACTCATTTTTCAGTTGAAACCGCAACGCCCGCGCGCATAACCCGCCGATCGGCCTCGCCGCAACTTCAATCGGCCAGACACCTCGCTCGTTCAAGCGAAATTCCCCGTGTACCGGCCCGTGCGTCAGCCCCAGGGCACGCGTCGCATCCGTGAAACTCTTTTTGACAAGTTCCTGTTCCGCGGCCGTAAGGCGCGAGGGTGTGACGTAAATCGTTTCCTCAAAATATGGCCCTTCCAGCGGATCCGGCTTGTCGAAAATTGCCAGCACGCGCAATTCCCCATCGTTCAGCAGTCCTTCCACCGCCGCTTCCCTGCCGGGCAGGTACTCCTCCATGATCATTCGATCGAGATTTGGCTCACGCGTCGCCTGGACTTCCGCCGACTCCAGCAATCGCTTCAATCGGCCCGCACCTGCCGCGAATTCATCGCGATTATTTACTCGCACGACGCCCTGGCTTGCCGAAAGTGAGATCGGCTTCAGTACGCACGGATAAGTGATTCCCATCAGCGCGGGCTCGGGAATCGCCTGCAGCGACACGCTTCGAAACCATGGTGTCGGCAAACCCGCATCGCGAAAAACTTCCCGCAAGCGCATCTTGCTCCGGCAAGCCTCCACGCTTGCCGGATGATTGTGCGAAATTCCCAATCCACGCGCTACGAATGCGGCTGCAAGCGTGGGCCGGTCTCCCAGCGCGAGCACGCCTTCCACGCTTTGCCCCGCCTGTGCCTGCATCACCGCATAGGCCGCCTCTTCCGGCGACTCAAAGCGCACCGGCACCGCGCGGTCATTCCACGGATCATCCAACTGGTGGCACCGGTCGGTGACAAACACAAGTTCGACGCCAAGCTTTTTCGCGGCCGCGTCGAACGCGCGAGTCTGGTAGCCGAGCTTCGCGGTGAATAGAAGAATCCTTGGCCGAGCGTTCGGTAGGCTCATTCCGTTGCTTTCATAGAAAGGATTCGGCCTGCCTGACCGCTTCCCTGGCTCTTGCGATGGGGACCAACTGGTCCCGGGTGGGCTCCGCTCAACAGTACCAGGGCTCGTTCAAGTAAGGGACAGCTGTCACAGCAACTGGCATCAGCAGGTCTTTTTCTTCGATGTGATGTTCTACCGCGCGATTCGCGGCTCGCCAGATTTTTTCGAAGATCGCGACGCGTCCTTGCTTCAATTTCTCCGCGGACGAAACGATATCCTGTAGCTCTTCGCACAAACGATCGATTCCCGGAACGCTGTGCGCCCACGGATAAATGAGCGACTTGGCGTCGAACGGCCCGATCCGCTCGCGAACTTCGTCAAGCTCCAGCAGTCGTGAACCGGCGGTGACCAGCAGACGGATCGCGAGTTGAATTGGTGCCACCGCTCCGATCAATTCCAGGCGCCGCAACTGTTCCAGAAGATCCAGATAGTTTGCGTACGTGGTCCAGGGGGTGAACGGCACAAACGTCGGCTGCAGCGTGAGTCCCGCGCGCCGGCACTCCTCCACCACCGCGACAAAATCTTCCCGGCTGTGGCC
>Ga0257153_1000026_pt1 | contig 13186 bp, 11 predicted proteins | sample DW10A_FD_185988 | JGI IMG/M metagenome (GOLD analysis project Ga0257153, IMG submission 185988) | Soil microbial communities from H.J. Andrews Experimental Forest, Oregon, United States - DW-10-A | ecosystem: Environmental > Terrestrial > Soil > Temperate forest > Bulk soil | place: USA: Oregon... | reverse complement strand
CCAGAAAACAGCAGGCAGTAAATTCGATGACAAAGTAGAGATTGATGCTGATGAGAAACCCGCAGATGCCTTCCGGCCGAATGTCCCTTTCAAAGAGAAGCGGTTCCCTGGAAAACATATAAATTGCTACAGCTAGTAATCCTAGGCAGTGGTAAATGGGATGCGGTAAACGTGCACTCGGAATGAAATCGCGAATCCGCCGCCAAGTGAGCAACAACATACCGCCAGCCAACAGCCCGAGGAGATTTTGAGTGATCGTTATCGCGCGAAAATCTCCAAAGACCCGCACTAGAAGATACACGAATCCCGGATAGATAATGGTACGGCCGAGGTGTATCTGGCCAAACTCGGCACCGATCAATTTTCTCAGCGCCGGCAATAGATAGTTAGAGAGAGCGATCGGATCGAGCGGTAGCCGGAATCGCAACCAAGCCGCGCACCCGAAAATAAGTGCGACTGCGCTCCAGTACGCGAGTTGTCCGATTTTTTTAGCCAGCGGACGACCTGAAGACTTGCCGCAGCGCTTAAAACCAGCAAGATCGCTGCCCATGCATTCATCTTGACGAGTCTAGGAGCTGTGTAAAGGCACCGCCATCGTTGTGATGATTTTCATGACATTGCCCGTTATGGTGAAATGACCATAACAGTGGGGAGCCTCGCATTCGCGTCGCAAGGGGGGCTACTCCGAGCAAACCAGTGCGCGGCCGGACACATCGCTTGTTAGGCGACGCGCGTTTCGACACAGCTCATCAGCTTATGAATCGGCGCAAACGTAGGTGATGTAGAGTAGACGCACGTTCCATTATCGGCGCTAGCGCCCTCGTCACTCTCGGGATGAAAATTCCCTCTGGCTCGCTCGTCCTCGGTTCTCCCGCTAAAATCAGGCGTGCACTCAGCCTTGACGAGCAAAACGACATCGCTCGCTGGGCATGGAGCTACGTGGAAACAGCAAAACAGTTCCGCGAATTTTACGCTTCGCGAAAATTGAAGGCGTCTCTGACAGACGCCATTCTATAATCCGGCGTTTGACAGAGACGCCTACAATTTCTTCGCCAACTCTCGCGCGTTCTCCCGCAGCAGCTCTGTGGCACGCGCCATGTTTTCCTTTTCGCTCATTCCGGGCTGCGCGTTCTCGTAAACGCCATCGAAAATTTCCCGCACTTGTCGATCTTCGCTCGCACGCCCAACAATTGCGAAAACGCGCTTGCCTAGTTTTCGCGCGAGCCGCGCTACTCCGGCCGCCGTTTTCCCCTCGAGCGTTTGCCGATCCAGGCTCCCCTCGCCCGTAATCACAACATCCACATCTTTTATTTTCGATTCGAACCCGATCGATTCTGCCACGACATCGAACCCCGGCCGAATTTTGGCGCCGCAAAAACTCACAAGCGCAAAACCGAGTCCACCGGCCGCGCCTGCGCCTTGTTCGTCGCGAAAATCCTTCTTAAAGACTTTTGCGACAACATCAGCGAGTTTCGTGAGTGCGGCCTCCAACTTGTCGATCTTATCTCCGCTCGCGCCCTTCTGCGGGCCGAACACTCGCGTTGCTCCATTTTCGCCCAGCAGCGGATTTCGCACATCGACTGCCGCAATAATTTTTGGTAGCGACAAGGCGTTCGGCGTCTCGACCCGCGTGAGCTTTTGCAGATCGCTCACTGCGCGCGTGAGTTCTCGTTCTCCGGCAAAAAATCGAAACCCAAGCGCTCTTGCCATTCCAAAGCCGCCATCATTTGTCGCGCTGCCGCCAAGTCCGATAATGATTTGATCCACGCCGCGTCGCGCCGCATCAAGCAGCATTTCGCCAACGCCGAACGTGTTCACGCGAAGCGGATCGCGTTCACTTTCGGAAAGTCGATGCATTCCGGCGACTTCGCTCATTTCCATGATTGCGAGTTTGCCCTCCTCGATCCAGACGTAACGCGCCTCGATCGCGCGGCCGAGCGGATCATGCGCCGCACAACTCACCCAGGAACCACCGAGCGCGTCACAAATAACTTCGGCCGTGCCTTCACCGCCGTCCGCCATCGGTGCGATGTCGATCTTTGCGTCGGGTAAAATATCGCGCAGACCAGTTGCGATATTCTCTGCGACTTCGCGCGCGCGAAGCGAGCCTTTGAATTTATCGGGGGCGATCAGGATACGCACGAGACAAGTTCATCGCCTCAACCCTTTTTGTCATGTTGAGCGAAGTCGAGGCATCTCTTATTGCTATCTGTTGCACAGTAAGAAATTCCTCGACTCCGCTCGGAATGATAAAGAGGCAAGCCAGAGGCACGCGCTACCTCAACTTGCGCTCCAAAATTTCGCCGGCCAACCGCGGGTTGGCTTTTCCTTTGGAAAGCTTCATCACCTGTCCTTTGAGAAAATTAAGCGACGCAGCGTTGCCCGCCTTGAAATCAGCAGCGGGCTTCGGGTTGGCCGCAATCACCTGATCGCAGAGCGCCTCGATTGCACTGGCGTCGCTCAGTTGCTCGATCCCTTTTTCCTTGACGATCTCGCCAGCTCGTTTGCCGCTCGCAAACATTTCCGCGAAAACTTCCTTGCCTTGTTTGCCGCTGATTTGCCCGCTGTCGATTAGATTGACCAGCTCGTCGAGCGCTTCCGGTGGAATCGGACAATCGCTGATCGTTTTCCCGGCGGTGCTCAGTGCATTTTGCAGGTCATTGAGGATCCAGTTCGCAACGTTCTTCGATTTGCGCGCGCCCTTTGCTGCAGCTTCGAAATAGCGAGCAAGTTCCAGATCGTTTGCCAGCACGCCGGCGTCGTAGGGACTCACTTCATACTGCTCGACAAAACGGGCGCGTTTCGCTTTCGGTAATTCCGGTATGCGCGCACGCGCATCTGCCAACAGAACCTTGGTTTTCACCGGCACCAAATCCGGATCGGGAAAATAGCGATAATCGTGGGCAAATTCCTTTGTCCGCATGAGAAATGTTTCCGTGGCCGCGTCGTCCCAGCCACGTGTTTCCTGTTCTAACTTTTCGCCGCGTTCGAGCGCATCGACCTGGCGTTGGATTTCATAAGCCAGAGCACGCCGCACACCACTGATCGAATTCATATTTTTGATCTCGATTTTTGCGCCGAGTTCAGCCTGCCCTTTAGGCCGGACAGAAATATTGCAATCGCAACGAAGCTGCCCCTTCTCCATGTCGGCGTCGCTAACCGCGCCGTAGATCAAGATTTGTTTGAGCGAAGTCAGAAACGCGAACGCTTCTTCTGGCGAATTGATTTCGGGCTGGCTCACGATCTCCATCAATGGCGTGCCGGCCCGGTTGAAATCGATGCCTGTGTACGTTTCAAAATGAAAACTTTTGGCCACGTCCTCCTCCAGATGAATCCGCACGAGGGGCACTTCCTTATCTGGCGTGGCGATATTTTTCTGCGCGTCCTTCGGATACGCGAGATCGTGCAGAGGCACGCTGCCGTTCGTGCAGAGCGGCATGTCGTATTGTGAGATTTGATAATTCTTCGGCATGTCCGGGTAGAAATAATTTTTCCGATCGAATTTGCAGATCGGAGCGATGTCACATCCGAGCATTAACCCGGTAAGCGCTGTCATGCGCAACGCTTCATGATTCATCACCGGCAAAGCACCAGGCAGACCCAGGCAGACCGGACATGTGTGTGTGTTCGGCTCAGCACCGAATTCAACCGGAGATGCACAAAACATCTTCGACCGCGTCTTAAGCTGAACGTGCACTTCGAGACCGATGGTGGTGATGTACTGCATTGCAATTACTTCCGGGTTGCATAATCCAAGGCCTTCTGGAGGTCGAATTTTTTGATTTGGCTGGCCAGCGCCGGATCATTCGCCGCGTCGATGATGCGCTGGTCCTGCAAAAGGTCGAGAAAGCGTCGCTGCGCAATCATGTCAGAGATTTCCGGATCGCCTCGTAAAGCGACAATTTTCGGATGCTCGCTCAACTCGTGTACTCCTGGGAATGTGAGAAATTTCTGCGCGCTTTCGGGATTGGAAAATACGTTTCCGACTTTCCCGAGTACTTCATAAGTTTTCGAGGGAACGGGGTCCGTCCGCGTAATCGCGTTTCCAATAGCTCCAAGCTCCAGCGAATTTTTCAATCGCGTCAGCGATGCCGCCAGCGTCGATTCTTCTTCGGACCCCGGAAAAGAATGTCCTCGCACTTCAAAAGCGTGTAGGTCTCCGGTTGAAGAATTTAATCGACCGCGGAGCTGCGCATCGGCCAGCGCGCCAATGGCGCGAACGCTCACCACGATCATCCAGAAGAAAAACGCGCCAAAAAATAATCCGATCGCGGCCCCGCTGATTGCATAAATCAACTGGAGCAAGCTTGCGTTCTGTTGGCCGGTGCGTCGGAAAAAAATCATTCCGAGAGACGTGATAGACGCGTATATGGCGAGCGCGAGCAGGGCGCCACCTAAGGTCGATAGTACGATATCCGGCATTTTCAAAAACGATCGCAACAGCGGAACGACCAACCGGCCGCAGTAAAATGCAGCTGCGTAGGCCATGGCCAGGGCGGCAACGCGCACAAGTTGGCGCATCAGGCCGAGTCGCCAGCCCCGCACCACCTGGAACAAGACCAAAATGACCCCAAATGAAATGAAGACCGCCTGCCAAAGTGGCGAACCGGCCACCGTCTGCAGTTCGGATCTCACTTTGACGAGGGGGGCAAAGTAATCGCTTGCTGCCGTAACGCGTGGTCGCAAAGCACGAGTGACGCCATCGCTTCCACAATTGGCACCGCGCGCGGCAAAACACATGGATCATGGCGTCCACGCGCTTTGAGCTTCGTTTGTTCACGTGATGTACTGACGGTTTTCTGTTCGCGGGCGATCGTCGCGGTCGGCTTAAAGGCGACCCGAAAGTAAATCTCTTCGCCATTGCTGATCCCGCCCTGCACACCGCCGGAGTTATTGGTTGTTGTGCGAATTTTACCGCGGCGCATTTCAAATGGATCATTGTGTTCGGAACCGCGCATGCGCGTCGCGGCAAACCCGGAACCGATCTCGAATCCTTTCGTTGCCGGCAGACTCATCATTGCCTTCGCCAGGTCTGCCTCGAGCTTATCAAAAACAGGTTCGCCGAGCCCGGCTGGAAGACTACGAACGACACACTCAATCACGCCACCCACCGAATCTCCTTCATCGCGAATTTGTTCGATGAGCTCGACCATCTTTTTGGCTGCTGCTGCATCCGGGCAACGTACCGCATTCTCCTCCACCTCCTTCATCGTAATCCTGGAACGATCGATCTTCGCGAAGATCTCCTGAATCTGCGCGACGTACGCGACGATCTCGAATTTCGGGTACAAGATGGATAATGTCTTTTTCGCCACTACGCCGGCGGCGACGCGGCCAATCGTCTCACGCGCCGACGCGCGACCGCCGCCTTTCCAGTTCCGAATTCCGTACTTTGCTTCGTAGCTAAAATCGGCGTGTGATGGCCGAAATTTTTTCCCGATCTCTGCGTAGTCCTCCGCCCGCGCGTCTTCGTTGCGCACGAGGATCGCGATTGGAGTGCCGAGAGTTTTTCCCTCGAAGACTCCGGAGAGAATTTCGCAGCGATCCTCTTCCTTTCGTTGCGTCGTAATATTGCTTTGACCCGGCCGGCGACGGTCTAGTTCACGTTGGATGTCCGCATCGGAGATGTCGATCTTCGGCGGGCAGCCATCAATCACGACGCCGATGCCGCCGCCGTGCGATTCGCCAAAGGTCGTGACGCGAAAAAGTTGGCCGATTGTGTTGCCCATTCTTGTAGCGCAGCCGTCCTGGCTGTGAATCCAAATTGATCACAGGCTGGATGGCTGTGCTACGTCAAATAGCCTCGAAAGCGCTTTTCAGATCATCAGTCAAATCGCGCACGTCCTCGATCCCGACTGAAAGCCTAACAAGTGAGTCGGTCACACCGAGCGCATCGCGCTGCTCTTTCGGGACCGAAGCGTGGGTCATGAGCGCGGGATGGTTGATCAGGCTCTCGACGCCGCCCAAACTTTCCGCGAGCGCAAACAGCTCCGTGTTCTCCAGAAAGCGCTTCGTCCCTTCGAGGTCGGTTTTCAAAACCATCGTGACCATCCCGCCAAAACCGCGCATTTGCTGGCGAGCGAGATCGTGCTGCGGATGCGATTTGAGACCGGGATAACTCACCGATTTCACCTTCGGCTCCTCTTCCAACCAGCGCGCAATTTCGAGCGCGTTCGCGCAATGGCGCTCCATCCGCAACGCCAGCGTTTTTAAACTGCGCATGACCAGAAAACTATCGAAAGCGCCCGCAATCGCGCCGACTGAGTTCTGCAAAAATGCAACTTGATCGCCGAGCTCCTTGCTTTCACCGACCACCATAACACCGCCTACGAGATCCGAGTGTCCATTCAAGTATTTCGTCGCGGAATGAATCACCACATCGAAGCCAAGCTCAAGAGGGCGTTGAATCCACGGGCTTGCAAAAGTGTTGTCGCACACTGAGATAACGTTCCTCTCACGAGCGGTTTTCGCGATCGCTTCGAGATCGATAAGTTTCAACAGGGGATTGCTCGGCGTCTCAATCCAGACCATCCGTGTATTTGATTTAATTTCGTCCTCGAAATCTCGCGCATCAGTTAAGTCGGCAAATGTGAAATCGAGATTGGCCGAACGTCTTCGCACTTTGTCGAAAAGGCGAAATGTACCGCCGTACAGATCGTCGCTCGCGATGATGTGCGAGCCGCTGTCGATCAGTTCGAGCGCAGTCGCCATTGCGGCGAGCCCCGATGCGAACGCAAACCCACGCGTGCCGCTCTCCAAATCGGCGATGCATTTTTCGTAAGCGAGCCGGGTCGGATTAATCGATCGCGCATAATCGTAGCCTTTGTGTTTGCCAGGGCTTTCCTGCACATAAGTGGATGTCGCGTAGATTGGGGTCATGATCGCGCCAGTGGAGGGATCGGGTTCCTGTCCGGCGTGAATCGCGCGCGTGGCAAAGCCTTGTTGCCTTTTCATGTCGCGTAACACAGGCCTCCAGCCTGTTGAAAAGAACGCAAGCCTCCAGCTCGCGATTGGAATTGGTCACAAGCGGGACACATGTGTTACAAATATTCGCGTACTGGCGGCACGGACTCTTTCGGCATGTGCAGCCGCAAATAAGAGAGCAGATCGGTGCGAGTAACGAGGCCGAGGAATTTGTCGCCTTTCATGACGATTGCGACGCGGCCACGATCAAACACATCGAGCAGGTCTTTGATCTTTGCACTCGGTGAAAGCGTTTCGAGCCGGTCGGTCATCGCATTTTTCACTGGATCATTAAAATGCCCCGGATCGCGATGCACTTTCACCAGAAGATCGGATTCATCGATAATGCCAATCGGGCGGCCGCTTGCGTCGACAACTGGGAGTTGTGAGACATCCGAGCCGCGCATGCGTTTGAAAGCTGTCAATAACGTGTCGTCTGGACCGATCGAAATGACTTCACCGGCTTCGTAGCGATGCGAAATCAGGTCACTCAAATCGCCGTGTGGCGGGCGATGAATAAATCCCTGCTCTGCCATCCAGAAGTCATTGAACATTTTCGAGAGATACTTGTTTCCGGTGTCCGCCACAAAAGTCACAACGCGTTTGCGTTTCTTTTGTTGGCGGCAATAACGAAGCGCCCCCGCCACAAGAGTGCCGGTGGACGAACCTCCGAAAATCCCTTCCTTCCGCAACAGTTCACGCGCGGTCGCGAAACTTTCCTCATCGTCGATTTCAAACGCATCCGTGACGAGTGACATGTCAGCTATTTCCGGAATAAAATCTTCCCCGATTCCTTCAACTGCCCAACTGCCGGACTCAACCAGTTTGCCGGTCTTAATATATTCGTACAACACAGAGCCGGTCGGATCGGCCAGCACCATCTCGATCCCCCGCCGCGGTTTGACGCGGTTAAAGAATCGGCCAAGGCCCGTCAGCGTCCCGCCTGAGCCGACGCCGACCACGATTGCATCGACATCATGGCGCATTTGTTCCCAAATTTCCGGACCGGTCGTGCGCTCATGCGCAAGCGGATTCGCCGGGTTGCCAAATTGGTTCACATAAAATCCGCCCGGAATTTCTTCAGCAAGTCGCGCCGCCACGTCTTGATAGTACTCTGAATGACCCCGGGTCACGTCCGAACGGACGATGCGCACTTCAGCCCCCAGTGCACGCACGTGAAAGATTTTTTCCTGCGACATTTTGTCGGGAATGACAAGCAACACTCGATAGCCTTTCGCGCCCGCCACTAACGCAAGGCCAAGCCCGGTGTTGCCAGCAGTCGCCTCGATCACCGTGCCACCGGGTCGCAAAGTTCCCTCACGCTCGGCCGCTTCGATCATCGAAAGGGCGATGCGATCCTTGATTGAGCCGGTTGGATTTTGATTTTCCAGTTTTACAAAAAGCTGACAAGGACCGGTGTCCATCTGCGTGATCTCCACGAGTGGCGTGTCGCCAATGAGTGAAAGAATCCCGGGCGGTTTCTTTGTGGAAATTGTGGGCGCAGCTGAAACTGCTAGCATGTCGATCTTCCCCTCATTGCAGAGACGGCTCACCCTTGTGCGACCACTCTGACTGGCTGTCTTCAAGAAATTGCTGGAGCACTGGAAGGTGGACTTCGCCGTAATTTAGCGCGTAACGCACGTCGCCGCCTTTGTAGATCCACGTCGTTGGAATCCACGACAGGGGCAGACCGGCAAACTGTTTGATGTGATTTTGACCGCGCGGCCCGGGATCGGCCAAAATTGTGACGTTGGGCTGATCGGCAAGGTTGAATTTTTTCAACATCGCACGGCCATCCTCGCCACCATTCCAGACGGAAACGAAATAAAAATGTACCTGAGGATTATCTTTTGCCATTTTGAGCCATCCACCGGTTTTCAACTCAGCCTGGCAATTCGAACACCACGGGGCCCAGAGGTGAACCACGCTCAAGCCAGGCGACTTGATCGCCTCGAGGACCTTTTGCTCGGCGGGTGATTCAGCCCGCAGCGAGATCGCCGCAAGAATCGCGGCAAAGATCGACAAACGTAAGATCGGCATGTTCGTGTAGAATACGGGAGAAAGGTGGCGCACTCAAGGACAGTGCGCGCATCGTGTGCTAATCAGAGTTGACCCGGCAGCCGAAAATGCCTACTATGGCGTCCGTTTCCGCGGCGGAAATTTCGGCGGTCATAGACGGCCGCTAGAGTGTGCCTGAAGGAGGCTTTTAATTTATGGTGCAAATGCAGGATGTAATGTCGAAGCCGATGCCGGACTTCCGAGAGGGAAGCATCGTCAAAGGACGGATACTGGAAGTTCGTCCACGCGAAGTATTGGTGGACATCGGCTACAAGTCTGAGGGCGTGATTCCCCTCACGGAATTTGAGGATGTGGACTCACTCGAAGTCGGCGACGAAGTGGACGTCCTTCTTGAGCGGCTGGAAAACGACGAAGGCATGGTCGTTCTCTCGAAAGAGAAGGCTGCATATCGCCAGAACTGGAACAAGATCGCCAGTGTTTTTCACGGCGATGGCCTGATCAAAGGGAAAGTGAAATCCGTGGTGAAAGGTGGGCTGATGGTGAACATCGGTGTTGAGGCATTTTTGCCGGCGTCGCAGATCGACGTCGTTCCTCCGAAAGATTTGCAGCAGTTTGTCGGCAACACGTACGATTTCAAAATCGTCAAGATCAATGACGACCGCAAAAACGTCGTGCTTAGCCGGCGCGAGCTGATCGAGCAGGAGCGGAGTGAAAAGCGACAAAAATTCATGGAAGGCGTGAAGGTCGGCGACAAGGTGCAAGGCACGGTCAAAAATCTCACCGACTTCGGCGCGTTCATCGATCTGGATGGAATGGACGGCTTACTCCACATCACGGACATGACCTGGGGCCGCCTCGGACATCCAAGTGAGCTCGTGAAAGTCGGCCAACAGCTGGAAGTCGTCGTGCTCGACATCAACAAAGAAAAAGAGCGCGTCTCGTTAGGGCTGAAGCAGACACAAAAGAATCCGTGGGACCAGATCGAGGAACGTTTCCCGGCTGGTCAACGCGTCAAAGGCAAAATCACCAATCTTGTTCCGTACGGCGCGTTCGTGGAGATCGAGGAAGGCGTGGAAGGTCTGATCCATGTCTCCGAACTTTCGTGGACGAAACGGATCATGCGCCCATCCGACATTCTCACCGTCGGTCAGGAAGTTGAAGCAGTTGTGCTCGGCGTAAACAAAGAAGAGCAGAAAATCTCATTAGGCCTGCGTCAACTCGAGCCGAATCCGTGGGACGAGATCGAAAAGAAATTTACCATCGGCAGTACCGTGCGCGGAAAAATTCGCAACATGACTGCCTACGGCGCCTTCGTGGAACTGGACGAAGGGATCGACGGCATGATTCACGTGTCCGATCTGAGCTGGACCCGTAAGATCAATCATCCGAGCGAAGTTTTTAAGAAAGGCGACGAGATCGAAGCGGTCGTCATCGACATCGACAAAGTAAATCAGCGGATCAGCCTCGGGATCAAACAACTCACCGAAGATCCGTGGAAGAACATCGACGAGAAATACAAGATCGGCGACCTCGTGAAAGGCAAAGTCACCAAGCTCGCCAGTTTTGGCGCATTTGTGCAATTAAACGACGACATCGACGGCCTTGTCCACATCTCGCAGCTGAGCGAGGGTCACGTCACGAAAGTGAAAGACGTGCTTAAAGTCGGGCAGGAGGTCGAAGCGCGCGTCATCAAGGTGGACAAACTTGAGCGGCGCATTGGATTGTCGATTAAAGCCGCCAACTATTCCGAAGAGGAACTGCGTAAAGAAGTCGAAACGTTCGATACGCTGAAGCCCGGAGAAGACATGGTCGGCCTGGAAAAAGCCTTCGCCGCCGCCGAGCAGGAAGATTATCGTCCCGGCGAATCCAAAAAAGAATCAAAGGAACCGAAGGAATCGAAACGCGAGTCCAAGAAGGCGAAGAAGTAACGCAACTCATTGGCTGATCTCCAGTCAGAACTATTCTGGTACGACGCAGCTGGCGCGGAAATGAGCGGCATCCAAACCATCAGCGTCTCCAATGCGGAAGTAAACAAGCTCCTCGCGATTGAGGAGGGACACTTTGTCGATCTTAAGGCAATCGATGCCTCACCCGCCGGGCTCACGAGAGCGATAGCGGCATTAGCGAACGCCGAAGGCGGAGAGTTGTTTATCGGTGTGGATGAAAACACCGCGACCAAAAAAAGAAGTTGGAGGGGCTTTGCAAATCCCGAAGCAGTAAACGCGCATCTTCAAGTCTTCGAGCAACTGTTCCCGTTGGGGACCGACTTCAAGTACGACGTCATCCGGAATGAGAGTCAGCGTGGATTCATCCTCAAAATTCAAGTCGCTAAGACCCGCGACATCAAGACAGCATCCAATGGTAAGATCTACGTACGTCGCGGTGCGCAGAACCTGCCTGTCGAGGACCAAAATCGAATTGAAATTCTCAGACGTGACAAAGGTCTGAGCTCGTTTGAAACGGAACCGGTAAATTACGATCCGGCTGTTGTTACGAATTCAGAACACATCATCAAATTCATGCTCGAAGTCGTACCGACAGCGGAGCCAGCTATTTGGTTGAAGAAGCAGTCACTTCTCTCCGAAAATAGGCCGACTGTCGCAGCTGTTGTTCTCTTTGCTGACGAGCCACAGGCGGTGTTACCAAAGCGATGCGGAATAAAAGTGTACCGTTATAAGACTACAGATCCCGAAGGAACACGAGAGAGCTTGGATTTCGATCCAGTGTCTATCGAAGGATGCGCGTACGATCAAATCCACACAGCCGTCCGACAAACCGCCAAAATAATTGAGTCAGTTAGAATACGGGACGCCAGAAGGGCTTGCGAATGTCACCTATCCCGAGACAGCGATTCACGAGATCGTGACAAACGGTGTGCTGCATCGCGACTACAGCATAGCCGATGACGTTCATATCAAGATCTTCGACAATCGGGTCGAGGTATTAAGTCCTGGAACGCTTCCGGGACACGTAACTCCGGAAAACATTTTGAATGAGCGGTTTGCGCGAAATGCCTCGATTGTTCGCCTCATCAATAAATTTCCGAATCCTCCGAATAAGGATGTAGGCGAAGGCCTGAATACCGCATTCCAAGCGATGCGTGAAATGAAGCTCAAAGATCCAGTGATTGTTCAGGAAGGCGGTTATGTAAAAGTTACTCTTCGACACGAACCGCTCGCCACGCCGGAAGAAATCATCCTCGATTATCTCCGGACGCACGGCGAGATCGCAAACCGTGAGGCTCGGGAGATTTGCTACATAGGCTCTGAGAACAAGATGAAACGCATTCTCCAGCAAATGGTCGCGAAGGGGTTAATTGAATCCGTGCCGGAGCGTACCCGCTACAATGCTGCCTACAGGTTGCCAAAGAAAAAGAAATAATTGACTCACCAACTCCGAGTTAGTCGAAAAAGGAAAACGATCCAGGGAAATGGGATCGTCTTCGTCTTGTGCGTGAACTTACAGACGACTGAGTGAAGTTTCCTTCTTGGATTCCTGGTTTCCAGATTCAATCTATCGGAATGAACCAGCCGCGTTTCATCCCGATACCGAAATCTCCTCCCGTTCCGATGTCGATCTTGTCAGTTCCTTCGTCTAAAGGCAGCGAAGACCGGGATCAGTCACTTTGATATCGAAAAGGAGTGGTTGGATTATGTATTCTTCCGATTACGTCCGAGCCATAGAGAATTCGCACCTATTATCCCATTAATGTTCGCCCGACATCAGTCCAGATTGGTGATAACTACCATGGCAGTTTTGCTGTGTGGGATTATCGGTTGCGGGGGACCTTCCCACGACATCGTCGGTAAATGGCGTATGTCCGGGGATGCAAACGCGATGGTTTGGGAATTTTCTAACAATGGGGCTGTCCTGATCGGGAACACCCGCGGCAAATATATTCTCGACCGCAACCGAATTAAGATCGAGACGCCCTTCGCCAGGACTGTTTATCAGATGGAATTCTCGGGCGACCGAATGATTTTGAGAGAGACCGACGGCTTCAAGCTTGATTTTACAAAGGTGCGATAAAATTGCGACGGATGTCTCGAGGATCGACATCGAGACCGAGTTTATTTGAGCTGATCAGACGCTTTTTGCCAGCGATTCCAAGGCGCGAAAGATTAGTGATCAAAAGAAGAGCGACCGAGGGTGATGCTGTGGCGAGTGTCGATGATGAGAGAGAGAGAACGCGCAGCGCGACCAG
>Ga0257153_1000025_pt1 | contig 13235 bp, 10 predicted proteins | sample DW10A_FD_185988 | JGI IMG/M metagenome (GOLD analysis project Ga0257153, IMG submission 185988) | Soil microbial communities from H.J. Andrews Experimental Forest, Oregon, United States - DW-10-A | ecosystem: Environmental > Terrestrial > Soil > Temperate forest > Bulk soil | place: USA: Oregon... | reverse complement strand
CTGCGTCCAATGGCCGCTGCCGCGAACCAGATACTTCTCGAGGTCGGGCACGATCTTCTCCATGCCGTCGGCCGCTGACGGCGGCAGCACGTGATCGTTTTCGGCCATGATCATCAGCGACGGCACGCGGACCGTGTGGTCGATGTCGGCCGAGCGCTGCCAGTTGCGCGACATGTTGCGGTACCAGTTGATGCCGCCGGTGAAGCCGGATTTTGTAAAGGTATCGACAAACACCTGCTTTTCCTCCGGGGAGAGGATCGGCGTGCGCGGATCGTGCTTGGCGTCATAGCCGGCGATCATCTGCGGAAACGCCAGATTGATCCGCGGCGAGGCGCCGACGCCCGCGGTCGGCGGCTCCGCCGGCGCGGTGTCGCTGCGCGGCGCCGGCTTGCGCATGAAGGCGTCAAAGGTCTGTTCGACCCGGCCGTTGAATATCTTGTCGGCGCTATGAGATGGATCCTGAAACTGCACGATGTACATGTGCTCGCCGAAGCGCTTGCGCAACAATTCGATCGGGTCCGCCGGGGCGCGATTTGTGTGCGGCGTGTTGATTCCGACCACGCCTGCGACGCGGTCGATGTGCCGCAGCGGCATTTGCCAGACCACAAAGCCGCCCCAGTCGTGGCCGACGAAAATCGCCTTGTCGATCTTGAGATGGTCGAGCAGGCCGACGAGATCGCCGGTCAGGTGCTCGAGGTCGTAAGCCTCAACGGGCTCGGGCCGGTCGGTCGCGCCATAGCCGCGCTGGTCGGGCGCAATCACCCGGATTCCGGCGGCAGCCAGCGCCTTGATCTGGTGGCGCCACGAAAAGGCGATCTCCGGCCAGCCGTGGCAGAGGATGACCGGCGGCGTATCGGTTTTCGGGCCTGCTTCGTAATAGCCCATGCGGACGCCATTCGTCTGGGCAAATTGAAGCGGTGGCATTTCCAGCATCGTCAGTCTCTCTTTTTCTCGGGCATGATCTTATCGGAAAACCGGTACCCACTTTGCGCTAACGCGGCCCTTTGGGTCCGGATCATGCCCTCCTCAGCTAGCTTGCCACGCTCTTCAGATCGCTCGGTGGCGCAAAGGCGGCTTGCAGCGCGGCGAATTCGCCCGGCAGCAGGTCGCAGAGAACCTGGACATGGGGAATGATGTTGGCGCCGGCGATGAAGCCGAAATCCAGCTGGTCGCGATAGCTCTGCACGGTGATGTTGAGCGCAAGCCCGTGGGTCGAGATCGACACCGGGAAGATGTGCAGCAATTCCGCGCCCGCCGCGTACAGCGTCTGGCGCGGCCCCGGCACGTTGGACACCGTGATGTTCGCCGCGGGAGGCAGCACGTCGGACAGGCTCGAGCGGCTATACAATAGCGCCAGAATCTGCACCATGATCGGCGCGCCAAGCATCGAAAGGTTGGACATCTGCGGCATCAACGCCCGCAACGGATGCGACATCTCCTTCGACTTGGTGGATTGCGCGATGATCGCCTCCAGCCGCGCCTTGGGGTCTTCGATGTTGGTGGCAATCGAGCAGATCATGCCGAACACCTGATTGTTGGCCTCGGTATTGCCCTCTTCGCGCAGCGAGATCGGCACCGCGGCCGTCAGTGATTTCGCCGGCAGCGCACCGCGTTCCAGGAGATAGCGCCTGACCACGCCGCTCGAAATCGCCAGCACCACGTCATTCAGCTTGCCGCCGGCCTGCTTGGCCAGCGCCTTCGCCTGTGACAGCGAGATCGACACGCCGGCAAAGCTGCGCTCCGATGAAATCGATTTGTTCAGGATGGTCGACGGCGACACCATGCTGGCGATACTGTCGCGCGATTTCGGGTCGGAAATCTTTCCGACCACATCGGAAACGGTTTTCAGCATGGTGGGAATGCTGCCGGCAAACTTCACCGCGGATTCGATCTGGAACATGGCGTTGTCGAACAGGATCGATCCGAGATCGCTTTTTCCCGAGCGCGGCAGATCGATGCCCTTGGCCGCGGTCGCGGCATCGAACGGCTTGGTCCAAAGCTGCTGATAGGAATCGACGAGGTTGGCGGCAATGTCGCGCGGCTCCTGCCCGACCTTGGCCCGCTCCGTCGGCGGCTCGATTTTCCGAGGCACCGGCGTCACGTCGTAGATCATGTTGGTCAGCGCGGCGCCCGCGCCGCCGTCGATGCAGGCGTGATGCATCTTGGAATAAAGCCCGATCTCGTTGTCCTTCATGCCTTCGAAGACATAGAACTCCCAAAGCGGACGGGCCCGATTGAGAAGTTTTGCGTGCATCCAGCCGACGATGCGCTCCAGTGTCGCGCGGTCGTGGGGTGCCGGAAGGCTGCCGCGGAAGATATGGCGGTCGATATCGAACTGGTCGTCCTCGACCCAGGAGGGGTGATCGATATCGAGCGGGGCCTTTTCCAGCCGCGCCTTGAGGATTGGCGCGACATGCAGCCGCGAGGCGATCATCGCCTTGAAGTCCTCGAAGAAGTCGCCCTTGTAGTCGTCGGGCAGGCGGAAGATCGCCATGCTTCCGACATGCATCGGCATTTCCGGCGTTTCCAGGTACAGAAACGACGCGTCCATCGAGGACAGCTTCTTGGCGTCAGCCATGTTTTCCTCCCGCAGAGATCACGCGGCGCCTTGGTGGCGCTTCTGGCGTTCAGACGGTCCTGGCTTCAGGACGTGATGATTGTGCATTTTCCGGGGGCGCATATGCAATGGCAAACGGCCCGGATCGGTCAAATTGCCTGAATTGGCCCTCGGACTGGGCCAAACGATCCGCCACCGCCCACAACGCGGCCGCATTCACGCCAAGCCCGATGTGACTGGCAAGGTATACCTCGATGTTCTCAGCGGTATCGGAAGGACGCAAGATGCAGGTTCGCCAGTTCACGACGCCGTCGGTGCGCGAATAGATCGACGTCGCCGGGACCGGCAAATCGCCGGCGATCGCGGTTCGAAGCTCGGCATTGTCCTCGACCGCTTCTCCCGATAACGCCTCATAAAGCCGGGTGGCGTTGGTCGCCCTGATGTCGTTCGCGAACGGGCTTCCCAGCGTTACGACAGATCGCACCATGTCCGGCGCCTGCAGCGCCAGATCGCGCGCATAGACGCCGCCCAGGCTCCAGCCGATGATACTGACCTTGCGGCCGGTGGCGGTGTGAACCGCGGCAAGCCGGTCCCGCAGCGCCGAGCGCATCCGCAAGACGCCGCCGATGTTGCGGCCGTTGTTCCACGCATGCGCGTCGTAGCCGAGCTCCTTCAGATATCGCCGCATTGGCGCCATCGACAGATCGCTGGCGAGGAAGCCCGGCAGTGTCAGCACCGGATGACCGTCGCCCCGCGGCGCGCTCATCAACAGCGGTGAAAGCATCAAGCTGGCATTGAATTCGAAAATGCCTCTGACCTCGGCCAGCAGCAGGCTCAGTGCCGGCGGACGAAGCCGTCCGGTGGCCTGCGGTTCGCTTGCCTCAATCGGCGCCATTATTTCTTGTCACTGGCGCGCACACCGCCCAGGCCCGCCATGGTCACGAACATGTCCTGAAACCGTTCGGCGATCTTGGGATCGAATGTGAACCAGCTCTGCATCAGCGCTTCCGGAGAAACCTTTTCGATGTTGGCCATCAGCTGCTTCTGCAGTTTGTCCATCACCGCCGTCTGCATCGGCTGCACATCCGGAAGTCCGATAAACTGCCGGGCCTCGAGGGGCGTGCAATCTATTTCAACGTTTACCTTCATGACCGCTCCTGACTGCAATTTTGACGGCTTGTCACAGTATCGCCGCGACAGGCCGCATGACGCAAGCGACCTGACGGGGGAAGCCTTAATCTTACGCTTCATTCGGCGGAAATGGTTAGCCAAAGCGCTCGACCCCGTAAGGCCTGGGGTCGGCGAACGGCGTCTCGCCGGTCATCATTTCCGCCAGCAGGCGGCCCGTCGCCGGGCCCAGCGTCAGGCCGTGGTGCTGGTGCCCGAAATCGAACCAGAGCCCGGCATGGCGCGGCGCCCTGCCGATCACCGGCAGCATGTCCGGCAAACACGGCCGCGCGCCCATCCAGGGTTTTGCATCGAGCGCGTCACCCAGCGGAAACAGCGCGCGGGCCCGCGGCAGCGCCCGCTCGAGCTGGATCGGCGTCGGCGGCCCATCGCGGCGGGCAAACTCCACGCCGGTGGTCAGACGAATGCCGCGGTTCATCGGCGCCAGCGTGTAGCCGAGATCCGTATCGAGCAGGGGATGATTGAGCACCGCATTGCCGCGCGGCGCCAGATGCAGGTGGTAGCCGCGCTTGACGGCAAGCGGGATGGAGTATCCGAGCGGACCAAACACCAGGTCGGACCAAGGGCCCAACGCCACCACCGCTTCGCGCGCGACCGCCGCGCCATCGGACCCGGCGACGCGCCATCCGCCGGCGTCTTGCTCGAGCGTCCTGGCATCGCCCACAAAAAACCGTCCACCCTTGCGCTTGAAAAGCGCCGCATAGGCTTTGGCCAATCCCCCCGGATCGGGGACGAATCCTGGCGCCGGCAAATAAATAGCGCCGGCGAACTCGCCGCTCAGGTGGGGCTCGCGCGCGGCGATCGCCTTGCTATCGAGAACTTCGCCGGCGACGCCATATTGCTGCGCCCGCTCGAAATCGCGCACCGCGTTCGAAAGCGTTGCATCGGAGCGAAACAGCTTGAGCCAACCGGTGCGCCGCAATAGCTCCGGTACCTGCGCCTCCTTCATCAGCGCCTCATGCTCGATGAGGCTGCGCCGGATCAAGGGCAATTCGGCCATCGCGCTATGCAGCGTGCGTTTCGGCGAGGAGGCGAGAAAATAGCGCACCAGCCATGGTAGAAACGTCGGCAGGTTGGAGATCTGGTAGCGTACCTGGGGACTGCGGTTTAGCGCGTATTGGAGGATTTGTCCGAAATCCCGGGGGAACATATACGGGAAGACCGACGCGCATTCGATCACTCCGGCGTTGCCAAAGCTGGTCTCTTCGCCGGCGAGTGGGTGCCTGTCGACCAGGATCACATCCCGCCCCCGCCTTTGCAGGTGCAGGGCAGCACCGACGCCGACCATGCCCGCACCCAATACGAGAACATCGGCCTTGAGTTCCGCCATCCGGCGCTCCTGTTGAGCGTTACGCGCCTGCAAAGCTAACCGCGGCGGCATCGTCGCGCAAACCGCCTTGGCTTTTAGGGAAATCACGCTTGCGCGGCGGCCAAACTCTGGCAACATGGATCGGTTGTCGATATTGCAGAAATCAACAGCGCGCCACAGCGGAGAACGTGAACAAATGTCGGTACGTCAAACCTTGCTTGCAGCGACCACCGTCTCAATCGTCGCTTTTGCGATGTCGCCGGCATCGGCCCAGACCCTGCGCTACGCCAACCAGGGCGAGCTGAAATCGCTCGACCCCTATACGCTCAACGAAACCACTACCCATGCGCATCTCGGACAGGTCTATGAAGGACTGATCGCGCGCGACAAGGACTTAAAAATCATTCCCGCATTGGCGGAAAGCTGGGAGACAATGGAGGACCCGACCCATTGGCGCTTCCACCTCCGCAAGGGCGTCAAGTTCCAGAACGGCGATCCCTTCACCGCCGACGACGTGGTTTTCTCGGCCGACCGGGTGCGCGCCAAGGGCTCGGACCTGACGACCCGCATTCCTGCGGATGCGAAGGTCGTCAAGGTCGACGACTACACCGTGGATTTCATCCTGACCTCGCCTAATCCCATTCTACATTACCAGTGGGATACCTGGTACATCATGGACAAGAAATGGGCCGAGGAGAATAACGTGGTGGCCCCGACGCCGGCGGCGGCAACCTCGCCGAGTTTTGCCTCGCTTCACGCCAACGGCACCGGCGCCTTCACGATCGAGAGCCATCAGCCCGGGGTCAAAACCGTGTTCAAGGTAAACCCGAACTGGTGGCGCAAGCCCGAGCATAATCTGAAAGAGATCATTTTTACGCCGATCGGGTCCGACGCCACGCGGGTTGCGGCTTTGCTTTCGGGCGAGGTCGACATCATCGAGCCGGTTCCCATTCAGGATATTTCTCGCGTCGATTCGTCTCCGAATGCCCAGGTGATGAAGGGACCGGAACTGCGCACCATCTTTATCGGCATGGACCAGACCCGCGACGAACTGCTGTATTCGAACGTCAAGGGCAAGAATCCCTTTAAAGACGTTCGCGTCCGCGAAGCCTTCTTCAAGGCGATCGATATCGAACTGATCAAGACCCGCGTCATGCGCGGTCTTTCGACGCCCTCGGCACTGATGATCGCGCCGCAACTCTTCCCGCTCTCCAAGGACTTTACGCGACCTAAATTCGATCCGGACGGCGCCAAGAAGCTGCTGACGGAAGCCGGCTATCCCGATGGTTTCGAAGTCACGATGGATTGCCCCAACGACCGCTACGTCAACGATGCCGCGATCTGCCAGGCGGTGGTCGGCATGCTGGCCAGGGTCGGCGTCAAGATTAACCTGCTGGCCCAACCCAAGGCGCAATACTTTGCCAAGGTACTGAAAGCAGGCGGTTACCAGACGTCGTTCTATCTACTCGGCTGGACTCCCGGAACGTCCGACTCGCAAAATGTGCTCTACGACATCATGGGCTGCCGCGACGATCCGAAATCCGCACGCGGCCAAGCCAATCTCGGCGGCTACTGCAACAAGAAAATGGACGAAGTTGCCGACAAGGTGCTGGTCGAACCGGACATGGCCAAGCGCGACTTGCTGATCAAGCAAGCGTTCGAAATCGCCGCCAAGGATTACGCGTATATCCCGCTGCACCAGCAGGCCCTGGCTTGGGGCGTGTCGAAAAAACTGAAAGTGGTGCAGCGCGCCGACAATGCGGTTATGCCCTACTGGATGACCAAACAGGAATAAGCGGGCTTCAAAAAACAAGTCCCGGTCGCTTCGCGCTTCCGGGACTTTTCGTTATCCCACGGACAGCGACGTCCGCCACACCGTAAAGAAGTGAAAGGAACACATGCTCGCTTTCACTCTTCGCCGAGCGATCCAGGCGATCGGCGTCATGATCGCGGTCGGGATCATCTCGTTTTCGATGTTCCGCTTCGCCGGCGATCCGGTCAACCAGATGGTCGGCCAAGACACCTCGGACGCCCAGCGCGCCGAGATCCGCCAATCGCTCGGCCTAGACGATCCCGTACCGGTGCAGTTCGCGCGCTATTTCGGCAACGCGATGCAGTTCAAGTTCGGCGTCTCCTACCAGTTCCGCCAACCGGTCGCGAACCTGCTGATGGAGCGGATGCCGGCAACGCTGGAGCTGGCGACCTGCGCCACGGTTCTGGCGATGGTGTTTGGCATCCTGATGGGGGTCTATTCGGCGCTGAAGCGCGACACGTGGCTTGCGAAATTATTCCAGGCGGTGTCGCTGATCGGAATTTCGTTGCCGACCTTTCTGATCGGCATCCTTCTGATTTACCTGTTCGCCGTGACGCTGGGCTGGCTGCCGTCGTTCGGCCGCGGCGAAGTCGTCCGCGTCGGCTGGTGGACCACCGGCCTGCTCACGGTCTCAGGCCTCAAGGCGCTGATCATGCCCTCGATCACGCTTGGCCTGTTCCAGATGACCTTGATCATGCGGCTGGTGCGCGCCGAGATGCTTGAGGTGCTGCGCACCGACTACATCCGCTTTGCACGGGCGCGCGGCCTGACGACACGGGCTGTACACTTCGGTCACGCGCTCAAGAACACCCTGGTTCCCGTCATCACGGTCGCCGGCTTGCAGTTTGGCTCGGTTATTGCATTCGCGATCATTACCGAAACCGTATTCCAATGGCCGGGTATGGGACTATTGTTTGTGCAGGCAGTGCAAAATGTCGACATTCCGATCATGGCGGCCTACCTGCTGATGGTGTCCCTGATCTTCGTCACCATCAATCTGGTGGTCGATATCCTCTACACGGTCGTCGATCCTCGCCTGCGCTCAACCATCAGCCGTCCGGCCTGAACGCGAGATCCTTGCATGTCCGAAGCCGTCGTCCCGCACAAAGCCGAAGCGAGCGCACCGCGCAGGCATTTGCTGCCCGGACATTGGCTTGGGCGCGCCATCGACAGCGACATCTTCTATTCATTTCGCCGCTCCCGCCTCACCATGGTCGCAGCCGCCATAACCGCCCTGTTCTTTCTGCTCGCGATATTCGCCTCTGTTCTTGCCGTGCAGAACCCCTTCGATCCGGCGCAACTTCAACTGATGAATTCGCGGATTTCGCCGATCTGGACCGCCGACGGCCAAAGCCCATTCCTGCTTGGCACCGACGAGCAAGGCCGCGATGTGTTCTCCGCGATCCTCTATGGCTTGCGCATTTCTCTCGCGGTTGGCGTTCTCGGCGTGTTGCTCTCGGGCACGTTGGGCATCGTCCTTGGACTGATCGCCGGCTATTTCGGCGGCACCATCGATGGCCTGATCATGCGCGTTGCCGACGTGCAGCTGACCTTTCCCGCCATCCTGATTGCGCTGCTCATCAACGGTGTCGCCAAATCGGTATTGGGCAATCGGCTCGACGCCATGAGCACGCTGGTGGTGCTGGTGCTGGCGATCGGATTGAGTTTCTGGGTGCAATATGCCCGCACCGTGCGCGGCTCGGTGATGGTGGAGAAGAACAAGGATTACGTGGCGGCCGCGCAGCTGATCGGGCTTCCCGCGCCGGTGATCATGCTGCGACACGTATTGCCGAACGCGATGGGGCCGATCCTGGTGATCGCAACCATCAACCTCGCGCTCGCCATCATCACCGAGGCGACGTTGTCGTTTCTTGGAGCCGGCATGCCCGACACCATGCCCTCGCTCGGCACGCTGATCCGGATCGGCAACAATTATCTGTTTGCCGGGGAGTGGTGGATCGTCGCCTTCCCGGGCTTTGCGCTGGCGGGCCTGATCCTCTCGATCAACCTGCTCGGCGACTGGCTGCGCGACGCGCTCAATCCAAAACTCCGATGAGAAACGCCGCAACTTCCGAACCGATCGCATGACCGAACCGGTACTCTCCGTGCGTAATCTTCGGGTGGAGTTCGTCACCCGCCGCAGCGCGTTGCGCGCCATCGACGGGATTTCCTTGGACATCGCCAAGGGGGAAGTTCTGGGCGTGGTCGGCGAGTCCGGCGCCGGAAAATCCGTCACCGGTCTCGCGATCATCGGCCTGATCGATCCGCCCGGCTGCATTGCCGGCGGCGAGATCTACCTGTCGGGGAGCCGGATCGACAATCTGCCGCCGGAAGAAATGCGCCGTATCCGCGGCAAGCGCATCGGAATGATCTTTCAGGACCCGCTCACCAGCCTGAACCCGTTGTACCGGATCGGCGACCAGATCATTGAGACCATCAAGACCCACCTCAATCTTTCGGAAGCGGCCGCGCGCAGGCGCGCCATCGATCTGTTGGCCGAGGTCGGCATTCCCGCCCCCGAAAAGCGCATCGACGCCTATCCGCACGAATTTTCCGGCGGCATGCGCCAGCGCGTCGTGATTGCGCTGGCGATCTGCGCCGAACCGGAACTGATCATCGCCGACGAGCCGACCACGGCGCTCGACGTCTCCGTGCAAGCCCAGATCATCTCATTGATAAAGCGCCTCGGGCGCGATCACGGCACCGCGGTGATGCTGGTGACCCACGACATGGGGGTGATCGCCGAAACCTCGGATAGAGTCGCGGTGATGTATGCCGGCCGTATCGCCGAAATCGGTCCGGTGCTGGATGTGGTGCAGAACCCGATGCATCCCTATGCCAAGGGATTGATGGGCGCGATCCCGACGCTCGCCGGCGAGGCCGCCCGCCTGGTCCAGATTCCGGGCTCGATGCCTCGGCTTTCCGCGATCCCGCCGGGCTGCTCGTTCAATCCGCGCTGCGCCTTCGCGTTCGATCGCTGCCGCATCGAGCGGCCGGAGCCGATCAGGCACGGCACGCAGGCCGTGGCCTGTCATCTCTATGACGCCGCCGCGAAAGAGAGCGCGGCATGACATCATCAGCGCCCTTCATCGACGTCAAAAATCTGCGCCGCGTCTTCGACGTGTCAAAGCCGTGGCTCAACCGAGTACTCGAGGGCGGCCACCTCGAATTCCTCAAAGCGGTCGATGGCGTCACCTTTGACATCGCCAGGGGCGAGACCTTTGCCCTGGTCGGCGAATCCGGCTCGGGAAAGACCACCGTCGCCCGGATGGTGGTCGGGCTGTTGCCGCCAACCTCGGGCGAAGTGGTCATCGACGGGGTTTCGATGAGCGCGGCCGGACAATTGCAGGCGCGCCAGCGTTTGCGCCGCCGCATCCAGATGATTTTCCAGGACCCCTATGCGAGCCTCAACCCGCGCTTTCGGGTCGATGCCATCGTCGCCGAACCGATCCGCGCCTTCGATCTGATCCAGGGCGAGCGCAACATCAGGGACCGCGTCGGCGAATTGCTGAGCCTGGTCGGGTTGCACGCCGACGACGGCTGGAAATATCCGCACGAATTTTCCGGCGGGCAGCGGCAACGGATCGCGATTGCGCGAGCGCTCGCATCCGAAGCCGAGTTCATCGTCTGCGACGAGCCGACATCGGCGCTCGATGTTTCGGTGCAGGCGCAGATCCTCAATCTGATGCGCGACCTGCAGGATAAATTCGGCCTCACCTATCTCTTCATCAGCCACAATCTTGCCGTGGTGCGCCACATGGCGAACCGCATTGGCGTGATGTATCTCGGCCGCATCGTCGAGATCGCGCCAGCACGCGAACTGTTCAGCCACCCGCGAATGCCCTACACGAAAATGCTGCTGGGCGCGGTACCGGATTTGGCGATGTCCGGCCGCCAGCGGATTCCCGTCAAGGGCGAGATCCCCAACCCGATCGATCCGCCGCCCGGCTGCGCGTTCAACCCGCGCTGCCCGCTGGCATTCGACCTCTGCCGCAAACAGGCCCCTGCGCTGATCGACGGCGTCGCCTGCCACGCCGTCAACAGCCCGGCGCACGCCCCTGTAACAGCATGATCACAAGGATGCGAGCAAGGCCGTGCAGCGGGCCGGTTGGCAGGCGGCCTCGGCTGTGGTCAAGTGCGCCCGCCCCGCGGCAGCAGCCCAACAATGGATTCCGATGAGCAATATCAATCCCGATCCGTTCACGACCAGGCCGGAAATCGAAGGCACTTTTGGGGTCGTGACATCAACCCACTGGATCGCCACGGCGGTCGGGATGAGCATTTTGGAAAAAGGCGGCAATGCCTTTGACGCCGGGGTCGCCACCGCCTTTACGCTGCAGGTCGTGGAGCCGCATCTGAACGGGCCCGGCGGCGACGTGCCGATCATCGTTCACGATGTCAAGCGCGGCCGCACCGAGGTAATTTGCGGCCAGGGCCCGGCGCCATCGGGTGCAACGATTGCGCACTACCGCAGCGAGGGCCTGGAAATGGTGCCCGGCACGGGGCTGCTCGCCGCCTGCGTTCCCGGCACGTTCGAATCCTGGATGCTGCTGCTGCGCGATTACGGCACGCTGCGGCTGCGGGACGTATTGGAGCCAGCCATCGCCTACGCCCGCGACGGCTATCCGCTGGTCGAGCGCGCCTCCGCGACCATCAAAACCGTCGAGCAGCTGTTCCGGAAATACTGGCCCAGCTCGGCCGCGGTCTATTTGCCGAACAACGAAGTGCCAAAGCCCGGCATGCTTTTTACCAACAAGTCACTGGCGGAAACCTATACGCGCATTTTGAAGGAAGCCGAAAGCGCCGGCGGCGATCGCGTCGCGCAGATCGAAGCCGCGCGCAAGGCATGGTCGAAAGGCTTCGTTGCGGAAGCGATCGACAACTTCTGCCGCACGCAAGAAGTCATGGACGTCAGCGGCTCGCCGCATCGCGGCGTGCTCCGCGCCGACGACATGGCGCGCTGGCAGCCGGGCGTCGAAGCGCCGCTCACTTATGACTATGGCCGTTACACCGTCTGCAAGCCTGGCGTCTGGAGCCAGGGTCCGGTGATGCTGCAGCAGCTCGCACTGTTGAAGGGATTCGAACTCGACGGGCTCGATCCCGTAGGCCCGGAATTCATTCATCTGCAGGTCGAATGCGCAAAACTCGCCTTTGCCGACCGCGAGAAGTTTTACGGCGATCCCAACTTCACCGAAATCCCGATCGCAACCCTGTTGTCGGATGCCTATAACGACAAGCGCCGGAAGCTGATCGCGGAAAAGGCCTCGCTGGATTTCGTCCCCGGCTCGGTCGAGGGCTTTGGCGCGGTGGTAAAACTGCGCCGGCAGGAGGGTCATCGCGAGGCGGTCGGCGCCATGGGCGCCGGCGAGCCGACCGTCGGCCGATTCGGCGAGGTGCGCGGCGACACCGTGCATTTCGACATCATCGACCAGGCCGGCAACATAATCTCGGCGACGCCGTCCGGCGGCTGGCTGCAATCCTCCCCGGTGATTCCGGAACTGGGTTTTTGCCTGGGCAGCCGCGCGCAGATGTTCTGGCTCGAGGAAAATCACCCCGCGGCACTGGCGCCGGGCAAGCGCCCGCGCACCACGCTCAGTCCGACCATGGCGCTGCGTGACGGCGAGCCGTATCTGGCCTGGGGCTCGCCGGGCGGCGATCAGCAGGATCAATGGACCACGCAATTTTTCCTGCGGCACGTTCATGCGAAATTGAATCTGCAGGAGGCGATCGACGCGCCGGCGTGGCATTCGGAGCATTTCCCGATTTCGTTCTGGCCGCGCACCGCGCGGCCCGGCGTTCTCGTGGTTGAGAACCGCGTGCCGAAGGCGAGCGTCGATAACCTCAGGAGCCGCGGTCACATCGTGGAGACCGGTCCCGACTGGTCGGAAGGCCGCCTCACCGCCGCCTCGAAGGTCGGCCGGCGGCGGCGCGCCGCCGCCAATCCCCGCGGCATGCAAGGCTACGCGGCCGGACGGTAAGGGCTGAGCTGGCTTGAAAGAACTGACATGACTTGGTCGATCATCGCCCGAGACAGCGCCACCGGCCAATTCGGGATCGCGGTCGCGACACGGTTCTTCGCGGTCGGCGCCCGCGTGCCGCATATTGCCGCCGGTATTGGCGCTGTCGCGACGCAGGCGCTGGTCAATCCCTATTACGGCATCGACGGCTTGAAACTGCTGCGCCAAGGACGTGAGCCCCGCGACATCGTCGAGACGCTGATTGCAGGCGACAACGGCCGCGACAGCCGGCAGCTTCATGTCATGGACGCCGGCAGCCGTATCGCCGCGTTTACCGGGCGTGAATGCATCGGCTGGTGCGGGCATATCGAGGGCGATGGTTTTTCGATTGCCGGCAACATGCTCGCCGGC
>Ga0257153_1000023_pt1 | contig 13380 bp, 13 predicted proteins | sample DW10A_FD_185988 | JGI IMG/M metagenome (GOLD analysis project Ga0257153, IMG submission 185988) | Soil microbial communities from H.J. Andrews Experimental Forest, Oregon, United States - DW-10-A | ecosystem: Environmental > Terrestrial > Soil > Temperate forest > Bulk soil | place: USA: Oregon... | reverse complement strand
CTCGCGCGCCACGTCGATGATGATCCGGCGCGCGGTCTCGAACACCTTCTCGCGCCCGAACTCCTCGCCCAGCGCGGTCAGCACCGGCATCAGGATGCGCGCCTCGATCTCGCGGCGCTTGAGCACGCCGATCTCGTTCAGGTTGTCGGGAGGCATCTGGGCGCTCATGATCTCTCCTCCTTGGATCGCGTGACGTCCGGCGGAGTGCGCGGCGAAGCGTAGCACGCGCGCCCCACCGCGACCAGGGTGCCGCTCGCGTCCCGGATCTCCACGTCGGCCACGCTCACCGTCTTGCCCACCCGCACCGTGCGCCCGATCGCGGTCAGGTCGCCCCGGCGCGCCGGCCGCAGGTAGTCCACCCGCATGTCGATGGTGGGCACGCCCGCGCTCGTCTCGGTGATCACCGCGTAGTCACCCGCGATGTCGGCCAGCGCGCTGACCACCCCGCCGTGCAGCCAGTCCGCTCCGTCGTGGCGCAGGAACTCGTCGCGGAACGGCAGCCGGATCTCCACCAGGCCCTTCTCGGCCCGCACCATCTCGAGGCCCATGAAGCGCATGAACGGCGAGTGGTTGAAGCGCAGCTCCCCGGCGGCCGTCGTCACGAGCCCATCTCCCTCGCCCGCGCCTTGAGCGCGGTGCGGTCGATCTTGCCGGTGCCGCCCAGCGGCAGCGCGTCCAGGAACACGACCTTCCGCGGATGGGCGTACGGCGCGCCCCGCTCGAGGAAGAAGCGGCGCACCTCGTCCTCCGAAGTCTTCCCCGCTTCACGCGCCACCACGAAGGCGATCGGCACCTCGCCCTTGACGTCGTGGGGAGCCGGCACCACGCAGGCGTCTCGCAGGTTCGGATGCTGGAGCAGGATGTCCTCCACTTCCTTGGGGTATACGTTCTCGCCCGACACGTTGATCATGTCGTCGCGACGCCCGACGAAATAGTAGTAGCCGTCGGCGTCCCGCCGCATCAGGTCGCCGGTGGAGAGCCAGCCGTCTCGGAACTTCTTCGCGGTCGCCTCCGGCAGCTTCCAGTAGCCCTTGGCCAACCCCGGGTTGCGCGTGATCAGCTCGCCCACCTGGTCCACGCCCACCTCGGCCCCCGCCTCGTCCACCAGCCGCACGTCGCAGCCCGGGAAGGCCAGGCCGCAGGAGCCGCGCTTCTTGAGCCCCCAGCGCGTGTTGGTGATGGGCACCGGCCCCCCCTCGGTGAGCCCGTAGCTCTCGCCGATGGGCGCGCCGAACACGCGCCGGAACTCCTCCAGCAGCTCCTCGGGCACCTCGGCCGAGCCGCACACCGCGTAGCGCACGCTCGAGACGTCGTGGCGGCCGAGCGCGTCCTTCTCGGCGAGGATCATCTTGTACATCGCGGGCACGCCGGTGAGATACGTCACCTGGTAGCGGTCGATGGCGCGGATGACCTCGAGCGCGTCGAAGCCGGGCAGGATCACCAGCGAGCCGCCCGCCAGCAGGAACGGCTTCACCGCGCCCACCATCGCGTTCTTGTGGTAGAGCGGCACCGCGATCAGCGCGCGCTCGGTGTCGTCGGCCAGCAGCGCCTTGCGCATGATGTCGGTGTTCCAGATCTGGCCGCCGTGCGTCAGCAGCACGCCCTTCGGCTTGCCGGTGGAGCCCGAGGTGTAGGGCTGCATGCACACCTCGTCGAACCCGGTCGCGCGGCGGGCCAGCGTGGGCGAGGCGGCGGCCACCACGTCCTCGTAGGCCAGCGCGCCATCGACCGCGGGCGCATCCGCGATCACGTGCTTGATGGCCGGGATCTGCGCGGCCAGCGCACGCCCCCGCTCGGCCAGCGCGGCGCTCGCCACGAGCACGCCCGCCTCCGAGTCCTCCGCGACGTAGCGAAGGGCCTCGTCGCCCATCCTTATATTGAGCGGCACCGCCACCGCGCCCAGGCGCATGGCGCCGAAGAGCGTCTCGAGGAAGCGGTAGTCGTTGTTGAAGAGGAGCGCCACCCGATCGCCCGCGGCCACGCCCAGCGCGGCCAGCGCGTTGGCCATCCGGTTGGAGCGGGCGTTCAGCTCCGCGAACGTGAGGACGGTGTCGCCCTGGAAGACCGCCGGCCGGGACGGGGTGAGGGCCAGCGCGGTGTCGAACAGGTAGCCGAGGTTGTCGGGAAGCACGCGAGTGGGCCAAATAGTGCCCCGCCGGCGCCGATCTCGTCAAGGCGGAGGCGACGGTCTACACTACCGGCCACACCCCACACACGGAGGAACGTCATGGTCCAGAAGCCGATCGCCTATGTCCAGGCCTCGTGGCACACCGACATCACCGATCACTGCCGGCGGGCGTTCATGGCCGAGCTGGCGCAGCGCGGGTATGCGGCGGGCGACGTGGAGCTCTTCTCGGTGCCCGGCAGCCTCGAGATCCCGCTGATGGCCCGCAAGCTCGCCCGCACCGGTCGCTACGCCGCGGTCTGCGCGAGCGGCCTCGTCGTGGACGGCGGCATCTACCGGCACGACTTCGTGGCCCAGGCGGTGCTGCAGGGCATCGTGCAGACTTCGCTCGAGACCGACGTCCCGGTGCTCTCCGCCGTGCTCACGCCCCATCACTTCCACGAGCACGCGGTCCATGAGGAGTTCTTCAAGCAGCACATGGCCACCAAGGGCAAGGAGCTGGCCGAGGCCTGCGTCGCCATCATCGGCCAGCTCGCCGCGGTGGCGTAGGGCGCGTCCCCTCCTCGGTGTCGAGCTGCGCCAGGGCGAGCCGCAGGGTGTGCGGCACAAGATCGCGCATCCACGGATGGAGTCGCACGACGGACGGTCGTTGGCCGCGATAACGAACCGCCATGTCGACGAAGCTGAGCGGGCCGGCCAGACGCAACGCCTCGAGCAGACGCTCCGGCGGCGCCAGACCTGCAAAGGGTGCCAGGTAGGCGCGCTCGAGGCGCTGCGTCACCTCAGGCGAGGAGAGGCGCGGCTGAAACATGCCCAGCCCCACTATCAGTGGCGCCAGGCTGATGAATGGATGTCCGATCGCCACGTCTTCCCAGTCGATGATGGCGCAGGTCGCGTCATCGACCAGAACGTTACCCGGCCACAGGTCGCCATGCTCGAGCGTCAACGGAATGCCACAGGCCGCCAGGCGCTCGCACCTTCGCCGCAGCTCCGGCCCATAGGCGCGCAGACGGTCGACTTCGGCGGCCGAGAGCCCGTCCGGCTCGCCCGTCCGCAGCGCCGTCACGTCGGCGCTGAGCGGCTCGATCTCGGCGGCGAGCGTGTCCAGGCCGCGCGTTGGGCAGCCAAGCGCATGCAGGTCACGCACCCGCTCCATGCAGGCGCGCTGCAGCTGTCCATACACCGCCGCGGCCCGCTCCCAGAGCATCACATCGCCGACATCCTCGAGCTTGCCGCCTTCGAGGGCCGTCATGACGAACCAGCGGCGCTCTGGCTTCGTGGCAACGATCCGCGCGACCGTTTCCGGAAAATGCTGTGCGAGGTACCCCGTCACGGTGCATTCGTGCCTGCCACTCTCTGACACCGTCTTGAAGTAGAACGTACCGGCTCCAGTACGCACGAGGAGCACGCACGACGACGTCCAGGCGCGCAGCTGGACGATCTCGCGCACCTCTCGCACCCCGGCATCGGCGAGCGCCTGCTCCAGCCAGCCGCAGACCTCTTCGAACCAGCCGGGCAACGTCCATTCGCGGCCGTCCACCGCACCACGGGATGCCGCGGCGGCAGCGAGCCACTCGGCAATGACGTCCGCGTCCTCACCGTCGGCCCCCGGGGGCGAGCCATCCAGTCCACACCAACGCGCTCCGGAGGGCAGTGGCGCCCCGTCGCCGTGCGCCTCCAGCTCGTGGATCCGAACCACCACGTCGGCGAGCGGATCGAAATGATGGAGACTGCGCAGAACCGTGGTCCGAAGACCGAAGCGCTCCTGGACCGCCAGATTGATGTAGTCCACCTCGGCGGTGTGGCGGTCGTCGGATACGAACGCGGGGAGGCGCAGGCGACCCGCATCGCTGACGAGAAGAATCGCCGGCTTCGAGGGATGCCGAATGATCAGTCGGTGATTGATCGGCAACACGGTCTCGCCTCTGCTGGCTCCGGGCGATCGTATCACGCCGATCCAGGACGCTTTTCTGCTTGACGCCCTCAGCGCGAAGCGTTGCCGTCCGGACGACGGCCTGCGGAAAGAGGCATGCTCAGCCCGCAAGGCGGTCCCGTGGAGCGCGTTCGGCAACGCGACGCTGAAAAATCACTCCCCCGCGTGCGCTCGCGGGACGTAGGCGCTCTCCGGCCTTGCGAAATCCGGGGTGTAGAGTCCTTCCACCTGAAGGAGGGCTCGCCATGCCGATCGCCTCGCAACCCGTGCCCGCCCCGTCGCATCCATTCGCCGACCTGGACCGTCTCGGGGACGAGATCGCCGAGCTGTCCGCGCACCTCGACGCTGCGACCGCGCGCCTGCTGACCCTCATCCGCGAGTTCGACGCGCGCGGCGGCTGGAACAGCGGCTTCTCCTCCTGCGCCGCCTGGCTCGGCTGGCGCGTGGGCCTCGACCTCGGGGCCGCCCGTGAGCGGGTGCGCGTCGCCCGCGCGCTCGGCACGCTGCCGCGCCTGGCCGAGGCGCTGGCCCGCGGGGAGCTCTCCTACGCCAAGGTCCGGGCCCTGACCCGCGTGGCGACGCCGGCGACCGAAGCGCGGTTGCTCGCGGTCGGGCGAGCGGGCACCGCGGCGCAGATCGAGCGCATCGTGCGTGGCTGGCGGCGTGCGGACCGGCAAGCCGAGGTGCGGCAGGCGACGCGGCAGCACGCAGAGCGGGGCACGGTGCTCGTCCGCGGCCGGCTCACGCCCGAGGTTGGCGCCCTGCTGATCCGGGCGCTCGATGCCGCCCGCGAGACGCTCTACCAGCGCACGCGCGCCACGGCCGGCGTGACCGCACCGGACCCCGCCATGGCGCCGCCGACCCGGGCTCAGCAGCATGCCGACGCGCTGGCCTTGCTGGCGGAGACCGCGCTGCATCACGAGATCGACCCTGGCGCCCCGGGCGAGCGCTACCAGGTAGTGGTCCACGTGGACGCCGCAGTCCTCGCAGATCCCGAGCAACCCGGCCAATCCGTGCTGGAAGAAGGGGGCCACGTTTCCGCGGAAACGTCGCGGCGCCTGGCCTGCGACGCGAGCCGGGTGGTCATGCGGCACGACGACGAGGGGCGCTTACTCGAGGTCGGGGCCCGGACCCGGACGATTCCGCCGGCGCTTCGACGCGCGCTGCTCCATCGGGACCGGAGCTGTCGCTTCCCGGGCTGCCATGCACGGGTCGGAGAGGGCCATCACGTGCGTCACTGGGCGCAGGGCCGCCCAACCACGCTCGGCAACCTGGTACAGCTGTGCCGTCGCCATCACCACGCGGTCCATGACGAGGGCTACCGGGTCTTTCGAGGACCCGACGGCGCGCTCGACTTCCGTCGGCCGGATGGCCGGCCGCTACCGGAGGTGCCGCCGACAGACCCGGTGCCCGCGGATCCGATTCATACGCTGCACGCGCAACATGCCGCGCAGGGACTTCGGCTCCACGCGCGAACGGCGTGCCCCGGGTGGCTAGGTGAGCGGCTCGACCTCGGCTGGGCGCTCAACGTCCTGCATCCGCGGGCCGTCGGGCCCCCGACGTGCTAGCCAGCGCCAGGGCTAGGCACGCGTCATCTCGAAGAGGAACCACGCGCGCCTCTGCCCCTCGTCGATCCAGTTCTCCAGCAAGCTGGCCGTCGCCACATCCCCCACTTCATCGCAGAGATCGTGCGCACTGCGCATGCTCAGGACCAGCGCCTTGTTGTCCTCCCACAATTCGCTGAGCATGTCCTTCGGCGAGACGTAGTCGGCGTCGTTGTCGGCGATCCGCTTCACCCTGGCGATATGGCCGATGGACCGCAGCGTCGTTCCTCCGATCTTCCTCACCCGTTCGGCGATGTCATCGGTCATCCCGAACAGCTGATCCCCATGCTCATCGAGAAGGAGGTGGTAGTCACGGAAGTGAGGGCCACTCATGTGCCAGTGGAAGTTCTTGGTCTTGACATACATCGCGAACACGTCGGCCACCAGGGCGGTAAGTGCGCCCGCGATATCCTTTACGGCGTCCGGGGCGATGTCGGTGTGTGGTGTGAGGCTAGCCTCGCGACGTGCGACCAGCTCCGGGCTCGTTGCCTTGGACATATTTTCCCCCCCGTTGCGTTAGAGGATGTAGGACTTTGCCAGGTCCCGTTTCGTATTCAGAAGCGATCGCCCCCGGGGCGGGGCAACGTACCTGAAGGTTCTCGCAAGAATGTGCAAATCCCGGCCAGCTCGCCGCGGTGGCCTGAGCGCGCCCTCAGCGCACGCGCCAGGGCACCATGCGCTTCAGGATCCCGTCCCGCAGAACCAGCGTGTGGAACAGGATCGCGGCGAAGTGAGCGAGGAACGTGAGGAAGAAGAGGTACGCGAGGACGGTGTGCGCCTTCCGCAGCACCGCATACAGCGTGGCGCTGTGTGGAAGGATGAACGGAAGATGGAGAGAGCCGTAGAGCACGATCGGGTAGCGCGCGGCCGATAGCATCCCCCAGCCGACCAGCGGCAGCACGAGCATCAACCCGTACATCGCGAGCTCCGACGCCGTCGCCACCCGACGCTCCGCCTCCGAGATCGAGGCCGGGAACGGCGGCGGCGGATTCAGGCGGCGGTTCACGAAGCGGATGACGACCAGGAGGAGGATCGCGATGCCCAGGGGGCGGTGAATCGACAGCAGCGCGTGGTAGTCGCCCAGCGAGACGACCATGGCCATCCCGATGCCCAGCATGGTCAGGACCATCGCCGCCATCGCCCAGTGCAGGAGCCGCGAGAGCGCGGGGAATTGACGCGTCGGGGTCGGCATGTCACTTCCCCCCACGGACGTCGGCGGCGGTGATCGCGCTCGGCTGCTTCGACTCGCCTTCACGCCGGGTGAACGATCGCGAGTACACCGCCGAGCGAGCGCTGAGCAAGGGATCGTCGGACGGCGCGATGCCCGCGGGCAGGACCAGCGGGTCGAAGTTGATGTCCCTCGCGGGACTGGTCTCCTCGGCCTCCACTCGATCGAGCGTCAGCGTGCCCACGTCGACCCGCTCCCGGTCCGGGGGCCAGGCGACGGTGGCGTCGCCGGTGGGATCGCCGGGCCGCCCGATGGTGAGGATGAGGTGCCATCGCAGCGGCTGGCGCTGCACCCGCGCGACCAGCGCGTCGAAGAGATAGTTTCGGTCCCGGGATTCCGGCGCCGCGCTCGCGGCCTCGAACGGCTGCGCCGGCTCCAGCAGCCAGCGGACCGGCACCGACACGCCCGCCGAGCTGGTGAAGCGAAACGCGTTCAGGGCATGGAACGTGGTGTTGTCGAACCCCGATGCGATCGGCTGGCCCTTGATGACGGCCAGGGCCTGCGCCGTCTCGGGATGGCGCTCGAGAAGCGCCTTCATGCCGGCGGGATCGGGCTTGCCGGTCGCAGGATCGGGCGCGGACGCGACGAGATTCTCGTAGAACGCCTCCGGGGTCCGGAACGGAAACACCGGCAGGTTGATCATCGCGGTCCGCCACATCTCGCCGTCCGGCAGGCTGAACTGGAGCCCCAGACCACGCACCTCGCCGGGCGCGTCGGCGACGTCGGGTCGACCGCCGGACAGGGAGAAGCGGCCGATCACCGGCACGCGCCCGGGCCGGAAGACCACCGCCTTCGAGAAGCGCGCGCCGGCCCCGTTGCTCTCGAAGAACCCGGACACACCCACGCCCTTGGCATGATTGCGACGGAAGCCGGGGTGGACACCGGCCACGTGCTCGAACGCGTCGGTGATCCGCGCGGGGGTCAGCGCGCCCGGGGTCAGCCACCCACCAAGGAAGGCGTATGTGCCCAGGACCACGGCGAGGATGAGGCCGACCAGGGCGAGCCGGATCAGCGTGCCGGCCGGGCCGAACTGCGGCCGCGCGGACTCTCCTGGTCCTTCACGGTCGGCAGGCATTGTCCATTCCAGTCATGGTGGTCCGTCGTTGCGACGCGGTCGCCCGCGAGAGGGGTGGCGACGCCGAAGGTTCTCGCAAGAATGTGCAAGCGGCCGGGCGCCCCGCGTCCGTGCTAGCCTCCAGCCGATCTCACTCACAGGAGGCCATCGGCCATGGACTACCGCGACTACCAGCACCTCGTCTTCGAGCGCCGGCCGAACGGGGTGGTGCTCATCACGCTCAACCGGCCGGAGGTGCTGAACGCCACCAACGACCGGCTGCACTGGGAGCTGACCCAGGTCTGGCTCACCCTGGACGCGGATGACAGCGCGCGCGTCGCGGTGGTGACCGGCGCGGGCCGCGCCTTCTCGGCGGGCGGCGACCTCGACATGGTGGAGGCCAACGCCCGGGATCCGAAGCGCATGGGGCGCACGCTGCGGGAGGCGTCCGACATCGTCTACAACATGATCAACCTCGACAAGCCGGTCATCTCGGCCATCAACGGCGTCGCGGTGGGCGCGGGCCTGGTGGTGGCGCTCCTGTCCGACATCAGCATCATCTCGGAGACCGCGCGCTTCACCGACGGCCACACGAAGCTGGGGGTGGTGGCGGGCGATCACGCCGCGATCGTGTGGCCGCTGCTCTGCGGGATGGCCAAGGCCAAGTACTACCTGCTGACCAGCGACTTCATCGACGGCCGCGAGGCCGAGCGCATCGGGCTGGTCAGCCTGTGCGTGCCGGCCGCGGAGGTACTGCCGAGGGCCTTCGAGGTGGCCGACAAGCTCGCGACCGGGGCTCAGCAGGCCATCCGCTGGACCAAGCGCTCGCTGAACAACTGGCTGCGCATGGCCGGGCCCATCTTTGATCAGTCCATCGCGCTCGAGATGCTCACCTTCATGGACGAGGACGTGCGCGAGGGCGCGGCCGCCATCCGCGAGAAGCGCCCCCCGCGCTTCCCCTCCGCCCGCTGACCTCCACCCTCTCCCCCACCCTCTCCCCGGAGGGGAGAGGGCAGGGTGAGGGGTGGGTTAGGGGTGGTGGGCTACCCCTGCACCGCGGCGATGATCTGCGCCGCGTGCTCCTCCGCATGCTCGCCCATGCGCCGCGCCAGGAACTCGATGGACATGACGCCGTACTGCGGGTGGGTCCCCTCGCGCGCCCACTCCTCGTCGGGCACCGCCTCGAGCAGGCGCGCGAGCTGCTCCTGCTCGCCCACGAAGGTGTCCAGCAGGTACTCGACGCCCTCGCCGCGGGCGAGACTCGCCGGGCGATACGCCTCCTCGTCGAAGTCGGCGAAGAGGGGCGCGTCCTCGTAGAAGAGCCGGCGCACCCGCAGCCCGTAGACGTGGACGATCACGTCGCGCAGGTGGGTCAGCGTCTCGAGGGCCGACCACTCGCCGGGGCTGGGCGCCACCGCGAGCCGCGCGCGGGGCGCGCTCTCCACCGCATGGCGCACGAGCCGCGCCGACGAGCGGATCCGCTCGATCACGGCGCGATGCTCGGGCGTCATGCGCGAAAGTCTACACGACTCCACTCCTCATTGACATCGCGACGTCGGCGCCCCGGCGCGCCCAGCGGAGCCGGACCACCTCGCCGATCACGATCGTGCACGGCGGGGCGAGGTGCGCGGCCCGGCGCGCGATGTTGGCGAGGGTGCCGGTCACGACCTCCTCGGCGGCGGTCGTGCCCCGGCGGATCACCGCGGCGGGCGTCGCGGGCTCACGGCCGGCGGCGAGCAGGCGCCGCGCGATCTCGGGCAGCGCCGCCGTGCCCATCAGGATGACGATGGTGTCCACCGCGCCGGCGAGGCGCTCCCAGTCCACGCGTCCGCCCGGCTTGCCCGGATCCTCGTGCCCCGTGACCACCGCGAACGAGGACGCGACGCCGCGATGCGTGACCGGGATGCCGGCCGCGGCGGGCACCGCCACCGCCGAGGTCACCCCGGGCACCACGTCGAAGGGCACGCCGGCGGCGAGGCACGCCCGCGCCTCCTCGCCGCCGCGACCGAACACGAAGGAGTCGCCACCCTTCAGGCGGACGACCAGCCGCCCGGCCAGGGCGTGGCGCACGAGCAGCGCGTTGATGGCCTCCTGCGGCATGCAGTGGTTGCCCGCGGACTTGCCCGCGAAGATCTGGAGCGCGTCCGGCGGAGCCTCGTCGAGGAGCTCCGGGCTCACCAGCTGATCGTAGACCACGACCTCCGCGCGCTGGAGCCAGCGAAGCCCCCGCCGCGTGATCAGCTCGGGGTCGCCGGGGCCCGCCCCCACCAGCACCACGCGCCCGCTAGCCGCGCAGTCCATCCAGCAGGCGCTCCCGCGCCGCGTCGAGCCGATCGGCCCTGACGAGCGAGTGGACTTCGCCACCCAGCGCGCGCCGCCACCGCTCCCAGGGCGCCGGGGTGCCGCGAGCGCGCAGCGTCCGCCGCGCGTCCGCGGCGACCCGGGCGAGCGCCGCGTAGTCCTCCCGGTCGAGGAAGGCGCCGAGCTCGTCGCGGACCACGCGGGCCAGCGCGGGGCTCGCGCCGCCGGTGGAGACCGCGACCGTCAGGTCGCCGCGCGTCAGCACCGCGGGGAGGATGAAGTCGCAGTGCGCCGGATCGTCGGCGGCATTGATCAGCACTCCCGCCGCGCGCGCGTCTCGCGCCACCTCGGCATTGACGAGCCCGTCGTCGGTGGCCGCGAAGACGATCGAGTGGCCGGCGAGGTCATCCGCCGCGTACTCGCGCAGCGTCATGCCGATCCGGCCCGCGCGCGCCCAGTCGAGCAACCGCTCCGTCGCCGACGGGCTTACCACGGTGACCCGCGCCCCGGCCCCCAGGAGCCCGTTCACCTTGCGCTCGGCCACCGTCCCCGCGCCGACCACCAGGCAGCGGCGACCGGCCATCTCGAGACAGACCGGGTAGTACGCCATCAGCGGCCGGCGACCATCTCCCCCGGAATCGACGCAATCTCCGCGGTCGCGGGCGCGGGCGCCCGCTTGCGATACGTCAGCTGAAGCGCCATCCCGGTGAAGAGCATGCCCCCCACGATGTTGCCGAGCGTCACCGGGATCTGGTTCCAGAGCCACCAATCGCGGACGCTCACCTCCGCGCCCATCATCATGCCCGCCGGGATCGCGAACATGTTGACGACCGAGTGCTCGAAGCCCTGGGCGAAGAACGTGAGGATCGGCAGCCACATCGCGGCGATCTTCCCCGAGGTCGACTGCGAGGTCATCGCCATCACGACGCCGAGCGTGACCATCCAGTTGCACAGGATGGCCTTGGCCACCGCGATCACCACCCCGTGCCCCCCGAGCTTCGCGTAGGCGAGGGTCTTGGCCTGAGCGACGGCTACGAGCTGGCGCGCCATCTCGGAGTCGGGCGCGACGGTCAGCGTGAACAGCCAGGCGTAGAAGAGGCTGCCGACCAGGTTGCCCGCGAAGACCAGCCCCCAGTTGCTCAGCAGCTCGCCCAGGCCGGTGCGCCCGTCTCGCACCGCCAGCGGCAGCAGGGCGAAGTTGCCGGTCACCAGCTCGAGCCCCAGCAGCACGATCATCACGAAGCCCACCGGGAAGACCAATCCGCCCACGAGACCCACGTGGGTCTGCAGCGTGGCGGTGAAAGCGAGCGTGGTGGCGAAGCCCAGCAGCGCGCCGGAGAGGAACCCGCGCACGAGCAGATCGCGGGGGGCGAGCCGCGCCTTGGTGGCTCCGGCCTGCACCATCTGATCGAGCACCGCGTCGGGTTTGACGTAGGACATGTCCGGGTTGCTCCTTTCGCGCGTCGGCCGACGCTATTCCTGCACCGTGAAACCCGCGCCGTCCGGGACGAGCCGGTAGGTCTTGAGCCGGAGCTGCGCGTCGGTGGCGCAGGCGCCGGTCCGGAGGTCGAAGCGGTAGCCGTGCGCCGGGCAGACGACGGCGCCTCCGTCCAGGGCGCCGGCCGCCAGCGCGGAGCCGGCGTGGGGACACCAGTTCTGGGTCGCATAGAGCTGCCCCTCGCACTTGAAGACCGCGATCTCGGTCCCGCTCACCGTGATCGCCTTGCCGCTCCCCTCGGCGATCTCGTCGGGGCGGATCGTCGAGACCGGCGGCGGGCTCGCGCGCTCGGGCGGCGGGGCGGCCGGGCTGGTCGGCTGGAGCATGCGGATCTGCCGGCGCACGCGGTCGAACTCGCCGAAGCGGACCAACCCCTCCAGCACGCGCGGCAGCTCGTCGCAGGGCACGCTCTCGAGCACCTTGACGCCCTGGCTCGCCTGCGGACCCGAGGCGCCGCCCATGAAGACGTCCACCGCGTCGACCACCTTGCCGTCGACCTTGGTCCGGGTGCCCAGGAGCCCGATGTCCGCCACCGTGTGGTTGCCGCAGCCCGCCGGGCAGCCCGACCAGTGGATGCGCACCGCCTTGGTGGCCGGCACCTTGCGCTCCAGCGCGCGGGCCACCTCGAGGGCGCGGCCCTTGGTCTCGATCACGGCCAGGTTGCAGAACTCGACCCCGGTGCAGCTCACCAGGCCCCGGAGCACGCCGGGCGGATCGTAGCGGAGCGTCTTCAGCAGCGGCTCGGCGGTCATCTGCCCGAGCCTGGCGTCGGGAACATTGGGGATGATGACGTTCTGGTCCACCGTCAGACGGCTCTCGCCGGTCCCGTACTGCTCGGAGAGGCGGGCCAGCTCGACGAGCTGATCGCCGGTGACGCGCCCTACCGGAACGAGCAGCCCCACGTAGTTCAGCCCGGGCTGCTTCTGGCGGAAGACCCCGACGTGATCGGTGGACTGGGCGAGACGCTGGTCCGCGCCGGCCTTCTCGAGCCGCCGCCCCACCCGCGCCTCCACCGCCTCGCGGAACCGCGCCTCGCCCCACTCGTCGAGCAGGAAGGCCAGGCGGATCTTGTTGCGCGCGTCGCGGGAGCCGTGGTCGCGGAACACCAGCACGATCGCGCTGCAGATCTCGGCCGCCTCCTCCGGTCGCACGAACACGTCGAGCGACGAGGCCACCCGGTAGCCGCCGGAGCCGTTCTTGCCGCCGACGAGCACGTTGAAGCCCTTGACCTCGTCGAGGCCGGAGGTCTTCACCGCCGGCACCAGCGCGATGTCCTGGGTCTCGGAGTGGGTGCAGTTCTCGCGGCAGCCGGTGATGCCGACGTTGAACTTACGCGGCAGGTTCGTGTAGGCCTTGTTCCCCACGAACATGGCGGTGAAGGCCCGGGCCACCGGGGAGGCGTCCAGCACCTCGTTCGGAGTCAGGCCGAACGCGGGGCAGCCGATGATGTTCCGGATGTTGTCCATGCCGGTCTGCAGCGTGACCAGCCCGACGTCGAGCAGCCGATCCAGGATCTCCGGGACGTCCTGGATGCGGATCCAGCGGAGCTGCACCTGCTGGCGCGTGGTGATGTCGACCAGCCCCCGGCCCATGCGGCTGGCGAGGCCGCCGATGGCGCGGAGCTGACCGGCGGTGGT